>Ga0209585_10000517_pt1 | contig 14960 bp, 11 predicted proteins | sample NGEPerone_FD_185491 | JGI IMG/M metagenome (GOLD analysis project Ga0209585, IMG submission 185491) | Arctic peat soil microbial communities from the Barrow Environmental Observatory site, Barrow, Alaska, USA - NGEE Permafrost154B-one... | ecosystem: Environmental > Terrestrial > Soil >... | reverse complement strand
TCCCAAGGGGGCTCTGGGGCGAAAACCCTAAAGGCAGGAAGTTGTGGCAGCATACTTCCGTATGATAAGACACAAACGTTCTTAGAGCTAAGAACGGTAGTGGACGTTAGAGCTAAGAACGGTGGACGATTACAAAGCCGGGCGAATAAAGCACGCGAGCCCTGATTTTGTTACGAGTTATTTATTTGCCACTATGGTTAGACAGACAGTTGGCAAAGCGGATGGAAGAAGTGTTCTCGGCTCACATTTGTTGCTAAGTACAAGCATTTTTTGCCGAAACGGAGTCTTCAACATTTTTTGGTCGTGTGGTAGAGCTGCTCGTGCAAAGACAAGTAAATTTTGGAGTTCCTTTGCCAAAACCGACCTCACACGACAACAATTATGCTAACGCATTCCTATTTAAAAAAACCTAGACGATTTTTCATCAATCCGAATCCATCCATCAAATTATTCATTGTTTTGAAAGCCAATGAATATTTTATTAATACATTATTCCATGAACGGTGCCGAACCTTATTCTTGCCGTGAGCGTGTCGCCGCAGAAAAGACATCGAGTTATGGCATCATGAAAGGGGAGCAGGTCAATCATTCGTTCTATCGTTTGAGTGACGTAATCGAGAAGCCAACCCTACAAGAGGCCCGCTCCGTTTAGGCATCGTTGGACGGTACGTGATAACTGCGGACCTTGTCCACTTCATCCACAAGTCCTGAAGGGTGTATTACCTGTGCTCGACGATAAAGAAGATGATGAGCTTGTGTTTGAGCAACTGTCGTTTCAGCAGTGGCTTAGGCACAATGAAGTTCGCCTATTACACATTAATGCCCGCACGGTTAACGGAGACCGAGGAAATGCGCGAGCAGCACGGTGACATTATTCAATGGGATCAGTCGAATGGAGTGTATATCTTGACGCACGACGTTTCAGGCGTTGAGTGGAGCAAAGATCGAAATCTATTGCCAAAGAATGTGTACGAAGTTTACGTGCAATATTGGAAGAATGTTGATCTCAATATTTCATGATAACCAGCGAAACTCAATCGAGACTCCATCTCAAACTAAGAGCGACTTCGGCGGAACATAAGCAGACAACATTTTCGGCAGCTGTGATAGTTCTACAGGACGTGACAAGGAAAAGGTGCAGGCGGTGCTGAGCGCCACTTCTTTTGTTTGTAAAGCTGTCTGATCGCTCCTAGTTAATCACACGTATCAGATCTATCGGAGCTCCCGCCCCATTCTTCATATTCCCAGATAACCTATTCTTGATCACCGCGCGCTAAAACCATCAAGTTAGAATGAGAGAAAATTGCGGCTGCCAAACCCGAGCTAAGCCGGTACACATTCTTTCGAATCTGAGAATTGATTCTTTCCAGTGCTCTAGGGGGATGGAAGATTTCATCATCAGATGTGTAAAAATAATCCACAACATCATAACCAACATCGGAGAGTGTAGCCAGCGCAGTTTCCTTCGAGAAATAATGCAAATGTCCATATGTCTTCTGCATAAAAAGCATGTAATTCGATTTGCGAAGGATATCCCACGCGCCCATATCTAATGGAATATGAAAAATGATCCATTTCGTTTTTTTTCTCAGTGCATCTAGAAAACCGAGATAATCGGGAACATGCTCAAATACATCTAATAAAAGTATGAGGTCTGTTGAAGCCACCTTGGCCTTTAGAAAATCGTCGTTATAGAATTTCAGATTGGCATTCTCCTTGGATTTTGCAATTTCAATGGCCTGAGGAGAGATGTCAAAACCCGCCAACGGTACATCGGTTTTGATTTTTTTTTGCATTTCAACTAAGACTTGGCCAGCACCACATCCGACATCACAGATGGAATCAAAAGTGAGGCGATTTCTCTCCATCATCTGCAATACTTTGGAGGCCTTCCAAGGTGAATTGCTGGCATGCCAATCTTGAACCTTCTCCAGATATGTTCCATCTGCGTACTGAGCGGCAGAAACTCCAAAATCAGTGTACCGGTCAGTTGTCATCTTAATATTCTCCCAACCAAGCCAAAGAAACAAAACGCGGTTGCACTTGATCAACGATAGCTAACAACTTTTTTTCTATGCAAGTCCCCTTTGACGGAAAAATGAATCGAACAATAAACGGCGGTGTGATAGCTTAAGTCTTTTGGGCACGCTACCGGCATTCGCTGCCTGAGCACGTCTATGATGTGTATATAAGATATGGAAGGGCGCTGAACTCACCATTTCCTGTTGAACCGGCGACTGCTCAAACGCCACTCCATCTCAAATTAAGCTGCTGCGGCAGAAAACAAGCCGGCAATTTTTCAGTTGCCGAGATAATGCAGGAAATCATGGGGGTAAGTGAGAAACAAAAAAACTGTCGTTTTGTGGTTCGTTTCTCGTGGTCTCCTATAGCGACCGATTCCTTGAGGTTCTCTTGCATTGGTGCTGATTCCCAATGTGCCAAACTAAGCACCTTTCGTCCTTAACATACGTGACAAACCACTCGCGCACCTTTTTGCTCAAACTGTCCGTCCGCTTTTCATATGACGAATATATGCTTTTGTTTATTGAGTAAAAAGCTGGTTCGTGCAAGCACAATCCTTGTTACGTTGTTCAAATCTTCAAACGTATACACTCACCCGTCTAGGATGGTATCTGTCAATAGCCCATTCCAATAGTGCTGAATAAGGTCTACGTTAATGCGTGTGCATTCGTTTGATCGATGGCACGCAACAAGCAGATAGGTCGTCTCAGTAGCTGCGTCAGTCCGCGTCCGTCTTGGCGCAATGTACTAGCAAATTTTGTAGTCCCCTTGCCAAAACCTAGCTCGCAAGAAAACAATTACACTAACTTCTGCTTAATTAAAAAAACCTAGGCGATTTTTCATAAATCCGAATCCCTTCATCAAAATATTCATTGGTCTAAAAACCAATGAATGTTGTATCAATACATTAGAGGGATATGCCTGAGTTCCAAAACTTTTCTTAAAAGATCTTACCCCCTCATGCCCACCGCTTGGATTAAAGTCAAACCACGAAAAACCCCGCTCACAGGCATCTCTTATGGCTTCATACTGAATTACGTTATTTGGACGAAGTCTGAAATATTCTTCAAGGGAAGCTGCATGCCAGCCGGCTACGTGTTTTTTTGCATACAAGCATAATGCTCCCGCAATTATTTTTTCCTGATAAGTCGCAAGCCAAAGTTTGATATTTGGAGAATTTCTCCTCTCCATCTCCTCAAATAGGCTGAATTCATACCTTGATGTTGCCGTATCACCCCATCTACGCAAAGAGTCTTTATATACCTCATAGTATTCTTTCCAATCACCCAAACTGTTTGCCAGTCTTATCACGACCCCTTTCCTTCTTGCCTGGTTCGCAGCTTTGCGGTGCCATTTGGGCCATCCTTGGTAAATGGCCTCAAAACCATCTTTAAGGTCAAGCACATCTGTCACGTCTGTTCTTGAACCTTCCACGACTACATTGGAAAGCAATTCATCATAAGGATTCATCCTCCAACAAAGGTCGCTCAGCTTCCTCACATAACTAACCAAAAGCATCGTGTGATCCATTGTAAGACTATCTTTTGATATCCAGCCGCCAAAAGTTCCCGCAGGAGAACTCCAAAACGTTTTAGGCCACCCTTTGAAACCCTTTTGTAATGAAAGCGGGGCCACCGCTTTCTTGCCGTCAGAAAACAAAATCATCCTAGGGGCTGGGACGAACTCACCGTTCGTATAAACACTCCATATACTTGCCCATTCACTGGAATGAAAATATGTAGCATAATCACACAATTTCCACACTTCATCCCATTCATCTCTCAAAGCCGGAGCAACTTTAACAATTGAAATTCCCATAATTGGATCTTCTTTTAATTCTAGAGTGCAGAAGTAAATACCATCTTTTTCCGGCGATATCCCGTACCCTCTTCCTTTTTGTCAGGATTATACTGATTTGAATAGCACAACCTTGGCCTTAAATCCTGCCTCTCTTAGACGATTTTCAAAGTCATGTCCATACGTCTTGACTTTTTCCGGATACGGGGGTGGAGTTTGGGACAGACATCTTGTTCAGGGGGCATCTTTTCGAACCACGTGCGTCGAAGGCGTTGGATACTATACAGGCTTACTATTTCTGGCCCACCCCTGCCTTGTAATTCTATTTAGGCTCATAGCTCTCGTGGTTAGGCACTTTTGAACACAGCTGTAGCCAATCATACTAGCAACGCTCGCGTTAGGGAAAATTGCGTTTATTGTTCGGATCGCTCTCGAGAGACTGGGCGTCACACAGGACGTGATAATTTTGGGTATCGTGACTGTTTCAAGCGTCCTGAGCTATTCAGTTCTCGTTTTTATACTCGACAGAGAGCTATTCAGCGAAATTTTGCAACTACTGGGTGAGCTAAGAGGATCTCGCGGCAAACCGACGGAAGACTGAGCCTAGGAGTCTCTCGCGACCTGAAAAACGAACGATTCCTATCGTACTGGTTATTTGAACCACATTTAACAATAGAGAAACGCTTTTTTCGAGTCGACTCAACGTATCGTAAAACTATTTTGAATCTGATGTCGGAGTCTTAAAAAAACCACTTTGAAACGCAATTTGCGCACAAAGCTTTCTATGATCGTGGGCCTTTTATAGTGTTTGGCCCTTTAAATTCTATTGGCAAAGCATGTACGATTTGCGCGTTTTGGAGATCTTTGACACGTACCTTCCGGGTACTCAAAACTGGGTGTACTGCCTCCTTAGGTACTTGCCTGATACTACCGTCTTGATAGTAGCTCGAGAGTTTGTCAAATGCAATTTTCACGCAAGTCATTTCGAGTACCTTGAGTTCCCTCTGAAAAGGGTCGAGACGGAGAATAACACGCTAGCGGTTCGCGCTTATAACGCGTTCGTCTTAAAGGCCCATAGCACCTATTACCACTCGTACGTCACGAAGTGCGCCGGAAACATTGATGTGATCCACTCTCATTTCGCCGACGTTGGTTGGGCGTTTCTGAACGTAGTAAGAAAGCTCAAAACACCGCACATCGTTTCGTTTTATGGGTACGACTATGAAAAGCTCCCGTTTAGGGTTCCAATCTGGAATGAGAGATATAAACAGCTATTCAGGGAGGCAGATCTATTCTTGTGTGAAGGCGATTATGGCGCTCGGCTGTTGCAGGCGAGGGGCTGTCCCGCAGGCAAGATAGCAATCCAACGACTCGGAGTCGACGTCGATGCCATTCCATTTTTGAAGCGAGAGAAAAAAGTAGGGGAACTTAATCTCGTTCAAATAGCAACCATGACCGGCAAAAAAGGACAAATCTACACGATACAAGCATTTATCAGAGCGCTTGAAAGCTGCCCCAACATGTCGCTCACCTTTGTGGGAAAGGACGACGGGGGCATAAAAGAAAGAATTGAGGCAATAGTCCATCAACATCACATAGAAAGTAAAGTGACATTTCTTAACTGGATTGAGCTCAATCAGTTACACGCATTTATGCACAATTATCACGTCTTCATTCACCCGAGTTGCCACACTGCTGCGAGGGATTGCGAGGGCGGAGCGCCTATCGTATTGTTGGATGCTCAGGCGACGGGCATGCCCGTTATTGCCACTACACACTGCGACATCCCCGGCGAGGTGATTCACAATGAAACCGGGCTGCTAACGCCCGAAAAAGACATCGAGGGTCTCGCGAACTCCATACAACGTTTTTACGAACTTGATAACCATGAATACCAAGCCTTTTGTACAAATGCCAGACGACACGTGCAACACAATTTTGACTGTAAGAACAACGCAGCACTACTAAAAGAGATCTATAATATGTGCGCAGAAAGGAAAGTCGACAAGTAGAACAACAAGGAGATGCCGCCTGAAGCGTCGATCCAAGCTCGTGACGACTGCAGTGGTATTCCCGTGATAATCAGCAAGGCAATACGCACAAGTTCCCCCTAGGCACGGCCGACGTTACGGCAACGAGACAGATTAGGGATTTGTCCAGCGATCAGACTCCGGGAAAGAGACTTCTGCTTCAGGGAATCCTGGTGCCAAATCTTTCATATTCTGTCTCTATTGATAGACTGACGAAGTATCAATTTATTGAAACGTTGCGCAGCCAGTGCGGAACATCTATCGGTTCTTGCATCTATTTACGCAGTTATCGTGTTGAAACCCTGTCAACAAGGTACTGTCGTATTTCGTGGCTCAAATCATCTCGTTCCAGCGCGAAGTCAATGAATGCTTTGATATAACCAGTTTTGTCACCTGTATCATACCGCATTCCTTCTATCACGTGTGCATAGACATCCCGCTCATTCAGGAGCAATTTGATCGCGTCAGTGAGTTGGACCTCACCCACTGTGATTTGAGAGACCTGCTTGATGCAATCAAATAGATCCGGGGTCATTAGATATCGTCCGACGATGCCCAAATGAGATGGGGCCTCCCGAACTGAGGGCTTCTCGACTACGTCACTCAAGCGGTAGATTGCATCCCTCACTTTCTCCCCTTTTATAATGCCATAGCTGCAAATTTTCTCTGGCCGAACCGCTTCTACTGCAAGCAACGGGGATTCGAATGTTGTGAAAAGGCTTGCGAGTTGTTTGATGCACGGAACCTTTGATCTAATGATGTCATCGCCCAGTAATATAGCAAAGGGCTCGGTTCCAACGTGCTTCTCTGCTTTTAAGACAGCATCTCCAAGTCCTTTTGGTTCTTTCTGCCGTACGTAGTGAATATCAGCTAATGTAGAGATAGATCTTATTTGTTCGAGCTGTTCGTATTTCTGATTTTGAGCCAAGTGGTTTTCAAGCTCGGGCGAAAAATCAAAGTAATCCTCTATCGTTCTCTTGCCCCGACCGGTCACGATAATAATGTCGTCAATCCCCGATGAAATCGCCTCCTCAACGACAAATTGAATAACCGGTTTATCCACAATGGGCAGCATCTCTTTTGGCTGGACCTTCGTGGCGGGCAGAAATCGAGTGCCCAATCCCGCAGCAGGTATTACGGCTTTTTTTATCATGATATCTTTGAACCGTGACGTGACTGTCTCAAATAGGCTAGTTAAGATCAATTGCCGGCACAGATCACGACTCTAGCATTAGAGTGCTTGGCACTCATTCACTCTTCTCCGCGGCGAAAAGCTCCTGGATGAATACGTGCTTGGCTCTTTCCTCAGTGTTGAGTGGAGAACCTGAGCAGCTGCGAAGGATGCTAATGTCCTTGCAAGCGGCACACCACTCACGTACTACCAGGCAGTAGCCCCACTTGAAAGACTTTTTGATCCGTTTCTATGCCGGTCGCTAACCTTGGCGATGTCTCCGGTGTGAACGCAATATTTAAATGAATGGTCACACACGTGAACTGGATGTCACGCATATCGATCGTCGGGACCGGTTATGTCGGACTGAGTACGGCGGTCTGTTTCGCTTTGCGGGGGCATCAGGTCGTTGCATCCACGCTTAGCGAAGATAAGGTGCGCATGATAAACTCCAAAAGGGCACCATTTCACGAACCCGGGATGGGCGATGCACTTAACATTAGCATCGATTCGGGAAACCTCCGCGCCGAAAACAGCCGCGGCCAAGCGGTGCGTGAAACCGATGTGACCTTTCTCGCCGTCGGCACGCCAGAACAGGCAGACGGCACGATCGATTTACGTTACGTAATCAGCGCAAGTAAAGACATTGGAGAGGCTTTACGAGAAAAGGACACGTACCATCTCGTCGTGGTCAAGAGCACCGTCACACCGGGCACGACGAGAGGTGTGGTGAAGGTAACTCTTGAGAGAACGTCAGAATTAACCGCGGGAGATGACTTCGGGTTGTGCATGAATCCCGAATTCTTGCGACAGGGCTCAGCAATCGAGGATACACTGCGGCCAGATCGTGTCGTTATAGGTGAATTCGACGGACGGTCGGGTCGGCGGCTTGAAGACTTGTTAAGTGACTTCTATAAACGGTCTGTCCCGATACTGAAAATGGGCCTCGAGTCAGCAGAAATGGTGAAATATGCGAGCAACGCGTTTCTTGCAACGAAGATATCATACGCAAATGAAATTGCAAATATCTGCGAGCACGTGCCCGGCCTCGATGTGTTGAACGTGATGGCAGGGGTTGGACTGGATAATAGGATAAATCCGAAGTTTCTTGATGCAGGAGCGGGGTTTGGCGGGTCCTGCTTGCCAAAAGACGCAAGAGCACTTTGTAGATTTGCAGAAGCAAGTGGCTACCACGCGCCACTGCTGCGTGCTGCGCTGGCTGTCAACGACGCACAGGCACGTCACGTCGCTCAACGCGTGCTCTCGAGCATTGGGAAGCCCAAAGGAAAAAAGGTTGCATTCCTCGGCCTCGCCTTTAAGCCAAATACGGATGACCTCAGGCACGCTCCGTCGTTAACAATTGCCCGCATTCTAATAGACGCGGGCGTGCGTGTCACGGCTTTCGATCCTGTCGTCCGGAAGGTAACCGTTCAAGGGCTCAAAGCGCTCGAATACGCTCGGTCGATCTCTGACTGCTTAGCGGGCGCGCATTGTGCCGCCGTTATCACCGAGTGGGAACAATTCAAAACTCTGACCCCCGACGACTTCATCAGGCACATGGCAACCCCAGTTGTGATCGACGGCCGACGAATTTTTGATCCTCAGCAGTTCCGCAAGAAACTCACGTTCATGGCGGTTGGGTTATCCGACGATTCCGTCTCAACAGTCTGCACGAACGGTGATAGTTATCATGGCTGAGGTTGACACGGCGTTTCATCATTCGGAGTGAAGCTGAGTGCATGAGCGCGCATCGCATATCAAACGAATTATACCTTTGAACGTCTGTTCGAATTGTGCAACTTGCGGCCCGTTTCCAGCCAACCGGACCTCATAAAGACCACTGCTTCGTCTGTTTCCGATTGCTCAATCATCGAGCGCCAAACGCAAGAAAGTCGTCCCTTCTCATTTTTCAAACATAATCAAACGTATGACATAAATATACAGCGATACCTCCATATTCTGACGTAACAAAACGGTTTTTTTATACGAGTTCACGTTGCTTGCCACAACTGTTTTTTTGAGCATTTTCGATTAATATCAGACCATTTTTGAGAATGCGGGATTCTGCTAATCTCCGATCGAGCCCCTCTAACGGCAAAAAGATCCTGGGACACATTCTTGCTGTGGAGGGGGTTTCAGTTCAACAATCTTTGGTACTACCTACAAAAAATCCGATGGAGGGCAGGCCTTGCAATAAGTTTATGAGGGTCTATGAAATAGTCCGCTTTAGAGCGCATAAACGCCTAACATTAACCGGTCTAAGCGTCATCTGCACGATTTCCTTGCGTAGGTACCATGAAGAAAATTGGGATTATCCTTTTTAAATACGGTTTAGGTGATTCACCTTTGTTAATAAACAGTGCTTTCTTGCTCGAGCGTGAGGGGTATGAAATTCACATATTCATCGACGCTGATACTTTTGAACAGAGCAGGATTGACTTCGAGCGGGAGAACATCGTCGTTCACACACTAAAAACCTCGTCCGAGGCTGAAATCAAAGCAGTACCGCCGAGTCTGCTGGACAAGTTTGCATACGCTTTCAGTTCGAATGGAATGCTGGGCCATCTAAACTTACACAAGTCAGTAATCTGGCCTCGAGCGCAAAGCCTATACCATCACATCCTCTCCCTTTGCTATCGCACGGTTTACAGTCGAGGCGCTCCTGACGAATCGCTTTACAGTAACACTGCCGCTTTTTTTCCGGGCCTTTTCGAATTCTATGAGAAGGTCGCTCCAGAAATAGATAACCATTACGTCTGTATTCTGGGGGTGGAGGCAATGGGTCTTATAGGGGCAACTATGATCGCCCAGAGCGGTGCGCGGCAGAAACAATTGCCAGTCATCTACTACAACATGGAGCTTTTGCTCGAAAAGAACGCCTTTACGCTGCCTTTGAGGGCTCTAAAATCGCTAGAGCGGTACTGCAGTCAGTTGTGTGACGGCGTGGTCATTCAAGACAAAGAGCGCGGCGACTACTTTGTCCGTGATAATAAGGTGCCGAGAGCGAAGCTCATTTATATCCCTATTTCAGGATTAAGGGAGATTAAAAGAGGCAAAAGCGACTACTTTCGAGACCTGTTTGGGATCGGGCATGACAAGCGTATCATCCTTGACGCAGGAGACATCGCCGCAAGTCATATGTCTCTAAAAATCGCTGAGGCCGCCAATGAATGGGCTGATGACCTTGTCTTGATACTGCACGGCCCAACCCGAGAGCCAGATAGCGCATATTTGGACCGGCTTCATCGCGTAGCACGCGATGAGAAAGTCTACATCTCTACAAACCTGGTTGGATGGGAACAAGTGCCTGACTTGATGTCCTCCGCGGACATCGGACTGTTGTTTTTGGAAAACCTTGATCCAAATTTTCGCGCGGTCGGCCAATCGTCAAACAGGCTTGTGCAGTACTTGCAGGTCGGCTTGCCCGTTATTACTGTTGACTTTCCGAGCCTTAAAAAAGTGCTGAGGGAGTGCCGTTGCGGGGAGAGCACCGACAACCCGAGCTCCATAGAGTCCGCCGCTCGTCAAATATTTTTAGACTACGATAAGTACCGCGATAATGCGTTCAGATGCTACGAGGCGAAATACTGCATGTCTACCTATTTCGGCGAGGTTCTCGAGAGAATCCGTCAAATGGAAAAGCAAAACATTCTGTAGAGCAGCGCAAGTTTGCCAATACGAGTTTCTTAGAGGGGCGTTATGGGCAGTAACATCCGTCGGAGCGCGTCGGCGCAATCCTCGCGCAGATACCCTATGTCGCTCATTGAATTGAGGTAATTTTCAGGCTGCAGAGCCGGCTACCTTCAGTTACAGGTTTTTGGCTGTGATCCTCGAGCTGGAGCAGTACGGATATCTCTCCATCGGACACGTTGGGTTGATAAAGGCGTGAAGCAGCGCCACGTCTCAACGCACGCGTATTTAGTGAGTAACGGCGAAGCAGTCGTCGAAAACCAGAAAACTTGATGCACCGCTCACTCATTGGGCGATACGCGCGAGGCACTACGTCAGCGTCAGTTTTTTTTCGCTATAACGGTCATATTCCAGTCGTTTTCCGTGAGATCTCCATCGAGCTTCATAAATGGGTGCATTCCAAGCACTTCATAGCCCGTCTTCGCAAGCATAAAATCAAGCTCTTTGGGGAAAAAGAACCGCATTCTGTGCGTCTCCTCAACGTGGTCAAGCTGCATATTGTCTTCAATATGTAGCACTGTGTAATTGACGCTCACGGTATGAGTCAGTATATCAAGGACGGGACGTGCCAGCCTGATAATCTCGCCCGCTCCCTCCTTAACGACGAACACTCTGTCGTGTGGCTTTTGTATTATCACCGCAGGTCCAAACCACGCGTCAAAGATGAGGAGCCCGTCGTGATTAAGATGGTGCCACACATTGAGCAAAGTGCTCTCAAGGCGCTCATTTGTGGTCTGGTAGCCCATCACGGCGAACATGGCTATAGCCGCGTCGAAGCTTCTCTGTAGGCGTACAGTGCTGATATCTCCTTTCTCGAACTCGACTGAGCTCTCACACTGCCGCTTTTTCTCTTCAGCGACTGCAAGCATGGCGTCTGAATGGTCGACTCCCGTCACGCGGTACCCCTTGCGCGCGAGCAGGACCGCGTGTGCACCCGTTCCACACCCGAGGTCAAGGATCGTCCGTGGGTCATTTGTGGCGTACTTTTTGATGAGGGCGTCCACGTAATCGACCTCTCTCGGATAATCCTTCTCGCGATAGAAGAGGTCGTAGTACTGTGCATAGCTGTCAAACACGGCTATCTTAACCACCTTCCACTATTTCACGAATAGTATCGCTCACGACGTCTATCTGTAGTTTTGTCAGCGTAAGGCCGGACGGCAGGTAGAGCCCCCGCTCGTGCGCTTGGTCGGTATGGGGAAACCGTTCATGCTTAAAGAGGCCCAGTTCTTGAAGAGCCGGCTGCATGTGCAGCCCGAGGAAGAAAGGACGGGTGCCTATTTCCTTGCTCTTAAGACGCTCCATCATCGTTTCTGCATCGATGCCCAAAGCTTCGTCGAGTTGCACGGCGTACATCCAGTGTACCGATCTTCCGTACGGCACCTCTGCTTGAAAACGTATGCCACGCACGCGCTCTAACTGTGCCTTGTAGTAGCGTGCAAGCGCTCGTCTGACTGCAATAACCTCGTCTATCCGTTCGAGCTGCGCAATGCCGACAGCGGCCTGTAGATTCGTCATACGAAAGTTATAGCAAAGCTCAGTGTGATAGAAGCGTCTCTCTGCGTGAAAACAGAGGTTCCGATATGAAGCCGCCCGCGCGGCGATAGACGGATCGTTGGTCACCACCATGCCCCCTTCACCGGTCGTCACGATCTTGTTAGCGTAAAATGAAAAACAGGCCGCGTCACTCATGTTGCCGCACTTCAACCAACGATTCCCCTTAACCCTGCTGAAATACTCCGCGCCGTGCGCTTCAGCGGCATCCTCGACGATTGTCAGATTGTGGTCCGATGCGCACTCAAAGACCTGATCCATATCAACGGGAAGGCCGTAAACATGGACGGGCATAATAGCCCTCGTTCTCGGCGTAATCTTAGACTCAAGCTGCGTAGGATCCATATTCCACGTGTCCGGATCGATATCAACGAGCACCGGTCGTGCCCCCAAGCGTAGCGCGGCAACGGCACATGAAATAATGGTCAAAGAGGGCATGATAACCTCATCACCCTTTCGTACGCCGATTCCGTAGAGGGCTGCTTCAAGTGCTGCGGTGCCGTTGCACACCGCCACACCGTGTTGAGTACCGATGTAGTGCGAAAACCGCTGCTCAAATTCGCGGACAAAGGGTCCCTCTGATGAAATCCACCCGCTGTCGATGCACTCGGTGAGAAGCTCCTTCTCGCGGTCTCCAAACAACGGTTCGTAGACTGGAATCAAGCACGTTCACCCATAGCCTGGTTTTTTATCTATCATTAGAAGGAGCGAACCGCGTCTTATCTTGATCCCCGAGGTAAGGCCCTTGTTTCACCTCAATCATGTCCGTTGGCTCAAGCATCGTAAAGCCGTGTCCACCTGAGGCCAACAGAATAACATCGCCAGTTTCCAACACGGCGCTGCCGATGAACCTTCGTGCAATGCTGTAGAGGTCAACTCTAACCCTCCCTTTCCGGACAAAGAGAACCTCTTGCGTAAGGCGGACCGTTCGATCAACTCGATTGTGCACGTGGGGCGGAATGACTATACCTTTCTCGTGACGCATATATCCCACCTGTTGGGAGAAATCGTCTGGCGTGAAGAATTCGATCCCGTCCTTTTCAAAGCGTGCGCCTATGACCAAGGCGATTAGTTCACCGTTTTCGTCGTAGAACTTCTTTAGCATAGTCGATCTGATGTGTTTTAGGAAGAACTCATCTGATTTCTCAGTTTCGATGCGCTGCTGTCGGAGTATTCCGCGTGCCGCTACTAGCACGCTCTCGGCGTCCAAACTAGCACGCTCTCGGCGTCCAAAAATCGGACAGCCCCACAAGGGAATTCGATTCCCAGCTCTTGCTTATACACGAGGACGCGACCTCACCGCTAATTGAAGCCAATTGCAAAGGAGGCGGAACGTGCGAAACGTCGATCCGTTCCAGCGCGTGTTCTCCACGTCGTTTTTCGTGCTGCAGCCTTGTCAACAAGATACTGACGTATTTCGCAGCTCAAATTATCCCCCGCCGCGCGAAGCCTATCTAGCGTCTTGTCTCCCATACTATTTTTGCGTTTTGTGTTGTCCGACCTTAACATTTTCGCGCCTTCTGCTGCCGAACTAGTCGCCCAGACTGCATCGAGTCACAGCGGACACGCGCGCAAAGAGCGTTTTTTATAGTACTTCCTTAACATTTAGTGATAAATAGCTCCGACCTCTGGTTGAACCTATGGTTATCACAGAGACACAGCGTTTCATATACAGTCTACTAGCGTTAACGTTTGTTACCATCTCTGTTTTGGTTTTACTAAACGTCTACGCGCTCGAGATTTTCGTCGTGCTGATAATCATTGAATTCCTCGTGCTTGTTGAGCTTACGAAGCCCTCGATCATCAACCTTTCGTGGAGAAAGAACATCACCATATTTGTCGTTATCTGCGTCATTGTGTTCGCAATCATCCTCTATCAAAGAACAGCGACTATTCTCAGCTAGATCTGTGACTGGGTGGGGCTAACGCATTGCACTTTAGATCATCTGCGGTTGCAGCGTTATCCATCCTTTTAGGCACTCACACGCTGCTTCGACATCCTCCTCGAATTATGAAACGTGTTCTACCATATTGTGCTGGCTTCTATAGCCTCACTTCCGTATCGTTCTTTCCGGCATCTGATCCTTCAGTAAGGTGGACTCACTGTCATAGAAATCAGAGAAGTAGGTTCCTGAGATCAATACACCTCTCTGGCCAAATCGTTATAGAGACCATTCGACCGAAGTGCTCATCCTTTTTTGAATCTTTGCGGCTTCAAAGCCGCGTAAAACTGCGCTCAGATACGGCTGCTCGGCTCACCAAGAGTCTTGGCCAGATGTCTTCTATGGCCTATGAAGGGCTCTTTTTGAACAAAAAACTGCTCCTATCAACCTTTGTCGAGTTATACGACAACGGTGCTTGGGGCTATCGTTTCCTTCTTCTCGGTGCCCTAAGCGTTTAAAAGTCCGAGCGCGGCGGCGTTACCGTTGTCATCAGTCGCCTTTGCAATTCTATGGATCGGCACATGAACGTGATAGGTGTAGAAACAAAAGCGCACCAAAACCGCACCAAAATGTAACACATTTTTCCTCAAATAGAACGAACGACCATGCAGAGTGCTGAGGCTCAGCTGAGCACGAACCCCTAAAAACGGCTTTTTTACTTCTTTTTTCGTAACTGCCGTTCAAAAGCACGATATTTATTATTATTATTATTTCTATAAATTTATAAAAATATATAAATATTAATTATTTTCA
>Ga0209585_10000516_pt1 | contig 14992 bp, 14 predicted proteins | sample NGEPerone_FD_185491 | JGI IMG/M metagenome (GOLD analysis project Ga0209585, IMG submission 185491) | Arctic peat soil microbial communities from the Barrow Environmental Observatory site, Barrow, Alaska, USA - NGEE Permafrost154B-one... | ecosystem: Environmental > Terrestrial > Soil >... | reverse complement strand
CGGCCGGTATCGATGACCAGATGAGCCGCCTCGCGACGGAAGGCCGGTGTGTAACTCGTGCGCTTGCGCTTGCCCGACATGAAGACATCCTGCCTGCGGGATCATGAATCCCGCTATCAAGGTGTCCTCCATCCGGGGTGAACCTCAGTCGTCAGATTGGTGGCCGAAGGGGGACCAACTCAGGTGACAACGCTCACAAACTGTTCCCGTGCAGTCTTGCCCGGTATGCGCCCAAACGACGCCGCCAACGTGGGGTCCCTGGCTTTCTGCTACCGGCGCTAATGCAGCGAAGGACTATCGCCTTCAGCCTCCGAAGTCCCGAATCCATGACAGGCAGGGCTCCGAACGCGGTCGCCCCCGGCCACGAGTCGTCAATCGTTGTCCGCGTCATAGGGATCGGAGATCTCAAGGCCGGTCATGTGTTTGGCCAACGCCAGGAAGCCTTCGGCGAGGTGCCGGGCGGTCGCGCGCGCGAGTTCTTCGCCGTCTCCGGCTTGGGCAGCTGCCAGCATCGCCCTATGCTCGTCGGAAGACTCTCCTGCACGGGTGTCCAGCACTTCCAGCACGTCCCAGGGATACTTCTGCCAGAGAGCGTCGATCTCAGCGGCGAGGCCATCGTTGCCGCAGCGGGCGTAGAAAAGGGAATGAAACCGGTGGTTCGTGGCACTCAAAGCAGCACGGTCTCCGGCCGCCGTGGCTTCTTCCATCTCCGTGACCATACGCTCGCCGAGGTCAACGTCTCGTCGTGACAGCCGCCTTGCTGCGCGACCCGCGGCGTAAGGCTCAATCAGACGACGCAGCAGGTATACGGTCTTCACCTGGTCGTAGTCCGCTTCAGCGACGCGCACGCCCCTGTGTGGCTCGCCAACAAGCACACCCTCAGCCTCGAGGAACCGCAGAGCCTCACGAACGGGAGTGATGCTCGTTTTGAACTTGGCGGCCAAGTCGTCCTGCTGGATCCGGCTTCCCCGCGGAAGCTCGCCCACCGAGATCATCCGCCGAAGTTCCACGACGATTCGGTCGCGCTTGGTGACCGCTCCGGAGGTTGGCAAGTTGCCCGCCGACGCGGTTCCCTGGGGCAAGGTTCGGCGAGTGGATGACGGCATGGGCAGTCCTCTTCAGGTTTGACTGGTCGATATCGCTCTAGACAACGTGGGTGCCGGCCTTAGATGACCGAGACCGGACGTCCTCGGGCGCTTGGCTCGGTGCCTCGCACTCTGCACGCGGCACCGTGGCACTAAGGCCATCCTACCCACGACGTCATTCAGGCATCATGCACGAAAGATGCCTGATCCACCAAACACTGTGCTCGGAGCAAAGAAGAATGCATCATCCATCATCGTGCATCCGGAAGGTGGAAGCGCCGACACACCCAACGATGAACTGCCCACCTCACAGCGCTGGATCCACCTGTTAGACAAGCGTCCCCACGCCGCCGTACTGGATGGGGCTGATGTACTCGCAACCGGTGATCGATGTGGACGTCCTGACCCGTCGGCAAACCAGCCGGGGCGTCGCCGCTACTCCCCGACCGACGTGCCGAGCAGAGCGACGAAACGCTGAACGTCGATGTTGCCGCCCGAGATCACTAGTCCGACGCGCTTGCCAGGCAACTCGACCCGACCCGAGAGAAGGGCGGCGACCGTGGCCGCGCCGCTTGGCTCTACTACGAGCTTCATGCGGTCGAACAGGAACCGCATCGCATCGAGAATCTGCGCGTCGCTGACCAGAACGATTTCGCTGACCAACCGCCGGTTGACGGAGAACGTGAGCTCCCCCGGGATGTCGATCGCCAGCCCGTCGGCGATGGTCCGCGGCATCGGGATTCGGACCCGGTCGCCGGCCAGCAGCGATCGCCGCTGGTCGTCCCCGACCTCGGGCTCGACGCCGATCATCGTGATGCCCGGCTGAAGCCCGGTCGCCGCAGTGGCCACCCCGGCCATAAGCCCGCCGCCACCGATCGGCACGATGATGGCGTCGAGCGGCCCCACCTCTTCCAGCAACTCAAGGCCCACGGTTCCCTGTCCGGCCATTACGTCCGGGTGCTCGTACGGCGGCACGAGCGCGAGCCCCCGGTCCCGCGCCAGCGCCTCCCCGAGCAAGACGCGGTCCTGGGTGTACCGGTCGTAGCTGACCACTTCCGCGCCGTAAGCCTTCACCGCGGCAACCTTGCTCGCCGGCGCGTCCTCGGGCATGAGGATCACCGCACGAGTGCCCAGTTCGCGCGCGGCGAGCGCCACGGCCTGGGCGTGGTTGCCGGAGGAGTACGCCGCGACCCCCCGCGCGAGCTGCTCCGGCGGTAGTGCCGAGACAGCGTTATATGCGCCACGGAACTTGAACGCTCCCACCCGCTGGAAGTTCTCACACTTGAGAAACACCTGTGAGCCGGTGAGCGCGTCAAGCGTCCGCGACGTCAGCACAGGCGTACGAGTAGCGTGGCCGGTGAGTCGCACGGCAGCGGCTCGCACGTCCGCGAGCCCGATCACGGGGGCATCCCGTCGCCCAGACTCCGGTGTCACGGGCTGCCGGTCCCCCGGGCTAGGCCGAGCAGGAGCCCGTCAGCAACGACCGCGGGACTGGTCGTCAGGAACAGCGGCACTCCCGCCTCGGGAGCGCGCACCTCTGCCAGAACGCCGCCACAGAGCTCACTCACAGTCCCGAGCAGGTCGCCCGCCGCCACTTCACCGCCGACCGGCACCGTCGGCTCCCACCAGCCGGCCACGGGTGAACGCAGCCAGTGCCAGCCGTCGTGCTCGCGCACGCTCTGCATGGACAGTGCATCTCCGGACAGCACGCCGACCGAGCGAGCGACATTCGTAAGGCCGGCCAGGTGCCGGTCCACGGCAGACCGGTCCATCAGGCCGTTCTGCCCGGACTCGGCCACGATGGCCGGGATCCCCAGGTCCGCAGCGGCCGCGCACGTGCTTCCGGCGACCGTGCGCTCCACCTTGCTTTGCCGCACGACGTGACCGAGCCCGTACGCCAGCGCGAGCCCGCGTGACTCGGCCTCGACCGCGGACTCCTCATAAATGGCGAAAGGCTCAAGGGCCTCGGGCAGGTCGCCGGCATGCAGGTCCAGAACGTAGTCCGAGCCCATGAGAAACGCCTGCATGAGGTGGTGCGCCAGCACCTCGGCGTAGCTGCCCTCCGGGTCACCGGGGAAGCTGCGGTTGAGGTTCTTGCCGTCGGCGGGTACGACAAACGGCGAGCGGGCCCAAAAGGCCGGCAGGTTGACGACCGGAACCGCGGTGATCCGGCCGGACACCTGCTGCGGGTCGAGACTGAGGGCGAACTCGCGGACGGCGGCGATCGAGGTGTACTCGGTCCCGTGAACGCCGGCCACAACGGTCAGGTGCGGGCCGTCCCTCGCGCCGCGGACGTCGACGTAGGGGATCTTGAGCCCACCATCGGGCAGTTCGTCGATAGCCAGCCAACGCACGGTGCTGCTGCTCATCGCGCGCTGCTCACGGCGGGGATGGCCTCGTCGAGGAACTCCCGCATGACCTGCTGGAAGAGCTCGGACTCCTCGATCTGGGGCGAGTGCCCGGACTTCTCGAAGATAACCAACTTGGAGCCCGGGATCAGCGAGGCGATCGTCTCGGCCGACGACACGGGGGTCACCCAGTCCCGCCGCCCGACCGTGACAAGCGTGGGGCAGCGAAGGCTCGGCAGGGCGGGCTTCACGTCGTAATTGCCCCAGTTATGTTTAAAGCACCAGTTGTGCGCTTCGTGCCGATAGATGCCGGCCTCGACGCGCTTCGTCGACTTTTCGGCGTCGTACTCGTAGTCGTAGAGGGGGATCAGCTCGGCCCATCTCGCCTTCAGGTCCTCGTCGTCGCGGATGTTGCCGCTCCAGTAGCGGTTGAAGTTGTCCCAGTTGATTTCGACGCGGTCTTGGTTGCGCGCGTTCTCGAATGCGAGCTCGAGGTTGGAGCCGTCGGCGGAGGTGTCGCGCAGGATCATGGCGCGCACCCGGTCCGGGTAACGGACCGCGTACTCCAATGCGATGAACCCGCCGTATGAACCGCCAGCGATGATGATCTGCTCCGCGCCGATCCACTCGCGCAGACCGTCGACGTCGGCCGCCCACCGCTCGTGGGAGAAGGGCGGCTTGCCTTCGCTTAGGCCGCAGCCGAAGGCGTCGAAGACGACGACGCGGAACCGGTCTGCCAGCGGGCCGAAGGTCGCCTTCGGCTCGGCGAGGGAACCGATCCCCCCGCCACCGTGGTGCGCGATCAGGACAGGAGCCCCTTCGGGGCCGGTCACCTCGACGTTCAGCTGGTTGCCGTTGATCTCGACGAACATGTGTACTCCTCGGGTGTCGGAAAGGGTAGGGACGATCTGACAGGTCACACGGAAGCCGTGTCGACCCACCGCAGGACGTTCTGCTCAAGCACGCCGAGCGGCACGGCGCCGTTGCCCAGCACCGCTCCGTGAAAACCTCGGATGTCGAATTTCGGACCGAGACGTCGCTCGGCGGTCCTGCGCAGCCGGACGATCTCGCGGCGACCGATCATGTAGGCGAGCGCCTGGCCGGGCCAGGAGATGTAGCGGTCGATCTCGTTGGCGACGTTGGTCTTGGTGGTCGCGGTGTTCTCCCACATGTAGTCCATTGCCTGTTGGCGCGTCCACCCGAGCAGGTGCAACCCGGTGTCTACGACGAGCCGGCAGGCGCGGAGGGCATCGAAGGACAGCATCCCGAGCCGCTGCACGTCCGAGGTGTACAGCCCCATCTCATCGGCCAGTCGCTCGCTGTAGAGCCCCCAGCCTTCGACGTATCCGCACACTTCCGCGTCGAGAAAACGCCGGTATGCGGGGAGTCCCGGCAGCCGCTGCGCGGATGCGATCTGAAGGTGGTGACCGGGAGTGCTCTCGTGGAACGCGAGGGCCTCGTACTCGTAGGTGAACCGTTCCTGTGGGTTCGCGGTCAGCACGCAGTGCGCTCCTGGGCGCGAGCCGTCGCCTGCCGGCGGCCGGTAGTACGCGAGAGCGGCGTTACCCGCCTCGATGGGGTTGATCTGCTCAATGACACAGTCCGCGATCTCGTACGCGGGGAACCAGTCGTCGCGCGCGGCTTCTGCCCGGCGCAGCGCGTCACTAACCACGTCGACGATCTGCGACGTGTCGGTGAACCGCAGGGAAGGGTCCTCGCGCAGGCGGTGAAGGATCTCGGGGACCTCGCTCGTCCCCAGCGCCCGTCCGCCGAGTTCGGCCCATTCAGCCTGCAGGTCACGGATGCAGTCGAGCCCGATCTGGTGGATCTCTTCGGCCGCTAGGTCGGTGGTGGTATGCCGGCGTACTGCGGCGCGGTAGCCCTCCTCGCCGCCTGGAGCGAACCGCACGCCCACCTCGTCGTCGCCACGCGCCCCGGGGAGCAGCTCGTCCTGCAGGCCCGCCGCAAGGCGTCGCATTGCCGGCCGTACCTGCTCTTGGACGATCGTGGCGGCTCTGTCGCGGACGGCGCCGTGGTCAATGTCGGCCGGCAGTTGCAGGCTCAGGAGGGTGTCGTCGGCGGGGCGTAGGGCTAGGTGGCCGGCGAGCTGATCGATGGCCTGCTGGACGCCCACCCTCGTTGAGACCCGACCCTCTTTGGTGGCTTCGCGGTAGCGATCCAAGATCGCGTCGAAGTAGCTGCCCAGGGCTCCCAGCCGGGTCAAGTAGCCGTCAACCGCCTCCCGATCGCGCAGCGGTGCCGTCGGCACGGCTTGGAAGGCCATTGCCTGCGGCGAGGCGTAGCCGGCCGCGGACGCGCTTGTCTCCCACAGCCCGTGCTCGAGATCGGATCGCGCGCCCCAGGCGAGACTGCCGAGGACGGCGGCGTTGATGCGGTCGGCCTCGTCGAGGGAATCGACGTCGATGCGGCCTAGCTGTTCCTCGATTGCCGCGAACCGCTCGGCGTTGGCGCGGGCGCCGGCACGGCTGGGGTCGGGGACGAGCGAGTCGAACCCGGACACACCGAGCAGCGTCGCGCTGAACGGGTCGGTGGAGTGCTGCACCTGGAAGAACTCGTCGCTGAGTCGGGCGAGATCGCTGTTCGGTTGAGGGTTGACCACGGCTTCTCCTTGTGCTTTGTGGGCTGCGGGTCGGAATGGGGGCGCGAGGCGCTAGGGGGCGGCGGCGATTCGTCTGGCGCGGCGGACCATGGCCAAATCGACGAGCTCGCCTCGAATCCGCAGTGCCCCGGCCTCGCCGTTAGCCTGTTCGTCCCACTGAGCGAGCACGTTCGCCGCCCAAGCCCGCTGCTCGGGATCGATGCGGAACGCCGCTTGCACGAGAGCCACTTGGCGTGGGTGGATGCACAGCTTGCCCCCGTAGCCCAGGGCGGCGGAGCGGCGGGCGGCCGCCGACAGTCCCGCGTTGTCGTCGATCGCGAAGTGCGGTGTGTCTAGGGGTGCAGCGATCCGCGCTGCGGCCGAAGCCCAGACCAGCAAGACCATGGCTAGTTCGGCGTGCGCTCCCTCGACCGTGCATGCAGTCCCAAGGTCCGCGTGGAAGTCCGCCGCGCCGAAGGCCAGCCGCCGGAGCCGGCGCGGAAATTCGGGTGCGCAGTTCAAGCTCAGCATCCCGGCTGCGGTCTCGATGAGCCCGATCAACGGCAGTTTCTGCGTCGCCCCGTTCAGCGACTCCAGCGCCGACAGGGACCTGTCTAGGTCCGCTGCGTCGCGGGCGTCGAACTTCGGGACCACGATCCCGGCGACTCTTCCCTCGAGCGCGGCTCGTACGTCGTCAGGGAAGTCGTCCGAGCCGAACGCGTTGACCCGCACAAGGACGAGGGCATCGCCACCGTCCGCAGGCGTGTGCGCGAGTGCCGCCACAGTATGCCGTGCCGTCGGTCGCCGCGTGGCGCGTACGGCGTCCTCAAGGTCCACGATGACGCCGTCAGCGCCGGCGGCCAACGCCTTGATGACGCGGTCGGGCCGGTCAGCTGGGACGAACAGTAGCGAGCGTGCGGTATCGATGCGGCGCACCACGTCGGCGGGGACCAGCACGTCAGACCCAGATGGCCGCGAGAGCGTGCAGGATGTTGCCCCCCAGGACGGCCCTTATGTCGTCGTCGCTGAAGCCTTCCTTGACCAGCCAAGTGCAGATGTTGGCGAAGTTCTCGGTGGGGTTCTCGAGTCCGTCGACGTAGGCGACCTTCTGGTGGGCCGGCCCCGTGCGGGTGCCGAGGTTGAGCAGGTCGGCGAAGACGGTGTGCAACTGTACGTGGTCGCCGTAGAGGGTGTCCGGTCCGAAGGCGACGTGCTCGATGCCGACCAGATCGACGCAGTAGCGGAAGTGGTCCATCACCGAGTCGATGGTGTGCAGGGGGTGCGCGGCTGACAGCGTGGTGTGCGGCGCTGCTGACATGCCGATGACGCCGCCGGTGTCGGCGATCGCCCGCAGCACGTCGTCCGGCTTCATGCGGGGGGTGTCCCAGACGCTCCGCGCGCCGGCATGGGTCAGGAGTACGGGCTTGCTGCTGGTCCGGCACGTGTCGAGGCTGGTCCGGTCCGAGGAGTGCGACACGTCGATCGCGAGTCCGAGCTTGTTCATCCGCTCGACCGCCCGCCGGCCTAACGCTGTCAGTCCGCCGTCCACTGTCTCGTTCAGTCCGCTGCCGAGGGCGTTGGAGTCCGAGTAGGCGATTCCGATCTGGCGGACGCCCAGGCCATAGAGGACGTCGAGCCGGTCGATCTCGTTCTCGATCGGGGTAGCCGCTTCGAGGCCGAAGACGATCCCAACCCGTCCCGTGCGGTGGACCTCTTCGATGTCAGCGAGGCGGCGGATTACGACCACGTCATCCTGGTGGTCGATGTCGGCCTGACGCATGCCCAGGTCGGTGATGATGTCCGTCCACCGCCACGGCGCGTTGCCGGTGACGCAGGCGGTGCCATCCATCATATTGTCGAACACGACGGTCATGCCGGAGCTTGCGAGCCCGGCGAACGCGGTGTGCTGGCGTCCGGTGCGGTTGTAGTCCGGCGTCTCCTCCATACGAGCCGGGAAGCGCACCGGGTGGTCGTGCAGGCTGATGACGACGCTCTCCTCGAGCAGCCGGTCAGCCCGCTCCCGCTCAGCAGGGCTCGCCCCATCGGCGTAGGGCTGGACGCGCCCGAACTCAGGCGTGAGGTCGAACTGCCGGTAGTCGACACCCGGAGTGAGGTAGCCGTAGGCGTGGTACTGCGCGGGATTGGGCATTCGCTGGTCGCGCGAGGGTCGTTTCACGTCGGTCATGGCGCGATCAGTTCCGGCTCGTGTTGTCGGAGAGCCGGTGCGGGCCCTCGGCGAGCAGCCGCCAAAGCTGTTCCCATGCACGCATGCCCTCGCGCAGACGACGGATGCGCATGAACTCGTTCGGCGCGTGTAGCTTTTCGTCGGCTGTGGAGAACGAGAAGAAGAGGGTTTTGGCGGTGAGTACCTGCTCGAAAAGGACGGTCGCCGGCAGTGTCCCGGCGATGATCGCGAGCAGAACGCCCTGGCCTGGGTAGACGTGTTCGAGCGCCGCAGTGGCGGCTCGGATGGCCGGGTGGTCGGGGGTGATGGTGTAGGCGGGGACACCGCCGTGGTCACCGCGGACCGTCACCCGCACGCCTGGCACGTTCTGAGCGGCCACGTGCTCGGTGATGGCCTCCAAGACCATGTCGGGGTCCTGGCCCGGGACCAGGCGGCAGGACACGTGGCCGATGGCGACCCGGGGAATGACGGTGTACTTGCCGCCGCCCTTCACCCCGTTGATCTCCAGGGTCGGGCGCTCCCACAGCCGCTCGAGCGTCGTGTAACCGGGCTCACCATGGGCCTGGTCCAGGCCCAGCCCACTTAGGTAGCCCTTGGCGTCGAACGCGACGGCCGCGATCTTCGCGCGGCGGGAGTCCGAAAGCGCCGGGATACCGTCGTAGAAACCCTTGACCGCGACCGCCCCGTCGACGGTGTGCAGGCTCGCGAGGATCTGGGTGAGCGCATGCAGCGGGTTCGCAACCGTGCCGCCGAAGCGCCCGGAGTGCAGGTCGTCACGAGCACCGGTGACCTCTATGTCCATGGTCACCAGACCCTTGGAACCGACCGAGAGGGACGGCTCGCTCGGGCGCCACATCGCCCCGTCGGCGGAGATGACAAGGTCTGCGGACAGCTCCTCGGCGTGCGCCCGCACGAAGGCCGGTAGGTGCGGGCTGCCGATCTCCTCCTCCCCTTCGAACAGGAACTTCACGTTGAGCGGGAGCCCCCCCTCCTGCGCGAGAAAGGCCTGAGCGACCTTGAGCACGACGTAGACAGGTCCCTTGTCGTCCGTCGCGCCTCGACCGCGCATGACGTCGCCGTCCACGGTCAGCGCGAACGGCGGCGTCGTCCACTCGGCCAGGTCACCGGTTGGCTGCACGTCGTAGTGCCCGTAGACGAGGATCGTCGGCGCTTCGGGAGCGCCCAGCCACTCCCCACGCACAACGGGGTGGCCGTCGGTCTCGACGACGCGGCCGCCCGCGAACTGCAGCTGCGCTGAGAGCCAGTCGGCCGCGGCCCGCATAGTTTCCGGTGTGGCGTCGCGGCTCACACTAGGGACGGCCACGTAGTCCGCGAGTTCGGCGATATATTCGGCATCAGTCGAGTTAAAAGAGAGCATGTCCACCATCGATCGAGAGCGTCTGGCCCGTGACCCAGGACGAGTGGTCAGAGACGAAGAACCGGACGCCGTTGGCAATGTCCTCGGATTTGCCGAGTCGTCGGACTGCGATGCCCTCGACGAGTTTGGCCTGACCCTCGTCGCCGTAGCTCTCCCACTGCTTTTGCGTGGTGGGGTTGGAGAGCACGAACCCCGGGGCGATGCAGTTAACGGTGATGCCGAAGCGGCCGAGTTCGTGAGCCATCTGCCGGGTGAAGCCGATCTGACCGGCCTTCGCGCTCGCGTAGGCCTGGATCCCGGTGAGGCTGACGCTGCGGCCCGCGCCGGATGAGATGTTGACGATCCGGCCCCAACCGCGTTGCTTCATCACTGGAGCGACCGCGCGGATGCAGTTGAAGGTGCTCGTAAGGTTGGCATCCACCACTGCCCGCCAGCTTTCGTCGGAGATCTCCTCGATCGGGTGGTGAACCTGCTCACACACACCACCGGCGTTGTTCACCAGGATGTCGACCGGTCCCAGGTCCTCAACGAAGGCATTGACCGCCGCGGAGTCCGTGACGTCCACAGTGTCCTTGTCGACGCCATGGACCCTCACCCCATCCGCAGCCAGCGCAGCGGCGATCGCAGCGCCGATGCCGTGCGCCGTACCGGTCACGATTGCCACCCTGCCGAGTCCAGTTGGCATCACTTCAACCATCCGCTTTCGAGCAGGTCCCGGACCTCCGCGACGCCGGCGTCCCACACCTGCCGCATGTCCTCGTCCGGCCGCTGGTAGGCGCCACCCATGTTCCCGTCGGGGGCCAGCGCCTTGATCTCCGCGGACGTCAGGTTGTTGACGAGCTCCCTCGGGATTACCGACCTCGGTTCGGTCGGGGGCTGCCCACCGTCGACGCGGGTCCACGGGAAGCTTTCCACCCATCCTGCGTGGAACTGGTCCTCGTCGAACTTGTTGCCGGCAGCTGCGGTTTTCGGCGCGTTCCACCAACTGTGGAATAACACCTGGACCCGGTCCGGCCGAGGCTGGCACACCCACTCCCGGATCAGACCTGCGGCCGGGATGTTTCCGCCGTGCCCGTTGACGACCGCGATGCGCCGGAAGCCCTGTCCGGCCAGGCAGTCCAGCAGGTCGCGGATCACCTCGAGGTAGGTGCTGATCCGCAAGGTCATGCTTCCGGGATAGGCCGAGAAGTACGGCGCAAGTCCGAACGGCAATGCTGGCAGGACCGGCACGCCAAGTGGCTCCGCTGCCTCGACGGAGACACGCTCCGCCAGGATGGCGTCCGTCCCCAGGGACAGGAAACCGTGTTGCTCGGTGGAGCCGATCGGCAGCACGATGCGGTCATCGTGTTCGAGGTACTCCGTCACCTGCATCCAGTTTTTGTCGAAGATCCGCACCGAGTAAGCTCCGTTCTAACCTTTGTAAGGTTGTCATGTCCGTTATCTGTCGTCTGACAGGTCAAACCCGTCATGGTTGCGCGAGCATCAGGATCTAGCGAGTGTCACCATACACCTGTAACGATTTGGTGCAACAAGACGGGGAAGGCGCGAAACTCGCCTCGCGGTCCGATAGCCTGCGCATGTGGAATCAAGCCAGCGCCCGGACGTAAGGTCTGGGCCATCGACGCCGCTGGGCAGCCTCGCCGACAGCACAGCCATCCGTTCATTGCCGGTTCGCCTCGATGACATCGACCGCCGTATCTTGGTGCTGCTCAGCGAGGACTCCCGCCGCTCGAAGCGGGCGCTCGCTCGCCTGCTCGAAATGTCGGCTCCGGCGATCGGCGACCGAATTGCGCGGATGGAGCGGCTCGGGGTCATCCGCGGCTACGGGGTGCAGTTGGGATGGAGCGCCGCTGGTTTCCCGATGACGGTCTACCTGACGATCACGGCCGTGCCGGGTTTCCAGCAGGGTCTGATGGTTGAGAAGCTCTGGCGCCTTCCGGAGTTGGAGGAGCTCATGGTTGTCACCGGCGCCACGGACCTGCTGGCCCGCCTCCGGGTCCGGGACGATGGTCACCTCCGTGAACTCCTGATGGACCGAATTTGGCGGATCGAGGGGGTCCAGCGGACTGAGACGTCGCTGGCCATCGCCGAGCTGGAGCCGAAGAATGTCGTGGGCGAACTGTTGTCCCGGGAGATCAGCGCTGGGGACGTCTGGCGGACACTCTGACCCGATCAGGCCGCTTCGCGGAGGCGCGCTGAAACCGGCTCAGGATGACCGCTCGCCCCCGGGACCGGGCACGGGGCCCATCCCCCTTCGGTAGACCATCACGGTGCGGATAAAGGTAATCACCGGCACCCCGTCCTGATTGGTTCCGGTCGTACGGACAGTCACGATCCCAACTTCCGGCCGGGACCGGGACTCCCTCTTCGCAACAACCTCTGACCACGAGTAGACCGTGTCAGCCTCGAACAGCGGATTGGGGAGCCGGACCTCGTCCCACCCGAGGTTCGCCATCACGTTGTACGACACGTCGCTGACCGACTGGCCCGTGACGAGCGCGATGGTGAAGGCCGAGTTCACCAGCGGCCGGCCGAACTCCGTCTGCGCCGCATAGTGCGCGTCGAAATGCACTCTCGCGGTGTTCTGCGTCAGCAACGTAAACCAGATGTTGTCGGCCTGCGTCACGGTGCGACCAAGGCCGTGCTCATAGACGTCGCCGATCTCGAAGTCCTCGAAGAACCGCCCCACCCAGCCGGCGCGGACCGTCATGCCAGACACTCGGCTTGGTCCGGAACGGCGCCGAAGGCACCCTCGCCCGCCAGCTGTGAGACTAGGTCGGGGCCGTAGCCGAGGATCTCCCCGAGCACATAGTCGGCGTCCTCATTGCGCCGGGGGGCGCGCCGGTACTCCGGCCGCTCGGAACCCACGCGTACAGGGCTCGCCACCTGCCGTACCGTGCCGAAGTGCGGGTGCTCGGTCTCCACGATCATGCCGCGCACCTCGATCTGCGCGTCGGACAGCGCCTCGTCGATGGAGTTCACCGGACCGCACGGCACTCCCGCGGCGCCGAGGACTGACAGCCAGTGAGCGCAGCCAGCGGTCTGGAAGATCGCAGACAGCTTCTCAACCAGTTCCTCGCCGTTCTTGCGGCGACTGGCAAAGTCGACGAAGCGTCTGTCCTCCGCCCATTCGGGCCGCCCGATCGCGTTTGCCAGTCGCCGCCAGAACTTCTCCTTGGGGCAGGCCACGACCAACCACCGGTCCGCGGTCGGGAACGCCTGGAACGGCACCAGAGAGGGATGCGCGGAGTGGTGGGTACGCCGCGGGGTGAAGTCCCCGTTGAGCAGCCACGCCGCCGGGTATGTGAGCATGCCGATCGCCGTGTCGTAGAGGCTGACGTCGCAGTCACACCCGGTCCCGTCCCGACGCGCAGCATGGAGAGCGGCAAGCATGGACACGGCGGCGACCAGCCCACCGGAGTAGTCCACCAACGACAGGCCCGACTTTGTCGGCGGCCCGTCCGGCTCGCCGGTGATGTCCATCCAGCCGGCCATGCCCTGCAGGATGTAGTCGTAGCCCGGTTCGGCGCTGCGGGGACCGGTCATGCCGAACCCGCTGAGTGAGCTGCACACGATGGCTGGGTTCCGGTGCTTCAGGTCGTCGTAGCGGATCCGCAACTTGGCGGGGACGTCGCCGCGCAGGTTCGAGTGCACGATGTCGCTGACCGCCACGAGGTCCTCGAAGACGGCTCGACCGGCCGGCGAGGAGATGTCTAGGCTCAGGCTGCGTTTGTTCCGGTTGAACGTCTCGAAAAACAGGCTGTCTTCACCGTGCTGCTCGGGCACCACGTAGCGCCCGATGTCGCCACCCGAGGTCGGGTCCTCGATCTTGATGACCTCGGCGCCGAGGTCGGCGAGCTGGACGCTGCCGAATGGTCCCGCGCCGTACTGCTCGACGGCGAGGATGCGGACGTCCTGCAACGGCCTCACGGGAAACCACCCACGACGCTTAGCCGGGCGCGGGCGATCGCCGCGGTCCGCACCATCTCGTTGCCCACGATCATGAGTCCCTCGTCCACGCCCATGCCGGGTTTCGCGAGGACCTGCGCAGCCCCGCACGCCATGGCCACATGTGCACTGACCTGCGCGGACCGGTCGGTCTCGTTGCAGGTCCCGCCGCAGTACGCCGCGAGTCCGTGCTGGCGCACCAGCAGGAGCGCCTCGATGGTGTTGTTGATGCCGCCCAGGTCCGGCGTCTTGACGTGGATCATGTCGGCCGCACCGGCCTCGACGAAGAGCCGGATGTCCTCGAGGGTGTTGCACCACTCGTCCACCACGATCTGCACTGGCGCGCCAAGGCGTGCGAGCTCGGCCCGCAGGCGCACGTAGGTCGCGATCTGGGCGTCCCGGCTCCCCGCGTCGATCGGGTGTTCGATGACCAGCTGCAAGGGCGATGCGAGCTCAGCCAGCCGGGCGAGATAGGACGCCACCCGCGCGATGTCTCCGTCGAAGGCGATGCCGATGGTGCCGTAGGTGTCAAAGTGCAGCCGCGGCTGGTAGCCCGGGTCGACGCTCAACTCGCTGATGCGCGCGATAAGCCACCGGAGGTACTCCTCGAGCAGCTCGCCGTTCTTGCCGAGCTTTGTGTCAACGTGGTTGATCAGCCCGTGCGGCAGCACCTGCGTCTGTTTGAGGATCATCTTCTCGGCGGCGAGGTAACGGTCGTCGCCGGTCTGGGCGAACATCGGCACCGGCACCAGCTCGACGCCGGTCTCGTACTCGTCGCGGACCACCTCGGCCATCGTCAGTCGCCGGCTCTGGGCGATCGCATCAAGGATGGCCTGCGTGACGCCGTAGCGGATCGCCGTGTGCAACTGCGTACCGTCGCCCGTCCGGATGCTGTCGACCTCGCCGGCGACGTCTCGGAAGGAGGTCAGCTCGCGACCAACCAGGAGCGGGGCGACGTAGCGCGCAATATCGTCTTGGGCTTGCGCCGCCGAGAACACCGGGTCGCGCCCACCGGCGCCGCTGTACTGCACCGCTGCGCAGTCGCCGTAAGCCAGCGAACCGTCGACGCAGAGCAGCATCACCGAGACAGCCTCGCCGGGCTGACGTACCGCCCGGAACCCGGGGGTCACCGGCTGTCCTAGGTAGGAGAAGCCGTCGTGCTGGGCGCCGGCGCGGATGGCGGCCTGGTCGTCAGCGAAGAAGCCGGTCCGGACCTGCTCGGTGAGTACCTCAAGGATCCTCACGTTGCTACTCGACCAGGCCGCGGCAAAGCAGCACGATCGTCACGAACGTTCGGTAGAGTCACAACGGGTCCTCATCGGCGTGGATGCGTCGAACGGATGCGCGACGGGGAAAGTAAAACCGACTCAAGTCGTTCCTGTCCAGCGTTTCGGAAAGTTTCTTGCGTAACAATTTGGCAAACGTAAGGTTGTCGCGCCCTTCTCGCGT
>Ga0209585_10000514_pt1 | contig 15021 bp, 8 predicted proteins | sample NGEPerone_FD_185491 | JGI IMG/M metagenome (GOLD analysis project Ga0209585, IMG submission 185491) | Arctic peat soil microbial communities from the Barrow Environmental Observatory site, Barrow, Alaska, USA - NGEE Permafrost154B-one... | ecosystem: Environmental > Terrestrial > Soil > Wetlands... | reverse complement strand
ACGCTGTCAGCTGCACAAGATCCGCAACGTGGCCGACAAGTTGCCCGACCACCTCGCCTCAACGGTCACCAAGCGGATGCGGGCGGCCTACCGCGCTGACTCGGCGCTGGCCGCCGAGGCGCAGCTCCAGGCGCTGGCCAAGGAGTTGGATGGTGATGGACCGGGAGCTGTTTGGCTGCTCAGCTGGTTCGGGGGTGGTTACGGTCCGGTGCATGGCCGAAGGGTTCGCAGAGATCGTGATCTGTCGCTGTTGATCGTGCCGAGGGTGGGCATGGTCGAGGTGCGTGCGGATCTGTGGGCGCCGGTCCGTCTGCGCGATCCGATTGGCGATCCGGTGGTCCCGGTGGTGGCAAGAGCTTCCGGCACCTTCGCGTTGACCCGATCTCAGCGGGGCGGCTCGAATCGGAGGCGGAGCGTGGTGGGTCTCGCGCACTGGATGTACTGCGGCAGCACACCTGGTCCGCACGCCGCGGAGCCCAGTCCGTACTGCTCGAGATCCAGGTTGAGCCACACCGACTCTGTCGGAACGAGGTCGGTGGGGTGCCGCGCGCGGTCCAGCTCCTCGCTCGTCCAGCGTCGCGCGGTGAACGCGAACGTGCGCTTGCCGACGACACGCATCACCGGTTCACCGGCGGTGCTCAGGAGCAGCTCCCGGACGTCGGACCGGTTCCCGTTCTCCTGCGGCCTCACGTAGGGCGTCTGGAGCTCGTCGACGCTCGCCGAGTAGCGCCCGACGAGCTGGGAACGGCAGGAGTCCACGTAGGTCTCACCCGGACCGCGGCCGTACCACTCCGCTCGGCTCACCCCGGCTGGCAGGCCGAGACGGATGCCGAGCCTCGGCAGCGCGAACCCCCACCTGCCCAGAGGCTCCGTCTCGAGGACGAGGTCCAGGCCCACGCCATCCGTCGACCACGTCCAGACGTTGCGAATCGCCATCTCACTCGCCGCCGCCGCTGTCCTCTTGCTGATGCGCAGGTAATCCGCCCCGCGCTCGACGGACTCCAGCCGGTCGTGGATCCTGTCGAGCCCGTGCTCGCGCCATTGCGCCTCGACGGGCGATCCGTACCACCCGAAGTCGTTGTCGATCGGTGCCCGCCATAGGTCGATGCGCGGCGGGTCCAGGGAGATGCCGGCGAACTCGACGAGCCCGCCGCGTAGGTCGAACGTCCCGGGGCCGAGCGTGCTGGCCGCGAAGGTGACCCTCGGCGAGGCCGGCCTCACGGGCGGGCTCGACACCGCCCACTGGCCGTTTGCCAGCTCGTGCCCGGCTGCCGCCCACAGCGCATCCTGCCTCAGTGTCGCGCGGACCGTCAGCCAGGCCTCGCCAGAGGTTGACGGCAGCGGAGGTGCTGGCACCACCACGTCGGCGCCGGCGGGAACGTCGGGGAGATCGACCTCACCCGCGGCTCGGGCGGTCCCCTCCTCCTCGAGCGTCCAGGCGAACGCAAACGAACTGGTCCCCGCGAAATCCTGGAGGTTGCGGATCCGGATGCCCGACGGGTCGGGAGCGATCCGAACAGGTTCGAAGGTCTTCTTCAGCTCCAGCAGCCCGGGCGACGGTGTGCGGTCGGGGAAGAGCAAGCCGTCAGCGACGAAGTTCCCGTCGTGGATCTCCTCCCCGAAGTCCCCGCCGTAGCCGAAGAACTCGCGCCCGTTGGCGTCCTGCATGCGCAACCCGTGGTCGATCCATTCCCACACGAACCCGCCCTGGCACCGCGGATAGCGCTCGAACAAGTCCTGGTACTCGACCAGGCCCCCCGGTCCGTTGCCCATCGCGTGTGCGTACTCGCAGACGATGAAGGGCAAGGCCCGGCGGTGTGCGTCGAGGAGCGCGTCGTCCAGGGCAGGCTCCGCGCGACGACCGATCTCCTCGACTTCGTCGTGCGACGAGTACATGCGGCTGTAGACGTCGACGTGCGCACAGGTCCAGTCACGTTCGTAATGGATCAGCCGGGTGGGATCCAGCCGACGGACCTCCTCGGCCATGGCACGGATGTTGGAGCCGGGTCCACACTCGTTGCCGAGCGACCACATGACGATGCTCGGGTGGTTCCGGTCGCGCACAATCATCCGCCGCACGCGGTCGACCAGTGCGTCGCGCCACCGTTCATCATCGACCGGGTTTCCGGCCAACGAGGTTTTCCCCCCATCCTGGTAGAACCCGTGGGTCTCGAAGTCGCACTCGTCGATGACCCACAAGCCGTACTCGTCGCACAGCTCGAGGAAACGAGGGTGGGGCGGGTAGTGACTGGTGCGGGCCGCATTGATGTTGTGCTGCTTCATCAGCAACACGTCCTGGAGCATCGTCTGGTCGTCGAGCGCGCGCCCGTTGTCAGGGTCGAACTCGTGTCGGTTCACGCCACGGAACAGCACTCGGGAGCCGTTCACGCGGAGCACTCCGTCGACGACTTCGACATGCCGGAAGCCCACTGCGATCTTGATCTTCTCGCCCGCCGACTCGAGCGTGCCGTGGTACAGCCGCGGAGTCTCAGCTGTCCAGCCGACCACGTTCGGAATGGACAGCGCGTCGCCGGAGAGGGCATCGACGGCGAGCTCCGGAATGACGACTCGGGCAGGGACTTCCGTCTCGACGAGCAGGTGCCCCGTCCGGGTCCCGGCGTCGAAGTCGGCGACAATGTGGTGGTCGCCGACAGAGCCTGGCCTTCTGAGCTCAAGCCGGACCTCGCGGAAGATCCCGGAAAGCCACCACATGTCCTGGTCTTCGAGGTAGCTGTTCGCGGACCACTGCAGCACGCGGACCGCCACGACGTTGGTCCCACCAGCGCGGATCGCGGTGGTCACGTCGAACTCGTTGGCGAGCCGGCTGCCGCTGGTCGTGCCAATCTCGAGCCCGTTGACCCAGACGCATGCGAATGAGTCCACGCCGTCGAAACGCAGGACGGTGCGACCGGCGGACCACTCGGCCGGAACATCGATCTCGCGAACGTAGTCGCCCACCGGGTTGAGGTCAGGGACCTGCGGTGGCTCCACTGCGAACGGGTAACGGATGTTCGTGTAGATCGGTCGCCCGTGTCCACGCAGCTGCCAGTGCGACGGGACGTCGATGGAGCCCCACCCCTCCCCTGCTGGCCCCAGGAGGAAGTCGACCGCGGGCTCGGGTTCCGTCGAGTAGCGAAAGTGCCACACGCCCGACAGGGAGAGGCACGGGGCATCGGACCGCGCCCACGCTCTTGCGGGGAGCCGGCCCGACCCGGTCTCGTACTCGACGTGGCGCGGCCTTTCACGAGGAGCAGCGACGGGGGTCGTCATGAAGGCAGGCCCTTCTTGTAGTTGGGTTCGGTCGTGAGGTGATGTCGGCCGTTCCGGACCTGGACGACGCCGATCGCGGCGAGGCCAGGTTCTTGCGGACGTACCCGCAAACCACGGAGGCACTCGTCGCCGGACAGGTCATGCCGGCCAGTCGGCGTCGGCCGGGGGTCGTTCGTCGCCCAAAGTCAGGTACAGGCGGTCGACACGCAGTCCGGCCTTGCGCGCGAGGATCGACAGGGTGTGTCGGCCCCTTCCGATCGTCAGGTCGCTCAGTTCCGCCCACAGCCAGATCTGCTGTGTGCCGAAACTGAACAGGTCGCCGTGGCAGAACTGCTCGGTCGGCGGCTGGGGTGTGCCGTCGAGCGCGAGGACGCAGGAGTCGTCGTCATCGCTGTCGAACTTGACCAGTGCCCAGGCGTGATAAGTCCCGCGTGTCGTGACATCGATCAGCAGGTGCAGACCGGGTGCGGTGAGGGGGTCGTCCCAGCGTCGCCCTGGAGCGTCGACGTGCATTGCCAGCCCGGTGCCACCGTCGGTCTCGGCCTGGGTGTGCGTCCAGCACACCGACGGCTCATCCAGGCTCGCAGTCCGGTACGCATCCAGCGTCTGGCTCAAGGCTCGCTCCGGCTCGACGGCGAGCACACCGTCGCGCTCGACGATCGGCCCGGGTGCGAACGCGGCGATCACGTCCTTCGTCCCGTCGTGGGACGCCGCATGGCGGGCTGCGCCGAGAGAATCCTGGGAGACGGACTGGTTGCGGACGAACGTCGTGTCGGCGTCCCAGTAGTGCCGGTCGGCGTAGACGACCGGGGGCGGCGCCAGACGGTATGGATCCGTCCGGTAGACATCACGCGCGGTGGCGTCCAGCACCGATAGATCGACCTGGCCCGGGTCGGGGTCGGCTGCCGTTGGGACATCATGGCCGGGCCGGGCACTTGGCGGCGGCCCGAGGGCAGTTCGCACCGGCGTGGCGGTGTAGATGACGAGCTTGGAGAATGCCACGTTCGCATCGACCACGTGCACGCGCAGGATGTGCGGGCCGGCCTGCAGATAGGGCAGACGTAGCCGGAGCCGCTCGACCTCGTCGACGACTGCTTCGGCCCAGGCACCTCGAAACTCGTCCGTGGTCGGGGACTCGAGGACGACCGGCGGCAGATCGTCGACGCTGATCGCCAGTCGAAGCTGTCCGACGGAGTTCAGGCTGGGAAACCGGTGGAGCTCGAGCAGGTGAGCACCGGGGGTGACGAGCTGCAGGCGATAGCCGACCCAACCGTCGACGGACCCGTCGCCCCGGGGTGTGGTCCGGCGCGACCCGACGAGCGAACCGGTATGCCGGCCCAGGCAGGGCACCTCGATCCACGCACTTCCCGGCGTGTCCTGCCACTCGTCGGCGTCTGCGGCTGGGATCGCGATGTACCCGTCTGCCTCGACGCGACCGGAGCCGACCGGCACGAGCGCGTCGTGCACCGTGACGCTCACAGCGATCGTCCGGCCGACGGACGTGCCGCGCACCTCGATGCGACCGCGACGCCCCGCCGCGCCCAGGGGGTCCGTCACGCGAACCGAGAGGCGCTGCTCGGTCTCGACGGAGCCACTCGCCGGAATGACCTCGAGCCACTCGTCGGCGGTCACGGTGAAGTCGACAGATCCGGCTCCGGTGTTGAAGACCTCGATCCACTTGGTCCCGGCGCCGCCGGGCCAGAAGACCAGGTGTGGGCGGTCGCCGGGGCTGACCTCGCCCCACGCCACCACGCCGAGCCCCGGCTCGCCAACGCGCAGCGCGGGCCGGGCCGCCGGTAGGAGCGCCATCGTGGGGGGCGGGAACGTCTCAGGAGTGAGGATGCCGTCCCACTTCCCGCCGGCCATCACGTGGTTGTAGAAGTGCAGCATCGCCCGCTTGTGGGCGTCGAACTCACGGGAGACGGCGAGATAGCGGTCCGCCGCGCGCCACTTGCCCTGCTCGTACGCCAACAGACTCCGGTCGGCGTAGGTGAACTGGGCGTTGACCAGGTAGGAGGCATGCACGCGGAGGGCGATGAGCTGGAAGAACGCGTCCCGCTCCGGCTCGGGCAGTGCCGCGAGGAGGGCGTTCGTCTGGTCGTACAGCGCACGCAGCGTCGCGAGTCGACGCGCGGCCTCGTCGCCGTACCCGGTCTGGGAGAAGACGCGTGACCGCAGGTGCTCGAGCTTGCGGACGTTGGTGACCTGAGCGGAGGTCGTCACGATCTCGGCGACGGCCCGGCCGTGCCCACCGCTGAACGTCCGGTCCGCCCACTGCGCCGTGAACTGCACGACGCCAGCGGTCGTCGTCTCCTTGCCGACCTCCCAGGCGTACCGGAGGAAGAACTCCATGTCGAGCTCGAGCGGCTTCAGCGAGCCGATGTTGTCGACCCACAGGTGACGGATCCCGTTCTCGTACGCCTTCCCGAGCTCGTACTTCATGTGGGCCAGCGGCATCGAGGAGACGAACAGGTAACTGCGCGACGGCGGGGACCAGTACGACGAGTGGTAGTAGAGCCCGTGGCCGCCGGATCGGGCACGCTCGACGTCGCTCGGGTAGCGGCGCACATAGCCGAAATTGTCGTCGGGCCAGACGATCGTCACGTCGTCGGGCACGTTGAGTCCCGCGTCGTACAGCGGGAGCACTTCCTTGTACGGGACGAACGTCTGGAAGCTGTCGCGCGCCCGGTCTTCACCGAGGGCGTCGGACAGGATCTGTCGCTGATCGAGGATCACCTGCTCGAGCAGCCGGACGCGTGCGCGCATCTTCTCGTGCTCCGAGAGCACCTCGTCGTCGTCGATCGCTGCGGTGAAGAACCCGCTGTCGTGGACGCCGCGCATTCCGACGGTCCAGCCGACCTCGTAGCCGCCGTTCTGCTCGACGCTGCCGCGCCAGTACTCGCGAAGCGCCTCGCGGTTTGCGCCGGGAATCGAGTAGTCGTACTCGACATGATCGTGGCGGGCATCGGCCCATGGGGTCCACTCGTTCTGATTGCTCCGCAGCAGCATGTCGCAGTGGCTGGTGCCGACGACGATGCCCATCTCGTCCGCCAGGCGGCCGTTCTCCGGGTCCGCGTTGAAGGCCGTGACGTGCATCGCCGGCCAGATGTAGTTGCCCTTGAGGCGCAGGATCAGTTCGAAGACGCGCTGGTAGACGACCGGGCCGATCGTGCCGTCCGGGGTGTGGCGGCGAGCCCACGCGTCGAGTTCCTCCTCGTCGTTGAGGAACACGCCCCGGTAGCGGATCGACGGCCAGTCCGCGACGAGCACTCCACAGCGAACGGTGACGTGCTCGCGCCCGCGCACGGGCACGTCAGCCCACCAGCGCCACGGAGAAACCCCGATCGCCTCGGCCAGGTCGTAGATGCCGTAGACCGTTCCGCGTCGGTCGGTGCCGGCGACATAGAGGACCTCGTCTGTGGCTTGTATGACGAACCCCTCCCAGCGCAGGGCGCCGTCACCGTACCGGAGCGCGGAGACATCGAGCAGGCCGTGAGCGATCGCCTCATCGATGAGGGGCGAGACCCCGACGGTACCCACGATGATGCGCGCGCCCACGGACGTGCCAGCCGTACTGGCCGAGCAGCCACAGACGTCCGCCAGGTCGCGCTCCAGACAGCCCGCAGCTCGCCGGACCGCCGGTGACTCCTGGCGGTCCACCGCGATCGACACGGGCTCGCCACTCTCCGCCAGCGTCAACCCGTCACGGCGCTCGTCGACGAGATAGTCGATCCTCAGAGGCGTCATTGGCGATGCGACGCTCGTCGTCAACTCGTGGTTGGACACATTCACAGCAGATCTCCTCGCGTGGCCCGTCAGTAGCTGAGGCGGTACTCGGGCAGTGCTCGTCCGCACGACGGGCCTCGGTCGATTAGCGACAGCTGCGGCGGGGGCGTGCTCCTCTGGGCGCATGCCCCCGCCGCGGGACTCAGCTCGCTGAGTCGATGCTGCCTTGGATCTCAGCAATGAACGCCTTGGATGCGTCCGCCGGCGTCAGCTGCTCGAACGTGACCTCCTGCAAGTAGCGGGCGATCGTCGAGTCGAGGGCGCTGGCCCCGTTGGGCGTGATCTCAGGAGCGTCGCCGATGTGCTCGGCCACCTTGGCATCGAAATCGACAGCGACCTTTTCGGTGGCAGACAGCGAGCCGCTGATTGCGTCGACTACCTTCGGGTTCGACGGGATGCCGCGTTCGGTGCCGAGGATTCTGCCTGCGTCGAGATCGTTGATCATGAAGTTGACGAACAGCGCAGCTTCGGCCGGGTGCTCACTCTTCGCCGAGACGGCCCAGTACATGCCCGGCTTCAGGTACCCGTAGGGCGCCTTGTTCGCGTCGTCGGTCGGGATCGGCACAAGAGAGAACTTGGCGCCGCCCGCCGCGGCGGAGTACGCCGTGATCTGAGTGGCCTGGATGAATGAGAGCACCTGCTTGCCGGTAGCGATGTCCGATTGGTCGAGGGCGACCGAGGCGACCTCGGCCTGATGGGAGGCCGACGCCGCGGCGCCGGACTTCGTCCAGTCGACCGCCAACTGGAAGTAGCCGGCGAGCGCCTCGGGCGAGATGGACACCTTGCCGTCAGTGAACAGCTCCTCGCCGTGCTGACGCGCCCACAGGCGCAGCGAGTAGCCGTTGCTCATCGGCGAAATGCCGACCGCGGAACCACCCGATGCGTCGCTGATCTTCTTCGCGAATGCGCTGAGGTCGTCCCAGGTCCATGTGTCGGTGTCCGGGAGCGTCAGGCCTAGCTGGGCGAGCGCGTCATCGTTGACCACGATCCCGAAGCCCGTCGTGCTGATCGGTAGAGCATTCAGCGTCCCATTCGACTTGCCCAGGCCGACCACGCTCGGATCCAGCTGCGACGTGTCGACCTGCGACAGCTTCGACAGGTCGTACAGCGTGTCGCGCTGCGCATAGGACGCGAGATACAGCTCGTCCATCTGGACGACGTCGGGCGCGTTGCCTCCGGCGACCGAAGTGGCGAGCTTGTCCCAGTAGCCGTTCCAGTCCGAAAACTCGCCCGTGACGTGGATGTTCGGGTACTTGGCCTGGAAGGCCTCGATGGCCTGGTTGGTCCCTTCCACGCGGGCGTCGCCGCCCCACCAGTTGACGCGGAGCGTCACGTCGCCCGAGCTCAGCGTGGGCCCTGTGTCCGTTGTGCCGCCTGCCCCCGTGGAAGAAGCGGACGGCGGGTTCTGCGTGCCGCAGGCGGCGAGCCCGAGTGCGGCAACGAGAGAGACGGCGGCGATTGCGAAACTGCGTCTGGACAGCACTGTCGAACGCATGGCACTTCCCTTCTGTAGGTACTACTGCTGGTTGTCATTCGGCGCGAGAGGCGCCGAACGCGCTTGACGTGTTGCCACGACTACTATTTTCCACCCGTCGTGGCAATTCCACGGATCAGGTACTTCTGCCCGAATGCGAAGAGCAGAAGGAGGGGCACGATCGAGACAACGCTCATGGCAAACATGGACCCATAGGACGACTTGCCCTGAGCGTCGATGAACGAACGAAGCGCAACCGGGACTGTGTATAAATTGGGATCGGTCAGGTAGATCAACTGACTGAAGAAATCGTTCCAGGTCCAGAGGAACGTGAAGATCGCGGTGGTAGCGAGCGCCGGCATCATCAACGGCAACAGGATCTGTCCGAAGATGCGCCAGTGGCCCGCCCCGTCGATCCGGGCAGCCTCATCGAGTTCACGCGGAAGTCCGCGGAGGAACTGGACCATGAGGAAGATGAAGAACGCGTCCGTCGCGAGGAACTTCGGCAAGATCAACGGCCAGAACGAGTTGACCATGTGGAGGTGCGCGAAGATCACGTACTGCGGCACGACGACGACATGGATGGGCAGCATGATCGTCAGCAGCATCGCCGCGAAGGCCGGCCGCTGAAACCTGAAGCGCAGCCGCGCGAACGCGTATGCCGCCATCGCGCACGTGATGAGGTTCCCTGTGACCGCTCCGAGCACGATGATCGCCGAGTTGAGCAAGTAGACGCCGAACGGTCGCCCGAGTGCGTTCCACCCGTGCGTGTAGTTCGAAACATCGAATGTGTTCAGCACCAGCGACGGGTTGTTGAAGATGTGCCCGTCGGGACGCAGCGAGCTGACGATCATCCACAGCACGGGGTAGAGCAACACCACGACGGCGAGGATCATGAACACATGCCGCGTCGTGCTGGAAATCCTGGTGCGAACGCGCGAGTTGCGCATGGCAATTCCATTTCGTGTGGCGTCTGCCGCGTTCATCGGGGAGGGCGTGAGAGTGTTAGTCATCGTAGTGGACCCAATACTTCGACGCCCAGAAGTTAACGGCCGTCAGGGCGCCGACGATGATGACAAGCAGCCACGCCAGAGCCGACGCGTACCCCATGCGGAACTCGCCGAACCCCTGCTGGTAGAGATAGAGAGTGTAGAAGAGCGTTGAGTCCGTGGGACCCCCCGTGCCGTTCGAGACCACGAAGGCCTGGGTGAACGCCTGGAACGATCCGATTATTGCGAGGACGAGATTGAAGAAGATGATCGGCGTGAGAAGCGGCAGGGTGATATGGCGGAACTGGCGCCATATCGTTGCACCGTCGCAGGAGGCCGCCTCGTAGTACTCGCGCGGGATCTGGCGCAAGCCTGCGAGGAAAATGATCATCGGCGACCCGAAGGTCCAGACGTGCAGCAAGATGATCGTCCACAGCGCCGTGCTCGGGTCAGCGATCCAGCTGGTCGCGGCACTCACCCCGAACCAGCCCAATATGTCGTTGAAGAGCCCCTGCCCGCCGAAGACGAGCCGCCACAAGACGGCGATCGCCACGCTGGACCCGAGCAGCGAGGGCAGGTAGAAGGCCGACCGGTAAAACGTGAGCCCACGGATGCCGCGGTCGAGGACCAAGGCGAGGAACAGTGCGACCAGGAGCTGGCTCGGCACGCCGACGAGAACGTAGGTGAACGTCACCTTGATCGACTGGTGCAGCCGCGTGTCCGTCAGCATGTGCGCAAAGTTGTCCAGCCCGACGAACTTCGCGTTCTGCAGCAGGTTGTAGTCGGTGAAGGACAGCACCAGGGAAGCGAGCATCGGACCGAGCGTCAGCCCGAAGAATCCAATGATCCACGGGCCGAGGAACTGGAGCGCAGCCTTGTTGTCGCGGGTGTTCGCCTTCGCAGCCACCTTGGGCGTGCGCCGAGTGGCGCGCTGCAGCTCGGCGAGGCTCATGGGGCCGCCTCGGACGCTGGTACGCCGGCGCGCAGGCGGCGCGAGTAGCAACTCATGGACACGACTTCCTCGTCTGTCGAGATGAGAACGACCGAGACTGCCCCGGCCCGAACAGTCGATAGTGATCGATCACTTTCGCTGTTCGGTAAGAATAGTGTTCGTTCACTCTGTGTGTCAAGATGTCCCCATGATGGCGAGTGAGTGCCCAGCCGAGGTCCTCGCATGACCAGTGCAGACACGGGTCGTGTCACGATCAAGGAGGTCGCCCGGCGTGCCGGTGTGTCGCACCAGACGGTCTCCCGGTTCTTGCGCTTCCAAGGCGCCGGTATGAAGGGCCCCACCCAGGAGCGGATCCGCGCCGCGATCGACGAGCTCGACTACCGACCGAACCTGGCCGCGCGTGCGATGCGCACGCGTCGAACCGGACGGCTGGCGGTTCTTCTCCCGGAAGGCTCCGCCCACAGTTCCGTCGAGGTGCTCGAGGGCGTCCGAAAGGTTGCCCACGAGAACGGCTACGACATCGACGTCGTGACGGTCGGCGGCACCCTCCGGACTCGTGGCCAACGCATGCTCGAGCTCGTCGAGTCCGGGCTGTTCGAAGGCGTCCTGTCGCTGACTCCGCTCGACCCGGGGGTCGGCCGGGGCTCGTCCGGCCCGCCACTTCGCGTGTTCGGTATCTACGAAGATGAGATGCGAAGCATCGGCGAGCTCGCCGCCGGCGCACCGATCGGCGAGATCATAGAGAAGCTCGCCGCCAACGGCCACCGGTGCTTCATGCACGTCGCGGGCGACTTCACCTACGAGTCCGCGCGGCGGCGGCGTGACGCGTACCTGGCTGCGATCGAGCGCCTCGGACTGGAGTCCTACGGCGTCGTCGAGTGCGAGTGGCGTCCCGAGCGAGCGATGCAGGCAGTCCTCGACCTGCCGACGGACAGCCGCGTCACCGCCATCATCGGCGCCAACGACCTGCTCGCAGCCGGAGTCGTCCGAGGAGCGTCGTTGCGCGGCTGGCGTATCCCGGACGACCTGAGCGTCGCAGGCTTCGACATCAACGAGCTCGGTGAGTGGCTGAACCCCTCACTGACCAGTGTGCAGATCCACCACGCGCGGATCGGGCGCGCTGCGATGTCCCAGATGATCGCCGAGCTCCGTGGCGAGCCGGAGCCCGCGGACGACGGCCCTTACATGTCGGTCATCTGGCACGACTCGGTGGGCGCGGCACCTTCAGCCCGTTGAGGCATCCGGCGTCGACGAGGCGCAGCCGACGACCGCGGCACATCGACCCTCGCAACCCGGTGGCAGCCAGTCTCGCTATTCGCCGGCGGCCCCGAGAGCGGCGCGGCCGGCGAGCGCCAGCGACTCGGTGCCCTGCCGCCCGCGGTCCCCGTCGGCGACCACCACGGCGTAGCGGAACGCCAGAGATGCTCCGTCGGCCACCGCGACCTCCTCGTCGAAGAATGGCGCCGGTCCCGCACCGCCGTACAACCCGCTCCGGACGAACCACTGCGTCGGGTGGCCGCGGTTGTCGACTGCGTCGACGAAGACGAGCGTCGAGCTCGCCCCGTCCTCGTCATGCCGGCCGGTGAAAGCGAGCCACGGCGCACGCTCGCCCATGAGGTCGTCGGTGCCGCACCGGTCGGGCAAGCGCACTGTGCCACCCGCAAACGAGCGCGGGCCTCGCCAGAACAGCCCACCGTAGCCTGCGTTCGGTCGCCCCTTCGTGGTCGGACTGCCAAAGACGACTGGGGTGCCGGACACGTTGGTGAACCGCGTGCCGAAGGTCATCACCCAGGCATCGTCCCTCACGGTGAAGGCCAAGGTGCGGGCCTCGGTGAACCATGTCGCACCGCCTTGGGTTATCCATTCCAGCCGCTCATGAATCGAGACCCGCTCGGGCCTCGCATCCAGCAGATCGAACTCGCGGTGCACGATCGCCCCGTTGTTCGGCAGCTGCACATACCCCTTGTCTCGCACGAACGTGGGGCCGCCCCAGAAGTTCTGGTCACCGATGTTGGGCACCGCCCACGTCATGCCCTTGTGCCATCTGTCGTCGTGAGGACGGTAGAGGCTGACGAGCTCGCCGCCTAGCGTCCGCAGTGGATGCAGGTATGGCCGCGGAGCCTCCAACTGAGGCTCCCACGGCCGGTAGACGTACCGTGCCAGTTCGACGGTGCCGTACTGCACCCGGACCGACCGACCCATCTCGTGTGTCACCGACAGACCCGGCAGTCCGGGCTCAAGGCTCGTGCTCACAACGGGCCCCTTCTCGGTTCGCCCTCGTCGGTCCAAACAACGCCCCCGCCATCCATCGCCGTGTAGTAGGGCGTATCCATCAGCTCGTCGCGGCGCACCGGCCGGGCCGTGAAGGCCGATGCGTAGATGCCGGCAACCAGCTCGAGCGTCAGGCGCGCATCGGCCGAGGTCACCGGCGGTGGTGCCCCAGCGTCGAGCACGTCCAGCACAGCCGTCAACTGGGCCAGGTGGCCGCTGGGCACGCCCGCGGGGCCGGCGTCCGACCACGCGCGCGCCACCTCGTCCTCATGTCCGTCGAGCGCGGTGACAGTCCAGTCGTCGTCCTCGTAGCCGTACAGGTGGCGAAGCTCGACCGTAGCGAAGTCGAAGTCGAACCGTAGACTGCTCGCCTGCCGTGGCAACACCAGGCTGTTGACCACCGTGGCAACCGCGCCCCCGGGGAAGGTCACGAGCGCGACCGAGAGGTCCTCCGTGGCGGTCGGGCGGGCGCGTCGAGCCGCAACGGCCGAGACCTCCCGCCACGGGCCCAGGATCGAGAGCAGCAGGTCGATCTGGTGGATGCCGTGCCCCATCGTCGGGCCACCGCCCTCGGTCTCCCAGCGCCCGCGCCACGCGGGTTCGAAGTACGAGTCCGGCCGATACCAGAGCGTTCGGCACTCGGCGACCAGCAACCGGCCCAACGCGTTGCACTGTGTGAGTGCCCGGAGGCGCCGTGCGCCGCTGCCGAACCGATGCTGGAACACCGTCGCGAACCGTGCGCCGCCAGCAACTTCGGAGGCTGCGATCTCGTCCAGCGCGGCGAGGCTCAGCGCCGGCGGCTTCTCGCACCACACGTTCACCCCCGCTGCCTAGCCCGGAGATTTCACCCCGGTAGCGTGCCGCAGACGTGAAAAGTGCCCCTGACCTGCGATGATGTGTCTTGCGACAGACATCTCAGCACAGATCGAGGAGCACCTTCCAGGTGAAGAAGACTACCGGTTCCTATCCACGGTTGGCCGTCGACGCGAAGGGCGGGTCGGCGGTCGGTCAGGCCGGTGGGGTGCTGCTGACCTCCGCGATCCGCGCTGCTGGTCTGGACGCCGGGCTGTCGGCGGCGTTGGCGCCGTGGCGGCCAGCGAACGCGACCCACGATCCGGCCAAGGTGGTGCTGGACCTGGCGTTGACGTTGGCCCTGGGCGGGGACACCTGCTCAGACCTCGCGGTCGTGCGCGCCGAGCCGGCGGTCTTCGGGCCGGTGGCCTCGGACCCGACGCTCTCTCGCACGATCACACGGCTGGCCGGTGACGTCGTGAAGGTCCTGGCGGCGATCGACCGGGCCAGGGCGGACGCGCGCTCCAGGGTCTGGGCTGCGGCCGGACCACATGCCCCCGACCACGGCGTCGATGCCCGCCAGCCGCTGGTCATCGATGTCGACGCCACCCTGGTCACCTCGCACTCGGAGAAGGGGCAGGCGAAGCCGACGTTCAAGAAGGGCTTCGGGTTCCACCCGTTGTGCGCGTTCCTCGACCACGGCGCGGCCGGGACCGGTGAACCGTTGGCGATCGCACTGCGTCCCGGGAACGCCGGGTCGAATACCGCCGCCGACCACATCACGGTGATCACCGCGGCGCTGGCCCAGCTGCCCGGCGGACGGCGGGGCAAGTCGGTGCTGGTCCGCATCGACGGGGCCGGGTCCACCCACAAGGTCATCGACTGGCTCACGCGCCGCCGACTGGCCTACTCCGTGGGGTTCACCCTGCCCGAGAACACCCCTGACCTGCTCAAACTCATCCCCGACGACGTCTGGACGCCGGCTTACGACGCCTACGACCAGGTCCGTGACGGTGCCTGGGTCGCCGAGCTGACCGACCTGATGGACCTGTCCTCCTGGCCGGCCGGGATGCGGGTGATCGTGCGCAAGGAACGACCCCACCCCGGCGCGCAGCTGCGCTTCGGCGACGTCGACGGGATGCGGATCACCGCGTTCGCGACCAACACCACCCGCGGCCAGCTGCCCGACCTGGAGCTGCGCCACCGGCGCCGGGCCCGCTGCGAGGACCGCATCCGGGTCGCCAAGGACACCGGCCTTGCCAACCTGCCCCTGGCCTCCTTCGCCGCCAACCGCATCTGGTGCGCCGTCGTGGCCCTGGCCGCCGAGATCACCGCCTGGATGCAGATGCTCGCCTTCACCGACACCGCGGGCCGCCGATGGGAGCCCAAGAAGCTGCGCTACCGGATCTTCACCATCGGCGCGACCCTGGCCCGCAGCGGGCGGCGGGTCTGGCTGCACCTGTCCACCCGGTCACCCTGGGCCGGCC
>Ga0209585_10000513_pt1 | contig 15022 bp, 16 predicted proteins | sample NGEPerone_FD_185491 | JGI IMG/M metagenome (GOLD analysis project Ga0209585, IMG submission 185491) | Arctic peat soil microbial communities from the Barrow Environmental Observatory site, Barrow, Alaska, USA - NGEE Permafrost154B-one... | ecosystem: Environmental > Terrestrial > Soil >... | reverse complement strand
TCAACGGCCCAGCGTCCGCGCGCGTCATCAGAAGGCTGCTCGAGGTCCAGATGCCGATCGGGGTTCGCGAGCTTGCCGCTGAAGCCGAGGTGAGTCCGGGAACGGTTGCCAAGATCCTGCCCACTCTCGCCCAGGATGGTGCGGTCGAGCGCACAGCGACCGGTGCAGTAGAACTCGTACGCCGGCGTCTGTTGTTGAGCCGCTGGGTTGCCGACTACTCGTTCGCCGCGTCCAACCGCGAAGTGCGCTGGTACCTCGCGCCCAGGGGCCTCGACCATGTGCTCAGCCTCATCAGCCAACAGAACGAGGTGACCGCAACCGGTTCGTTGGCATTGCGCGAATACCTCCCAGCCGGGACCGTGCCAGTGACTCCCTTGATGATCGCCGCGTTCTACACGGCAGATCCGAAGATCATCGCGACACGGGTTGGACTCGTGAGTGCCGCGCCGGGAACGGCCAACGTGGCCCTGGCCCGGCCTGCCGACGAGACGCTGCTCAGTCTGGGACCAAGAAAGGGTCGGCCGGGGTTCGTCCCTGTTTCGCAAGCCCTGGCGGACCTGTTGACTCTGCCTGGGCGTGCTCGCGAGGAGGCCGAACAGCTCATCGACTACTTGGCCACCGCCGACCCAGCCTGGCGTGCCGTCGAAGAGACGTCATGACGATCGCGCCCGAGTACGTGGCCGCACGCCGCGTCCTTCTGGACGCGTTGGACGCGATCGGAGGCCACCGAAGATCCGTGGTGCTCGTCGGTGCGCAAGCCGTGTACCTCCACGCCGGTGACACAGGATTGCCGGTGGCCGTGATGACCACCGACAGTGACCTGGTGCTGACAGTCGACTCCTTGGCTCCCGAACCAGAGCTCGCATCGGTCCTCCGGGCGGCGGGGTTCGTGCCTGGAAGCCAGCCAGGTAGCTGGCTCGGGGAGGGCCAGGTTGCCGTGGACCTCATGGTCGTTCCTCACCAGAGCAATCGGGCAAAGAGCGGGGCCAGGGCCGCTTCACTGCCCCCTCATGCACGGACTCTCGCACGCATCACCCCGGGGCTGGAGCCGGCACTCGTCGACAACTCAGCGCACGAGCTCCGAGCGTTGGAATCGAGCGACGCGCGAACCCAAACCATTGCCGTTGCGGGTCCAGCCGCCTTGATCGCCGCGAAGATGATCAAGCTCGAAGAGCGCTTCCGGGACGCCCAGGCCGGCAGGCCCAATCGGGTTCGCGGCAAGGATGCCCTCGATGTTTTTCGCCTGTTGCGTGCAGTGGAGACCGATGAACTGGTTGAAGGGTTCATTCGGCACCGGATTGAGCCCCACGCGGAACGAGTCAGTGCCGCCGCCATCCAGTTCTTGTCGGCCAACGGCATGGCGGCCAGGAGCCTCCTGCCCAAGCTCGCAGCATCCGAGATACCGTCCGACCCGACTGTCGCCGCAAGTTTCGCGATCCTGACCAACGACCTGTTAGAGGCCATCGGGATCTGACAGGCCCGTTGGCGCGACGCTTGCGGCCGCGGATACCGGCTGTTGGTTCACGGCCGTGTCCCTTGGTGTCTTGGTCACGGATCTGGTCACGGTCCCGAGAGCTGTGCTGATTCAGTTGTTGCGCGTCGGGCAGCGATGGGCCAGTCATCGCTTGGCCCTCAGGCGCGCCAAGGTAGCCCGCATCCGCTGCCGACCGGCGATCTCGGCGAGGGCCGTCTGGTCGCACTGGGGCCACAGTGCGTCGATCGCCTCCTGTGCGTCATCGTCCTGGCCACGCGGGTCGGCTCTCGCAAGGTCCAGGACTGTCTGCTCGGGGGTCGTTGCGAGAGCCTGCCCCAGATCAGTCGTCACGAGCACGGCATCCAAACGCGCCACGGCGCGGCTGACGAAGTGAATCCGCCCCGCTCTGTCCACGAGCTGAAGTGGACGACGCTGAGCTGGCACCGCGGTGAAGGCCACCCCGATTGCCCTTGGTAGCGCCCTGTGCACCCGCGCCGCCGTAAGGCCGGTCAGGACCGGCACGCGATCGCCATAGATGGCTGACGCAATGCCGGCGGCGGCGGCCTCGATCGTCGGTCTCCACAGCGCCGGGTTGTGCTCTGCGGGTACAGCGCAGTAGAAGCCGTGAGCCAGACGATGCAGGAGCCCGCGACGTTCCAACGCGCGCGCCGCCTGCCGAGGGTAGGCGTAGACCTCAGCAAGATCCTTCGTGCGAATCGTCCGAAGAGGCGCACGAGCCGCAAGCTGTTGGAAGGTGAGTTCCTCATTCACCATGCAAATAGTAGTCGCTGCGGCTACCTTTTGCATACTCATTGCCCAGCGGGCACTCAGGTATCTGGTCGCGGCCGACTGTCGGTCACGGCTCCTACCATCGGTGACATGAAACTGCTCCGGTACCGACGACCTTCGCTTCGCAACCTGACCGGCTACACCAAGGTGAAACGTCGGGCCAAGCGACAGCTCGGGATTAGCCAGGTCCAGGCCTGGACGAGCCCAAGTCGAGTGAAGCAGCGCGCCAAGCAAAACGTGGGCTACTACTCCCCCACGATGCGAGTGCTCCGCAACACCGCCAAGGGCCGTTTCCCGTCGTTCTTCGGGCTGTTCGGCAAGAAGTAGCCGGTTCAGCCCGCCGACTCTAGACGGACCTCCGACATCCCGTCGCTCGATCTGAGTGGGTCACGTTCGGTAGGCATCTGCTCGATGGACGACGGCAACGATCGTCACCGTGTGGCGGGGTTCGTCGATTCGGTAGATCACCCGGTAGGTGCCACGCCGGGCGCTGTGCCGATCGGCGAGTGGCGGTCCCAATCTCTTCCCGACCCTGCGGGGGTTATCCAGCAACGGCCCGATGATGAACTCGTAGGCGGCGAAGGCCACCGACTCGGGGAGCTTGTCGGTCAGTTGCCGTCGGGCTGTTGGTGAGATGACCAGCTCAAAGCGGTCATCGCTCACGCGGAGGCACCGCGCCGGCGCATCGCCTCGGCGAGCGACTGCTCCGATTCACCTTCACCACGGGCGAGCTCGGCGTCAGAAGCTGCCAGCTGGCGCAGAGTGTCGGTGTCGGAGAGGACCGCGATCGTCTCTTCCAGGGCATCAAGGTCATCAGGCGACAGGAGGACCGCAGACGGGCGACCGTGAACGGTCACCGTTACCCGGTCGTGCTGACTGCTGACCCGCCCGACGAGCTCGGACAGATGAGCCTTGACCTCGGCCAAAGAAAGAGTCTCCGTCATGGTCATAAGTATGACCAATTCCCTCAAGACATTTCAAGGCCACGACAGTTCAAGACCCTGTTGAGCGGCCTAGCGGACGTCCGTGGCCGCGGATACCGGCTGCGCGGCCTTGGGGTGTCATCGGTGGGGGCTACGTCGACGAGCTGGCTACCTCGACAAGCTGACTGCCTCGATGGTGGCGGGAACGTCCACGAGCGGGCCGACCCTGGCGAGGAAGTCCCCCTGACCGAAACCACAGCGGGCGACCCGCAGGTCGCAGAGCTGGCCCGGGGTTTCGATGCCTTCGCAGACCGCGTCGAGATGCAGAGTCTCGGCAAGCCGGATGATCGCCCGCAAAAAGGCGGGATCGGCCGAGTCGTCCTCGAGCGGATGCAGGAACTTCTGGTTGATCTTGACCAGGTCCACCGGGAGCTGGCGTAGGTAGCTCAGCGAGGAGTAGCCGGTTCCAAAATTGTCGATGGCGACCCGAACACCGTGGGCGCGCAGCTCGCGAAGGGACTCACGGCTGCGCTCAACCAGCAGCATTCCCTCGGTGACGTCAAGCACCAGAGCGGACGGCTCGAGGCCATGGTTGAGCAGTATGCGAGCAACCGAGGCCGCGAACTGGTCGCTCTCAAGCTGGAGAGGGGAGACGTTGACGCTGACGTAGGCCTTGGTGCCGTGGGCGGACCGCCACTCCGTGAGTTCGCGGCAGGCCTGGTCTATCGCCCTGTGGCCGAGCTCGTGGATCAGGCCCGTCGCCTCGGCGACAGGGATGAACTCGGAGGAGGGCACATCACCGAGATCAGGGTCGGACCAGCGGGCGAGCGCCTCGAGCCCGACCACAGCCCCCGTACGTAGGTCGACGATGGGCTGGTAGGCAAAGGTGATGGCACCGTCGGCGACGGCTGTCTGCAAGGCCGCCTCGAGCAGGAACCGGTTCACAACCTTCGTGTGCATGATGGGCTCGTAGATGACGTGGCGAGACCGACCCCCGAGCTTCGCCTCATACATAGCCAGATCGGTGTTGCGCAACAGCGTTTCAGAGGTCTCCCCCGGTCCGGCGATGGCGATCCCGATGCTGGCCCCGAGGATCGTGGTGTGTCCGCTGAACTCCACGGGTGGTTCGCTCAGCGCTTCGAGGACGCGGTCAGCAACAGCCGTCACCTGCGCGGCGGTCACGTCTTCCACCAGCAAGGCGAACTCGTCCCCACCAAGGCGCGCAACCGTGTCGCCGGCGCGGGCGCACGACTGGAGGCGGTACGCAGCGGCGACCAGCACCTCATCGCCGCAGGCATGGCCGAAGCTGTCGTTTACCGTCTTGAAGTCGTCGAGGTCGATGAAAAGCACTGCGACCTGGCCCGTCTGGCGTCTCTCCAGGGCATGACCGACACGGTCGTGGAAGAGCTGCCGATTGGGCAGCCCGGTCAGCGGATCATGGAAGGCCTGGTGTTCCAGCCGTTCCTCGAGGCGCTTCTCCCGGGTGACGTCCACCAAGACTCCGTGGAAGGTCGGATGGCCCTCGTGGTCCCGCAGCATGATCGCGTCATCACGCACCCACACCGTGGTCCCGTTGCGGTGACGCAACCGGTAGGTAGCAGAGAAGATTCCACCCCCTGTACCGCCGCGAAGGATGCGTTCCTCCTCGCCCAGCGCGATCTCCTGATCGTCCAGATGGACCTGGCGGAACCACATTTCGGGATCGGCCAGCCACTCCTGTGCCGTGAAGCCGAGCATCTGTTCGATCTGCGGGCTGACATACGGCCACCGCCCCGCTGGTCCAGGTCCAGCAACGTACACGACCGCGGGAACTCGCTCCACGAGCAGCCGGTATCGCTCCTCAGCAACTCGCAGTTCGCTCTCCAGCCGTTTGCGCTCCGAGATGTCCTGCGTCGTGCCGATCACGTAGTCAGGGTTCGCATCCGCGTCCCGCACCAGGGACGCCGTCAGGTCCACCCAGAGGATGCCGCCGTCCTTGCGGATGAAGCGCTTCTCCATCTGGAAGTGGTCGATCTCCCCGGCTGCCATCTTGGCGAACAGGTCGAGGTTGAGTTGCACGTCGTCGGCGTAAGTGAACTCCGCAAAAGGCATGGCGGCGAACTCTTCAGGGGAATAGCCCAGTGAGTCACGCAGGACCTCGTTGGTCATGGTCGTGCGACCGTCGAGGTCGACGATGCCGATACCGACCGGAGCCAGCTCAAAGATCGTCTCCAAGCGACCGACTCGGTCCGCCGCTCCTGCCGCCGTCCCGGGAACGTCAGTTGGCAGCGGCTCAGCGCCGTCAGTGCTCTCCACGACTTCCCTTCCTCCGGGGCCCCACACTCTCCTGAACAAGCGTACGACGAAGGTCGTCGGTCGTCGCCAGTCATGGCACCGTGAAGAACGGCCGAGCCCGAGTCGGGTTGACGTTTGTCATTGACCGTCCTGGCCGGTGAAGTCCTCGGGTGTGAGACCTACCAGGGTGTCGTGAATCGGGGCCGGGGCCTTGACCTGGCGTCGCCCGAATGCGCGCAACAGCGCTCGCAGCTCGTCGCCGATCCCCTTTAGTGGCAACGGAATCTCGTATTCGACGGCGCCGGACTCGCGATCGGTCACACGAGCACCAACAAGACTTTCACGCAACAGTCCTTGCACGCCTGCATTGTCGGAGGAGACCAGTGCGGTGAAGTGGCAGATGCCTTCCTCCCGGGCACGATCAGCCAGCCGGTTCAGCAGCTCGGTGCCGAGCCCCCTGCGCTGCCATTCATCGATGACGGTGACGGCAACTTCGGCTCCCGCCGGGTCTTCGGCGTGCCGGATGTAGCGAGCGACGCCAAGGCCGCGACCATCAACCGGATCCAGTGCGCCGAGCGCCTCGTGGTCGTGGTGGTCGATCTCGGTGAAGTAACGCAGCTCCGCAGGGGTCAGGTTCGACTTGCTCATCAGGAATCGCAACCGGCGAGATTCGGCACTCAATCGGGCGAAGCCCTCCGCCAACAACGGCGCATCCCCGGACTGAACCTGACGTATCAGGACGACCGAGCCATCGCGCAGCACAACCGAATTGCCCTTCATCGCGGTCAGTCTTTCACCCGCCAACCGGCGGGGTGACGGCAGACACGCTCACGGGAGTTACAAGCCGTTCACAGGGAAAACACAGGGAGCGTGGAGGTTCCTCCAAGGGTTTAGCGATGTTCTTAAGTCGTTGGTGATGAACAAGGTCACCGTCCCGAAGGAGCCACCATCCCCAAGGAGTAACCCATGTCTCGTCACCACGACCCGATCTGCGAGAGCAGCGGCAAAGTCCGCTTTCGGGAACCGAAGGACATCAAGCGCGCGCTACGAAGGGCCGACCAAGGTCGTTCTCGGGCCCGCTTGAACGACGTGGCATGCAGCCGTCGGGAGATCGAGAGCTACAGCTGCTCAGACTGCAACGGCTGGCACCTCACCTCCCAGCAGGCCCGGCCGGTCAGGCTGGTCCCAGTGGCGAGGCCCATCCTGCGCATCCCCGGACCCGCCGCAGGTGCGATGCGCCGTATGGCGAGCGCCACCGGATTCATCGCCGCCGCGGCTTAACGACCTGAACCCCTGCCGGGTCGTCGAGGGAGGACGAAGTCGGGAGGCTCCCAATGGTGTTGAACGGCGCGGATCGCTCGAATGGCCCGTCGTCGGCTCGTGGGGTCGGCGAAGCTCCATGCTTCGGCATTGTCCATCGCGGAGATCAGGGGGTTGATGTTCTTCTTCATCGACTTGGAGATGTTTGGTTGTGCAGTGTCCAGGCAGGCGAAGAGGGTCACCGCATCTTGGAGGTGGCGGACTCTGTTGGGGCCGGGGCTGCAGAAGGCGGCACCCTTCAGCGACAGGGCGGACTCCACGTCAGGGATGCGGATCGCCACGCCACCGGCGGTCTCGTAGGCGATGGTCCGGTTGAGCGCCGAGCGAGAGCCAGGTACCGCGAGGACGTCACGGCCCAGGAAGCGGAGCGGTTTGTCCTCCGGACCCATCAGGTCAACGTGTTCGCGTCCGCGGGTGAATCGGTAGAAGGGGGCGTGGCGGTCTATGGACTCGTGCTGAACGTAACGCAGCCGCCGTAGAACGGCGGCAGCCTCCGCATAGCTACCGGCCCGCACCTCAACGACCAGATCAGCGTCGTCGGTGGGCCGCGCGTGCTGGATGCCGGCCAGCTGCGCATGCGCGTGCACCATGAGCCCACCGATGAGCATCCACCGATCAGGCAAGAGATTGTTGGCTATCTCCTCGACGCGCTCGAAAACGTCTTGGCTCACGCGGCTCTCCGCTGCAGTTCTGCGGCCGCAGCCGCCGATTGGCGAGCATCACCCAACAGGTAGGTGTCCAACAGAATCCGGGCTACGCGATCGTCAACCGTCGAGCGCTCGATGACACCGATATTGCCGTCCGCGTCAAGGATCACGTCTTGGTCTATCTCGAACCGGTCGAGATCGTCGGTTTGCACGAAGGTGAGCCATCCCTCGCCCGGGACGATGCCGAGCTCCCCAGGGTTCGCTGCCGAAGGACCGATCCTGACCAGGCCGGTCGGGGCCTTGCCGCGATATCGAGCCCACGCCCCCAGGCCACCAGCGGCGTGAGCCATGTCGGTGGCCGACATTCTCCTGAGCCGCGAGCGGAGCCGGGACCGCTCCGAGGCCGAGAGCCGATCCGTGCGCCCCGTGGACAACAGGTCGAGGGCAGCCTCACGCACCTGGTCAGTCCACCCTCGTCCCCGCCCCAGAGCCCGTGACCAAGCCTGCACCGCGACGTCGTCCACGCTGGTGGCCCGGCCGAGGACTCGATGACCGGGGAGCGCACCCGATCGGAGCGCTTGCTGCACGAAACGGTCGGTGCGAGCGTGCTGTCGCGCCACCTGGGTCACCGTCAACTCCATACACATATCTTCGCTTATGCGAATACTTGTGTCAACTCACCTCACCTTGCTGCGGTACTCAGCCGAGGCGGTCGCTGTCGATGCGGGACGCGACGCCTCCTCCGACCAGCTCGCCGACCGACGGTGATCCTGGCCACCGACGGCCTCGCAATCACTCTCGCCGAACACTGGGTGGGTGCCGGCAAGGGCGTAGCCAACATGATGGGGATGGTCATCTCCACAGGTGTGGGCGGCGCTCTCATCCTTAGCGGTCGACCCATGTATGGGGCGAGCGGCAACGCTGGTCATATCGGGCACATCGAGGTGAGCGCCATGGACGGTGAGTCCACGTTCGGGCAGGCGATCTCCAGCGCGGCCGCTCTGCTGGATCTGGAGCTGGTCGTGATCGGCGGCGGATTCTCCCAAGCCACGCCTGACCTTTTCCGTATCATCCGGGAGACCGTGGCGTCCCATCACTTCGAATTCGTACGCAAAGTTCAAGTCGTGCCCTCGAGCCTGTCCGGTGCCGGGCCGCTCGTCGGCGCAGCCGCGTTGGTCCACCTGACTCAGTAACAGCCGACCGTCTCGGGAACAGCCGACGTCCCGGGAACAGCCGACGTCCCGGAGCTGCTGAGCCACTGAGGGCAACGGCCGCCCGGATCTCGCCGCTGTATCACCGAAGCGTGGCACCTGCATCGGTGTCGAGGAGGGACAGCTCGTCGCGGGTGGGCAACCCTTCCCAGTCGCCGACGGCGGCGACGGCGAACGCGCCGGTGACGGTGCCGCGGTGAAGTGCCGCGGCGGGCGGAAGCCCGTCGAGCACACCCGATAGGTAACCCGCAGTGAAGGCGTCGCCGGCTCCGATCGTGTCAAGCACGCGCACCGGGATGGCTGCCGCGTGGTGCACCGCTCCCTCGTGCCAGACGGTCGCGCCGCGGGCGCCCCGCTTGATGACCAGCGCCTTGACACCGTATGCCGCGAGCTCGCCGGCCGCGGCCGACTCGTCCTGCGGGTCGCTCACCACAAGCGCGAGCTCGTCTTCCGAGGCGATGACGATGTGCGCGCTGCGGACGAGCTCGGAGAGCACCGGTCGCGCCTGCTCCGGGGTCCACAGCTTTGCCCGGTAGTTCACGTCGACGCTGACGAGTGCTCCGGCGCGACGGGCCAGGCGCACCGCTTCGCTGACGGCCTGCGCCGCCGAGGCGGAGAGCGCGGGGGTGATTCCCGTCAGGTGCAGGATTCGGGGAACATCTTCGAGACACGCCGCGGCATCGGCCGCCGAAAGGGCGGACCCTGCCGACCCTGTGCGGTAGTAGCTGACTCTCGACACGTCGCCGACACGACGTTCGGCCAGCATGAGTCCGGTTGGCCGTTCGGCATCGACCACAACCGTGTCGACAGCCACGGACTCGGCCCGCAGGGTGCGCAGGACGTAGACGCCGACTTCGTCTGCGCCCACCCGGCCGCCCCAACGAACCGCGTGGCCCAGACGCGCCAGCCCGATCGCCACGTTGGACTCGGCGCCCGCCATCGTCATGGACAAGGTGCCTCCGAGCCGGAGCGGCGTACCCGTCCGAAGGCTGACCATCGTCTCGCCCAGGGTCACGACGTCGGGGCTGGTCGTGCGGATCGGCAGCCTCATGCGGATCGGCCGGATCCGTGAGCCACCGCAAGGAACGCGGCGGCGCGAGCGCGCAGTGCATCCATGTCACCACCGCGGACGGCGTCTCCCACCAACGCACTGCCGATTCCGACAGCGACCGCGCCGACCGCGAGGTACTCGGCGGCCAGCGTTACGTCGACCCCACCCACCGGCACGAAGGGCACGTCAGGCAGCGGCTCGCGCAGCGCTCGAAGGTAGGCCGGACCGCCGAGCGCGGACGGGAACAGCTTGACCGCGGCTGCCCCCAACCCCATGGCGGTGAGGGCCTCGGTCGGCGTGAATGCGCCGGCCAGCACCGGAATACCCACAGCCACCGACTCGGCCACGCTCTCGGTCACTGCCGGTGTCACCATGAACCGGGCACCCGCTTCCGCGGCACGAGTGACGTCGTCGCGGGTGAGGACGGTGCCCGCGCCGATGACGGCACCGTCGGGGGCCGAACGGGCCACCTCGGCAATCACCCCCAGTGCATCCGCTGTCACCAGTGACACCTCAAGGAACCGGATGCCTGACCGGAGCAGGACGAGCGAGGTCGCGATGGCGGCCTCTGCGTCTGCACCGCGGATGATGACGAGCAGTCGCTGTTGTGCGAGCTCGGTGAGAAACTCACTGCGAACCGGGGTCACCATTCCGCCAGGGCTCCGTCCGCATGGCGCCATACGGGCGTGCGCCAGACGTGCCCGCGCGCGTCCGCCGCGCGCACGGCCGCCTCATCGATCTCGATCCCCAGCCCAGGACCGGTGAGTCTCTCGATGTTGCCGTTCACGAACTTCAGGGGCGCCTTGTCAAGCACGTAGTCCAGCACCTCGGCACCCTGGTTGTAGTGGATGCCGATGCTCTGTTCCTGGATCAGGAAGTTGGGGGTGGCGAAGCCCACCTGCAGACACGCGGCGAGCGCGAGCGGGCCAAGGGGGCAGTGCGGTGCGAGCTGCACGTCGTAGACCTCTGCCATGGCCGCGATGCGGCGGACCTCAGAGATCCCGCCGGCGTGGGAGACGTCCGGCTGGGCCACGGCGATCCCGGCCTGGAGCACGGGCAGGAAGTCCTGCCGGTTGTACAGCCGCTCCCCGGTGGCAATCGGGATGGATGTCGCCTGCGCGAGCTGCGCGATGAGGTGCGAGCTCTCGGGAACGACCGGCTCCTCGATGAAGAACGGACGCAACGGCTCCAGCAGGGGTGCGATGCGACGGGCGTTGGCCAACGTCAGGCGCCCATGGAAGTCGACGGCCACATCCCGGTTCGGCCCCAGCACCTCGCGCGCCGCGGCCACGCGCTCAAGTACGCCGTCGATCTCGGCCACCGTGGCCAGCGGCCCCATCGAGCCGGAGGCATTCATCTTGACCGCGGTCAGCCCGACGTCCAGCTGCGCCTGGATGGCCTCGGCGACGCCGCTCGGGTCGTCGCCGCCGACCCAGCCGTACATGCGGATACGGTCGCGGACCGCCCCTCCGAGCAGCTCGTACACAGGGACGCCCAGGGTCTTGCCCTTGATGTCCCACAACGCCTGGTCGATGCCTGATACGGCACTGCCAAGAATCGGACCACCCCGGTAGAAGCCGCCTTTGGTGAGGACCTGCCAGTGGTCTTCGATCAGCGCGGGGTCGCTGCCGACGAGGTGCTCCGCGAACTGCCGAACCACCGCGCGCACCGCATCCGAGTGACCCTCAAGGCTCGCCTCGCCCCAGCCGACAACACCGGCGTCGGTCTCGATCCGTACGAACAACCAGCGAGGGGCCACCAGGAAGGTCTCGACCCGGCTGATACTCAATGGACGGCGCTGCCTTCGGAGATCATGGTCATGATGCGCTCGACAATCTGGTTGGGAGTCTGCGCGATGTCGACCGTCAGACCCGGTTCGTCATCTTGTCGTTCCTCGAGATCCTCCAGCTGCGTTGGCAGCAGCGAGGTCGGCATGTACTCGTGTCGCCTGGCCGTGATCCGCTCGTGGATCAGGCCGATGTCACCGCGCGCGAAGATGGTGAGCATCGTGGGAGCGTGTTGCCTGAGCAGATCGCGGTAGCTGCGCTTGAGCGCCGAGCACGCCACCACCACCCCGGCCCCATCTGCGAGCCCGGCCCCATCTGCGAGCCCGGCCCCATCTGCGAGCGCAAGGCGCTCACCGACCTCGTGCAGCCACGGCAGTCGTTGCGCGTCGGAAAGCGCGTGTCCGGAAGCCATCCACTCCTTGTTAACCCTCGAGTGCAAGGTGTCGCCGTCGATGAAGGGCACGCCCAGACGTTGGGCGAGCAGCTCGCCGATCGTGCTCTTTCCCGAGCCCTGCATGCCCATGATGATGATCGGCGGGACGCAACGAGACCGCATCGAACGTGACTGCACCGGTCAGCCCTTCGTCGCACCGGCGGTGAGGCCGGCCACGATGTACTTCTGCGTGAAAAGGGCGATCACCATGATCGGGACCGTGACGACGACTGACGCGGACATGAGGCCGCCCCAGTCGATGCTGGCGTACGACACGAAGTTGAAGATCGCCACGGGAAGCGTCTTGGTGTTCGCGCCGGCGAGCACCAGGGCGAACATGAAGTTGTTCCACGAGAAGATGAACGACAGGATGCCCGCGGTCGCAAGGCCGGGCACCGACAGCGGGAGCGAGATGCGCAGGAAGGCCCCGATCGCAGTCAGTCCGTCGACCTGCGCGGCGTCCTCGAGCTCGGTCGGCAACGAGTCGAAGAACGACATCATGATGTACACGATCAGCGGTAGTGCGACAAACATGTGGGACAGGATCAGCACGGCGAAGCCACCGACCAGGCGCATGTTGGCGAAGATGAAATACCAGGGAACGAGCAGACTCACTCCGGGGATGATGCGGGCCATGAGCACCACCATCGCCGACCGGTCCATACTGAACCGGCTCATGGCGTAGGCAGCCGGCACTCCCAGGATCAACGAGAACACGGTGGACCACAGGGCTACCCAGAAGCTGTTGAAGATGAAGTCGAAGTAGTTGTTGCGGCCGAGCACGTTGGAGTAGTTGTCCATCGTGGGGGTGAAGAAGAACGTCTTGCTTGAGTCGTAGATGTCGACATTGGTCTTGAACGACGCCACCAGCATCCACAGCAATGGAGCGATGAACAGCAGCACCGTCGTCGTCAGCACGAGCACGCGAAAGATCGGGTAGGAACGCGACTTGCGGCGCCGTCGCGGTGTCGTCCGCTCCGGAACGGGGTGAGCTGTCACGGTTGTGGTCATGACTCATCTCCCTTTCTACGATGCGTGACCATCCACATGATCACGATGATGAGCAGGAAGAAGAGAATCAGCACGGTCGAGGAGATCCCGTAGTCGTTGTAGTCAAAGCTCAGTCCGAAGGCGTACACGTTGAGCGTCTCCACCTCGTGAAATGAGCCGCCGCCCTTGCCCTTGGTCGAATAGAGGATGTCGAATGTCTTGAGCGCGTCGATGCCGCGCAGGACGATGGCGACGATGACCGTCGACCTGAGCAGGGGAAGGGTGACGAACCTGAACCGTTGCCAGGCATTCGCGCCGTCGACGCGGGCCGCTTCGTCCGGCTCCTCCGAGAGGGAGGTCAGCCCGGCGAGCAGGATCAGGACAACCATCGGTGTCCACTGCCAGACGTCGACGAAGATCAGCGTGGGAAGTGCCGTTGTCTGCCCGGACAGCCACGGTTGCCCAGGTACGCCGAACCAGCTCAGGAACTGGTTGGCGAATCCGATGTTGGGATCGAAGATCAGGCGCCACATCATGCCGACCGCAACGGGAGTCGCGACCAACGGGAGCAGAATCGCAACGCGGACCCACTTCTCCCCCTTGAACGGACGCCAGAGCAGGAGCGCGATCCCCATACCCAGCACCATTTCCATCGCTACCGCGCCTCCGGTAAAGGTGAACGTGCGGAGCACAGCGGGCCAGAATCGTTCGGTGTCGCCAAAGACCTGAAGGTAGTTCGCGATCCCGACGAACTCGGACTCGGCGCGGACGGATCCCTGAGAGTCGGTGAGGCTCAGATAGCCGGTCCACGCCAGCGGGACGGCAATCAGCAACCCGACAAAGATCATCGCGGGTGCAGCGAGAAGCCACTTCCGGTGTCGGTTTGCCCATGCAGAATAGGCCTTCCACACGGTGGGCCTGGTGGTGACCGTGCCGATCATCGTCTACCCCTCGCACTCAGTTTATGAGCCAGTTGTCGAGCCAGGTCACGGGCGGATGACCAATGTCAGCATGAGGCCGACCTGTTGGACATCCGCCCGGTCCCGTTACTTCTCGGCGTCCAGGAGCTTCTGGAACGCCACACTCGCCGCATCAGCGGCCGCGTTCGAGTCCCCACCGGTGATGGCGACCACGATGGGATCCCCCACGATGTCGCGCGACTCGGGCACCTTGATCACGAGGGGTCGGTCGTGACCGACTCCGTTCTTGGTGCTGACGGCGATCGCCGCGGCAAGATCCGCCGGGTAGGTGGCGATCCCTGCCGGGTCGCTCCAGACCGACGTGCGAGCACCAGGAACGCCGGCCTGCTGGATCCCCAGCGTCATGGTCTTGCTGGTGGCCCACTCGATGAACTTCCACGCGTTGGACTTGTTGGCCGATGCGTCGTTGACCCCAAGGGCCCAGGACGGCACGTTGTACGCCTTTGAGCCGCTGGCCCCAGCCGGCATCGGAGCGAACCCGACCGTGTCCGCGACCTTCGACTTCACCTTATCCGTGGCGTTCTTGTACAGGCTGTCGGCCTCGGTGTAGAAGCCTGCTTTGCCCTGAGTGAAGATGGCCATTGCCTCGGGCCAGCTCATGTCGGTGCTGACGTTGGCGGGACCGTAGTTGTGAATCAGGCCGCCGTAGAACGCGTACGCCTTCTTTGCCGCGTCACTCGCGACACCGGACTTGCCGCTCTCGTCGATGAAGTCACCACCGAAGCTGTAGAGGAAGCTCGAGAACTGCGTTACCGCTGGCGACTTTCCCGTGCGAGCGACGAAGCCTGCTACCCCGGGGTTCTGCGCCTTGATCGCCTTGGCCCCAGCCTCGAGCTCGTCCATGGTCTTGGGCACCTGGAGTCCGGCCTTGGCCAGCAGATCCTTGCGGTAGTAGAGGACTTCCTGCTCGGTGATGATCGGAACTCCGACAACCTTGTCCTTGTAGGTCGTTGTCCCGACCGGGCCCGCCTGGAAGTCTCCCCAGCCCCACTCCTTGTTCGTCTTCACGTCTGTGCTGAGGTCCGCCAGGTAGCCGTTCTTGGCGAACAGCTTCCCCTCCTGCAGCGGTCGGTACATCATGACGTCGATCTCGTTCGTACCCGCGTTCAGCTTGACGTTGTACTGGGCGGAAAGCTGATCCTC
>Ga0209585_10000512_pt1 | contig 15026 bp, 14 predicted proteins | sample NGEPerone_FD_185491 | JGI IMG/M metagenome (GOLD analysis project Ga0209585, IMG submission 185491) | Arctic peat soil microbial communities from the Barrow Environmental Observatory site, Barrow, Alaska, USA - NGEE Permafrost154B-one... | ecosystem: Environmental > Terrestrial > Soil >... | reverse complement strand
GTTGTTCCGGTTCCCATACCAATTCCCATTGACAAAATAATGAAAAACACAGGGAAGGTCAGTCCCATGGCTGCAAGGGCAGAGGTCGATATTTTACCGCCCCAGTAAGTGTCCACGACATTAAATAGTGTATTAAAGATAAAACCAACACTGGCAGGAACCGCCAATTTGCGAATGAGGGAGGGAATATGAGAAGACGTAAAATCAAGTGATTTAAGCATTTTTTATAAAGAATAAATTCGATAATATTACAACGTGCAATCCTTCCTGAAGGTTTACCGTTCAGAAAATAACTTTTTGGAAGAATTATCGTTGAAATGATTAATAGCCATTGTTTGCACCCATTATGAAAATGAAGTCACTAACGGCTTCAGAAAGGAGAAAAAATGAAAGTATCATTTAAAATCGATTATCAGACTGTTTGGGGTCAGGTTATTTTTTTATCAGGATCTACCGTAGAGTTTGGTGAATGGGATCCTTCCCGTGCATTGCAAATGAGAAGCTTTGTTCCCGGTGAATGGGAGATTGATTGCACATTTCCATCTGGCAAATTATTGGAATACAAATACCTGATAAAAGATGAGGATGGAAATATCAACTGGGAAGGTGGTAAAAACCGGTTACTCGAAACCAACAAAATGGATTTCGATGAGATCAGGTGCCGCGATTTCTGGAGAGTACGGCGTGAGTCGGAAATCGCATTAAGCTCATCTGCATTTACAAAAGTTCTATTTCGAAGAGCAGATACGGATGAGACAGTGGAAAAGGCACATTTTAAGAAGACATTGCGGATTCAGATTCATGTTTCCAAGATAAGTCCGGATTGTAAAATTGGAATTCTTGGAGACCTGCCGGCTCTTGGAAACTGGATGGACGCGTATACCCTTCTCCTGGATGGCACTCAATTCCCTTTTTGGAGTATTGACATTGATGCCGAAAAACTAAAGTTTCCGCTTCAGTTTAAATATGTAGTATACAACACGGTTAAAAAACAAGTATTGATTTGGGAGCAGGGGAGCAACCGGATGATAAGAGATTTCGTCTGTAAAGATCCCAAAAGCATCAAAATTCATACAGATGAAAGTTTTCGTTTCCCGGCTAAACATTGGAAAGGTGCGGGGGTAGCTGTACCGGTATTTTCCTTAAGAACCGAAAAAAGCGGTGGAATAGGTGAATTCCCCGATATCAAAAAATTGGTGGATTGGGCGAAACTTACAGGTTTAAAGTTGGTTCAGTTGCTTCCGTTGAACGAGACGGTGGCCACGCATACCTGGATCGATACTTATCCCTACAAATCGATTTCAACAATGGCGCTTCACCCTGTTTATTTGAATATTAATAAAATAGGAGTTCTGGATGATGAAAATCTGATGATTGGATTTGCCCAGGCACTTTCCGGATTTAATGCGCTTGAAACCGTTCATTACGATGAAGTACATAAAATAAAGTCAAAATTTTTCAAGTTAATCTTCGATCAGCAGCAGGATCTGTTTCTGATTGATCCACCTTTTTTAAAATTCTTTGACGAAAACAAGGAGTGGCTTGTTCCTTATGCCGCCTATTGCTACCTGCGCGATAAAAACAAAACAGCCAATTTCAGGAAATGGTCTGAATTTCAGGTTTACAACGCTGAAGATATTAATAAGTTATGCGCAGCCAATAAAGCGACCTATCCGGATATTGCCGTTCATTATTTTATTCAATACCATGCTCATAAACAATTGTTTGAAGCTGCTGAGTATGCCAGGAAGAATGGAGTCGTACTGAAAGGTGATATTCCAATAGGGATTAGTCCCGATAGCATAGAAGCATGGACGCACCCCGAATTGTTTAATCTTGATCAGCAGGCGGGAGCACCGCCGGATGAATTTGCGGATCTTGGTCAAAACTGGGGTTTCCCAACTTATAACTGGGAGAAAATGGCAACTGATAATTTCGCCTGGTGGAATAAACGGCTGAAACAAATGTCGCGCTACTTTGATGCGACACGCATTGACCATATCCTCGGTTTTTTCAGGATTTGGGAAATTCCGGTGAATCAGGTTCAGGGAATCATGGGTCATTTCAAACCAGCACTGCCATTTAGCCGCGATGAAATTATCGACAGTGGAGTTATTTTCAATGAGGAGCGCTTTACTAAACCTTATATCCGTGAGTATTTTCTTAAGGAATTATTCGGAGAGGAGACCGAAGAGGTTAAATTGAATTATCTGAAAGAATATGAACCAGGTAAATACGATTTAAAACCGGCATTTACCACACAGCGAAAAGTGTGGGATTATTTTGAATCTGCAAAGAGTGGGGAGGAGTTAACCGGGAAAGAGACATGCATCCGAGATGGTCTTTGCTCGTTAATCTCTGAAGTTATTTTTATCCGCGATCCTTATCATCCAACCTTATTCCATCCGCGGGTGGCTTTTCACAATACCAATTCGTACCTGAATCTGCAAGCTGAATCGCGGTATGCGCTCGACGATCTGTATATTGATTTCTTCTATCACAGGCATGAAGAATTTTGGAGAAATCAGGCATTAAAGCTGTTGCCGGCAATTATGAATGCTACCGATATGCTCATATGTGGCGAAGATCTTGGGATGGTGCCCGATTGTGTTCCGGGTGTAATGCGCGATCTGGGGATTCTAAGTCTCGAAATACAAAGAATGCCAAAAGATCCGAGGGTTGAATTTGCACATCCGGCAGATGCCCCGTATTTATCTGTTTGCTCCACTTCAACACACGATATGTCGACACTTAGAGGTTGGTGGGAAGAGGATCGTATTCACAGTGAGCGATTTTTCCGGTTGGTAATGGGTCAAAAAGGAGAGTTTACTTTCTATATGGAACCCTGGGTTGCACGTGATATTTTGAACATGCATTTTTACTCTCCTTCCATGTGGGCCATATTCCCCATCCAGGACCTCTTAGCAATGGATGGCAGGCTTCGATGGGACAATACAGAAGGGGAAAGGATCAATGTTCCTGCGATTGCTCAGCACTACTGGCGCTACAGAATGCACCTCAAGCTGGAAGATTTAATTAATGAGAAGAAGCTTAATAACGAATTGCGTTCAATGATCAGCGCCTCCGGAAGAGGCTCTGAAAGCTGATTTCAGCTGTTTGCCGACATTTTACCGACACTTGCCGATTCTTGATTTATATCAGTCACTTACTGGTTTAGATTTGTGTGAGTTTAAAATACATTTTTATTCAACAATTTAAAAGCATACACAATGATAAAGTACGACGAATCTCCGGAATCGAATGAACCATCTTCGGTCCGGCAAAAAAACAAGAATTACGATTCCAGAACATTTGCGGGCATTATTTTCGTAGCAATTGGTGCTCTTCTACTCGCCAGAAATTATGGATTTCTCGACTATGATATTTTCCATCATTTGATCAGCTGGCCAATGCTTCTTATCGTTATCGGCCTTTTCCAATTGGCACGAAGGGCTTATACTCCTGCCATAGTTCTTATTGGTATTGGCGTTTTCTTTTTATTTGGCTTTCCAGATTGGGAGAATTTATGGCCTGCAATATTCATTCTCATTGGCATTTCTTTTATTCTGCAATGGAACCGTTCTCCGAATCATAAAAACCATCATGATTACGAAAAATTTCATAATATTGGAGAAGAATACAGTAATTCAATAGATTACATTGATGAAACTGCAATTTTTGGTGGTAGAACGATATCGGTAGTGAGTGAAAATTTTCAGGGAGGAAAAGTCACTGCAATATTTGGAGGGTCAAAAATTAATCTGCGGTATGCAAAACCTGTACCCGGATGCACGATTGATGTTGCAAATATTTTTGGAGGTACAAAAATCATTGTCCCTGAAGATTGGAATGTCAAAATTGAGGTTGTCTCGATTTTTGGTGGATTCGATGATAAACGAGGTGTTTCGATTATTTCGAGAACAGGTTCAGGCAAGGTGGTTGTGATTAAAGGAACCTGCATCTTTGGCGGAGGAGAGATAAATACGATGCCATAGCCTATAAATATGGAGCATCCTGTAACAGCAAACAGAATTTCGAGTCTTATATATTGGTTTTTCCCGGTGGCCATAGGAATTATTCAGGCAGTATTTAATAGTTATTATCAAATACTGCCTGTTACTGTTGCTTTTATCGATGCTCTGACTTTTAGTTTAGTGCTTTGTCTTTTGGGAATCGCTACCTGGTATGTTGTTAGATACAATGACCCCGAAAAAAGTGCTGTCATCCAGATCTTATCCAGTCATGTTGCTGCGGCAATTGTTTTTACATCCTTGTGGATGTTGTCCTCCGGTATTATTGCAAAGATTTTGATTAACGACCCATTGTATGATCAATATTTAAACAGTCTTATTACTGTACGGATTATTGGAGGGCTTTTGTTTTATGCTCTGCTTGCAAGTATTTATTATATATACGTTTACCGCCAGCATAACCGCGAAAAGCAGTTAAGAGAGGCAGAATGGCAACATCAGATCCGGAATACGCAACTGAGCGCTTTGAAATCGCAAATTAATCCCCATTTTCTTTTTAATACCCTTAATTCAATTGCATCACTAACATTAACTAACCCTGAAAAGGCTCATGGAATGGTGATTGCATTATCCGATTTTATGCGTTATTCGCTTCGTAAACAACCGAATGACATGGTAACACTTGAAGTCGAATTGAAGAATATCGGATTGTATTTACAAATCGAAAAAATCAGGTTCGGAAATAATCTATTATACCGGTTCGATGTTGAAGAAGCTTGTAATCATCATTTAATTCCCAATTTGATTCTTCAGCCATTGTTCGAAAATGCAATAAAATACGGAGTTTATGAAGCGTCGAAACCTGTTGAAGTTATTCTCGAGGCCAAAAAATTACCTGGCTTGATGGAAATTAAGCTAATAAATGATTTTGATCCTGAATCCGTTCCCCTAAAAGGTGAAGGTGTTGGACTGGCAAATATAAATGACCGGCTTCGGATTTTGTATGGAAGCTCAAGACTTCTTACTGTCCTGCGGGGAAAAAGTCAATTTTCAGTAACAATGGTTATTCCGGATATCGCAGAAAGTATTCGTTAGAAAAAATGATTTAATCAGATATCAATGAATAAAATAAGAACATTAATAATTGATGATGAGACTCTGGCAAGAGATTTACTCCGTCATTATCTGTCGAAAGACGAGCGCGTAGAGTTGGTGGGTGAATGTTCAAATGGATTCGAAGGGGTTTTGGCGATTCAGGAATTGAATCCGGATCTGGTTTTTCTCGATATCCAGATGCCAAAAATCACAGGATTCGAAATGCTTGAATTGATTTCCAATCCTCCGGTCATTATATTTTCTACCGCATATGATCAATTTGCAATACGCGCATTCGAAGCAAATGCAATAGACTATTTGCTTAAACCATATCCTTTTGAGAGAGTGGTGGCTGCTTTAAATAAAGCGGTTGAAAAGTTGAAAAGTAAAACGGCTGCCCCGGAAATTGAAAGATTGATCGAAACACATGATGAAGATTCAGGGATGCTGAATCGGTTGGTCGTAAAGTCGGGTCGGAAAATTCAGGTGATTCCTGTTGAATCTATCTATTACATTGAATCACAAGACGATTTTGTAATGATCTATTGTGTCGATGGTCACTTTATGAAACAAAAAACAATGAAATTTTTCGAACAGCACCTTGACGGTAATCAATTTGTTCGGATTCATCGTTCCTATTTACTAAATCTATCGTATATTTCTGAAATTCAGCAATATGAAAAAGAGTCCTGGATTGTTCTGACCAAGCAAGGTGCAAAACTAAAAGTGAGCAAAACTGGTTACACTAATCTTAAAGAGAAATTGAAATAATCTAAAGATAAAAATGGAGATTCACTGGATTATTACCATCGGCAATCAATTTATTCAATGCAATAAGAAATTCGTAAACGATCGATAACATTAAGGTTGATCTTTTTTTGTTGAAACCCCTATTTTACATGGTTTTGAAGAGGTCATAATAATGACAAAAGAATTAATACCTTAGCACTGAAATTTGAAGGCTAATTAAGGTTATCATTACAGGCAGCGGATTTGGAGTTACCCATGATAACCAGTTTGAGAATAATAATTATAAAAGATTGAATTTCCTTACCTGAAAACAATGCTCAGGTTCAGTTTGACTCACTAATTGATGAAGATGACCACCCAACAACCAATATTGTCGAGATCCCTTTAAAAATTAATAACTATTGAAAATGATTAATGCTGTAATCATAGAAGATGAACCTTTACTGGGAAAAAATTTGGCAATGATGATTCGGGAATATTGTCCTGATATTAAAGTGGTTGCACTCCTTGATTCAGGGAAGATGGCACTTGATATCTTGCCGGTCATACAGTACGATCTGATATTTTCTGACATTGAACTCGGCGATATGGATGCATTTTCCCTTTTTGAGCGATTGGAAAATACAAATCAACATATTATTTTTATCACAGCACATGACGAATTTGCATTAAATGCCTTCAAATTAGATGCGATCGACTACCTTTTAAAGCCAATTCTCCCCGAAGATTTGATCCGTTCGGTAAACAGAGCAATAGAACGTATTGCAAGTAAAGATCAATCCACTCCTTTATATGCAGCTTTTACGGCTCAAAAAAGCGGTAAAATTTTAATTAAAAGCAATGATGAGATTCACTTCCTTTCTCCCGAAAAGATTATTTTTTGTGAAGCAGATGGTGCTTATACGAAGGTATATCTTGATGATAATAAAGGAGAATATAAGTTAGTTACAACGCATTTAAAAAAAATCGAAGAGGCACTTCCCAAGAATATATTTTTCAGAATTCATGATGCTCATATCATAAACTGCAACTTTATCGACCATATCAAATACCAAAAAAGGATTTGCGTTTTGAATCATATTACAGGTACAGAAAAGACGCAACTCAAAATATCTGAGCGAAAATATCCAAGTTTTATTGATTTTCTTAAAAATAACTGATTCCAATTTCTTTTTACGCTTATTGGCAAAAGCACTACAGCTGTTTAGATAGAATTTACGGTTGCCAAGTTGTTACCGAATATTGATAAAGTATCGTAATCTGCATGTTTTTTTTGTTGACATTTGCGTCGGAAGTTTTTATTCAGACCCTAATCGTTCATTATATAGTCAATTCCCTCTGGCAGGACATAAGATCCTGTCAGAGTTATTAATTATTCTAAAAATATCATTTCCAAGTACTCCCAATTCATTCATATTCCAAACAATCTGTCAGATATTAAAAGTTGATAGTTTGTCATTTAATTCTGATCTTTGTTTATGAACCACAGTGAAGTAAATATTGTATTATTTGATGGGGTATGCAATCTTTGTAACAGGATGGTACAGTTTATTATCCGGAATGATGCAAAAACAAAATTCAGATTTGCTTCTGTGCAAAATGAAAGCGGACAGTTACTTCTTAGACAGCTGGATCTACCCCTTGACCATTTCGATACCCTGGTCTACATCAGCGACAGCAAGTTTTATTTAAAATCAGCGGCAGTTTTTATGATTTTACGTGAATTAGGTGGTGGTTGGCGTTTGTTGTCTTTTTTCATAATATTTCCACGGTTTTTATGCGATATGTTTTATGATTTCATTGCAAAATGGAGATATAAATGGTTTGGAAAGCGCGAAAAATGTATTGTTCCAACTCCGGAATATTCGGACCGTTTTCTTGAATAGAATTTTTTTTTGTTGAAAACCTACTTATATTCATATCGGATCTGAATTATTATTAATATTGGGCCGATTTAGACCAAAATTTGGTTTCATTTAATCAAGTAGATTATATACCTTTACGTGACGGAGTAAGCTAAATATTTGGCACTTCATTTAAATGGATTATATTTGCCACCACAGTTTAGCAACATAAAAATATGAGTGTCGAAAATAGTAGCATTAAAAGGGATGCAGTAAGAGAGAATATTCTTAAAATAGCACAGGAAATCTTCAGCAAATATGGGTATAAGAAAACCACACTTGATGATATAGCCAATGCTGTACGAAAAGGTAAGAGTTCACTTTACTACTATTTTAGCAGTAAGGAAGATCTTTTTCAGGAAGTAATTCAAAAAGAGGCAGATATTCTTCGGGAAGAATTATCAAAAGTGCTTCAAAAAGATATCGATCCGGCAGAAAAACTGAGGGATTACGTAATGACCAAAATTACGACTTACAGGCAATTGGCCAATTTTTACAATGCAATTGAAAACGACACTGCAGCGGTAGAGTTTATTGATAAGATAAAATCGCAATACTATCAGGAAGAAATACGTATGATGAAACGCATTTTACTGGAGGGTGCACGTCAACGAAAATTTATTGTAAAAGATTTCGCGCTTGTAGCGATCGGAATTACGACAGCAATCAGAGGTTTGGAAATGCCGCTTTCTGCTGGTCCTTATCGCTCGACTGACCTTGGTAAAAGCGTTGATTCAATTGTGAAAATAATATGCTATGGAATAATGAAACGGGATTAAAAAAATACAGGCTACTGTGCATGTATTTTTTTATTTGAAAGAAACATTACCACCACTTGATTTTTCAATATTCCGATCTTTTGGGTTTCCAGCTACTCTGATATTTCCTCCGCTGCTTGCCTTGGCAATGATTTTTTCGGATACATAAATTTTTAAATACGCACCACTTGATGCACCAGCATTACAGGTTTTGCTTTGCAAATCAGACGCTTTAATGTTAACACCACTTGATCCATCTACAGACAGATTTTCTGCTGAACCCGATAGATCAATGACTCCGCCACTATTACCTTCAACATTTAGGCCATTAACAACCAATGCCAAATCAATTTTTGCTCCGCTCGAAGCAGAAAGATCAAGCGATGATAACTTCAGCCCTGACTGTGATTTTATTTCAGCGCCAGAACTTGCGTTCAACGAATGAATTGTCTTAAAGGTGACAAAAACTTTCTTTACCTTACTTGAACGAATTCGTTTTTCGGGATAAATCTTCAGTTCTCCATTTGAAACTTCTGTTTTAATAATATCCTGAAGATTGTCATCGGCCTCAACAACTACTTTAACAGCGGAATCCTGCATTAATACGACATCAATGCCTGCACTAGCTGATATTGACTCGAACATTCCGACCTGACGTTCGTTTTTGACTACCTTTCCGTTCCCTCTTATTCCATGAAAACAGGAGGTAAAGAGTAATGCAATCATTAATGGGACAACTAAAATAGGAATTAGTTTTTTCTTCATAATTATTGAAAATTAAGTGATTGAAATTAAGCACCTTTTTGCATTGGACGCCTCTCTTTTCTTTTAGGTTACAATTATTTATAAAAAAACCGCTTACCATATTTCTGGATAAGCGGTTTTTTGCATATTTTGAGACCTATTTTTTTATAATTGAATCAGCATCTTTTGGTAGTGGTTCACCGATCTGGTACATATCGTTGATTTTGTCGTTTAATTTTTGATCAGGAAAACTTACTGAATAGATCATCGCTTCAACCTGCCTTAAATAGTCGCGTTTATTGTACTTTGGCGAGTAAATGTATCCTTCTACTGTCAGGACTCGTTTTCTTGCCAAATCAAGCGTTGTTAGGCTAACGAATGGACCACCCATGAAGTCGCCATTCACTTTCCACAATCCCCTGATTTCTACTGAGTAATTTCCTCTGTAAGTAAAAGCTTGCGAAACAATGAATCGCCTTTCTGTTGTCATATAAGAACCCGGGATTGCTCCCGGCACATGAATACGAAGAATAGAGTCGCGTTTTTGTAAAAGATTGTTTGTAACAAAAGCACTGTCAGATACATATGGATACCAGTAAGCTAAAATTCCTTGACTCGTAAGAGGAGACTCATACCGTATCCATACAAAATCGGAAGAATCTTTAACAATATCGTAGCCTTTTGGGATATTGAGATTAAACTTATGCTCCTTGAGCAAAGAGTCAGAAATTATATGTTCTTTGTATTTATCCTGGGCATACAATTCCATAAGCCTCATTTTTTCAGCCTTTAGGATTGCTGCAATTATCATGTCAGATTTTGCTGCAAAGATCTTGACAAAACCCGCCTCATCTGCTGCCTGTACAGTTACAACAACTTGTGGTCTTGCCCAAACGTTATACTGAATGGTTACCGAAGGTTCTATCACCGAAGGGAGGATTCGGGTCAAAACAATATTCCGGGTTGTTTCAAATGTTTTAAAAGCGTCGGGGGGGACATTAACTACATTAAGTATAGGTTCCTCCTGAGGAAGGCATAACTGCGGTTGTGCGAGGTAGTGTTTTATTGTATCACCAACATTTCCTGCCCAGACTCCTTTTGCGATTACCACGATTGTTTCGCCAGGCCTGCCAGTAACACTTTTCATGAGTATGGTCCCGTCGCCACAAGCCGAAAAGAGCCAAATCAAAGAAATGATGAAAATATATGGTGTATTTATTTTATTCACGGTTCAATATTTAATCATTTCATCTAAATCGGGAGATTTAAATACACTATAAATTATGACAGAAACCCCGATTCGGACAATCGAACCAGGGTATCAATATTATTTAAACCGGTTTATTATTTTAACGGTTCTTTCTTATTACTTTCTACCGGAGTTTCCTTTGGACTCTCCTTGGGAGTTTCGTCATCCTCCTTAATTGCTTTTTTAAAGTCTTTCATCCCTTTGCCGATACCACTCATTAATTCCGGAATTTTCTTCCCGCCAAACATAAGTAAAGCAACAGCTACAATAAGGACAATTTGCCATGGACCTATGACTCCTGCAATGATTATTAAACTCATAGTTCATTTTTTAGATCGTTCGTTACAAATATAGCATAAGTTGAGTCTAAATTTGACATATCTGGTTGATTTATTTATTTAAGTCTGTTTTCATTCCAATTGAAATCAACAAAAAGCCCCAAACAAGTAATTGTCCGGGGCTTTAGTATGGAGGGCAGAGTAACTATTCTTTCAAAGGTTCTCTTTTATTATCTGCTCTTGGCGTTTCTTTTGAAGCCTCGGTAGGCGTTTCGTCTTCCTCTTTTATGGCCTTTTTAAATTCTTTCATACCTTTACCTATTCCGCCCATCAGTTCAGGAATTTTCTTCCCACCAAACATAAGCAGAGCGACTGCGACGATTAAAACGATTTGCCATGGTCCAACTACCCCTGCAATTATTAACAAGTTCATAGTATCACTTTTAATTTGTTTTGGTGCAAAAATAGTATTCCAATTGATACGTTATTCTGTATTGCCCAAAATATTTTTACTTTAAGATTGCTCCCTAATTTCTTTATTTAAATAATTTCCAGATATCGTTTCCATTGGCATAAATAAGCAATGAGAAAAGAATAACCATTCCGACAATCTGAGCATATTCAAGGAATTTATCACTTGGTTTTCTTCCGGTTATGATCTCATAAAGGAGAAACAGAACGTGGCCGCCGTCGAGAGCAGGTATCGGAAGAATATTCATGACCGCAAGAATTATTGAAAGGAAGGCAGTGAGGTTCCAGAATGATTCCCAATCCCAAACACCCGGGAAAATATTACCGATAGCGATAAATCCGCCCAATGATTCGTAAGCTTTTGTTTCGGGTGCAAAAAGCAATTTGAACTGTTTCAGATAATTACCTACTGCATGATACCCTTTGGAAATACCTGCAGGAATTGATTCAACGAACCCATAGTTAATTGTCTTAAATTCAAAAATTCCTGCAATTTTCTTTTCGTGTTGAATCCCGAGCAACCCTGTAAGTCCTATCTTAACTGGAATCGTTTTTTCAGTGCCATTTCTGTTTATTAGAATACTGATTGTCTTGCCTTTTGAATTGGCAATAGTGTCTGTGAATTGATCGAAGAACTGAAAGCCAGATCCATTAACTGCCAGGATTTCGTCTCCGATTTCAAAACCAGCATCTCGGGCAGGTGAAATTTTGCCAAATCCGATTACTTTACAGTTATAAGGAATCCTTAAATCAATAAAGTATTTGTCAGTTAATAGTTTTGGGATTATTTCGTTTTTTACAGGAACAACAATTGCTTCTCCGTTGCGTTGTACTTCAATGGTTTTTACACCGTTTAGTATAATAACAGGAATAATCTTACTGAAATCTTCAACCACCTTACCATCAACCGATATTATTTTATCTCCACTACGAAGACCCATCTCTCTTCCTGTTTCACTTACGGCTATCCCGTATTTTACATTTTTAGTAGGCAGGTATTGATCTCCCCATACAAAGAGGATCATTGAATAAAGTAGGATGGCAAGAATCAGATTAAATAAAACCCCTCCTATCATAATGATCAGACGTTGCCATGAAGGTTTCGAACGAAACTCCCATGGTTCAGGTGGCAGTTTCATTTGCTCCTTGTCCATTGACTCATCAATCATTCCGGATATTTTTACATATCCACCTAATGGAAGCCAGCCTACGCCGTATTCGGTTTCGCCTTTTTTAAATTTGAAAAGTGAAAACCACGGATCAAAAAAGAGATAAAATTTTTCGACCCTGCATTTAAAAGCTTTTGAAAATATGAAATGGCCAAATTCGTGAATAATAACCAGTATCGATAGACTAAGAAGTAACTGTGCAGCCTTAATAAGAATAATCATATGTATAAAAATATCAATTTTTTAATTGCAATTTGCTCACTATCTCAGAGGCATATGCGCGAGCTTCAGAATCAGTTGCAATATAATCATCGAGGGTTGGCTGTGCAATGAAGGTTGATTTTTGCATAACCAGTTCATTTACATTCCATATATCGGGGAAAGTGATTTTCTCCTTAAGGAATGCCTCCACCACTATTTCATTGGCAGCATTCAAAATACAAGCCAGATTTCCCCCTTTTTGCAACGCTTCGTAAGCAAGTGCAAGATTACGAAAAATTTTTGTATCGGGGGCCGAAAATGTCAAGGTAGGGAAATCGGCAAAATTCAGCCTAGGAAAAGTGTTACAGATCCTTTCGGGAAAGCTAAATGCATATTGGATAGGTAATCGCATATCAGGTAGGCCAAGCTGTGCTTTGATAGATCCGTCGCAAAATTGGACCATAGAATGAACGATACTTTGAGGATGCACTACCACTTCAATTTGCTCAGGTTTTAAGCCAAAAAGCCACTTTGCCTCTATTACCTCAAATCCTTTATTCATTAGCGATGCCGAATCGATGGTTATTTTGGCCCCCATATCCCAATTCGGGTGCTTTAATGCATCTCTGGGAACTACTCTGTCAATCGTTTCTTTATCCATTCCGTGAAACGGACCACCGGAACAGGTAATAATTACTTTCTCAACAGGATTCATATATTCACCAGCAAGGCATTGAAAAATTGCTGAGTGTTCTGAGTCAACAGGAAGTATATCCACTTTATTTTCGATCGCCAGTTTGTTAATCAGATCACCGGCTACTACAAGTGTCTCTTTATTTGCAAGGGCAATTTGTTTTTTAGCTTTTACCGCATTAATAGTCGGTATCAGCCCCGAATAACCCACCATTGCTGTCAACACCAGGTCAATACTCCCCATTTCTACTACTTGAGCCAAGGCAGCTGAGCCGGCATAAACCTTAATGTCTTCACCAGCAAGTGCATTTCTTACAACTTCATATTTTTCTTCGTTTGCTATTACGACAACATTGGGATGAAATTTTTTGGCCTGCTCTAGCAACAAACTCACATTATTGTTCGCGGTCAAAACTTCGACAGTAAATCTTTCCGGATTATTATCAATTACTTCGAGAGCCTGCTGTCCGATTGAACCGGTTGAACCGAGAATCGCAATATTCTTCATAAATAAGGTTTAGAATTTGATGTAATCTTCAGGATTGATGGATGTACCGTTAAGCCACATCTCAAAATGCAGATGTGGTCCGGTTGTCTCTTTTCCTGTGTTACCCATAATTGCGATTGCTTCACCGGCTCGTACTTTATCTCCTTGAATTTTAAGAAGCTCTGCGTTATGTCGGTATACTGTGACCAGGTTTTGTTCATGTTGAAGATAAATAACATAACCCGTATCAATTGTCCAGCCTGCAAAAATTACCGTTCCGTCGAGGGTGGCTGATATGCGAGAATTCAGTTTACCCACAATATCAACTCCAAAATGTCCATTACTTGCATCGTACTTACCGGTAATCATACCATTAATGGGGGGGAAAAAGAGCAAGCCTGCAACTCCGCCTCGTGCTACGTGCCCTGAATTTATCCCAAGGTTGGTCTGCTCCTGTGCTATTTCATCTTTGAAAAGACTGTCGTGATCGTATTTTTTGAACTGAACCTGATCGGGTCTTGGTAATGCCCCACGACTGACTGCTGTATCTGAAGGTGTTTCGCCTGCCAACATAGCCCTGAAGTCATTGAAATACTTGTCTCGTCTTTGGATTTCAAGATCAAGTGAATCGACAATCAATACATTGCGAATCAGCATTTGCCTCATTTTCCCGGTAGGATAACCCGGAATGTATTCCCTTAATGGTGTAAAAGCAATTAAAACAGTAACTCCGATGATGATAAATACTACCGCAAAAACTAAAGCCATCACCAGCGTTCTTGCATTAAATCGTATTTGCTTTATAATATGCAGATTAAGGTCATTAAATATTACAATCCTGTATGGATTTTGAAATAATTTCTTAATTCTGTCCCGCTTCCTTTCTTTCGGCATTCCTCTTTTATTTCAATAGTTCTCAAAACTACATGAAATTAAATCGATACACAAAATATTGAGCAAAATCGAAGCAATTTCAAGCTGAAAGCCTGTTTACAGTTCTTGATTATTAATGGTTTGTCAGATTATATACTTCCGATGATTTGCGAAACCAATTTTTTGTGAATTTATTATTTGATTTCTCGATTTTTGTAACTACATTTGCACCCTCTTAAAGAATAAGACGTTCATTTAAAACAAAAATATATTGTGGGGTAGAGCAGTTGGTAGCTCGTCGGGCTCATAACCCGGAGGTCATAGGTTCGAGTCCTGTCCCCGCTACTCTGAAACCGCAACAATCTAAATATTTGATTGTTGCG
>Ga0209585_10000510_pt1 | contig 15029 bp, 14 predicted proteins | sample NGEPerone_FD_185491 | JGI IMG/M metagenome (GOLD analysis project Ga0209585, IMG submission 185491) | Arctic peat soil microbial communities from the Barrow Environmental Observatory site, Barrow, Alaska, USA - NGEE Permafrost154B-one... | ecosystem: Environmental > Terrestrial > Soil >... | reverse complement strand
CGCACCATCGCGCGGCTGCTCTCGGCCTCGGTCACCTGCCGCCTGCAGCGCCGCTCCCTCTTTGCCTACCTCAGCGACGTGCTCGCCGCCAAGATCCGCGGCGACCCCATCCCGCTGCTCAGCTGAGCGCGGCGACGGGGGAACTGAACGCTTACCAGAAACCTGGACTGGGCAGCACAATCGCGCATCAGCGACTACGGCCCATGATGCCTGCCGCGTGTTTCCTAGACCTGTGACGAAGACAGCGGCAGGCGCACCGTGAAGGTGGCGCCGGCGTCGGGCGCCGTCCGCAGCGCCACCGCGCCGCCGTGCGCCTCGACGATCGCGGCGACGATGGCGAGCCCGAGGCCGGCGCCGCCGGTCTCGCGCGTGCGCGAGGCATCGGCGCGGTAGAAGGGCTCGAACACCTTGGCGGCGACGTCGGGCTCGAGGCCCGGTCCGTCGTCGGCGACCTCGAGGGCCGCGGCGCTGCCGTCGACGGCCAGACGCACGCGCACGGCGGCGTCGTCCGGCGTGTGCCGCAACGCGTTGCCGAGCAGGTTGGCGACGACTTGGCGGAGCCGGGCGTCGTCGCCGATCACCTGCAGGTCCGGCGCCGCGTCCAGCTCGATGGCGCGCTCCGGGGCGGCCGCGCGCGCGTCGCAGACGGCGTCGTCGACGACGCGCGCCAGATCGACGGGCTGGCGCTCGGGTTCGCGGCTTTCGCCGAGCCGCGCCAGTAGCAGCAGCTCCTCGACGAGTACTCCCATGCGCCGGCTCTCCTCCTCGATGCGGCGCATTGCCAGCTCGAGGTCTTCGGGATCGTCCTTGGCGCCGCGCTCGAACACCTCGGCATAGCCGCGGATGCTGGTCAGCGGCGTGCGCAGCTCGTGGGAGGCGTCGGCCAGGAAGCGCCGCAGCTTCTCCTCGGTGGCGGCGCGCTCCGCGAAGGCCTCCTCGATGCGCGCCAGCATCGTGTTGAGGCTGAGGCCGAGCCGGCCCACTTCCGTGCGCGGCTCCGCCGGTTCCACCCGCCGCGAGAGGTCGCCGGCGGCGATGGAATCGGCGGTGACCGCCATCGCCTCCAGCGGTCGCAGGTCGCGCTTGACGATGAACCACGCGGCCACCGCCAGAACGACGAGCACGGCCAGTGAGACGAAGGCCTCCACGCCGAGTAGGCGACCCAGGGTCTGTCGGGTCTCGGTGAGTGGGATGGCGACGATCAGCACGCGGTCGAGGTTCGGCACGCGCGCGACCAGCACGCGGAAGCCGGTCGCCGGGCCGTCGGTCGACTTCGCCGTGAACACGGCGCCTCCGCCGCCGGGGCCGCTGCTCGCCTGCGCGTCGCCGCCCGGCAGAGGGTCGGGCAGCACCGGCGTGGGCTGGTCGCTCTGGCCGTAGGTGAACGAGATCGTGTTGAGGATCGCGCCGCTGCCGTCGCGGAGCTGGCCGTAGGTGCCCGGCGGCAGGTTCGACTGATCGGGGCCGCCTGGCGCGAACGGCAGCTGATTGCTGCTGACTCCGCTCGCCAGGGACATCGTCACCGGCACGCGGGCGTCGCGCAGCTGCTGGTCGACGCGTTCCATCAGGAAGGAACGCAGGGAGGTCCAAGTCATCCCTCCGGCGACGATCATGCCGACGGCGACGACGCCGAGCAGGGCGAGCAGCAGCCGGGTGCGCAGGCTCATGGCTCAGTCCTTGGGCAGGCGGATGGTGTAGCCGACGCCGCGCACCGTCTGGATGAGCGGTGGGCCGAGCATATCGACCTTGCGCCGCAGGTAGCTCACGTACGTCTCGACGATGTTGGCGTTGCCGCCGAAGTCGTAGTTCCAGACGTGGTCGAGGATCTGGTCCTTGCTGAGCACGCGACGCGCGTTCAGCAGCAGGTAGCGGAGGAGCTTGAACTCGGTCGCCGTGAGCTCGATGTCCTTGCCGGCACGCCAGACCTCGTGCGTGTCCTCGTCGAGCTCCAGGTCGGAGAAGGCCAGCCGGCCCGGCGAAGCGGCGGCCGGTTGCACGCGCCGCAGGATAGCGCGGATGCGCGCCACGAGCTCCTCGACGCTGAACGGCTTGGTCATGTAGTCGTCGCCGCCCAGGGTGAGGCCGCGGACCTTGTCGTCGGTCGCGTCGCGTGCCGTGAGAAAGAGGATGGGGAGGCGCGAGCCGACGTTGCGCAGCCGCCGCGCCACCTCGAAGCCGTCGATCCCCGGCATCATGATGTCGAGGACGACCAGGTCGGGGGCGAAACTCTCGACCTGGTCGAGCGCTTCACGCCCGCCGCCGGCCACCGCGACCGCGAACTGCTCGTAGCGCAGGGCCATGGCGACGAGGTCGGTGATGCTGCTCTCGTCGTCGACCACCAGGATGCGCGCGGCTCCCGTCGGCGGCTGTTCCATTGCAGTCCCTCCCGTGTCGTCCCCGCTGTGGCTCGCGAGCAGATTGTAGGTCTGTTTCCTGTGAGCTTCCTGAGAAAACCCTGTGGACTACCTGTAGCTTCCCGGGATCCGCGTTCCTGACGCAGATTCCCAGCGACTTCACAGGTTCGCTTCAGGCGCCTCCCAGCCCGGCGCGTTACAAGTCTCATCAGGACTCATCAGGAAGACGTGCGACGGGCGCCCGAGCCATGCGGCCACGCCCGCCACCGACCGAGGAGGGACGATGTTCTTCACTTACGTGTACCGCGAGCTCCGCCGCCGGCACCGGCAGGCACTGCTCACCGCGCTGGGGCTCGCCGTTGGCGTCGCCCTGGTGGTGGCGGTGACGGCGTACGCGAGCGGCGTCAGTAACGCCCAGGACGAGGTGCTCCAGTCGCTCTACGGCGTCGGCACCGACATCACCGTGTCGCAGCAGCAGAAGATGGACCAGGCCGGGTCGCAACGCTTCGGCATGCAGCCGCCCGACCAGGCCAAGCAGGGTAAGAAGTTCAACCGCTCGGCCGTGATGACCAGCCCGGGGCAGCAGTCGATCTCCGCGAAGAAGCTTGCCAAGATCGCCGCGCTCGACGGCGTCGACGCCGTGACCGGCAGCATCAGCATGACCGTGATGAACGTGCAGGGGAAGTTCGCCCAGGTGAAGGGCGGCAGTGCCGCGAGCGCGAGCAGTTCCGGCAGCTCGGGCAGCGCTCAACCCGCCAGTGGTCCTTCCACGCAGGGTCAGACGCAGATGTCGCCCATCGACGTGTCGTCGCTCTCCGTCTCGGGTGTGGACGTCAGCGATCTGAAGCTCGGGCCCCTGAGCGCCGCTCAGATCACCTCCGGGCGGTCGTTCGCGAGCACCGACGCCAAGGCCAAGGTCGCCCTCGTCACCAGGGCGTACGCCAAGCAGAACTCGCTGTCCGTGGGCGACACCAAGAAGATCAGCGGCACCAAGTTCAAGATCGTCGGCATCGTCGTGCTGCCCAGCGGCAGCACGTCCTCGGACCTGTACATCTCGCTGGCTCGCGCGCAGAAGCTGAGCGACAACGCGGGCAAGGTCAACCAGATCTACGTGCGCGCCGTCAGCGCCGACAACATCGCCGCCGTCAAGAAGGAGATCAAGCTGACCATGCCCAAGGCGACGGTCACGACCTCCGAGGACCTCGCCAGCCAGGTGAGCGGCTCGCTCTCGAGTGCCTCGAGCCTGGCCGACCGCCTCGGCAAGTGGCTCGCGATCGCCGCCCTGGTCGCCTCCTTCGCGGTCGCCAGCCTACTCACCGTGTCGGCCGTCTCACGCCGCGTGCGCGAGTTCGGCACCCTCAAGGCACTGGGCTGGAAGAGCCGCCGGATCGTCGGCCAGGTGCTCGGCGAGTCGATGGTCCAAGGCATCATCGGCGCCGTGCTCGGCGTGGCGCTCGGCGTCGCCGGGGCGAGGCTGATCGCCGCCTTCTCCCCGGATCTCAAGGCGACGCTGGGCAACACCACGCGGATGCCCGGCGGTGCGCCTCCCGGCGTGAGCGGTGCGATGAAAGCCCTCGCTGGCGCCGCCCAGACCGTCACCGTGCACCTCACGGCGCCGGTGAGCCTGCAGCTGGTCGGCATCGCCGTGGCGCTGGCTCTGGCCGGCGCTCTCGTGGCCGGCGCCCTCGGCGGCTGGCGCGCCTCGCGCCTGCGCCCCGCCGACGCCCTGCGCCGGGTCGACTGAGGCCGGCGTCATGACACACACTTCACCTAGCGATCAGCAGGAGGCAGCCATGCTGTACGAACTGACCGGCGTGACCAAGCGCTACACCCAGCGCCGCAAGGTGATCAACGCGCTCGACGGGGTCGACCTGCGCATCGCGGAGGGCGAGTTCCTCGCCGTCCAGGGTTCCACCGGCTCGGGCAAGACGACGCTGCTCCAGATGCTCGGCGCCATGGACCGGCCCAGCGGCGGCACGCTGCTCTACGCGGGCCGTGACCTGGCCAAGCTCGGCGAGGGCGACCTGGGGGAGCTCCGGAGCCACTCATTCGGCTTCATCTTCCAGGCCTTCAACCTCATCCCGACGTTGACCGCGCAGGAGAACGTCGAGACGGCGCTCGTGCCGTGGCACGTGCACACCGGCGAGCGCCGGCGGCGCGCGGCCGAGGCCCTGGACGGCGTCGGCCTCGCCGACCGCGCCCGCCACATCCCGTCGGAGCTGAGTGGCGGCGAGCAGCAGCGCGTCGCCATCGCCCGCGCCCTGGTGCGCGAGCCCAAGGTGATCTTCGCCGACGAGCCCACCGGCAACCTCGACGAGCGCACCCGCGACGACATCATCGGCCTGCTCGAGCAGCTCTGGCGCGAGCGCGGCCAGACGCTCATCGTGGTGAGCCACGACACGTGGGTCGCGAGCCGCGCCTCGCGGCGCATCTGGCTCGACTCCGGCAGGGTCGAGACGCCGCCGGAGGACGACGGATCCATCGCCGAGACGGCCTCCGGTCCCGTCCCCGAGCCGGCTCTGCGGGTCTAGAGGACGGGCGGCGGGGCGGCTGCGCCCCGCCGCGAAGACGACCCCGGCATCAAGGAGAAGGAGCTTCCGCGCGCCGTGCGCATCCGCCATGCGCTCGAGCGCCTCGGCCCGGCCTTCATCGAGGTCGGCCAGATCCTCGGCACGCGCCGCGACCTCGTCACTCCAGACCTCGCCGAGGAGCTCTCCAAGCTGCAGGACGACGTGGCCACGCTGCCCTGGCTCGAGAACGGGGAGGTGGCCGGCGTCAGCGGCGAGCGCCTCGTGAAGATCGGCGTGGGCTGCTACTTCCGGCAGATCTTCGAGATGGGCTTCTACCACGCCGACCCGCACGCCGGGAACCTCTTCGCCCTGCCCCATGGGCGCATCGCCTTCGTCGACTTCGGACGCACGGCGAGCATCCTGCAGCGGAACCGCGACGCCGTCTTCGACATGCTCCTCGCCGTGTTCGACGACGACGTTCGCGGGGCGACCGAGGCGGTGCTCACGATCTGCGGCACGCCGCCGCACGTCGACATCGCCCAGTTGGAGGTGGAGCTTGGGCAGATCATGGCCGCGTACCGCCACGCCCAGACGACCGGCGGAGGCCTCGACGAGCTTGTCCAGCGGCTGCTGACGATGAGGCGCGATCACCAGCTGCACCTGCCTCCAGAGCTCACGGTGCTGCTCACCACGCTGGGCATGGTCGACGGCGTCGCCGGCCAGATCGACCCCGCGTACCGCGTGGTGGACGTCGCCAAGCCGTTCGCGAAGAAGCTCCTGCCCGAGCAGTTCGGCCCGGAGCGGATCATCAGGGCCTCATTGCGCTCCGTGCGCGCCTACGGCCGCCTGATCGACGTGCTGCCGGTGCCGATAACGCGAGTGCTGCGGCGCGCCGGCGAGGGGGAGTTCCGCGTCTCCGCGCGGCGCGCGGGAGACTGAGCCGGAGCCGCGCTCAGTAGGGGTCGACCGGCGCGGCGGCGAGGCACTCTTCGAGCGCTCGCTGCCCGTTCTCGAGCACCGCCGGTCCGTGCGTGACCAGCACGTACTCGATGTCGCGCTCGGCCAGCGGCCGCAGCGTGGGTGCGAAGACGTCGCGGTACCAGGCGGCGCCGGTGCCGCTGCTCTGGTTCCAGAAGCGCAGGCCGCCCTGGGCGCCCACCACGGCGTCACCGAAGGCGACGGCGCGCAGGCGCGGGAAGTACAGCGGGTACTCGGCGCGTCTGGGCTTGCCGATCGTGTAGGCCAGAACGGCGCCATCGGCGATCTCCGCCGCCTCGCCGGTGGCGCTCTGCGGGATCACCTCGAGCGGCGCCAGGCGGGTGAGCCGCTTCTTGACGCCGGCGTGCCCCCAGATGAGCGTCGGCACCGTGCGGGAGTAGCGCTCGTAGAGCGTCTCGGCGCTGCGCGTGTGGTAGGGGATGGTGACGAGCAGTTCGAGGCGCCGGGCCTTGCCGATCATCTCGTCGATGTCGGCGAGCAGCGGCGCCCGCCGGGCGTCGTCCTCGGACGGCAGTAGAGGGTCGACGAAGGCGAGCGCCTCGCCGTTCACGAGCACGTAGCTCACGACTTCCTCGACGCTGGACCGCCACTCCGGGTGCGGCGCCGTCCAGCGGTAGATCTGCGGCGCGATCTGCTCCATCCCGTCCTCCTCGCTCGTCAGCCCCTAGGATACGTCAAACGGCGGCGGGTCGGGCCCCGCACGCTTCTCATCCGCGCCCGGTGGGTACTCACCGTTCGACATCATCAAGAAACGTCGCGCTGCCTGGCGGCGGTACCGCCTCGGAGGTCCGTGATGCCCGTCAGTCCTGTGTTCCTGCAAGGGCCGTTCAAGGTCGACTTCAAGAAGGCCTGGTTGCCGGCGGCCGAGCGGCGCGCCGCAGGCGCGGAGGCGCGGAGCCGCGTGAGCCGCCGGGCGCTCGGCGTGTGGGAGCCGGCGGACGAGGCGCGCGACCCCGTCGACGTGGTGATGGCCGTTGCGGCGTCGCGGCAGGCACGACTGGTCCCGCTGCGCAGCGCGCGCATGGCGGTGTCGCCCTTCACGTTCTTCCGAGGCGCTGCGCAGCTCATGGCCAACGACCTGGGGATGCAGCCGCATACCGGCATCTACGCCCAGCTCTGCGGCGACGCTCACCTCTCCAACTTCGGCATGTACGCCTCGCGGGAGCGCACTCCCGTGTTCGACATCAACGACTTCGACGAGACCGGCCAGGGGCCGTGGGACTGGGACCTCAAGCGCTTGACCACCAGCTTCGTCCTTGCGGCTCGCGACAACGGGACGGCCAAGCGCTCCGAGGATGCGGTGCGTCGCGTGGTCGACGCCTACGTTGCGGCGCTCAACGAGATGGCCGGACTCGGATGGCTGGAGCGCCGGTACCGCATGATCCGCGCCGACGCGCCGGTAGCCGACGGGATCGTCTGGACCGGCAAGATGACGGCGCTCGTGAACCAGGTGGTCTCCAAGGCCGCCAAGCGTACGCAGGCGTGGACGGTGGGGAAGTACACGGAAGTGGTCGACGGCGTGCCGCGGCTGCGCGCCGACCCGCCGGTGATCACCGCCGTCAGCCGCCGCAGCGCGGCGGCGGTGACGGCGTCCCTGCGCTCCTACCTCGAGTCGCTGTCGGTGGAGCGCCGCGCCTACCTGGCGGCGTACCACGTGGTCGACGTCGCGCACAAGGTGGTCGGCGTCGGCAGCGTGGGCACGTATGACTACATCGTGCTGCTCGTGGGCGACGGCCCGGACGATGAACTCATGCTGCAGGTCAAGGAGGCCGAGCCGTCGGCGGTCAAGACGGCGCTCGGCGAGAAGCCGGTGCTTGCCAACGGCGAGCGAGTGGTGGTGGGCAGCTGGGTGATGCAGGGAGTCAGCGACCCCTTCCTCGGCTGGACGCATCTGCACGGGCGCAGCTTCTACGTGCGCCAGCTCAAGGACATGAAGGGGTCCATCGACCCGGCGCTGCTCACGGGAAGAGCGCTGGTCGGCTACGCCTACCGCTGCGGCTACACCTTGGGTCTGGCCCACAGCCGGGCCGGTGACCCGGATGTGATCCTCGGCTACGTTGGCAAGGGCGCCGCGCTCGCGGACGCGATGTGGGAGTTCTCGGAGGCCTACGCCGACCAGACGGAGCGCGACTACGGGCGCTTCATCGAGGCGATCCACGAGGGCCGCGTCAAGGCCGCCGAGCTGGAGCCGGCGGTCCCCGAGGCGACTGCCCCCGCGCCGCCGGCGAAGGCGGCCAAGGCGAAGGCCAAGGCCGCGAAAGGCAAGGCCGCCAAGCAGAAGGCGTCACGAGGCGCCAAGCGGTGAGGCGGCGGCCGGCGGGCGGGCGAAGATCCCCGCCATGAGTGAGCTATTCCTCGGCGTGGACGTCGGGTCGTCGAGCACCAAGGGCGTGCTCGTGCGTCCCGGCGGCCACGTGCTGGCCGAGGCCGTACGGCCGCACGGCATCGCGCACCCGCGGCCCGGCTGGGCCGAGCAGGATCCCGAGCGCGACTGGTGGGACGGCTTCGTGGCGGTATGCCGCGAGCTCCTGGTGCGAGGGCTCGGGGACGTGGCCGCGGTGGGCGTCAGTGGTCTGGGTCCCTGCGTCGTCGCCGCCGACGCCGCGGGGCGGCCGCTGCGCCCGGCCATCCTCTATGGCATCGACACGCGCGCCACGCGCGAGATCGCCGAGCTCACGGATCTCTTCGGAGCCGGCAAGGTCCTGGCTCGCTGTGGCTCGCCGCTCACGAGCCAGTCGGCCGGCCCGAAACTGACGTGGCTGGCGCGGCGCGAGCCGGCGGTCTGGTCAGCGACGCGGCGCATCTTCACCGCCGGCTCCTGGCTCGTCCACCGCCTCACCGGCGAGTACGTGCTCGACCATCACTCCGCCAGCCAGTGCGGGCCGCTGTACGACGTGCGCCAGAACCGCTGGGCCGACGACTGGGCGGCGGAAGTCGCCCCCGGTCTGCCGCTGCCGCGGCTGGCGTGGGCGCACGAGTCGCTCGGCGTCGTGAGCGCGGAGGCGGCGGCCGCGACCGGGCTGCCGAAGGGCATCCCGGTCGCCGCCGGTACGATCGACTCGTGGGCCGAGGTCGCCGCCTCGGGCTTGCGCGGCCCCGGCGAAGCGCTGCTCGTCTACGGGACGACGATGTTCCTGATCGAGGTGGGGACGGGGGCCGCTCCCGACCCGCGCCTGTGGAGCACGACCGCGTTCGTGCCCGGCCAGCGAAACCTGGCGGCGGGCCTCGCGACGGCGGGCGCGCTCGCCGTCTGGGTACGGCGCATCGCCGGCGACGTCCCGTACGAGAAGCTGTTCGAGGAGGCCGCCGGCGCCGGCCCCGGGGCCGGCGGCCTCCTCGCCCTGCCGTACTTCGACGGCGAGCGCACGCCGCTCTTCGACCCCGACGCCCGCGGCCTGCTGCTCGGCCTTACGATCTCGCACACGCGCGGCCACGTGGCGCGCGCGCTGCTCGAGGGCGCGGCCTTCGCGGTGCGCCACAACCTCGACGTCATGCGCGAGGCGGGCGCCCGCATCGGCGCCCTCCGGGCCAGCGGTGGAGGCGCCCGCGGCGGCCTCTGGCCGCAGATCGTCAGCGACGTGACTCAGCTGCCGCAAGTGCGTCTGGCCGGCCATGCGGGCGCCGCCTACGGCGATGCTCTGTTGGCGGCCATCGCGGCCGGGGCGGCCGGGCTGGACACGGCCTGGGCCGCAGTCGCGGATCGCGTTGCGCCGGATCCGGGGGCGACGGCGCTCTACGACGAGCTCTACGGCCTCTACCGTCAGCTCTACCCCGCCACGGCGAGCCAGGCGCACGCCCTCGCCGCGCTCCAGCGGCGCGCGAATGGGCGTGAGGACGACGAGGCGGGGTAGAAGCGGCGCGATGACCACAGCCGCTCCCGACTGGAAGTACGAGGTCGCCGTGCCGCCGGAAGCGCAACTCGGCGAGGGTCCGCGCTGGGACGCGGCGACCGGCACGTTGCTCTGGGTCGACATCCTCGGGCAGCGCGTGCACCGCTATGACCCGGCGACCGGCATCGACGCCGCGTGGGCGACGCCGGGGCTGGTCAGTCTGGCCCTTCCCCGGCGGGGCGGCGGCGTGGTCGTTGGGCTGCCCGGCGGGTTGTACCTTCTGGACGACCTCGCCGGGGCGCCCGTGGTCCCGCTGGAGGCCGACCGCCTCGAAAACCGTACCAACGACGGGGCCTGCGACGCCCGTGGACGCCTGTGGGTGGGCACGATGGCGCTCGACGAGCGTTCGCCGAACGCCGCGCTCTACAGGGTGGATGCCGACCTGCGCGTGACCCGGGTGCTGGCCGGCACGACGATCTCCAACGGCCTGGGCTGGAGCGCCGACGGCGCGCGCTTCTACTTCATCGACAGCCCGACGCGGCGCGTCGACGTGCTCGCCTGCGACACCGAGACCGGCGTGCTCGGCGAGCGGCGGCCGCTGGTGACCGTGGACGTCGACGGCGCTGTGCCCGACGGGATGGCCGTCGACGCGGAGGGTTGCCTCTGGGTGGCCCTCCACGGGGGCTGGGGTTTGAACCGCTACTCGGCGGAGGGGGAGCTGCTCGACGAAGTGCGCCTGCCGGTGGCCAAGGTGACCAGCTGCTGCTTCGGCGGGCCCGGACTGAGGCACCTGTACGTGACGACGCGCCGCGAGAGCCTGAGCGAAGCCGAACTGGCGCAACAGCCCCTTGCGGGGGCGCTGCTGCGCCTCGACCTCGGCGTCGCCGGACTGCCGACCAACGCGTTCGCGGGATGATCGGCGGCGTAGGGAGGACGACACGATGAGACTCAACGCAAGAAAGCCCTGGTGACGGGGAGTTCGAGCGGCATCTGGGAGGCTATCGCGCTGCGCTTCGCCCGTGAGGCCGCCGACGTGGCCGTGCACTACCACCACGGCGGCGACAGCGCCCGCGCGGTGGTCGCGGAGATCGCCAAGCTTGGCCGCACTAGCGTGGCGCTCGGCGCCGACGTGGCCATGACCACGGAGGCCGAGGGCCTCATGGCCTCCGCCGTCGAGGCCCTCGGCCACCTCGACATCCTGGTGAACCACGCCGGCGTCGAGATCCGCGAGCCGTTCCTCGACGTGAGCGAGGAGCACTACGACCTCGTGCTCGACGTGAACCTGAAGGGGGCGTTCTTCGCCGTGCAGGCGGCCGCATCGTCAACGTCTCCTCGATCCACGAGGATGTGGCCTTTCTGAACCACACGACCTACACAGCCTCCAAGCGCGGCCTGCGTCCACAGCCACTACCGCCGCGCGGGCTCCTGGGGCAGCAACGCAGTGTACGTCCCCGTGCGTGGAGGCGGGTGACCTGGGCGGCGGAGAGTCAGCCCTGCCGCAGACCTGGGGGAGCTTGCGCGGGTCGATCGCCGCCCTTGCGCTTTCTGACCGCCTCGCGCAGCAGGAACTCGACCTGCGCATTGACGCTGCGCAGTTCGTCGGCGGCCCACTTTTCCACGTCGGCCCACAGCGCGGGGTCGATGCGCAGCAGATACTCCTTGCGCGCCGCCATGTGTCAGCGCCCCTCTGGCGTCGGCCTCACGTGTACAGCGTGCCGGTGTTGACCACGGGAGTCACCTGGCTCTCGCCGCAGAGCACGACCATGAGGTTGCTGACCATGGCGGCCTTGCGCTCCTCGTCGAACTCCACGATCTTGTTCTTGCTGAAGTCGTCCAATGCCATCTCCACCATGCTCACGGCGCCGGTGACGATCTTGCGGCGCGCGGCGATGACGGCCTCCGCCTGCTGGCGGCGCAGCATCGCCTGGGCAATCTCCGGCGCGTAGGCGAGGTGGGTGAGGCGGGCCTGCTCCACGGTCACGCCCGCCTGCTCGAGCCGCTCGCTGAGCTCCACGCGGAGGGCCTCGGAGACCTCGTCGACGTTGCCGCGCAGCGTGATCTCGTCGTCCGTGTCGGCGAAGGTCTCGCCGGAGTCATAGGGATAGGTGCTGGCAAGGTGCCGTACGGCGGTCTCGCTCTGCGTGGCCACGTACGTCTCGAAGTCGTCGACGTCGAACACGGCCTTTGCGGTGTCCTCGACGCGCCAGACCACCACGGCGGCGATGTCCACGGGGTTGCCGCGCTTGTCGTTCACCTTGAGCTTGTCGCCGTTCAGGGTCCGGGCGCGCAGGCTGATCTTGTAGCGCTTGAGCTTCTTGGGCTGCGCCTGGTTCGACTCGTCGCTGTTCTTGTTCTTGGCCTGCGTCCAGATGGACTGGCCGGCGGACTGCGTCGCCGGCCCGTTGCTGTAGAACGGGTTGCCCCAGCAGAAACCGCCCTGCTTGGCGGTGCCCCGGTAGTCGCCGAAGAGAATGAGCACGCGCGCTTCGTTAGGCTGCAGCGCGAAGAACCCGGGGGAGAGGAGGGCGGCCGCGAGGATGGCGACGATGCCGGCAGCGAAGAGCCACCAGTTCGGCTGCGCCGCGTTGCCCGAGGTCGTCATGCCGTTGATGAACGCCAGCACGATCAACACCGGCCCGGCGATGTAGAGGGCGATGGTGACGGGGAGCATCACCCAGCCGCTCATCACGCGGCGCTCGCGCTCCCGTGTCGAGATCTTGGCCTGTGCGGATTTCATGACTCCCACCTCCGTCGGGCGGCGGCGCCGACGAGTCTCAGCTCCCCCGGTCGGCACACGGCCGCGCATCCTGTGCGATACCGGAGTGATATCACATAGGTATCGCCTTGTCCAGCGCGGCGGTACCGCGGACGCAGTCGCCGTGGGTGTCGGGCGGCCGGAAGAGCCGCCCGCCTCGCATTCATAGGCGCTCCCCAGCCGACCCTCAGCGGCGGCTCAGGAGGGCGCGATAGAACTGGGGTCGTGGCTGGATCATCCCGTCGACCCAGGAGGTGTGCCTCAGGTAGAAGCGGCCGGCGGCCGCGCCGGCACCCGGCATGTGCGACGGAGTCCCTCGGGGCGCCATGCCCCTTGCGCCCCGCCGCCGCGGTGCGCCGCCCGGGCTGCGTACCGCGCTCCCAGACGGCGGCCCGTCCGCGATCCCGCAGTCCTTCGTCCAGCGGGCGGGCCGCCGCCGTCCATCTCCGTTCGCGAGAGCGGCTAGGCGCTCGTGAGAGCCCCTCGCCGCTCATGGCTTGTCTGCCCGGTCGGTTCGTGCCGCCGACGCTGCTCCCGCCTCAGTCGCTCACGGCGGCCGCGGCGACCACGGCCACCAGGGCGAGCACCACAGCGGTGGCTACGAGCGCCGTTGACACGGCCCACTTTCTTCCCGCCGCACGCGACGTCTGCATGCGTCCTCCCGGGTCGTGTGCGCGGCCCGCCTCCGACAGCCGCGCGGCATCCTCATCATGCAGATGTTCGCGGGCAGTGCCGCGCGACCTGCCGGTGTTTGCCGGCGCTGCCGTTTGGCGACGCTCTCCCCATACCTCAACCACACGAAGCGAGGGACATCATGGCGAACACGATCGTCTGGGCGGACATCCCAGTGACCGACATGGACAGGGCGCGAAAGTTCTACGGCGCCGTGCTGCAGGCGGACATCGAACTGATGCCGGGGGTGGAGGACGTCGCCCTCCTGCCGATGGAGCGGGGTGAAGCCAGCGCCGACCTGGTCAGAAGCGATACGCAGAAGCCGGGAGCCGGCGGCTGCACCGTCTACCTCAACAGCAACGGCGACCCCGAAGGCATGATCGAGCGTGCCGTCGCGGCCGGCGGCCAGGTCGCCATGCCGGTGTCCGACATGGGTGAGATGGTCGGCTCCATCGGCTACTTCATCGACAGCGAGGGGAACCGCATCGGAGTGCACAAGCCGCCGCAGATGTGAGCCACTGAGGCGACGCTGCCGCAGGCGGGCGTCGCTGAACGTGGAGGCGGGCGGGGCGGCGGGCCGGACGGCCCGCCGCCCCGCCCGCGCAAGATAGAATCGGGCGGTGAGTTCAACCGCCCCAGCCGTATGCTCGACGCTCGTCGCGCCCCGGCCCTCCCGATACCGCTTCGTCGCCCTCGGCGTGGTCTGGAGCGCGTATCTCGTCGTCTTCCTCTCGCGCCTCTGCGTGGGGCCGCTCTCGCCGTTCCTCAAGCAGTCGTTCGACCTCAGCAACGCGCAGATCGGCGGCCTCACCAGCGCCACCGCGGTCACCTACGCGCCTACGCTGGTGCTGGCCGGGTGGCTGGTGGACCACATCGGCGTGCGCCGCGCGCTCGTCATCGGCTCGCTCGTCACCGGCGTGTTCGTGGGAGCCGTCGCGCTGGCGCCGTCCTACGGCGTCATGCTCCTCCTGCTGGCACTCTCGGGGCTGGGCTGCGGCTTCATCTACCCCTCCGCCGTGAAGGCGGTCATGGTGTGGTTCCCGCCCCAGGAGCGCGCCACGGCGATCGGCGTGAACCAGGCGGCGGTCAACGTGAGCGGCATGCTCGGCGCGGCCATCATGCCGGCGCTGGCCCTGAGCGTGGGGTGGCAGGCGGGCTTCCTCGTTGCGGCGGCCATGGCCTTCGCCGTGTGCGTTCTCGCGGCGGCTGTGTATCGGGACCCGGACGGGAAGATCCCCGGTCGGGTCGCCGCCGAGACGCCCACCGGCAGAGCCGCGGGAAGATCCGCGGGGGACGCGACCACGACAACCCCGGCGGTGTACGAGATCGAGCAGGGGCTCCCCAGCGTGACGGGGGACGAGCAGGCCGACCGCGCCGCCGTGCGCCCCGGCTTTCTGGCCGTAGTGCGCTCCCGCGACATCCTTCTGCTCGGTCTGGCGGCGATGTTCCTCTGCATGGTCGAGTTCGCGGCGCTCGCCCATCTGGTGCTGTTCCTCCACTTGGACTGGGCGTACTCGGTGGTCGCGGCCGCCGGCCTCCTGGCCTTGTGCCAGGCCGCCGGCGCCTTCGGCAAGCCGCTCAGCGGCCTGGTGAGCGATCGCCTGCTGGGGCGGCGCCGCAAGGCGCCGCTACTGGCGCTCGCCGGCCTGGCCGGCCTCGCCTGCGCGATCCTTGCGCTCATCGGCCCCGGGCAGATGTGGCAGCTATGGGCGGCGCTCCTGATGCTCGGGGTCGGCGCCGTGGGCTGGGGCGGCCTCTTCGGCACCCTGGCCGGCGAGACCGCCGGTCCAGCCGCCGCAGGGGCGGCCGCCGGCGTCACGGCGGCGATCGACAACATCGGCATCTTCCTCGGCCCGCCGCTCTTCGGCCTTATCGTCGACCGCACCGGCAGCTACGCGCCGGCGTGGTG
>Ga0209585_10000509_pt1 | contig 15047 bp, 8 predicted proteins | sample NGEPerone_FD_185491 | JGI IMG/M metagenome (GOLD analysis project Ga0209585, IMG submission 185491) | Arctic peat soil microbial communities from the Barrow Environmental Observatory site, Barrow, Alaska, USA - NGEE Permafrost154B-one... | ecosystem: Environmental > Terrestrial > Soil > Wetlands... | reverse complement strand
TTGTAAAGCACTTCAAGTGCTTTTATCTCCTCTGTTTTTAGTGTTACATATCTCATAATGAGATAAATGTACAACTATTATTTAATATCACCAAATAAATACGACATTATATTATTCTTATTACTTAATTTTATTTTAAGACATAAAAAACATAGTGAAAATATGCGCTAGAAGAACGTTAGTCTATTGTCCAGGAAGCTGTTAGCGAAGTTAGCATGGAAACTACTAGAAAGGCAACTCTTTACGTAACGTCTTGCCAACTTGAAATGCCATTCCCTCTTTAATGGATTAACAGAAATGAAGGACACTTTCAAAAAGAATGATTTACTGATCCGTGATTTGGAATTTTAAAATGAGTGTATGAAAAAAAAATCCAAGCATTCTTTACAGATTGAGATTCAGTGCGAATCTTTAAAAAAAAAATGTAGGGTCAAAGAAATGATAGCCATACCTGAAAAAGAATCAGGATAAAGATCTGTTGAGGGTTCTCTACAAATGGAAATTGCTTCTCTATATCAATTATAACTGAACCATTGGAGAGAAAAAAGTTTTTAAAACCAGTATTGAAACTTCCAAGGGAGATTGTACTATTTGTACCCAACACAGATGTGGTTGATAAGATTAGGGCTATCCTAAAATAGTAATTTGTTTGTTGTGCTTGTCGTAAAATTTCTATGCATCTGAAACAGGATGACTTTATAACCTACTATTGGAGAGTTTCCCGTTTTGGATGGAAGTAGTCTACTACTTTGAAACGCAATAAGAACCAATTTGAAACGATAATTGATGAAGCGACATAAAATCGTAGTTATAAAGCCTAAATAACACATTTGCCCGGATATCAAGCAAATGTAGGTGCATAGCGAATAACAATTTTATTATTGAATTACTATCGTTAATGTTTACTAAGGGAAGATCTTGAGTGAGATTTACAAAAGAGCATTCGGAAAATCGATATTTTAATTAACCTGTTGCATCACATTAACCTCCCATAAATCCTCAAGGAGGTCGCAATGATAACAGCTCTCTGTTCATTACCCGTGATGCTGCAATTCTTTCATGCCACTGAAGTTATACACATCTTTATGTCACAATTCCCGACAAAAAAGCCTATTTAAAGTCATATCCAAGTATCGTCGAAAGGGAGAACGTGTTACGTTTTTAAATTGAGCTCTATTAGGAACTAAAACTTGCCTTTGAAATTTGGTTTGAATTTTATACTAAACTCTGGATACTAGGCTATATTGAATTTAAGAAACCTTTGCCGGAAAGGAATGAATTTGAAGAAAAAGTAACTATTAATTAAAAAGATCAGGTGAAGTGGATTCGGGCAAGGCTGGAGCAGCAACTCCTCTGTAAAAACCTGATGAACGGAGTTGAGGTGACCTGAGAAATTAAACCAACCACTTTCTGTTCGGAAAACGAACCATCATTGTTCCATATCTCTGAAAAAGTCGCAATCAAAACCATAAATTGGACTCTAATCTTTTTTAGAACACTGTGAAAAGTATGATGGGTAAGCCAAAACCGGGTTGATTGTTAGTCAATTTTAAATAAAAGGTATTGGAAATTAATTGTTTAAAAACTAATTGTGATTTGAGACAAAAATATAAAATAAAGAAGATTCAAGACATGAAAGGATCTAACTTTAGGCAGAAACAATATATAATTCATCGGATTTTAACTTGGCTTAAAACATCGTTTTCCTGAATACACTATGACGCAACCAACAATTGGTATTTGGATGAATATTGTTTTAGAGTAAATTATTCAATTTAAGCAAATGAACTTTCAAATCCTCAATGATAGGATTGTTAAAGTTAATCATGGTACATTTGAATATCATAATTAGAGAACAAAATATCGAGATAAAAAAAGGGGCTTCTCAACAAATCGAGAGGCCCCCTTTTTACCTATTTATTATTTTTAAAAAATGCCATTAACGTGCATCAAGTATTAAATAGGTCGAATAATTATGAACTTTTTATTTTATCTTATTAGAGTACATGTACCTTTAGCATTAGCATAATACTGTTTATTATCTGCGAGTCGGGCGATTGCAATATTATTAGCATCAGTTTGACTTACCTTTGAGGTGTAATATCCTGCCGGAACTGTATACTTAACGATTGAACCTACATAACCTGTACCACAATCATTCTTGGTTGCTGTTGCGGACATTTGGACATTGTAATAAACCTTTGATGTCGATGATAAGATTGTACAAGTGCCTTTTGCATTTGCATAGTACTGTTTATTATCTGCAAGTCTGGCGATTGCAATATTATTTGCATCATCTTGACTTACTTTAGAACTATAATAACCAGCTGGGACAGTATACGTTACCGTTGACCCTGTATAACCTGTGCCACAGTCGTTTTTTGTTGCTGTAGCTGACATTTGTACATTGTAAAAAACTGTTGAAGATGGAACAACGGTTGTTGAAGATGGTACAACAGTTGTAGAAGATGGAACAACGGTTGTTGAAGATGAAACAGAGGCGGAGGAATATGCTCCGATATTAATTGTTGATCGTGTACTATTCAGGTAGTCGGTAGTTAAACCTGTATTATATCCTAGACTAATTGCTGGTGACGAACTTTTTAAAGCGTAGTTGTGATTCGCTTCATCAACGAATAAAGGATCAGTTCCATCATAATTTCCAGTTATTGTAACTCCAGCCGCTGTTCCATAAGTAGTTGCTCCATTGCCTCCAGCTGTCATATTTTTGGTGATTAATACATTTGTGTATGTGTATGAAACTTTTGCTACATGTATGGCTGAGCTATATTGATCTTTGAAAATATTGTTTGCGATCACTCCGTTATTGATACTTCCGTATAGAACAACGTGTCCTTGTACAGTATTATAAAAATTTCCATTTTCACAGGTATTGTTGATGAAATTAATGTAAGATGATGTGCGATTCTCACCAGAATAAACCTGCATTGAAAAACCTCGGTTCATGTTGTAAAAAACGTTATTCTGAATGGATAGATAATTTGACCCATTTATATAGCATCCATGATCGTGCCCTTTCCAGTAATCCGAAGTTGGTGTGCATCCTGATTCGCCGGGTCCAAATCGACCGATATCATGAATTAAATTTCTTTCAATTGTAATATGGCTTGAAGTAGCACTATATATGGCATCGAGACCAATATACGTTTCTGTACACAATCTCCCAATGTCGTGAATATTGTTGTCTTTGATATTGACATATGAAGCACCTACTAAAGCGATCCCCATGGTATTAACACCCTTTATCTCAAAGCCTTCGATATTTATATAAGAAGTTACAATATGAAATCCGTAAGATGAAAGATTGTTTTGACCGTTAATTATTGCTCGTCCTTTATTTTTTGCTTTGAAAGTGATGTAGGCAGATGCAGTTCCAGGCCTTGTAATATATCCAAAAGTACCATTTGAACCTGAAGTATAAGTTCCATCTAAAACAATAACATTATCTCCAGGTTTAGTATATCCAGCGGCATATTGAATTGTAGCAAATGCCAGAGCTTCAGTTAATCCTGAATTACTGTTGCTACCTGTTGTTGATACGTAGTAATTTGTACCAATTACCGCATCCTTTAATTCAGTTGTTGAAGGCGTTAATGTTTCCGGATCAATTACTGTTTCATTGCAACTAGCCGCCAGTAATAAGAAAAATGTGGCATACATAAGAATTTTGAGTTTCATGATTTTAATTTTTTGATGAGTGTAAAAACTGAGTATTTAGATGAAAAAACTTTGAAGAGTAATCAACGTTCTATTAGTAGCATAAAATGAAATTATTTAAAGTGTAACAAGGTAAAACGCCATTGTAAAAATATTTAATCGAATAAACCAGATGCAATCAATTTCTGCGACAAATATAATACACAAATGTATAAATAACACAAACGTAAATTATTTATTTACTATTAGTAAGTTATTTATACTTATTCTAAATGTTTAGAGAAAGGAATTGTTATAAACAGAATATAATGACATTAAATTTTTTATTTTATTTTAAGCTAGATAAAAATAAAGTAAAGTTAATATTCGGGGTCAATTCAGGAGGAAAATAATTTATAAAGTTGACTTATTGTGCTATAATTTAATTTGTTATTTCCTATTATTAAATTTGTTCAGGTTATTTTTTTTAATTAAATTGTCAAATAAATTATATATTACATATATTACCATCTGTAATGTATTATAATTTGTAATTGTAATTTTGGATACACCATGGCAAAAGCAGAATTTCGAAAAACTATTTAGGATTAAGTCTGATTTAGGTGTATTGAGCACTTATTTTACGTATTGGTGATTCATATTTGATTTTAGGTTTTGACATTCATTGCTAAAAACTGTGAAAGTCCGGCCAAATAAAATATTCTGCAATTTAGATTCATTTTTTAGTTTTTATTAATTACTTTGATGTGATTAATGCAAGAAAAATGATAATCAAAATGACTAGCTTTAAACATTCCTTTGTTCGATTAAATGCAAACTCACCGATTGCTTGTGAATAAAAAATTAATTCTTTATTTTGCTAATAATGAACTATCTATTTTTATAAATAATAAAGGCACCGATGTAAAATTATTAATTAATCAAAATCCTTATTTTGGGACCAATATAATAAAAATGTTTAATATAAGCGATTAAAATATTTTCTATGCTTGCTAATATTTCAAATTCAATAAAATATATATTTATGAAATGTTATATCATTCCAAGTAGACATTAGGCTTTCTCTGTTTGGATCAGGATGTGTCTTGCTCTGAAATAGCTTGACACATGAAAATAAGTTATTACGGAAAAGTTTACACAAAATCTTACCACCAATATGGAATGTTTTACTGAAGAAAAAGTTGATTTGAGCAAGTATGAGACTAGTTTTCAATGTTGACGGGTATCAGAGATCGAATCCGGACGAATGAGTTTGCGTGAAGCCCCCCTTGCGGTTTAAATTACCCCTTCATTTTTATCAGTTGTATAAACTAAACGACCAACCAACATATAGAGAACAGATTCACTTATCTCTGTCGCTTTTGAGTGCATATAAACAAACAGAAATTAGAGCGCTTGAGAAGCGCAATAAAGAATTGAAGAAACAGTTAGAACTAGCTAATATTATGACAGTTGACCTGAATACAATGATCGACATTGCCACGCAGAATTATAAGCTGGAAATCAGAAAAAATTTATGACCCAAACAGTACACATACTGGAACAGATGTAATCGAACACATCGAAGAGGGACATTTGTGTATTGTTTGGGAATAGCCGTCAGGCCGGGAATGAAAACAAAAAGCGATAATCTGAGCTGCAAATGCAGGAAGTGTTTATCCTCAAATTGGCTGCAGAATTATGCAAAAATCACAAGCGGATGGGAGCAGAAAAACTCCATTATCTTCTTTCTTGGGTGTTTACGCAGCAAATTTTCAAATACGGGAGAAACAAGTTTTTCAATTTGCATGAAGCACATGGATTGCTTGTAAAACGGCGCAAACGTCGGCCAGTGACCACCAATTTGAACCATTTTTATCGGCGATATCCCATCCGGATAAGAGATATCGAACTGGTGACCCGATCTAAAATAGGTTGACAGGATTTGATTTATCTTTAAACGGATGGGAAGTTACTCAAACACAGTCTAATATTGGCATTCCGCATTTAGCCAGTCAAAATAAATTGATGCATCTGAGACACATACTATTTCACAACATTGGTTTTATTTTTGAATATTGGCTTTCAACTTCAATTTGGGTCTATCAACTATTACATTCTATCTCATTGCCAAAACATGTTATAAATGAAGAGAGACTATTTAATTTGATTTTTCAGAAATCAATGCAGATGATACCGCAAAAATTCGAGGACTAAAAAATCTTTCAGCTTTTGAACTGATAAAAATAAAATTTTATTAAGACAAGTGAAATGAGAATTAAAGACAAATGAAATGCTATACAAAAAAACCACATCAGAAAGAGATAAATATATCCATTAATTTAATTGCTATTCATCTATAATACAATATCATGGATTAGACATCGGTAAAATTTAAACCATTAATAGAGATTTTTTTGTAACTTATTTTCGTCTTCACGTAAACATTGAAAACAGATTTAATTATTAGAAGAGCTTTAAAAGTTATTAAATGAGAATAAAAACAGTGCAACAACAAATATACTATTCTTCATACAATATGGTAAAAAGAGTTTTTGATATATTAACGTCTGCATCCATGTTGATTATCCTTCTTCCTGTTGAGATTATCATCGTTTTAATCATTTATAATGAAGACCGGAAATCTATTTTTTTCAAGCAGAAAAGAATAGGATTAAATAAGAAACCATTCACCCTTTACAAATTCAGATCAATGAGCATTGTTAATGCTACATCAAATGAAAATTTTGATGCTGGTGACCAGTCAAGAATTACTAGAATTGGCAAGATCCTTAGAAAAACAAAACTTGACGAACTTCCTCAACTGTATAATGTTCTTATTGGAGATATGTCGCTGGTTGGGCCTCGTCCGGAGGTAAAAAAATGGGTTGACTTTTATCCGCAACAGTGGGCATATATTTTGACGATGAAACCTGGGATTACCGATAACGCATCAATCCTTTATCGCAACGAAGAAGAAATTCTGGCTAAAGTCGTGAACCCTGAAAAACTCTATGGAGAAATTATTCTCCCACAAAAATTAAATATATACAAAGATTATATCCTAAATCATTCATTAATAGGAGACATTCAGATTATTTTCAGAACCATCTTTTCAATAGTAAAACATTAAGAACTATGAATATTCCATTCTCAAAAGTATCAATTGCAGGTAATGAATCGAAATATATCGACGAAGTTTTAAAAAGCGGTTGGCTTACTACAGCTTCAAAAGCACTGAAATTCGAACAACTTTTTGCTCAATATGTTGGTGCCAAATACGCCTGCGCTGTTAATTCCTGCACTGCAGCCTTGCATCTTGCAGTCGAAGCTATTGGAGTAGGTCCTGGAGATAAGGTAATGGTGCCAACACTTACATTCACAGCTTCGGCTGAAGTTGTGCGATATATGGGTGCAGATCCAATCTTCATCGATGTTGAGTATGGCACTGGGCTTGTTTCACCCTCGATTTTAAAGAAAGCACTTAAAGAATACCCCGACGTTAAAGCAATTATTCTGGTTCACTATGCAGGACAAGCGGCAGAAATGAATGTTGCTGGAGGTGAAGGAATCATCGATTTATGTCGTAAACACAATGTTAAAATAATTGAAGATGCTGCGCATGCTTTTCCAACAAAGTTTGGCGACAAGTTTATCGGTTCTTTCGGAGATATCACGTGCTTTAGTTTTTACGCAAATAAAACTATTACAACAGGTGAAGGAGGTATGTTTGTCACCAATGATGAGGCACTTTACAAAAGGGCTAAAACAATGAGGTTGCATGGTATAAACCGAGACATTTGGGATCGTTTCACCTCTGTCAAATCGTCATGGGAATACGATGTTGTAGAGCCAGGGTTTAAATACAATATGCCCGATTTGAATGCAGCTATCGGTCTTGCACAGTTGGAACAAGCTGAATATCTAAGAGCTGGAAGGCAACGTTGTGCAGAGTATTACTTTCGTGAGTTGAATGACTTAACAACTATCGATTTGCCTGTTTGTTACGGACCGATTGAAAACCATTCATGGCATATTTTCCCTATCATCATTCGTCCTGAGGCATCTGTTTCCAGAAATGAGTTTATCGAAAAGATGTCATCTGAAGGCATAGGAGTTTCAGTGCATTATAAACCTATCCATCGAATGACTTATTACAAACAAACCTATAAGCTTGATCCAAACAATTATCCCAATGCAGAAAAAATTTGGAAAGGAACTGTTTCTTTGCCAATATATTCCGATTTGAAAGAAGATGGTCTTGAGTATGTATGTCAAACTGTAAGATCACTGCTTGACAACAGGCTCAACTATTTTTTCTTTCCGGAAAAGACATCAAGATTACATTTGTCAACCAAATAATTATTTAACAACCTTAAATATAATTCGTTATGAAAAACGTTTTAAAACTCATGCTTAAGCAATACTTTTTGCCAAAATGGATTGTACTATTGTACGATCTTGCAGTAATAGGTACCGTATTTGCTTTTTCGACCTATCTGGTTGCTAATTTTTCTGCAGAACAGGCTGAACTTCAAAATGCAATACGACAGGTTATTGCAAGTACTTTAATTTTTCTGATAGTCTATCTTATTATCAAACCCCATTACAATATTATAAGACACACAACTTTAAAAGACTTTTCATCAATCGTAATTGCCCTTACAATTGGTTCATCAGGTTTATTAATACTTGCAGTCTTTGGAAGAATTAACCCTTTATTTGCTCATTATGCCATTCCATTTCCCGTAATCATAATTCAATTTTTTATCTCCGCATTTATTCTTCTCACCTCTAGACTTTTCATTAAAGCGATTTACCACTCACTTTTTCTGAAACCCGAATCAGTACAAAATACAATGATATTCGGTGCTGGTCGATTAGGAATGATAGCTCACAATGTTCTTGAACGCGAAAATCAACTAAGCTATAATGTTGTTGGCTTTATTGATGACAATCCTAATTTACATGGTAAAAAGATCAATGGGGTCAGAGTTTATTCAGCATTTGAAGCAATTGAATATGTTTTGACAAAGAAGAAAGTTAAAGAGGTAATTATTGCCATAGCACCCTGGGAAATATCACTTGATCGCAAACAACAGTTTGTTAATGCATGTATTGAAAAGGAATTACAAATCAAAGAGGTTGCAGATGTTTCAGCATGGATTAAAGGATCTTTAGAAAAAGTTAAAATTCAAAATATTAAGATTGAAGATCTTTTGGGACGAGAACCTATATCTATTGATATCAATAAAATTTCGGCAGGATTAAATGGTAAGACAATATTAGTTACTGGTGCAGCTGGATCAATCGGGTCAGAAATTGTAAGGAAATTATTGCTATTCAATCCGGCAAAAGTAATACTTGTCGATCAAGCAGAATCTGCACTTTATAATTTTCACAATGAACTTTTAGCCTCAATTGGAAATATAAATGTTGAAATTATTGTTGGCAATGTATCGGATTTAAGCAGAATGAGAAGCATTTTTGAAGAATACCGCCCAGAAATTGTATTTCATGCATCTGCATATAAACATGTGCCATTAATGGAGAAACATCCTTACGAAGCTGTTAAAACGAATATTGGGGGGACTAAAGTAATGGCAGATTTGTCTGTAGAGTTTGAAGTCAGGAAATTTGTGATGATTTCAACAGACAAAGCGGTCAATCCAACAAATGTGATGGGAGCATCTAAGCGAATTTGTGAGATTTATATACAATCCTTGTCGCAATTGAAAGGAATAAAAACACAATTCGTTACAACACGTTTCGGCAACGTACTTGGTTCAAACGGGTCAGTAGTTCCACTTTTCAAAAGTCAGATTGAAAAGGGCGGGCCCGTAACAATTACACATAAAGATATCACCCGCTATTTTATGACGATACCTGAAGCTTGTCAACTTGTATTAGAAGCAGGTTTTATGGGAAATGGAAGTGAGATTTTTGTTTTTGATATGGGTTCGCCCGTGAAAATTTATGATCTTGCCGAAAAAATGATTTTTCTTTCAGGATATATCCCACACAAAGACATAAAAATTGTAGTAACAGGATTGCGTCCGGGAGAAAAGCTTTATGAAGAATTGCTTTCATCAAAAGAGAATTGTATGCCAACTCACAACGAAAAAATAACAATTGGTAAGATTCGTCAGTATGATTATTACGAAGCCAATTCCAAAATAACCGAAATGCTGGATAATCTTAGCACTGAAAACGATGAGATAATTGTAGCTAGAATGAAAGATCTTGTTGAAGAATTTATTTCTCAGAATTCGAAATACGAAAAATTAGATCAAAAAGTCGAAGAGCTTTTATATAGAAGAGTTAGTTAATTGCAAATTATCCGACTTATCAATTATTCAATTTTCATTGAGTTTAAAGACAGAAGTATATTGTATTCGTGTCGAACATGAAAAACTCTTAATTCTCAAAAAGCATATTTTGGATATCATGTTGGGGCAAAAATTTTCAAGATAAATTCGGCAAAAATATTAAGTGCTTCAGCTTTTAATCGCTGAAGCATTTTTCTTAGATTGAATCCCGCCGCTGCCAGTAGGGTATTGACCAAATCACCTTGTTCGTCTAACAGGTAATTCCTGCTCATTCGATGGTTTAGTTTAATATGGCCTATAATAGGCAAAATACCAGCCATTTCCATAAACCTTTTCCGCATCTTCTGTTTTTGATAGTTGCTGGCAGATGCAGGTAGTTTTGCGGGGATTATGATCTGAACCCCGTTTATGATTTTTCTCCCCCGGTATCCTCTGTCCACAATCCCTATTTTTGGTTTATGTCCTGTAATCCTTTCTGTTTGCTCCAACTGTGGCAACATGGTGTCTCCGTCAAATACATTTTCTATAAATACCATTGCCCCAACGATAATCCCGGATTTATTTGTTTTTACAATCTAACTTTTGTTCCCAAATTCATATTTTTTTTGCCTCCTTCCCTATGGCAATACACGTCACATGTGGTTGGTATATGCTGTAAATTTTATTACGACTGGTTTTCTGCTGTGCCAAAACTTCATTAAAAACAAAGAACAGGGATTCATACTTTTTATTAATGTGGCTACCCATCTTCCTGTAAATATCCCTGATAATCCTGCCCTGGCTTTCTTTTTGCGCCTGGGATGGATGCAAACGTTGGTCAATCATCAGTTGTTTTAACTCACGATATAGGTCTGTCTCAGATCTATCCCTTCTTTACAAGCTACTTTCCTACATTTCTCAATGATATTTTTCTGCAATTTTACATCCAGCCGGGAAGGTGATGTTCTTCTTCTCCTGCACGATTGTGCCAAGCAAGACCTCATCTTCTTGTACTTCTTTCCTGGGGAATAATTGAATCAATATTATGAGCAGTTGCTCAGAACCTTTTTCACCTATCCGTTTACGGAACTTGATCAATTCTGTCCGGTCAAGGGACGGTTCATGCAGGATGTAAACTTTCCCGTAAATGTATTGCCAATATGGATTTTCGACCCATCTGTCAAGAATACTTTCGTCGCCTTCATCGAATATCCACCTTAGAAGGGCGATTACGGCGATGGTCCGGATAGGGATGCAAGGCCAGCTATTATCTTCACAAGATTAGATTCCTAAATCAGACTCCAACTGTTCCCAATTGATTTTCTTTGACAGCAATACCATTTCATGATTTTCTTTGATGAAATGTTTTAGCGGGACTTTGAACATTCCAAATTGTGGATTCTTCGCAATTTTTCAAATCATTTTTGCAAGATTTTTCTGCAATTTAGTAAAAATCTTGCAATTTCACATGACGATAACCCATGAATTATCAACATATAATTGCTATCGTCCAGATCATTAGACTGATTATTTCCCTTCTCACGTTCAACTATTTAAACCATTTAATTTTTTCAAGTTCTTCTGTTGCTTTTTTGACAGCATCACCAAAATTGTCGCAAATTAAATCATTTCCGATCTCTTCGGCCAAACCACAATCAACAAGTGCCTGGTGGACCTTGGGACGGACTCCGGAAAGTATGATAGCAACTTTACGTATTTTGAAATCTCTGACTACTTCTTTGAAATTTCGAATTCCGGTTGCATCTATAAACGGAACATGCCTCATTCTCAGAATTAACACTTTCGAATCAGCAGCAAGACCTTTCAAAGTCGCTTTGTAAGACTGAGCTGCTGCAAAAAAGAAAGGCCCTGAAATTTCATAAACATCCACACCCTTAGGCAATAATGAATAACTTTCAATGATATCATTATCAATATCGACCAATTCAATATTACTCAGTTTCGACATCCGCTGTATAAATAACATCGCAGAAAGGACCATGCCAACTTCAAAAGCCGTAGTTAAATCAACAAAAACAGTAAGAAAAAATGAAATTAACAAAACAAGTACATCGTATTTCGATCCTTTAGCAATCATTACAAACGAACGCCATTCGCTCATATTATATGCGACGACAATCAATATCCCGGCGATGCAAGCCATTGGGACCAAAGTAAGCCATTTACCGAATACGAGCATTATCAATAATAAAGTAATGGCATGTACAACTCCGGCAACAGGAGTGCGTCCTCCGTTTTTTATACTTGCTGCAGTGCGCGCCAATGCGCCCGTGGCAGGAAATCCGCCAAAGAATGGGGTCACAATATTCGCGACTCCCTGCGCCACTAATTCTGTATTCGAACGATGAGTACTGCTGGTCATCCCATCTGCCACAACTGCCGAAAGCAATGATCGAATCGCTCCAAGTAGTGCGATCGTAAATGCAGGCTGAATATATGTCCTGAGTGAATTAAGATCGAAACGAGGCGCATGAAAACTAAAAGTACTGGGAATATCGCCAAAAACAGACTGAATTGTTGCAACTGGTAACTTCAATAAAGTCACGGCAAAAGTGACAAGGATGATGGCTAAAAATGATCCAGGCACCTTCTTGAACATCTTGCCACCAACGATGGAAATTAAAACTGTTGCTATTGTGATAATTAGCGCAAAATAATTTATTGGCCCAACGTTTGAAAAGTAAGCCGCCCATGTTTCGACAAAATCACTGGGTAATTGATCAATTTGGAGTCCAAGTGCATCTTTCACCTGGTTTGAGAAGAGGATCAATGCGATACCACTCGTAAATCCAACAATCAGAGGATGTGGAATATATTTTATGATCGTTCCTAACTTTAACAGCCCAAATCCGATGAGCATCAATCCTGCCATTATGGTTGAGATCATTAAGCCATCGAGGCCATATTTTTGAACGATCCCATAAACGATTACTATAAAAACGCCAGTTGGTCCTGCGATCTGGAAACGGCTTCCTCCCAAAACAGAGACAATCAAACCGGCAATTATTGCAGTAACAAGACCTTTATCTGGCGTTAACCCCGAAGCTATTGCAAATGCAATAACAATCGGTAAGGCCATAATTCCCACAATAAAACCAGCATAAAGGTCCTTTTTAAAAAGTTGCCGATTGTAACCCTGTTTTAAGACAACGTAAAGCTTCGGTTTAAATATTGAGTTCATTTATAAAAAATATTGGGGCAAATTTAATTTTAAACGGATAAAACCAACGACACATTCTAAATTAATATCCGTTTGAAGATCCCTTAAACGAAATAACAATCAACCATTCAAGAGATTAACTGATGATCTGACAAATCAATAATTAACATCCACACGTTTAAAAAGCATCTGCGCCAGGATAAAAGTACTCCGCGGATGCCTTTTCTGCGTTAAAAAGAAAATATTTAACAACTGCCGATGCACAAAGTTTTCCATCATTTCCAAACAATTCAGCTTCAATAGTTGCAATTCTGGTTCCAGCCTCTTTGACTTTGGCCCGTACGGTAATCTCCCCTTCGCTGACAAGAACCGGGCAACGGTATTTGATATCCATCGAGGAAGTAACACCCACCGTTTTACAACGCGTCTGAACAACCCAGCTCGCAACTTCATCGAGCAAGGTGGCCTGAATTCCACCATGCAGTACATTTCGGAAACCTTCGAGCGATTTTCGCGGCATCCATTTGGCAATCACATATTCTCCCTCTTCCCAGAATTCAAGACGAAGTCCTATTTCATTAATTGGGGAGCATCCAAAACACTGGTAATCTTTACTCCCGGATTTGGCATAGGGATTTTGTATTTTTCTCACAGATTAAATTTTATATGACTTCAACAATCTCATTATTCGAAATATACCAAAGGTAACCTTTTGGGTGTAAGTATCCCATTTTGCTAAAATCTTTCAGATATCCCCGCACCTGGACAAAATCTTTATCCGATTTTGTCCCAGTTTTGTAATCAACAACCACTAACTCATCATTTTTGATCATTACCCTGTCCGGACGGTGCCGCTTTTCGTCGCCACGCAGGATATCTCTTTCATTTAATACTTTCCATTCACCACTAAACCAAGACTTAAATGGCTCCTCAGCCAATAAATCATTTATTATTTGAAAGTATTCTTCACTGGTTTTCGTATTGATTTTCCCTTCAGATACCATCCTTTTAAGGGAAGGTAAAACATCTACAACCGTGGCAATCTTTTCAAACAATTCGTGCAGTAATTTACCATGACCAATCCGCTTCGATTTTTGGGTATCATTCAGGTCAAAATAGCTATCGCTATGAATCCGAAGTTTTAGGCGATCACCCTTGCCTGACAAGATCAAACCATTCAATTCTCTATTGTCAGAAACCGGCGTTTGTGCTGAATACAACACCTTTTTGACTGTTCCTATTTCAAGAACCTTTGTTTCAGGATTATAAAATTCGGTGACGTCAATATATTTTTCACGGTCAACAGTATCAAGCATTGGTGGATTTTCCAATACCCCTTGAATCAATGAAGAAATACTTGTGTAGGGAGTATTCAATTTTGGAGCGTAGGGGCAAAATATTATCAGAGAGTTAACTGCCCGTGTTAATGCGACATAGAGAAGATTCAGATTATCAACAGAACTGTAAAGCATCTCTTTAAAATAAGCATCCGAAAACAGTGTTCGCTGCAAACCTTTTCCATACTTTACAAGTACGAGATCCATCTTATTAAATGGAGCCTGATTGGGATGACACCACAGGTACGGCGCTTTGCTGGCCATCGGAACAATTTCCCAATCACATAGCGGCACAAAAACCGTATGGAATTCAAGGCCTTTTGATTTATGAATTGTCAGAATCGAAATGGCATTCTGACCTTCGGAAAGTGTGATGGTTTTGCCACTACCCGACGATTCCCACCAATCGAGAAAGCCGGCAGTTCCACCTGCTTGGTCTTTGCCATATTGAAGCACGAGATCAAGGAATGCTTCAAGATAAACCAATTCCCCCTTTATTTTATTAAGGCTGAAATTCTGTGCAATGCGGCTGGCCAACTCGAACAAAGGCAAACTTAAAATCGA
>Ga0209585_10000508_pt1 | contig 15047 bp, 13 predicted proteins | sample NGEPerone_FD_185491 | JGI IMG/M metagenome (GOLD analysis project Ga0209585, IMG submission 185491) | Arctic peat soil microbial communities from the Barrow Environmental Observatory site, Barrow, Alaska, USA - NGEE Permafrost154B-one... | ecosystem: Environmental > Terrestrial > Soil >... | reverse complement strand
GCCAACACCTCCGTGGCCACCTCCGGAACCGCATGCTCAAGGTCCCCATGTGGGGTGTGTGGCTCCCACCGGACAGTGACCCAATAAGGGAGAATGTCTCCTGATGAGGAAGGGTCATTATGTCGAAATATCGTAAGTTCACTCCTGAATACCGTGAAGAGGCGGTGAAGATGGTGATCCAAACCCAGCGGCCGACGGCCGAAGTCGCCCGCGAGCTGGGTATCAACGAGGGTACCCTGGGCACGTGGGTGAATAAGTACCGGAACGAGCATCCGGTGAGCGAGGAACTGTCTTTGCCAGATCGGGCTAAGCTCAAAGAGTATGAGCGTGAGAACCGGGAACTGCGTTTACAGAATGATTTCCTGAAAAAAGCGGCCGCCTACTTCGCCAGGGAGCAGCAGTGAGCGACAAGTTCGCCCTCATTGCCGCGGAGCAGGCAGCCCACCACGACGACCAGCTGGCGGTGACCTCGATGTGCAATGCGCTGAGGGTGTCCCGCTCAGGCTTTTACGACTGGGCCCGCGCCGAACCCAGCGCTCGAGCGGTGCGCCGGGCCAAGGTCGCCGTGCACCTCAAGGCCGCTTTCGCCCTTGGGCGAGGTACCTACGGGGTCCGCCGGGTCCATGCCGTGCTGACTCGCAGCCACGACCCCGAGGTGTCCTGTGTGAGCCTGGACTTGGTGCGAACACTGATGCAGGAGAACGACTTACACGCCTGTCAGCCGCGCGCCTACAAGGTCACCACCGTGCAGGACGAGGCCGCCAAACCTTCCATCGTCGACCACGTGAAGCGGGACTTCACCTCGACCGCCCCGGGAACCAAGCTCGTGGGCGACATCACGTACATCCGCACCTGGGCCGGCTGGCTCTACCTGGCCACGGTGATCGACTGCCACAGCAAGGCCGTCATCGGCTGGTCGATAGCCGACCACATGCGCACTGACCTGATCTGTGACGCGATCACCATGGCCGCCAGCAACGTCGACCTTGCCCCCGGTGCGATATTCCATTCCGACCGCGGAACGCAGTACACCAGCACTCAGTTCGCCGCCCACCTGGCAAAGCACGGAATGACCGGTTCGATGGGCCGCACCGGCGTTTGTTGGGATAACTCCATGGCGGAATCTTTCTTCGCCGCCCTTAAGAATGAGCTGATTTATCGCACCGCATTCACTACCCGCGAGAGCGCTCGACGTGCTATTGTGGAATACATCGAAGTCTTCTACAACCGGATCAGACTCCATTCCGGCCTCGGCTATAGAACACCCCACGAAGTCGGGACCGAGTACCTCAAGAATCACTCAATCGCCGCGTAAATCACGCGAATGTCGCTGTCCGTTGAGAGCCAACCAGATCAACCAGGAGCCGGGCGACTTCCTCGTAGCCTTCATCGGCCCACAGGCACATCGCCAACGTGAAATACACCACCACCCGCGCCGGCAGCAGCCGGTGACGCTTCTCCACCCGACCCGTCGCCTCGAGCACCTCATCGACCAACGCCGGCGGGAACATCGAGGTCAACACCCCCACCGCGATCCGATCCGTAAGACGCTCATCATCGACCGGCTTGACCTGACCAACTCTGGGCATGAACCCACCCTACAGTCGCCAACCCTAACTAAGTGGTATTGGGTCTAGGCCAGGGACGCGCAGTGCTGCTTTGTCGATGATGATGCCTTCTATCTGGTCCGGCAAGCATGGCCTCGCCCGCAGCACTCTGGCATATTACGTCTGCAGACGTGATGTGCCCTTCCGTCCGAGAACCGCGTCGATGGCTGACCAAGACCGCAGGTCAGAGCTGGTGGCTCACTCCCACTCGATGGTGCCCGGCGGCTTGCTCGTCACGTCGAGCACCACGCGGTTGACCTCACTGACCTCATTGGTGATCCGGGTCGAGATCTTGGACAGCACGTCATACGGCACTCTGGTCCAGTCTGCGGTCATCGCGTCCTCGGAGGAGACCGGGCGCAACACGATCGGGTGACCGTAGCTTCGGCCATCGCCCTGCACACCGACGGATCGCACGTCGGCCAGCAAGACCACCGGGCACTGCCAGATGTCGCGGTCGAGGCCGGCTGCGGTCAGCTCCTCGCGGGCGATCGCATCGGCCGCGCGCAGGATCGAGAGCCGCTCGGCCGTCACCTCTCCGACGATCCGGATGGCCAGGCCGGGACCCGGGAACGGCTGGCGCCAGACGATCGCCTCTGGCACGCCGAGGGCGAGACCGACCTGGCGCACCTCGTCCTTGAACAACATGCGCAACGGCTCGATCAGCTTGAACTGGAGATCGTCCGGCAGCCCGCCCACGTTGTGATGCGACTTGATGTTGGCGGTGCCTGTGCCACCACCAGACTCCACAACATCGGGGTAGAGCGTGCCTTGAACCAGCCACTCGATGGGGTGCCCCGTCCCGTCGGCCGACCCGACCAGATCGCGTGCAGCCTGCTCGAAACAGCGGATGAACTCGCGGCCGATGATCTTGCGCTTCTGCTCAGGATCCGAGACTCCGGCCAGCGCCGTCAGGAACTGGTCGCGGGCATCGACGACAACCAGCGAGACCCCGGTGGCGGCAACGAACTCTTCCTCGACCTGCTCGGCCTCCCCGGAGCGCAGCAGTCCGTGGTCGACGAACACGCAGGTCAGCTGGTCGCCGACCGCACGTTGCACCAGAGCAGCGGCTACCGAGGAGTCCACCCCGCCGGAGAGCGCACAGAGCACCCGGCCTGTGCCGATCTGCTCGCGGACCGCCGTCACCTGGTCCTCGACGACGTTGGACGCCGTCCAGTCCGCAGCCAGACCGGCCCCGCGGATCAGGAAGTTCTCCAGTACCCGCTGGCCATAGGTGGAATGGATGACCTCGGGGTGCCACTGCACGCCATACAACCGGCGCTCATCGTCCTCGAAGGCAGCGACCGGCGCACCCGCACTCGATGCGGTGACCTTCATTCCGGCCGGCACAGCCGTGACCGAGTCGCCGTGGGACATCCACACCGACTGCTCGGCGACCTGACCGTTGAACAGCGTCGAGGAGAGGTCGAAGACCGTCGCCTGCGTGGAGCCATACTCGCCGAGACCGGTGTGCACAACAGTTCCGCCCAGGGCCTGAACCATCGCCTGGAACCCGTAGCACATGCCGAACACCGGAACCCCTGCTGTCAGCAGCGCGACATCCAGGGTCGGCGCGCCCTCGGCATAGACCGACGACGGGCCACCGGAGAGGATCACGGCGGCAGGGTTCTTGGCCAGCATGGCGGCCACCGGCATCGTGTGCGGCACGACCTCGCTGTAGACATTGGCCTCACGCACCCGGCGGGCGATCAACTGGGCATACTGCGCCCCGAAGTCGACAACGAGCACCGGCCGGGCAGACAGTTCAGGGAGGGCTTCAGTCACTGGGCAAGGCTACCGGTGCATCCTGCGCGTCAAGTTGGGCCTCGACCTCGCGCGCGACCCTGCCCTCGACGATGAAAGGCAGCACGGGGACGAATCCGGACATCATGGTCAGGATCATGCGCGGCAAGCCCCACCCCACCTTGAAACCGAGGTTGGCGATGGAGAGGACGAATACGAAGAAGATGGCGCCGTGAATCGGGCTCCAGACGGCGGACGGCCCACCCCTGCCGAAACCCCCGTTGATCACAATGATCGCGATGAGCACGAACAGGGCGCAGCCCGCTGTGATCGCCATGACTTTGAAGAACTGCAGGGCTTTGCGTGCGGCGGCCACATCGCTTATCGGACGAACCTGCTCAGACATTCGTTGCCTTTCCTGTTTCACCCACGGGCGCTAGCGGCCTGTTGTCGTGGGTGTGGGTGTAGGTGTGGGTGTGGGTGTGGGTGTCGTTGTGTCGGCTGTCCTCGTAGTCGTCGCGGACCATCCTCCACCACATGTATGCGGCGAAGAGGGCGAATACCCACCACTGCAGAGCGTATGCCGCGTTGCGCCAGGAGAGCCCGCCGCCCACCAGCGGTGGTGGGGGGACCCGCTGCACGGCTGGAGACGCCAGTGACGTCACGTCCGGCTGCTCGGCAGTGGCAAAGACGAAGGCGTTGTACAGCGTGCCGGGCCAGCGATTGACCAGGAGGGACAGGTCCAGAACGGCCATCTGCCCTGCAGGCAGCTTGGGGGCCGCCAGAGCAGTGTCACCCGTTGGCGACTCCCCCTGCGCCAAGGTCCCGGACAGGCTGATCTCAGTGGTGGCGGGCACGAGCGCCTGTCTGGGATCCGTGACGAATCCCCGCACCACGGCGATCCGGGCGCCACTGGACCGCACGACGAACGGTGTCACAACCCAGTATCCCGGCGCGCCCCGAAGCCGGCGCGGCGTCACGAGGACCTGCCCGGGCCCGTCATACCTGCCCCTCGTCGTGATCCGGCGGCCCGTGCCGTCGCCCGGGAAGGGGTCGTGTGGGGTCAGAACCGAGGCAAGGTCGGCGACCGCACGCGTCGGCGCTGCACGGACCTGATCTGCACGACCCTTGTCGCGGGCGACGTTGAGCTGCCAGAGCCCAAGGACCCCAAACGTGAACATCACGGCGGCCACAATCGCAAAGAGCCCCACCCATCGAGGCTTCAACGCAGTCCGCAGCACCGCCTTAGGCTAATTCACCCAGGCTTCTTTCGCATCCAGCTGTGGGCTCACGCGTGACAAGGTCAGGCGAGGGCAACTGGTCCCGGCGACGCGATGCGCCCTCGGCTGGGGGAAACTGCCCCCAGAAGCTCGTATGCCGCCCCCTGGGCCGGGCGTGGATCCTGACCTTGGCGGTTCGGCCAGAAGGACATGGCCCGCTCGGCCTGCGCCGTGATGGTGAGCGACGGGTTGACCCCGAGGTTCGCCGAGACCGAGGACCCGTCGACGATGTGCAGCCCCGGGTATCCCCAGACCCGGTGCCACGGGTCCACCACACCCTTGGCCGGGTCGTCGCTGATGACCGCGCCGCCGAGATAGTGGGCCGTCATCGGGATGTCCACGATCTCGCCAAGCGAGCCGCCCGCCATGGACCGGACCCCGGCCCGCTCCTGAAGCCGCATCGCCAGCTGACGAAGAGCCCGGTGCCCGCTGGGGATCCAGGTCGGGTTGGGCGCGCCATGTCCCTGCTTCGAGGTGAGGCCGACCCCACCCAGCAGGCGGCGCCTGGCCGAGACGGTGAGGGAATTGTCGCTGGACTGCATGACCAGGCCAATGATGGTGCGCTCGCTCCAGCGCCGGACCGAGACCGCACGAAGGAAGACCATGGGGTGGCGGATCGACTGTGCGAGAAAGCGAACCGGTCGTGGCATGGATCCCCCACCCTCAACCAGGATCGTGGCGAGTAGCCCCATGGCGTTGGACCCTTTGCCGTACCTCACGTTCTCGACGTGTGTCTGCGGGTCGACGTGGAAAGAGGAGGTGATCGCCACTCCCTTGGTGAGGTCGACGTCACGTGGTACGCGCACAGTCATCGCACCGCCCAGCGCCTCGGAGTTGGTCCGGGTCAGCTCACCGAGCGCTGGCGAGAGATCACCCAGCAGCCCGTCATACGACATCCGCTGCAGCAGTCGCTGGGTCCCCCAGGCACCCGCCGCGAACACCACCTGCGACGCGGTGACGGTATGGCGTCCCTTGCGAACCCAGGCCCCCGTCGCCTCGGTGGTCACCCGGTATCCGGCGCCGCGGCTGCCATCGTCGATCGGCTCGACGGCGACCACCGTGCGCAGCGGCTCGATCGTGGCGCCGAGGCCTTCGGCGAGGGCGAGATAGTTCTTCACGAGGGTGTTTTTGGCTCCGACGCGGCAGCCGACCATGCAGTTGCCGCACTGCGTGCAGCCGGTGCGCTCGGGGCCGGCGCCGCCGAAGTACGGGTCCGCGACCCGTTCGCCGGGCTTGCCGAAGAAGACGCCAACGGGTGTCTTGCGGAAGGTTGCGCCCACGCCGAGGTCATCAGCCGTCTGGCGCATGATCTGCTCGACCGGGCCGTCGCAGGGGTTCGTGACCACGCCCAGCATCCGCGAAGCCGTCTCGTAATGCGGGGCCAACTCGGACTGCCAATCGGTGATGTGGGCCCACTGCGGGTCCTGGAAGAACGGCGCAGGCGGGACATACAAGGTGTTGGCGTAGTTAAGGCTGCCCCCGCCAACCCCGGCACCGGCCAGGATCATCACGTCGGGCAGGCGATGGATCCGCTGAACACCGAAGAGCTTCAGCCGTGGAGCCCACAGGTAGCGACGCAGGTTCCACGAGGTCTTGGCGAAGTCTTCATCGGCGAACCGGCGGCCGGACTCGATGATGTGGACGCGATAGCCCTTCTCTGAGAGCCGCAGGGCCGCGACCGACCCACCGAACCCCGAGCCGACCACCACCACGTCATAGTCGTACGTGCTGCCGTCCCCTTTTCCCGTCGTCATCGCCGTCAGTGGCACCGCCATCACCGCACTCCAAGTCGCTTTAGGACGCCGAAAGCGGCGGTGAGGGTCTTGGCCCACCGCTCGTCGGAGATCCCGAACGGTGCGGCGAATCCGATGACGTGCTGGGCGGTGACATTCTGGGACTCCGTGTACTTGGTGATGCCTTCGCTGCCGTGGCGGCGCGAGAGGCCGGAACTGTTTATGCCGCCCATCGGAGCCCCAACACTGCCCCAGGCCGCGGCGTAGCCTTCGTTGATGTTGACGGTGCCTGCCTTGATCGCCCGAGCGATCTGCCGGCCGCGTGCGACGTCGCGAGTCCACACCGAGGCATTGAGGCCGAAGTCGCTGTCGTTGGCCTGCAGGATGGCCTCGTCGTCGCTGCCCACCCGGTAGACGGAAACGACGGGCCCAAACGTCTCGTCGTCGCGACAGGCCATGGCAGCGGTCACTCCGGTGAGGATGGTGGGTTCGTAGAAGTACGGTCCGATCTCTGGCCGAGCCCGACCGCCGGCCAGGACCTGCGCACCTTTGGAACGGGCGTCCTCGACATGGGCGCTGACCCGCTCGAGCTGAGCGGCCGACCCGAGCGAGCCCATATCCGCGTTGTAGGCCAGGTCCGGCGTCAGCCGCATGGAGCGTGTCGCGGCGACGAAGGCCTCCAGGAAGTCATCGGCGATGCTCTGGTGCAGGAGCAGCCGCTCGATCGTCATGCAGAGCTGTCCAGCCGATGAAAAGCACGCCCGCTGCGCCCCCTGGACGGCCTTGGTGATGTTGGCGTCGTGCGCCACGTACATGGCGTTCTTTCCTCCGAGCTCGAGGGAGGCGCCGACCAGACGCCCGCCGGCCTTCTGGGCCACCATGCGCCCGGTCGAGGTTGACCCCGTGAAACAGACGTAGTCGGCGTTGTCCAGGACCGCGCTACCGACTGTGGCGCCGTCGCCGAGCACGACCTGAAGCATCCCCTCGGGCAACCCTGCCTCGTCGAGCAGAGCGACGGCCGCCAAAGCCGTCAGGGCACTCTGGTTGTCGGGCCGCAGAACCACCGCGTTTCCGGCCAACAGCGCCGGGATCGCGTCAGTGACCGACAACGACAGCGGGTAGTTCCATGGGGCGACAATTCCCACGACACCCTTGGGATGGCGCAACTCAACTGCCTGGCTGAAAAGCGGGAAGACCCCCAAACGACGGTGCGGCCGCAGATACCCCGCCGCGCGGCGAGCATAGTGACGGCTCACGTTTGCCGTGTCAGCCACCTCCTCGAAGGCCTGCAGCCGCGCCTTGCCGGACTCGAGCTGGATGAGGTCGAGTAGCTGCTCCTGCTGCGCCAGCACCAGGTCGTGGAACCGCAGGAAGATCCGGGCTCGGTGCTGCATCGGCGTCCGGGACCAGAAGCGCTGCGCGGCCCGGGCGCTCGTGTAGGCCACCTTGATGTCGGCTGGCACCGACTGGGGCAGCGACGCGAGGGGGGCGCCGGTCATCGGCGTATGGGTGAGCACCGTCTTCGGCCGGGGTGCGCACACCACGCGCGCGTGAGGCGGCGGGCAAGCCCGGGGTCGACAGCGTAGGTCGCCGTGGAATCTCTTTCGGGATCGGCGATAACGTCCGAAGTCATGGATGTCAGGGTATGGCGCGAACGCACTTCTGTCACCCAATTGGCCCGAATCACCTAGTCTCAGGGGAGAACTCAGGCGGGAAAGGGGACCGGGTCGGCCAGGATTCAGGCGAGCGGAACGATCTCAGAGGCGCGCATGCGCGCGCTGTCAGCGCTCTCGTCGTCGGGCTGTTGCTGGGATGCCCGTTCGGCCTCGACCCTGGCGAGATAATGCTCAATCTCCTTGGTCTGCTGCTGCTCGCTCCAGCCGAGGACTGTTGCCAACAGGGCTGCGGCCGGACCTGCCGCCGAGACTCCCCGGTCCCAGGTCTCGATCGAGATCCGGGTACGACGGGTCAGCACGTCATCCAGGTGGCGGGCACCTTCGTGGCTGGCCGCGTAGACGACCTCGGCGGCCAGATAGTCATCGGCACCCGAAAGCGCCTCTGCCAGAACAGGATCGGCATCGCACAGGTCGAGCACCTCGGTGGCCAGGGACCCGTACCGCTGCAGCAGGTGCTCGACCCACGCCACGTGAATGCCGTAACGGGTCGCGGTGCGATGACGGGCGTTCCACGCCGCGTCATAGCCCTCGGCGCCCAGCAAGGGGATCCGCTGGGTGCACGAAGCCGGCACCCGACCGTCCAGTCCGCGAGCGACCTCGTCGACCGCATCGGCTGCCATCACGCGGTATGTCGTGTACTTGCCACCGGCCACGACCACCAGCCCGGGGGTCGGGTGCCCAACGACGTGCTCACGCGACAAGGCCGAAGTCGTCTCGCTCTCGCCGGCGAGCAGTGGGCGAAGCCCGGCATACACGCCCTCGACGTCCTCACGCGTCAGCGGTGTGACCAGCGCCTTGTTGACGTGCCGCAGAATGTAGTCGATGTCGCTGCTGCTGGCTGCGGGGTGCGCCTTGTCCAGCGACCAGTCGGTGTCGGTCGTCCCGATGATCCAGTGCCGGCCCCACGGTATGACGAAAAGCACGGAGGTCGGCGTGCGCAGGATCAGACCGCTCTGGGACTGGATCCGGTCACGCGGCACGACCAGGTGGATGCCCTTGCTGGCCCGGACCCTGAACTGTCCGCGCTCGCCCACCAGCGACTGGGTCTCGTCAGTCCAGACGCCGGTGGCGTTGAGGACCTGCCTGGCGCGGATCTCGAGGTCCTGACCCGTTTCGAGATCGCGGACCCGCACCCCGGTAACACGTTCGCCCTGGCGGATGAAACCCGTGACACGAGAACGGTTCGCGGCCAGGGCGCCGTACGCCACGGCGGTGCGAACCAGGAACATCGTATGGCGGGCGTCGTCGACCTGGGCGTCGTAGTACTTGACGGCGCCGACCAGTGCGTCCTTGCGCATGCTCGGCACCAGGTGCAGCGCCTGACGCTTGGTGAGGTGCTTGTGACGAGGGACGCCGCTCGCGGTGCTCGAGAGCGTCGCGAGAGCGTCGTACAGCCTCAGTCCGGCTCCGACGTACAACCGTTCCCAGCCGTGATGGGTCAGCGGGTAGACGAACGGGACCGGGCGTACCAGGTGCGGGGCAAGACGCTGCAACATCAGGCCTCGCTCCTTGAGCGCCTCGCGGACAAGCCGGAAGTCGAACATCTCCAGGTAGCGCAGACCGCCGTGGATCAGCTTGCTGGAACGGCTCGACGTGCCCGAGGCCCAGTCGCGGGCCTCCAGGATCCCGACCGACAGGCCACGCGTCACGGCGTCAAGGGCAGCTCCAGCGCCCACCACCCCGCCGCCCACGATCAAGAGGTCGAGCTCGTCCTCCTGCATCGCCGACAGAGCCCGGGAGCGGTCCTGCGGTGAGAGCGCCGCCGTGGTTGTAGATCGCATCTGGCAGGTCCTTCAGCTTCGCTGGTAGGGGGCTACGACGACCTCGACGCGCTGGAACTCCTTGAGGTCGGAGTAGCCCGTCGTGGCCATGGCGTGTCGCAGCGCTCCGATGAGGTTGGTCGTGCCATCGGCCATCCGGCCCGGACCCAGCATGATCTCTTCGAGCGATGCCAGTGCCCCGACCTCGACCCGCTCACCGCGCGGCAGGAGCGGGTGGTGCGCCTCGGAGCCCCAGTGGAAACCCCGCCCCGGAGCGTCAGTCGCCCGTGCGAGCGCCGCCCCGAGCATCACCGCATCAGCGCCACAGGCGATGGCCTTGACGATCTCACCGCTGCGTCCCACGCCACCGTCGGCGATGACGTGCACGTAGCGACCACCGGACTCATCCATGTAGTCCCGCCGGGCTGCCGCCACGTCGGCGATCGCTGACGCCATCGGCGCATGAATTCCCAGAGTGAGTCGCGTCGTGTGTGCAGCGCCGCCGCCAAATCCGACGAGCACCCCGGCTGCACCGGTGCGCATGAGGTGCAGCGCCGCCGTGTAGGACGAGGCGCCGCCGACGATGACCGGGACATCGAGCTCGTAGATGAAGCGTTTGAGGTTCAGGGGCTCCGCCCGGCTCGAGACGTGTTCAGCCGAGACGGTCGTGCCACGAATGACAAAGAGGTCGCAGCCGGCGGCGACAACGGTCTCCCAGAACTCCTGGGTCCGCTGCGGCGAGAGTGCGCCGGCCACGGTGATGCCTGCCTCGCGCACCTGACGCAGTCGCTCGGTAATTAGCGCCGGCTTGATCGGCTCGGCGTAGATCTGCTGCAGCCGGACCGTCGCAGAGGAGGGGTCGAGCGAGGCAATCTCGGCCAGCAGGAACGTCGGGTCGTCATAGCGCGTCCACAGGCCCTCGAGGTCGAGCACCGGCAGCCCGCCGAGCTTGCCGAAGGCGATGGCGCTCTCGGGGGACATCACCGAGTCCATCGGCGCCGCTATCACCGGAAGGTCGAAGTGGTAGGCGTCGATCTGCCAGGCGACCGACACCTCCTCCGGATCGCGGGTGCGCCGTGAGGGCACCACCGCAATGTCATCGAAGGAATATGCCCGGCGACCTCGTTTGCCACGCCCGATCTCGATCTGGTTCACGGGCCAAGGCTAGCGGCCCGTCCAGGCCATGGCCGGGGCGCCGTCAACGCTGGCTGTAGTTGGGCGCTTCAACGGTCATCTGGATGTCGTGCGGGTGGCTCTCCTTGAGCCCGGCCGGCGTGATCCGAATGAACTTCCCGCGGGCCTGCAGCTCTGGGATCGAAGGAGCGCCCACGTAGAACATGGACTGACGCAGGCCCCCGATCAGCTGGTATGCCACGGCCGCGAGCGGGCCGCGGTAGGGCACCTGACCCTCGATACCCTCGGGCACCACCTTGTCGTCATCGGTGACGTCACCCTGGAAGTAGCGGTCCTTGGAGTATGACTTGCCACGGCCGCGCGACTGCATGGCGCCGAGGGAACCCATGCCGCGATAGCTCTTGAACTGCTTGCCGTTGATGAAGACCAGCTCACCCGGGCTCTCTTCGCAGCCGGCCAGCAGTGAGCCGAGCATCACGGTGTCGGCACCGGCCACGAGCGCCTTGGCGATGTCACCGGAGTACTGCAGACCGCCGTCACCGATGACCGGGACCCCAGCGGCCTTGCACGCGAGCGCAGCCTCGTAGATGGCAGTGACCTGCGGGACGCCGACGCCGGCCACGACGCGGGTTGTGCAGATCGAGCCGGGACCCACACCCACCTTGATGCCATCGGCGCCGGCGTCGACCAGCGCCTGAGCACCCGCCCGGGTGGCCACGTTGCCTCCGACGATGTCGACGTGGGCCACCGCAGGTTCGGACTTGAGCCTGCGGATCATGTCGGTGACGCCCCTGGCGTGTCCGTTGGCGGTGTCAACGATCAGCAGGTCCACGCCCGCGTCGACCAGCGCCATCGCTCGCTTCCACGCGTCGTCGAAGAACCCGATGGCAGCCCCGACCCGCAGGCGCCCCGAACTGTCCTTGGTGGCCATCGGGTACTGCTCGGTCTTGACGAAGTCCTTGATCGTGAACAGACCCTTGAGCCGCCCGGCCTCATCGACCAGCGGAAGCTTCTCGATCTTGTTGCGCGCCAGCAGCGCCAGTGCCTCGATCTTGTCCACTCCCACGCGTGCGGTGACCAGCGGCATCGGGGTCATGACCTCGGAGGCAGGACGGCTGAAGTCCGTCTCGAAGCGCAGGTCGCGATTGGTGATGATGCCGATCAGAACGCCAGCGTCGTCGATGACGGGCAGACCTGAGATGTGGAACCGCCCGCACGCCTCATCGACTTCGGCCAGCGTTGCATCCCCAGTAGTGGTGACCGGGTCCGAGACCATGCCGGACTCCGAGCGCTTCACCAGATCCACCTGCCGGGCCTGGTCCTCAATGGAGAGGTTGCGATGCAGGATGCCCATGCCGCCCTGGCGGGCCATGGCGATCGCCATCCGCGCCTCGGTGACCGTGTCCATCGCAGCAGAGACCAGCGGCAGCTTCAGGGAGATGTTGCGGGACAGCCGGGCCGACGTGTCGGCCTCACTGGGGATGACTTCGGTGGCTCCGGGCAGCAGCAGCACGTCATCAAAGGTGAGACCAAGGGCAGCAAACGGTGCGGCAAAAGGGGCAGGAACCGCGGTCTCCCAGGCGGCCGGTAAACTCATTTTCCGATTCTACGGCAGGCACGGGGCGTTGGCGGACGTGCCGCTTGTCGCGCTCTATCGCCCAAGTCACCCCGCAGGACCCTTGTTTCACACCCCAATACCCGGGTAGCGTCCGCACTGCGCGGGCCAAGGCCTCATTAGTACTCAATACTCCCCCTGGGACGACTCCGCGAACCGGCAGCATGCCGGATCATCGAAGGAGACACCCATTGGCCACCGTATCCCGCTTACCCGGGCCAGTCGCAGATCTGTGGCAATGGCAGCTGGACGGCGCTTGCCGGCGTGAGAATCCGGACGTCTTCTTCCACCCCGAGGGTGAACGAGGGCCGGCGCGTCGCCGCCGGGACAGTGCCGCCAAAGCCGTGTGCCTGGGCTGCCCGGTCCTGCAGAACTGTCGTGAGCACGCGCTACACGTACGTGAGCCGTACGGCGTGTGGGGCGCCATGACCGAGTATGAACGTGAGGCGTCGTATCTGCCCTCGCCGGTCTTCCCGGCCGCGAGCTGAGCCATATCATCCAGGCCAATGACGTCCAGCCAAGCCATGACATCAACACGCTGACATCAACCGAGTGAGCAATGCCATCGACGTCGCCATCACCGGCGAGATGATCCGGCTCGGTCAGCTGCTGAAACTGGCCGGGGTCGTGGATGACGGCGCGCAGGCCAGGACTCTGATCGAGGACGGCAAGGTGAGCGTGGACGGCGAGGTCGATCGCCGGCGCGGGCGCCAGGTCCGGCCCGGCTCGTCGGTCAGCGTGGGCGAGACACAGATCCGGGTCACCTCAGCCTGACCATCTCTGGACGACCACCAAACCATCGCCGGGCCACCGGTGCCCGACGACAGCGAAGGCCGCAACCTCCGGGGTTGCGGCCTTCGTCGTGTTTCAGGGGTGGGTCAGTGACCGTGACCGTGACCCTGGCCGCCGTCGGCCGGCTCCTCCTGGACCTTCTTCTCGACGACGAGCGTGTTCGTCGTCAGGATCATGGAGGCGATCGATGCAGCGTTGCGCAGCGCCGAACGGGTGACCTTGACCGGGTCGATGATTCCAGCCTTGATCAGGTCGCCGTACTCGCCGGTCTCCGCGTTGAGGCCGTTGCCGGCCTCCAGCTCGGCCACCTTGGACACCGCGACGTAGCCCTCGAGGCCTGCGTTCTCGGCGATCCAGCGCAGCGGCTCGGCTGCCGCCTTGCGCACGATGTTCGCGCCCGTCGCCTCGTCACCATCCAGATCGAGGTCGTCCAGCACCGAGACGGCGTGAACGAGAGCCGAGCCGCCACCGGCGACGATGCCCTCTTCAATGGCCGCACGAGTTGCCGAGATGGCGTCCTCGATACGGTGCTTCTTCTCCTTGAGCTCAACCTCGGTGTGCGCGCCGACCTTGATCACGCAGACACCGCCGGACAGCTTGGCGAGGCGCTCCTGGAGCTTCTCACGATCCCAGTCCGAGTCGGTTCGCTCGATCTCGCTCTTGATCTGGTGGACCCGACCGGCAAGCTCGTCCTTGTCACCGGCACCGTCAACGATGGTCGTGTTGTCCTTGGTGACCACGATGCGGCGTGCGGTGCCCAGGTCCTCGAGCTTGGTCGAGTCGAGCTTGAGGCCCACCTCTGCGCTGATGACCGAGCTGCCAGTGAGCACCGCGAGGTCCTGCAGCATCGCCTTGCGGCGGTCGCCGAAGCCCGGAGCCTTGACGGCAACAACCTTGAGGATCTCGCGAATCCTGTTGACCACCAGGGTGGACAACGCTTCGCCATCAACGTCCTCGGAGATGATCAGCAGGGACTTCTTGGCCTGCGCGACCTGGTCAAGGATCGGGAGGATGTCGGCAACGGCCGAGATCTTGCCCTGGGTGATCAGCACGTAGGCGTCCTCCAGGACAGCCTCCATGCGCTCGGGGTCGGTCACGAAGTAGGGCGAGAGGTAGCCCTTGTCGAACTGCATGCCCTCGGTGAACTCGAGTTCGGTGATCGCGGTCTGGGACTCCTCGACCGTAATGACGCCGTCCTTGCCGACCTTGTCGAACGCCTCGGCGATCAGGCCACCGATGATCGGGTCCTGTGCCGACAGCGCAGCGACCTGGGCGATCTCTTCCTTGCCCTCGACCTCTCGTGCGGCTTCGAGCAGACGAGCATTGACGGCCTCGACGGCAGCGTCGATGCCGCGCTTGAGCGAGGACGGAGCGGCGCCGGCGGCAACGTTGCGCAGGCCTTCCTTGACCATGGCCTGAGCCAGCACGGTCGCGGTGGTCGTACCGTCACCGGCCACGTCGTTGGTCTTGGTGGCGACCTCCTTGGCGAGCTGCGCGCCGAGGTTCTCGTAGGAGTCCTCGAGCTCCACCTCACGGGCGATCGTCACGCCGTCGTTGGTGATGGTCGGGGCGCCCCACTGCTTGTCAATAACAACGTTGCGACCCTTTGGGCCGAGCGTCACCTTGACGGCGTTGGCGAGCTTGTCCACGCCACGCTCGAGCGACTTGCGCGCCGCGTCATCGAATTCCAGAGTCTTGGGCATGAGC
>Ga0209585_10000507_pt1 | contig 15053 bp, 13 predicted proteins | sample NGEPerone_FD_185491 | JGI IMG/M metagenome (GOLD analysis project Ga0209585, IMG submission 185491) | Arctic peat soil microbial communities from the Barrow Environmental Observatory site, Barrow, Alaska, USA - NGEE Permafrost154B-one... | ecosystem: Environmental > Terrestrial > Soil >... | reverse complement strand
ACCGAGAACTGGAAGCGCTCGCCCGAAGAGGTCCGTTTCCTGATGGGCTTCAACCGCGACGTGATCCGGCGCCGCCGCGACATCCTCAACGACTGGGGTGTGCGCGTGCGGTGGATGGGCCGGCGCCCACGCCTTTGGCGGTCGGTGATCAAAGAGCTCGAGGTCGCCCAGGAGATGACCAGGAACAACGACGTGATGACGTTGACCATGTGCGTCAACTACGGCGGCCGGGCCGAGATCGCCGACGCAGCCCGCCGGATCGGGCAGCTCGTCCAGGAAGGCCGACTCAAGCCCGACCACATCGACGAGCACACCATTGCGCGATACCTCGACGAACCGTCGATGCCCGATGTTGACCTGTTCGTGCGGTCATCCGGAGAGCAGCGGACCAGCAACTTTCTGTTGTGGCAGTCGGCCTACGCCGAGATGGTCTTCCTGGACACGCTCTGGCCCGACTTCGACCGACGTGACCTCTGGCGGGCAATCGAGACATACGCCGAGCGCGACCGACGCTACGGCGGGGCCGTGGATCGCTCGATGGGCCCCGGTTAGGGCGCGGGTCACGTCCCCCGTCAGGCCCGGCATTCGGAGCAGGTGCCGACAATCTCCAGGGTGTGAACCACGTCGCTGAAGTGGTTCTCGAGGCCGATCTTGTCGGCCCAGCGCTCGACAGCAGGCCCCTCGACCTCGACCGTTCGTCCGCAGGAGCGACAGACCAGGTGATGGTGGTGGGAGCCCGAGCTGCACCGCCGATACACGGCCTCGCCGTCGCCGGTGCGCATCATGTCCACGTCGCCGTCAGTGGCCATCGCCTGCAGAGTGCGATAGACCGTCGCCAGACCCACGCTCTCTCCCTGGGTGCGCAGGCGGGCGTGCAGGTCCTGGGCAGACAGGAAGTCGTCGATGTCCGCGAGCACGGCCTCGACGGCAGCGCGTTGTCGGGTCGGCCGACGCACGTTCTGGGTCATCAGTGCGTCACCGGATCGTCGTGTGACGTGAGCGGGTCGTGCTCGTCTTGCGTCTTGTGGGGGTCGTGCTCGTCGTAGTGTCCCTGGTGCGGAGCGTGGCGGTGCCCGTCGTGCAGGTAGTCGACATGGTTGTCGTGCTCGACAACGGGGTGGCCGCAGTTGACTCCGTGCTCGTGCTCATGCCGCTCGGCCTCGAGGTGGCGCCGTCTCGCGATCCGATCGTGCATGGCGCTGTATGACGAAGCCACCATGAACAGCGCGATGGCCAGCAGGACGATGGTGCCGCCGGCGGGGGTGTCGGCGTAGTAAGCCGTCGTCACGCCACCCACGCTGCAGATCACACCGATAGCCACGGCCGTGCGGATCGCTGATCGGAAGCTGCCGACGACCAGCTGCGCAGTGGCATTGGGCACGATCATCAGGGCGCTGATCAGCAGCAGCCCGACCACGCGCATCGCGACCACCACCGTCACGGCGGTGAGCACGGCCAAGGTGATGTTGAGGGCAGTGACCCGCATGCCGGTGGCCCGCGCATACTCCTCGTCGTTGGCAACCGCGAACAGGCGAGGGCGCAGCGCCCAGGTGACTGCGACCACCACCAGGGCCAGGGCGGCGAAGACCAGGACATCGCTCTTGGTCGTCGTGGAGATCGCGCCAAAGAGATAGGAGTCGAGGTTCGCAGGCGCGCCGCTCTGGGACCTGCCGATGACCACGACGCCCAGCGCGATGCCTCCGTAGAACATGACGGCCAGGGCAACGTCCCCGCTGGTTCGGCCGCGGGCGCGCACCAGCTCAATCACCACTGCGGCGACAACGGCGAACGCCATGGCGGTGAGGACCGGCGCCTGGTTCGTGAAGACACCGACGGCGACGCCGGCCAATGCGACGTGGCCCATGCCGTCGCCGATGAGGGACAGCCGGCGCTGGACGAGGAAGACCCCGACCATCGGCGCCGCGAGACCAACGAGGAACGCCGCGAGGAGCGCTCTCTGCATGAAGTCGTAAGTGAGGATCTCAGGCATCGTGGTATCCCGGCAGGTGGTCGAGCGGTCCGGCGGCCGGCCAGGCCGGAGGGGCGTCTTCGTCGTCGTCGTCGTGGTGGCCGTCGTGATGGTGCGGATCGGCACTGGCCGCCAGTGCGCCATGCCACAGGTCGTGGTCCTCCGAGGTGCCGTCGAAGATGATCCGGCCCCCGTCGAGCCCAACGATGCGGGTGAGTACGCGGCTCAGGGCTTGGAGCTCATGGGTGACAATCAGCATGGTTGCCCCGCGCGCGGCCAGTCGGGAGAGCACCTGGCTCAGGATCTCCTGGCTGGCCAGGTCGACCCCGGCGGTGGGCTCGTCCATGATCAGGACGTCGGGCTGGGCGGCGAGGGCCCGGGCGATCAGCACGCGACGTTGCTGGCCACCGGAGAGGGTGCTCACATCGACCGAGGCCCGGTCATCCAGCCCGACGACGGCAAGGGACTCCTCGATGATTCGCCGGTCCTCGTGGTTCGCCCGACCCAGCCAACCCTGGTGGGGGAGCCGCCCGATCGCGACGATCTCCGTGACGGTCGCGCGTACCGATGTGGACAAGGTATGTCGCTGCGGGACGTACCCCAGGCGGGCATGGTCGTGGAAACGGTCGATCGGCGTGCCGAACAGCGCCACCTGGCCGCCGAGGTGGTTGTTGAGGCCGAGCAGCCCCTTGACCAGCGTCGACTTGCCGGAGCCGTTGGGGCCGAGGATGGCGACGACCTCACCGGCATGGATGTCCATGGTGACGTCGGAGACGACTGCGCGGTCGGCATACCCGAAGGACGCTGACCGCAGCGAGACGATGGCCCGCGAGCTGGTGGCCTGCGAGCTGTCGTCGGGAGCGTTCGAGGTGGTGGTCACGAGCACCCCTGACCGGCCCGAAGCGCTGTGAGGTTGGAGCGCATGACCTCAAAATAGTCCTTGCCGCTCGACCGCTCGTTCAGGCCCTCGATCGGGTCGAGCGTGGCCATTCTGGCGCCGGTCTCCTCGGCAACGGTATGCGCGATGGCCGGGCTGGCCAGCGTCTCGGCATAGATCGTGGTCACTCCGTGAGCCTTGGCGTAGGTGCTGACCGCCGCGAGCGCTCCAGCCTTGGGCTCCTGGTCGGGGGAGATGCCGTTGATCGCGATCTGCCTCATGCCGAAACGCTTTGCGAAATAGGCGAAGGCAGAGTGACTGGTGACGATGTCTCTACGCTGGCAGCTGGCCAGACCTGTGGTGAGCTCTCCGGAGAGTGCGGCAAGCTCGTCCTCGAAGACCCTGGCGTTCTTCTCGTACTCCGCTCGGTGGGCAGGGTCGATCCGAGCGAGCCGCGCGGCGATCACCGTGGCCACCTCGGAATAGCGCTGCGGGTCAAGCCAGAAGTGCGGATCGGTGATGCCAGAGGCGAGTCTCAGGTCGAGGTGGGCGGCCGGGGCAACATCGAGGCTCCGGTTGCCCCCCTCGGACTCGACGGCTTGGTCGACGGCGCCCTGCAGGCCCTTTTCGTACACCACAAGGCTCGCCCGGCTGACCGTGGCCACGTCCCGAGGCGTGAGCTCGATGTCGTGCGGCTCGGCGCCAGGCCTGGTCAGGCTCGTGACCGCGACGAGATCTCCGCCGACCTGCTGGGTGGCGAACTGCAGAGGGTAGAACGAGGCGACGACCGCGAGCCTGCCGCCCACCGTGCCGTTCGCGGCGAACCCCGCGGACCCGCAGGCGCTCAGAGTCAGCGTGACGATGATGAGGGGGACGACAGAGCGGGGGATGACACGGAGGGTGGCGACACGGAGGCTTCGGGTCGTCATGTCACTGATTATCAGTCTTAATGAGAATGATTGTCAAAACCAAGAGTGGCCGCGTATGCCGGTCTGGGAGTCCTGTTGTGACGCGGGGGATCTGTTGTCACGCAAGGGATCCCGTTGTGAGAGCATGGGGCCGGCGCGTCCCTGCTCCCTTCCCCCAAGGTTGAGCGGGGACGCGTCCTTTTGTCCCGTTTGCCCTGGTCCTTGGCTTGAAAACCTTGGCCGGGGTCAGGCCGCTCCGGCTGTCGGGGTCAGTGCCTGGGGAACAACAAGGTGATCGCCATCACGGCCGCGAGCAGCAGCACGGCGGACCGCATGATCCGCTCCGAGCTGGTCAGACGAGGCCACGACAGGTAGAGGATCCACGCGACGAAGACGGCGCCAAGAGACATGAGGATGAACCCGACCGGTCCGGCGATCATGACGCCCGCGACCAGCAGCGCCAGCAGGAGCAGGAATGGCACGGCCCGGGGCAGGCCGGTGAGCTTGGTGACCAGGGGAAGACTGGCGCGTTCGATGCTGGGGCGCAGGGTATTTGGCACAGCTCGAGGCTACGCGAGGCAACCGTGCACCCCTTCAGCTGGCCTGAGCGTGGCAGGTGCGCCAGCCGTGGACGGCCAGGTGCACCGGCCGTGGACAGGAGTGGGGGTGTGGCACAGATAGCCTTGCCCTATGGCCGCTACCTCCACGATCGACACCATTGTCAGTCTCTGCAAGCGCAGGGGCTTTGTCTTCCCGTGCGGTGAGATCTATGGAGGTACCCGCTCGGCGTGGGACTACGGCCCCTTGGGCGTGGAGCTCAAGGACAACATCAAGCGCCAGTGGTGGAAGTCCATGGTCCAGCAGCGCGACGACGTCGTGGGCCTGGACTCCTCCGTAATCCTGCCGACCAAGACATGGGAGGCCTCGGGTCACGTCGCGACGTTCACCGACCCGCTTACCGAATGTCAGTCGTGCCACCACCGTTTCCGCGCCGATCACCTGCAGGAGGCGGTGGCAGAGAAGAAGACCAAGGGCGGCAAGGGCAACGGCGGTGCGGCCGAGGCCGACGCCATCGATCCCGACTCCATCGACCTGGCGACCATCGCCTGCCCCAACTGCGGCAACCGCGGCTCCTGGACCGAGCCCAGGCAGTTCTCGGGCCTGCTCAAGACCTACCTCGGTGTCACGCAGGACGAGTCCGGACTGCACTACCTGCGCCCCGAGACCGCCCAGGGCATTTTCCTCAACTTCGCCAACGTCATGAACTCCTCGCGCAAGAAGCCGCCCTTCGGCATCGCCCAGATCGGCAAGAGCTTCCGCAACGAGATCACGCCCGGCAACTTCATCTTCAGGACCCGTGAGTTCGAGCAGATGGAGATGGAGTTCTTCGTCGTGCCAGGCACCGACGAGGAGTGGCACCAGCACTGGATCGATGCGCGCACCCAGTGGTACGTCGACCTCGGCATCAACAAGGACAACCTGCGCCACTTCGAGCACGCGGAGGCGAAGCTCTCGCACTACTCCAAACGCACCGTCGACATCGAGTACCGCTACAACTTCCAGGGCAGCGAGTGGGGCGAGCTCGAGGGCGTCGCCAACCGCACCGACTTTGACCTCAAGACACACTCCGAGGCCTCGGGCACGGACCTGTCCTACTTCGACCAGTCGTCCGGCGAGCGGTTCACGCCATACGTCATCGAGCCCGCGGCCGGCCTTTCCCGTTCGTTGATGACGTTCCTGCTCGACGCCTACACCGAGGACGAGGCGCCCAACACCAAAGGCGGCGTGGACAAGCGGGTTGTGCTCAAGCTCGACAAGCGGCTGGCGCCGATCAAGGTGGCCGTCCTGCCGCTGTCGCGCAACGTGGACCTGACCCCGAAGGCCAAGGACCTGGCTGCCCAGCTCCGTCAGAGCTGGATGGTCGACTTCGACGATGCGGGTGCCATCGGCCGCCGCTACCGTCGCCAGGACGAGATCGGCACGCCGTTCTGCGTCACCGTCGACTTCGACACCCTTGACGACCACGCGGTCACGGTGCGCGAACGCGACTCGATGGTTCAGGAGCGGGTGGCGCTGGACCAGGTCGAGGACTACCTGGCAAAGCGCCTGCTCGGCTGCTGAGCCACCATCGGAGGACCATGACCGCCGTACTCCCTCCGCTTCACATCGGCCGCCACACCTTCATCTCCCCGGTGGTGCTCGCCCCGATGGCCGGCATCACCAACCGGGCGTTCCGTCGGTTGTGTCGGCAGTACGGCGACGCGGGTCTGGACCAGTCCGGTAGCGCGGGTTCGGGGGAGTCCGGTGCCGCGGGCGCGAGCGGCGCGACGTCGCTCTATGTCAGCGAGATGATCACGTCGCGCGCCCTGGTCGAGCGCACGCCGACGTCGATGCAGCTGATCGAGCACGATCCTGACGAGTATCCCCGTTCCATCCAGCTTTACGGCGTGGACCCGGCCACCGTCGCGGCGGCGGTGCGGCTGCTCGTGACCGAGGACCGTGCCGATCACATCGACCTCAACTTCGGCTGTCCGGTTCCCAAGGTCACCCGCAGGGGCGGCGGCGCGGCCCTTCCGTGGAAGACGGACCTGTTCCGGGCGATCGTTGCCAGCGCGGTCAGGGAGGCCAGCCCGTATGCCGTGCCCGTCACCGTCAAGATGCGCAAGGGCATCGACTCCGACCACCTGACCTTCCTGGAGGCCGGCCGTATCGCCGAGGGGGAGGGCGTCGCGGCAGTGGCACTGCATGCGCGGACCGCGTCCCAGGCTTATTCCGGTGAGGCTGACTGGTCGGCGATCAAGGCGTTGAAGAACGTCGTCACGAGCATCCCGGTGTTGGGGAACGGCGACATCTGGTCGGCGCAGGACGCGCTCGCGATGGTGGAGCAGACCGGTTGCGACGGTGTCGTCGTGGGGCGCGGTTGCCTTGGTCGACCCTGGTTGTTCACCGACCTCGCGGCGGCGTTCGCAGGGACCTCGGCCAGAGTCCAGCCCAATCTGGGACAGGTGGCCGCGACCTTGCGTCGACACGCTGAGTACCTCGCCGAGTTCCACGGCAGCGAGCTGAAAGCGTGTCGTGACATCCGCAAACACGTCCCGTGGTACCTCAAGGGATTCCCAGCCGGCCACGACGTTCGTCACCGACTTGCCCTGGTTGACTCCTTCGCAGCACTTGACGATCTCATCGCCGGGCTTGACCTGGATGCGCCGTGGCCCGGTGAGCCGGCAGAGGGCCAACGGGGACGCGCGGGCTCGCCCCGGCGGGTTGCCCTGCCGGACGGATGGCTCGACTCCCAGGAGCTCAACGAGGCGTCCGCGGCTGTGGTCGCTCAAGCCGAGCTGTCCGTCTCGGGCGGCTGATCGCGCCGGATCTCTCTGCGGCGGCGCAGGATTCGATCGTAGAGACCCGAGGAGTTACGGGACCTCTGTCCTTGCGAATGTCGTAGGTACTGCAGGGAAGGTTGTGCTTAGGTGAACCTGAGGAGTTCACCGATCTGGTGCCTCCCGGTCTCAGATACTTGGTTCCTGAAGGGAACAGCAGACATGGCCACTAGTAACAAACCGGTAAAGTACATAGCTCTATTCACGGTGATTGCCGGCATCATCATGATCATCGCGGGCGGGCTCACCTGGGCCCTCGTGTCGTCCCAGCTCAAGGACGAGGCCATCACCGTCTCCGCAGTGACCCCCGAGGACCCGGGCCGATACGTCGGCAAGCAGGTTGCCGGCCCGTTCACCGCGTACGCGCAGGCCAATGCGATTCAGCACCACGCGCTCGAGGGTGCCAACAACCGCACCTATGCCCAGATCGGGGCCGACCTGACGGCGCTCAAGGACAAGCTGAAGGCTGCCGGTGCCAGCGATACGGATATTGCGGACAACGCAGAGGTCAAGGCCCTCACTGCTACGCGCACCTCCACCATGAACGGGACGTTCCTGCGAACCTCGCTCTTTACCTCGGTGGTCTCCTTCGGTGTCGCCGCTCTGGTCATCGGATTGGGCGTCATCTTCATCCTGCTCGGCTACGCCCTGATGAAGGTCTCGAAGACCATGGTTACCGTCCCGGAGTCAGTTCCCGCCAAGGAGTAGGCAGGCTGATCTGCGTGACGGCCTGACCTTCGCCGAGACCTGATACCTCACCCGGCAGCGCCGGGCGCACGAAGAGCGCCGCCTCACCCAGTCCTCGGCCGGGTGAGGCGGCGCTTTCCTGTGAGCCGGGACGGTGGCAGGCTCGACAGCATGTGTCGGAACATCAGAACCCTCTACAACTACGCTCCGCAGGCGACTCCCGCCGAGGTGCATGCGGCGGCGCTTCAGTACGTCCGCAAGGTCAGCGGGACCACCAAACCGTCGGTGGCCAACCAGCCCGCGTTTGACGAGGCGGTCGCGGCGATAGCTCACACGACGCAGCATCTGCTCGAAGCGCTGGTCACCAACGCGCAGCCGAAGGACCGCGAGGTTGAGGCCGCCAAAGCCAGAGCCCGCAACGCGATCCGTTATGGCGCTGGCGCCGCGGTCTGACAGCGACGGTCTGACGACGCGGTCCTGACAGGCGGGGGCATGAACGCGCCGCTGAGACCGCTTTTCTGGGTGACCTGGGCCGGGGGCTGTTCAGCCGGTTGCGATCGGCCGGTCCGGGTCGGTGATCCAGTCGCTCCATGAGCCGATATAGACGTCGGCCTCGTCGGTGATGCCGGCGATGCTCAGAGCAAGGGCCAGGTGGGTGGCCTGCACACCTGAACCGCAATACGTGCCAACGGTTCTCGCCTCAGCAGTGCCATCTGCCTCACCGGCGCCAGTCGCCTGTGCTGCGCCGGCTGACCCCTCGAAGCCACGTTCCCGAAAGCGAACTGCCAGCTGATCGGCGGACAGGAACCGACCGCTCGGGTCGACGGTGTCGAGAGCAGGTGCGCTGATGGCGCCGGGGATGTGACCGGCGACCGCGTCGATGGTCTCGTTCTCCCCGCGAAACCGGTCTGTGGTGCGAGCATCGAGCAAGACGTGCCGAGCGGCATACGTCGCGGCGGCGGTGGCATGAAGCAGGCGACCGAAGCCGGGACTCGACGGCGAGAAGTCGCCGACTCCCGGGGTGTGTGGACCGGATTCGGTGGGATGGCCGGCTGCGATCCAGGCCGCGATCCCGCCATCAAGCACTCGGACGTCGAGGAAGCCAAAATGCCTCAACATCCACCAGAGCCGGCTCGCAGGCAGGGACGTCCAGTCGTCATACGCGACGACTGGACGCGACATGGTGACGCCCGCCGATCGCATTGCGGTGGTGAAGGTCTCGACCGTCGGCATCGGATGGCGACCGCCCACCCCGTCGGGGCGGATCGTCGCCAGCTCGGTGTCCATGTCGACGTAGGACGCGCCTGGGACATGCGCCCGCTCGAAGTCCAGCCGCCCGTTGGACTCGCCCAACCTGAAACGAACGTCCAGGGCGACCGGCCGTCCCGTCTCGGGGCCCGCCAGGAGCCTCTGGAGCTCGTCGACCTGGATCAGCGGCGACGCGTTCATCGCATCCTCAGTTGAAGGTGCTGCGTTGCGGCGACGTGGTCAGTGCCGGGTCGCGCTGGATCACCGGTGCCAGGATGTCGTCGATCGCGGTCAACAGCGCGGCGTCGAGCTTGACCCCGGCTGCATTGGCATTCTCGATGACCTGTTCGGGCCGCGAGGCGCCGATGATCGCGGCGGCGACGTTGGGGTTCTGAAGAACCCATGCGACAGCCAGCTGCGACATCGTGAGGCCGGCTTGCTGCGCCAGTGGGGCCAGCTGTTGGACGGCGGCGAGCACCGGGTCCTTCAGCCACCCGCTGATCATGTCGGAGCCACCGTGCTGGTCGGTGGCACGTGATCCAGCCGGTGGAGCCTGACCCGGTTTGTACTTGCCGGTCAGCACCCCTTGGGCGATGGGAGACCAAACGATCTGCCCGATCCCGAGCTCCTGAGAAGTTGGAACCACTTCGGCCTCGATGACTCTCCAGAGTATGTTGTACTGAGGTTGGTTGGAGACAAAGGGGATCCGCAGCTCTCGGGCCAAACGGTGGCCCTCGCGCAACTGAGCCGCGGTCCACTCCGAGACACCCATGTACAGCGCTTTGCCCTGGCGAACGACGTCAGCAAACGCCTCCATCGTCTCCTCCAACGGTGTCTGGTCGTCGAATCGATGCGCCTGGTACAAGTCCACGTAGTCGGTGCCAAGGCGACGCAAGGAGCCGTTGATGGACTCATGGATGTGTTTGCGGGACAGTCCATGGTCGTTCTGCCCGGGTTGCCCCATCGGGAAATAGACCTTGGTGAAGATCTCCAGGCCTTCGCGTCGCTCGCCCTTCAACGCCTCACCCAGGACGGACTCGGCCTTGGTGCCGGCGTAGGCGTCCGCGGTGTCGAACGTGGTGATGCCGACGTCCAAGGCCTGTCGCACGCACGCGAGTGCCTGTTCCTGTTCGACCTGCGACCCGTGGGTAAGCCAGTTGCCGTATGCGATCTCGGATATCCGCAGTCCACTGTTGCCAAGGTTCCTGAATTCCATTCGACGAGCCTAGGCATCGGGCCGGGGCCGGTCTGACCCGCCCCGGCAATCGGGCGTGGGTGCCCTGGGAGGGAACACCCGGCATACAGTGCGTGGTTGTGAGCACGTATGCCGTGGCCGACCGCGAGCGTTGGGTCCGTGAGGACCCGGCGCACAAGCAGGCCGACCGCGATGACTTCGCCAGGGACCGCGCACGGGTGCTTCACTCGGCATCGCTGCGGCGGCTGTCGGCCAAGACCCAGGTGGTGCAGCCGGACAGCGATGACTTCGTCCGCAACCGGTTGACGCATTCGCTCGAGGTTGCCCAGATCGGCCGTGAGTTCGGCGCCGCGCTTGGGTGTGACGCGGACGTGGTTGACACCGCATGTCTGGCGCACGACCTCGGACATCCGCCGTTCGGGCACAACGGCGAGACGGCGCTGAACGACATCGCCGCCGGCATCGGCGGATTCGAGGGCAACGCCCAGACGCTGCGCCTGTTGACCCGCCTCGAGGCCAAGCGGGTGCACGCTGACGGCCGTCCCGCGGGGCTCAACCTCACCCGCGCGAGCCTGGACGCAGTCACGAAGTATCCCTGGGCCAAGGACGAGAACCATTGGGGCACAGCGAAGTTCGGCGTCTATGCGGACGACCTCGAGGTCTTCCGCTGGTACCGCGGGTCCGAGCCGGACGGAAGGCGCTGTCTCGAGGCACAGACGATGGACTGGTCCGACGACGTGGCCTACTCGGTTCACGACGTCGAGGACGCGGTGGCCTCAGGACGGGTCGATCTGAGTGCGTTGCGCTCGACGTCGGAGATGGCGGCCGTCATCGGGCTGACGCGAGAGCTGTATGCCAGCGACCTGAACGAATCGGAGCTGGCAGAGGCGTTGGCGCGTTTGCTCGAAACTGGCTGGATACCGAAGTCCTACAACGGTTCTCGCACCGACCTGGCTGCGCTGAAGGACATGACGAGCATGCTCATTGGGCGGTTCGTGCAGTCGGTCGGGGTGGCCACCCGGGACAGATACGGTGATGGGCCGCTGACCCGATACGCGGCAGACCTGGTCATCCCTGACGACGTCCGTGCCGAGTGTGCCGTCCTGAAGGGCACGGCCGCTCACTTCGTGATGTTCACCGACGAACGCCAGTCGGTCTTGGGCGATCAGCGCGAACAGATCCACGAGCTTGTGGCCGCCTATCGCGACCAGCCCGAGGCCCGCCTCGATCCCCTGCACCGGGTCGACTTTTTGGCCGCCGCCGACGATGGGGCGGCGCTGAGGGCGATCATCGACCAGGTCGCCTCGCTGTCGGATCCCCGGGCCATGGTTCTGCACCAGACCTGGTGCTAGGTGTCGTGCTGTTGGCTGGTTTGTTGCATCGATACGGCGCGATCGACCCTTGGGTTCAAGGGGTCAGCGCAACACTCTGAGATCTGGAGTGTTCCGTGTCCTCATTTTCTCGTCGTCGTCGGTCGTCTTCCTGTCGCGGGTCCTCGGCTACTCGTGGTGGTCGCCTGCCTCCTCGTCGTGATCATCAGCGGCGGTTTTGGCGCTCGATCCGTGAGGGTCTGAGCGTCGAGGAGGCCTCGGCGTGTCTGGGGGTAGATAAGCGGACCGGCCATCACTGGTTCCGCAAGGCTGGCGGGGTGCCCCCGTTGTCGCTGGTCGAGCCGGTCAAAACGCGGACGTTGAACATCGCCGAGCGGGAGAAGATCCTTGCCGGGATCAACCAGGATCTGTCAATCCGGGCTATCGCTGCCAGCATGCAGCGGGCTCCCTCGACGGTCTCTCGTGAGCTGATCCAGAACTTGGCGCAGAAATACATCCGGGTTCCTAGCGGTCCGGGGCGGCGCCGCGTCTTGGCGTGGGACTACTCCCCGAACCTGGCACAGCGACGCGCCGACGCGGCCGCGGCTCGACCGAAGGTCGCCAAGCTGGCTGATCACCCTCGGATGCGCCAAGAGGTGCAGGATCGGCTGGAGAACGAGCACAGCCCGGAGCAGATCGCGGCCGGGTTGCGCATCGACTTTCCCGAGGAACCGGAGATGTGGGTGTCACACGAGACGATCTACCAATCCCTGTACGTGCAGGGCAGGGGCGCGCTACGACGTGAACTGCACGTGCGCCTGCGGACCGGCCGTGCGCTGCGTAAACCCCAGCGCAAGAGCGGTGAACGACGCGGCCGGATCCCGGGCATGGTCAACATAAGTGAGCGCCCGCCCGAGGTCGAAGACCGTGCCGTGCCCGGTCACTGGGAAGGTGACCTGATCGTCGGAAAGAACTCCGGCTCGGCGATCGGGACCCTGGTGGAACGGATGACCGGGTTCGTCATGCTGCTGCACCTGCCGGACAACCACGGAGCCGACGCAGTGCAGGAGGCGATGGTCGTCGCGATGAGCCAGCTGCCGACAGTGCTGAAGAAGACCCTGACCTGGGACCAGGGCAAAGAAATGTCCAACCACGTCCAGATCGCCGCGGCCACCGATCTGGACATCTACTTCTGCGACCCACACTCACCCTGGCAACGCGGCACCAACGAGAACACCAACGGACTACTGCGCCAGTACTTCCCCAAGGGCAGCGACCTATCGGTCTACGCACCCGACTACCTCGAGCACGTCGCCACAAAACTGAACACCCGGCCCCGCAAACGACTCAGCTGGAAGAAACCAGCCGAAGCACTCGACGCGCTACTGTCAGAACCGCTCAATCCACCACGTGTTGCGCTGACCGGTTGAATTCGCCAGCGCCAACGATGTAACAAACCGGCTAGCGGGCAGTCCCTGAGTCGCAGCAGGCCGATGTACAAGGAGTCAACCGCCTAGAATCACCACGGCGTGGAGGAGGCAGTGTGGCGGGTCTGATCAAGGCTGAAGACGTGGCTCAGGTCAAGGAGCGGTCGTCGATCGAGGATGTGGTGCGCGAGCACGTCACCCTGCGCTCGGCCGGTCCGGGCTCCCTGAAGGGGCTGTGTCCGTTCCATGACGAGAAGAGCCCGTCGTTCAACGTCCGTCCGGCCACCGGGGCGTGGCACTGCTTCGGCTGCGGCGAGGGTGGCGACGTCATCTCCTTCGTGCAAAGGGTCGAGCACCTGACCTTTGCCGAGGCGGTCGAGCGACTGGCCGGCAAGCTGGGCATGGAGCTGCGCTACGAAGAGGGTGGTGGACCCCGCACTGGTGAGGGTCTGGGCAAGCGGTCGCGACTGGTCGAGGCCCACCGCGTGGCGGCGGAGTTCTACAGCGCCTCCCTGCTCAACCTGCCCGAGGCGCGCTCCGGTCGGGACTTCCTGCGCGAACGCGGCTTCGACCGTATGGCGGCCGACAAGTTCGGCGTCGGATTCTCACCTCGTGGGGGCGAAGAGCTCACAAAACACTTGCGGGACAAGGGTTTCAGCGACGACGAGATCGTTGCGGCCGGATTGGCCGGTCGAGGTCGTGGCCTCTATGACCGCTTCCGTGGTCGGCTGATGTGGCCCATCCGTGACATCACCGGCGACGTGGTTGGTTTCGGTGCGCGGCGCCTCTTCGACGACGACCGGATCGAGGCGAAGTACCTCAACACCAGCGAGACCACGATCTACAAGAAGTCCTTCGTGCTCTATGGCCTGGACATGGCCAAGAAGGCGATCGCCAAGGATCGGCAGGCGGTCGTGGTCGAGGGCTATACGGACGTCATGGCCTGCCACCTCGCTGGCATCGAGACCGCTGTGGCCACGTGCGGCACCGCGTTCGGCCTCGAGCACATCAAGGTCCTGCGCCGCATCATGCGTGACGAGAACGACCTGGCGCCGGCCAAGGTGGTCTTCACGTTCGACGGTGACGCCGCCGGGCAGAAGGCCGCCATGCGCGCGTTCGGCGAGGACCAGCGCTGGGCGTCACAGTCCTTCGTGGCCGTCGAGGCATCGGGCAAGGACCCCTGCGAGCTGCGTCAGGCCGGGGGAGACGCCGCCATACGGGCTCTGATCGAGGATGCGGTGCCCATGTTCGAGTTCGCGGTTCGCACCACCATCGCCCGCTTCGACCTGGCCAACGCCGAGGGCCGGGTCCGGGCCCTGGAGGCTGTGGCCCCCATCGTGGCCGGCATCCGCGATCGTTCCCTGCGGCCGGAATACACCCGCACCGTGGCCGGATGGTTGGGCGTCGAGGTCGAGCAGGTCGCCAGCGAGGTCGGTCGAGCCACTCGTATGGCGGCGCGCGCGGCCACCGCTGCGCCCGCCGCGACCGCTGCGCCCGCCGCGACCGCTGCCCCCGCGTTCGTGACCGGCTCACGGGCGCAGCCGGTCGATACGGAATATGGCAGCGAGCAGAGCCACGAACAGGAGCACGAGCCCGGTCCCGACGACGGAGGAGAGCATGGCGATGAGCACGCCTTCGAGATGCCCCGCCCCGACCTGCGCGACCCGGTGGTCTCGGCTGAGCGGCAGCTGCTCCAGGCTGCCCTGCAGTTCCCGAGCCTGATCGACCCGGCAGACTTCGATGCGATCGCTCCCGAGTCCTTCAGCGCCCCGGCCCATCGTGCGGTCCATGACGCGATCCGGGCGGCGGGCGGCATCCAGGCAGCCAGCCGGCCAGGTCATTGGGCTGATCGGGTCAGCGAGGCCGCAGCTCTGACGGTTCGCCCCCTGGTCAGCGAGCTCGCCGTGGCGTCGGTGCCGGCCCGTTTCGACAAGACCACGGGACTGCCCGAGCCTCGTTATGTCGAGGGACTGCTCATCCGCATGCAGGAGGTCCCGCTGATCCGCCAGATCGGCGATGCCATCAGCGCGATGCGCCGGGTGCCGCCAGATG
>Ga0209585_10000506_pt1 | contig 15059 bp, 16 predicted proteins | sample NGEPerone_FD_185491 | JGI IMG/M metagenome (GOLD analysis project Ga0209585, IMG submission 185491) | Arctic peat soil microbial communities from the Barrow Environmental Observatory site, Barrow, Alaska, USA - NGEE Permafrost154B-one... | ecosystem: Environmental > Terrestrial > Soil >... | reverse complement strand
TCGACGAGCTCAAACGGCATTTCCGGCCTGAGTTCCTCAACCGTGTCGACGACATGATCGTGTTCCCACAGCTGACCGAGCCGGAGATCGTCCAGATCGTCGATCTGATGGTCGCCAAGCTCGACGTCCGGCTCAAGGACAAGGACATGGGCATGGAGCTGACCCCGGCAGCGAAGGCGCTGCTGGCCAAGAAGGGCTACGACCCGGTGTTGGGCGCCCGCCCGCTGCGGCGCACGATCCAGCGCGAGATCGAGGACATGCTCTCGGAGAAGATCCTCTATGGAGAGCTCCGAGCCGGTGAGATCGTCGTGGTCGACACCGAAGGCACCGGAAAGGACGAGGCGTTCACGTTCACTGGCGCTTCCCACGCCGAGCTGGATGATCTGCCCCTGAGCGATGTCCAGGACGGCGAGGTTCCGAGCGTCGACATCCAGGACGTCGACATTCCGGACGATATCCAGCACGCCGATGTCCAGAAGAACCGCATCCAGGACACCGACATCCCTGACACGGTCACGACTCCGGACGCTCCCGACGCGAAGTGACGGCCGGCGGTCACCGGCCGGCGGCTGAACCGGGTGCGCCATGACGGTCTGGCGAGGACGTACGGTGGTCGCATGGTCCATGTCTTCCTGCCCTCGTCGCGCCCTGCCGTTTCCGTTGGGATATCAGTTCTTCTGGCCGGCGCCTTGGCGCTGAGTGGATGTTCTTCGACGCCCAAGAAAGTGGTCGCAGTGCCGACCACGGTCGCCCCGACCACGGCGGCGGTGGTGACTCCGCAGCCCTTCACGGCCACGGGCATCCCGGCGGCGCTCGCGGCGGTCATCAAACCGCTGTACTTCGGGGGCTCTGTCCCGTCCTCGCCCTCTGCTGCCAAGGTCCTGCGTAAGCGTAAGCCGGTCAATGCGACAGGGCCGGTCGTTGTCAAAGGTGCTGTCTCGTCGTGGAAGGGCGTGCCGATCGCAGTTGTCACCTCCGGCAAGGACGTGACTCTCGCTGTGGCGGCACCCAAGTGGAAAGTTGTCGGCGGCTGGTGGCCTTCGGTCGGAGTGTCCGCACCCTCACTGGGCGGCGGCGCACGCCGGGTCCTGTTGATCGGTTCGGACGCTCGTCCGGGTCAGGCGGTTGGTCGTTCTCGCGCCGACAGCCTGCACATCGTTGGTTTTGACGGTCATGGCGGCGGGGGGATCTTGGGGATTGCACGGGACGCTTACGTGCCGCTGGCCACTGGGGGCAAGGGCAAGATCAACTCCGCAATGGTGTACGGCGGCCCGAAAGCCCAGCTTCGGACGGTGGCATCCGCAACGGGGGTTCCGCTCGAGGGATACATGCTCGTCGGTTTCGGCGGGTTCAAGAAGATCATCAATGGCATCGGCGGGCTGCGTCTGAACGCCCCGGTCGCGGTCAAGGACGCGGGGTCGGGTGCGAACGTCAAGGCGGGCGCAAACGAGCTCACCGGCCGCGAGGCTCTGGCGTACGGTCGGGCCCGCCACGGGGTGGCCGGGGGTGACTTCGGTCGGTCGGTCAACCAGGGTCGGTTGATCATCGCTGCGGCCGGCTTCGCGAAGCTGGCGGGTCCGGCCAAGCTGCCCGGCATCCTGCACATGGCGGCTGGCAGGATCGCGACCAACCTGAGTGCCGAGCAGGTGCTGACGTTCGCGGCCGGCGCCTTCATCACCAATCCGAAAAAGGCTCACAACCGGGTAGCGATCGGCGGCTTCGGATGGACATCGGACCGCCAGTCGATCGTTCTGCTCGACGCCAACGCCAGGCGTATGTTCGCCGACATCAGGGATGGCAACCTGTCGTGATCGTCGCCGTGATGCATCTTGTCCAATGATCGAGGTTCGCAGCGCCCGCGTCGGTGACGTGCGTTCCATCCGTGAGCTGGTCCACCCGCTCGCGGGCAATACGCTGACGCCCAAGGACGCCGTTGCGTACTACGAGGCACTGCAACAGTTTCTGGTGGCTGAGGACCCGGATGTGCCCGGTCGGATCATCGGCTGCGGCGCCCTACACGTGATGTGGGACGAGCTTGCTGAGGTTCGCACCCTGGCAGTTCACCCGGACTTCACCCGGCGCGGCCTGGGCGGGCACCTCCTGGAGGCCCTCATTGATGATGCCCGTGCACTGGGCTTGCGCCGCATTTTTTGTCTCACCTTCGAGGTGGACTTCTTCACGCGCCATGGCTTCTCGATCATCGAGGGGCAGGCCGCCGAGCCCGAGGTCTACGCCGAGCTGCTCCGTTCGTATGACGAGGGTATTGCCGAGTTCCTCGACCTCGAGCGCGTCAAGCCCAACACCTTGGGCAACACCCGGATGCTGCGCACGCTCTGATCCGCGCGTCGACTTCCCGATCCTCGACGGGGTCGTCTAGCGCCCCGGCAACCGGAATCTCTTGCCGGACAGGGGTTCCACCAGCCCGTCCGCAGCCAGGCTGTCGAGGCAACGGTCGCGCTGGGCGTCGTCGGTGGACCACGCGGCGCCCACCATCCTCGTCGTGACTGGTCGCCTGCTCTCCCTCAGCACGGCAAGGATCGCGCCGCGGCACTGCCGGTCCGTGCCGTTCCAGGACTGGCCACGGCGTGCCGGACCCTCGTATGCCGGTCGGCCGGCGCTCTGCCAGGCGCACAGGTCTTGCACGGGGCATTCCGGGCACCGCGGCGTGCGCGCCGAGCACACGAGGGCGCCGACCTCCATCACGGCGGCGCTCCAGGTCCGAGATACGGCCGCGCTTTCCGGGAGCAGCGTCGTGGCCAGGTCCAGCTCGGCCCCGGTCAGTGAGGGCGCGGCCTGCCCGACGCCGTCGACCATCCTGGCGAAGACCCGGCGCACGTTCGTGTCGACCACGGCAGCCCGGCGGCCGAAGGCAAAGACGGACACGGCGGCGGCCGTGTAGGTGCCCACTCCGGGGAGCGCAAGCAGCTCGGCATAGTCGTCTGGCACCTGGCCGCCGTGACTTTCGACCATTGCCACGGCCGCACCGTGCAGCCGCAACGCCCTGCGCGGATAACCCAGACGCCCCCACGCATGGACCGCATCGCCGGGTGCGGAAGCGGCCAAGGCGGCAGGTGAAGGCCATTCGGACATCCACAGCCGCCATGCCGGCTCGACGCGGGCGACCGGCGTCTGCTGCAGCATGACCTCCGATACCAGGATCCCCCAGGGCGAGGTGCCAGGCTCGCGCCATGGGAGATCTCTGGCCTCGTGGGAGTACCAGTCCAGAATCCGTTGGTGCAGAAGGGGGCTGGGCACCTGCGACGAGATGCTGTGAGTCATGAGGCTGCGTCATTCACGAGGCGGCGTCATTCACGAGGTGGCGTCATTCACGAATCGGCGGAACCGCTCAGACGTAGCGCTCGAGAATGCTCGACTCGGCCAGTCGGGACAGGCCCTCGCGAACCGCTCGCGCACGACCCTCACCAACGCCCTCGACGGCCATCAGGTCCTCAATGTTGGCGGAAAGGAGCTTCTGGAGGTTCTCGAAGTGGTCGACGAGTCGCTCGACGATCGCTCCCGGCAAGCGGGGCACCTTGGTCAGGAGTCGGTAGCCCCGGGGGCTGACTGCTGCATCGAGGGCATCGCCGCCGACAGCGAATCCGACGGCCTTGGCACCCGCGGCCAGGTCGAGCAGCTCGATGGACGTGAGCTCCATCAGGTCGGCCAGAACCTGCTCGACGGTGCCGGTGTTGTGGGCCGCTTCGAGGTAGTCGCGGATCACCAGCTCGCGGTCATTGCCCAGACCACCGGTCAGCTCCTCGAGCTGAAGGGTCAACAGCCGGCCGTCTGTGCCGAGCTCGATGACGTAGCTGTCGATCTCTTCGCTGATCCGTCGGACCATCTCGAGGCGCCGGAGCACCGAGGCGACGTCGCGAACGGTGACCAGATCCTCGATCTCGAGGGCCGACAACGTGCCGGTGACCTCATCGAGTCGCGACTTGTAGCGCTCGAGAGTCTGCAGGGCTTGGTTGGCGCGGGAAAGTATCGCGCTCGATTCCTCGAGGACGTGGCGCCGGCTGTCGACATACAGGGCGACGATCTGCATGGACTGGCTCACCGAGACCACAGGGAAGCCGGTCTGTTTGGCGACCCGCTCTGCGGTGCGGTGCCGGGTGCCGGACTCGTTGGTCTCGATCGAGGGGTCGGGCAGCAGCTGGGTGGCGGCTCGCAGAATGCGTGAGCCATCGCGCTCGAGCACGATGGCGCCGTCCATCTTGGCCAGCTCGCGCAGTCGCGTACTGGAGAACTCGATGTCGAGAGGGAAGCCGCCGGTCGACATGGCCTCGACGACCTTGTCGTTGCCGAGCACGATAAGGGCTCCTGTGCGCCCGCGCAGGATCCGCTCCAGCCCGTCCCGCAGCTCGGTCCCCGGCGCCACGGCCGCCAGGGTGGCGCGGAGCAACTCTTCGTCGCTTCGTTCCACGGTGATCGGTATCCCCTCGGGCGGCAGGTGGTCGGATCGGGTGTGTAAGGATCCCTTCGGGTCGGGCACGCGGTGTCACCGATATGCCCGGCTGGCGGGAAGTCTAACGGCCAGAAGGCCTCAGGGGAGGGTTGTGACCCACCCGTGACCTGCTCAGGATACGGGCTGGGTCATCAGGTTGACCGCCCGACGGATGTCGGAGACCTCGATGACCCTCATTCCGTCGGGCATGGGGCCGTTGCCGAGTGAGCCGGCGGGCACGACGGCCTTGCGGAACCCCAGCCGTGCGGCTTCGGCGAGCCGGCGGGGGATGCCGGTCACGGCGCGGATCTCACCGGCAAGGCCGACCTCGCCCATGGCGACTGTGCCGTGTGGGAGAGCCCGGTCGGACACCGAGCTGGCCATGGCCAGCGCGATCGCGAGGTCTGAGGACGGCTCGGACACCTTCACGCCGCCGACCGTCGAGACGTAACAGTCTGCCTGGCGGACCGGGACGCCAGCACGTTTGTCGAGGACGGCAAGGATCATCGCGACCCGGGAGCCGTCCAGCCCGCTCGTCGTGCGTCGGGGCGACGGCGCTGTCGTGGGCGAGAGCAGCGCCTGCACCTCCGTGACCAACGGCCGTCGGCCTTCGAGCGTGACGGTGACGCAGGTGCCGGGAACGATCAGGTCGCGACTCGACAGGAACAGGCCGCTGGGGTCGGGGAGCCCGACGATGCCCACGTCGGACAGGTCGAAGCACCCCACCTCGTCGGTAGGCCCGTAGCGGTTCTTGACCGCGCGGACGAGCCGCAACCGGGAGTGCCGGTCGCCCTCGAACTGGATCACCACGTCGACAAGGTGCTCGAGCACCCGAGGCCCCGCGATTGAGCCGTCCTTGGTGACATGGCCGACAAGCAGGATCGAGATCCCCCGTGCCTTGGCCAGCTGGATCAGGGAGGCCGCGACCTCGCGGACCTGTGAGACGTTGCCGGCCGATCCCTCGACCTCTCCGCTCGCGATGGTCTGGATGGAGTCGATGATGACGAGGTCAGGCTCGATCTGGTCGATCTGGCCGAGCACGCTGGCCAGATCGGTCTCAGCAGCGAGGAAGAGGTTCTTGGCCATGGCCTCGATGCGCTCGGCCCGCATCCGGACCTGCGCAGCCGACTCCTCGCCGCTGATGTAGAGGACGGTCTGGTCCGCGCGGGCGGCTCTGGCTGCGACATCGAGAAGCAGGGTCGACTTGCCGATGCCCGGCTCGCCGGCGACCAGGACCACGGCGCCGCGGACCAAGCCACCCCCGAGCACCCGGTCGAACTCGCTGACGCCGGTCGTGCGTGCCTCGGCCCGGCGCGCGTCCACCTCACCGATCCGGATCGCGGGGCGGTCGTTGACCACCGCGGCGGTCGTCCGGACCTTGACCGCACCGATCTCGCTGATCGTGCCCCAGGCCTGGCACTCACCACATCGACCGACCCACTTGATGGCCGACCAGCCGCATTCGGAGCAGCGGTAGCCGGCTGGTCGGGTGGTTGCCTTGGTTGCCATGGGCGCGACCCTACGAGACCCCTCCGACAGGGGTTGTCATACCGTGCGCCAGAACAGGTTGACGGCATAGTCCACGTCCGAACCCTCGTGCTCAGCCAGGATCTCGTCGGCGAGGGCCTCGGTGAACTCGATCCGCACGACTGACTCGAAGTCTGCGCGTGACTGGAAGGACCATCGGATGTCGAGGCTCTCGCGCGACCAGCCCTGACGCGCCCAGAAACGTTCGATCGCTTCCGGGTCGTACGCCGGCATGGCCCTGCGGAACCAAACGCCGAACGTCGATCGCGAGGCGTCGTTGTCGATCACGAACGCCGTCCCGCCGGGTCGCAGCACCCTCGCCACCTCGGTCAGTCCGGGCTCGCACCCCGGTCCGAAGAAGTAGGCCCATCGGGCGTGGATCATCTCGACGCTGTGATCGGCCAAGGGCAGCCTTTGGGCTGCGCCCTCGAGCACCGACGCGTTGGTCAACGACACCTGTGAGATCCGTTGCCGCGCAAGGGTAGCCAGCGGTTTGTACGGTTCCACGCCCACGACTGTCAACGCGGTTCGAGCGAAGCTGGGCAGGTGGAAGCCGCTGCCACAGCCCAGGTCCAGAACCCGCCGCCCCGACCAGTCATGTATGCCGGCCATGGTCGCCTCGATCAGCCCGTCCGGGTCGACCCCGAGGTTCTCGATCTCATAGACGTCAGGGTGGTTCCAGATGTTCGGGCTGGGGATCATTGCGCGTCGTCAGCGCGTGCTTTCAGCGTCGCGGGGTGAACAAGCAGGGGCAACAGCTGGCGCGAACCATTGGCCTGGGCGGCCTTCGCAGCGACCAGGTGGGCCTCGCAGCGAATGGCCATCTCGTCGTAGCCGGCTGAACCCATGAGCTCGCGAAGCTCGCTGGCGCTGCTTCGAAAGACCGGTTCCTTGCCCACGTGTGCGTCGGAGTTGCCCGAGCAGTACCAGTCCAGGTCATGACCACCCGGACCCCAGTCGCGACGGTCGTACTCGGTGATGGTGACCTCGAGGTAGGAGCTCTTGTCGGCCATCTCGACGGTGCGGTAGGTGCGACGGATGGGCAGCTGCCAGCACACGTCGGGCTTGACGGTGAGGGGCTCGACGCCGCGCAACCGGGCGTGTTGGTGCAGCGCGCACCCGGCGCCGCTGGGGAAGCCTGGACGGTTAAGGAAGATGCAGGCTCCGTCGACGACCCGCGTCTTGAGCTGACCCTCTTCCTTGTGCTTCCATCGCCCGCCCTGGCCGGCCGAGTGGAACTGCCACTCGTCCTCACCGAGCTCGACAACGGCAGCTTTCACCCGCGATACGTCGTCCTTGTCCGTGAAGTGCGCGCCAAGGGTGCAGCAACCGTCATCAGGGCGATCCTCATAGAGGCCAGCACAACCGCTGCCGAAGATGCAGGACCATGACGACGTGAGCCAGGTCAGGTCGCAGCGGAAGCGCTGGTTGGAATCGGCGGGGTCGATGAACTCCACCCACATGCGGGGGATATCGAGAGAGGTTTCTGGCACTCCCCAAGACTATGCGGCACTTGCTCGACATCTCCCCTGGACGCTGCGTGAAGGTGTGATCCTGCCGCGCCTGGACTTGATCTCAGCGGGTGGAGGCGCACCCGCGTACCCGCGGTTAGGCTCGACGCCATGACCGTAGTTCGGGTGCCCGGCGCGCGAGTTGCGCTGTCCACGTCCTCGGTCTATCCGCAGAACTGTGCCACCGCTTTCGACCTTGCCGAGCGGCTCGGCTATGACGGTGTCGAGGTCATGGTGTGGACCGACCCGGTCTCCCAGGAGGCAGGCGCGTTGAAGGCGCTGTCGGACCTGCACGCCATGCCGGTCGTGTCGGTTCACGCGCCGACATTGCTTCTCACGCAACGGGTCTGGGGTCCAGAGCCGTGGCCCAAGGTGGACAACTCCATCGAGCTGGCCACGGCCCTGGGTGCGGACATCGTGGTGCTCCACCCGCCCTTTCGCTGGCAGAAGGAATACGCGCGGACGTTCGCTGACGGGGTGGCCCTTCGCGAAGATGACACCGGCATCAGGCTTGCCATCGAGAACATGTTTCCCTGGCGGGCACGCAATCGTTCGGTCGAGGCCTACCTGCCTCACTGGGACCCGGTCGACCAGCCGTACGACCACGTGACGCTGGACCTATCCCATACTGCGACCGCCGGATCTGACGCGATGGCGATGGCCGCGGCACTTGGGCCTCGTCTGGCGCACATCCACCTTGCCGACGGCTTGGGCTCTCCCATGGACGAGCATCTGGTGCCGGGTCGCGGCGGTCAGCCGTGTGCTGAGCTGCTCGAAACTCTTGCGGTTCAACAGTTCTCGGGGTCGGTCGTGGTCGAGGTCAGCACGCGCCGGGTGTCGGACGAACAGCGAGAAGTGGACTTGGCCGAGGCGTTGGCGTTTGCGCGGCTGTACCTCGCGGCCGCGGCGGCGGCGGTTGTGTCGTGACTCCCTTGACCTCCGGAGGGGGCCGGGCGGCATTCTGCTGTCCGGCCTGACAGGTGGTGTCGACACCCTTGTCGCCCATCCGACAGAGGGCATAAGTTCCTGCGCATGATGAATTCCGAGGCTCCAGCCGTTGTCGTGGATGGCCTGCACGTCTTCCGGGGCTCCCGTGAGGTGCTTCCCGGGATCTCGCTGACCGTGCCGCGTGGACAGGTCGTCGGCCTCCTCGGACCAAACGGTGGCGGCAAGACCACCCTGTTGCGCTCGATCGTTGGCGTTCAGATCATCGCGGGCGGCACCGTCACGGTTCTGGGGGAGCCCGCTGGGTCGCCCGGGCTGCGCGCACGGGTTGGCTACGTCACTCAGGACGCGAGCGTGTACGCCGACCTGACGGTCCGCGCGAACCTCACCTACTTCGCCGCTCTCGCCGGCGCACCTCGAACTGACGTTGATCGCGTCATGGAGGCGGTCGACCTGGCCGCCGACGTCAACACGCGGGTGGACCGGCTCTCCGGAGGCCAGCGCTCGCGGGTGTCACTTGCGGCGGCGCTGATCGGGACCCCCGAGCTGCTGATCCTCGACGAGCCCACAGTTGGGCTTGACCCGGTGCTGCGTCGTGACCTCTGGGGGCTGTTCCGCCGCCTTGCCGACGAGGGCACCACGATGCTGGTGTCCAGCCACGTCATGGACGAGGCGACGCGGTGCGACCGGCTGCTGCTGCTCCGTGAGGGCCGCCTGCTCGCGGACGACTCGCCGGCTGGCCTGCTCGACCGCACCGGGGCTCCGGACGCCGAACAAGCCTTCTTCGCCCTGATCGAGGCAGAGGCGGCGGCATGAACCCCCGACTCACTTTCGCAACCGCGCGGCGGGTCCTTCTGCAGGTCCGCGGGGACCACCGCACTCTGGCCCTGATGATCGCGGTGCCGTGCGTGCTCATCGGCCTGCTGGCCTGGATCTACGACGGCACCCCGGTGTTCGACAAGATCGGCGCTCCACTGCTGGGCATCTTCCCGTTCGTCGTGATGTTCCTCATCACGAGCGTCGCGACCCTGCGCGAGAGGTCGTCCGGCACCCTCGAGCGTCTGCTCTCGACACCACTGGGCAAGGGTGACTTCCTTGGCGGCTACGCCCTGGCCTTCGGTTTTCTTGCGGTTGTCCAGGCACTGGTCGCAACCGGATTCGCCATCTGGGTGCTCGGGCTCGACGTCGCCGGCCCGCGCTGGTTGCTCGTCGTCATGGCGGTGGTCGATGCCGTCCTCGGCACTGCCACCGGTTTGTTCGTCAGTGCCTTCGCTCGCACCGAGTTCCAGGCCGTCCAGTTCATGCCGGCCTTCGTCCTGCCGCAGTTCCTGCTGTGCGGGCTGCTCGTTCCGCGCAACGGGCTTCCCCGCGTCCTGGAGCTGCTCTCCAACGTCCTGCCCCTCTCGTATGCCGTTGACGCCATGCGCACGCTCACCACACAGGTCGATGCTGCAGGCGACGTCGGTCGTGACGTGGCGATCGTGGCGGCTTTCGCGTTGGGCGCCATCGCTCTCGGCTCGCTGACGCTCCGGCGTCGCACCCCCTGATCAGCCCCGAGGGGCAGGGCCGTACGGTCGGGCGAGCCGCAGGATTAGCCTTGAGCGGACTCGTTGTGAACGGCATACGGAGGAAAGCGTGTTGGATCCAAGCGGCGTGCTGCGCCAGGGGCTTATGCAGTTGGCCAAGAGTGGGCGGATGCGTGATCTGATCGAGCGGGCGCCGGTGAGCAGGGACGTCGTGCGCCGGTTCGTCGCAGGCGACTCCACCGGCGACGTCGTCCGTGTGGCGACCGAGCTCGACCTCACCGGTCGCACATCCACGATCGATCATCTCGGCGAGGACACCCTCGACCTGAGGCAGGCGCAGGCCACCCGAGATGCCTATCTGACGCTGCTGGCGGCGCTCAGCGCTGCCGGCCTGACCCAGGGTGGCAGGGCCGAGGTCAGCCTCAAGCTGAGCGCGCTCGGTCAGTCGCTGCCGGGCGACGGCGCCAAGATCGCCCTGGAACACGCACGTGAGATCTGTCAGGCCGCGGCCGATGCCGGCACCACGGTGACCCTCGACATGGAGGACCACACGACCACGGACGCGACCATGGAGACCCTGCGTGAGGTGCGTCAGGACTTCCCGTCGGTGGGCGCGGTGCTGCAGGCCTACCTGCGCCGGACCGAGGCCGACTGTCGCGACCTCGCCTACGAAGGCAGCCGTGTCCGTCTGTGCAAGGGGGCCTATGACGAACCGGAGTCGGTGGCCTTCAGGGACAAGGACGATGTCGACAGGGCCTTCGTCCGCTGCCTCAAGGTGATGATGGCAGGCCATGGATATCCGATGATCGCCAGCCACGACCCGCGCCTGGTCGAGATCACGGGGGCCTTGGCCCACAAACAGGATCGGGCTTCAAACACGTACGAGTACCAGATGCTCTACGGAATCCGTCCAGAAGAGCAGAAGAGGATCGCCGACCGTGGGGACCACATGCGGGTCTATCTCCCGTACGGCCAGGAGTGGTACGGCTACCTGATGCGACGGATGGCGGAGCGCCCGGCCAACACGATGTTCTTCCTACGGTCGCTCGCGACCAAAGGCTGAGGTGACGAACCATGGTTGAGACTGCCCACGCAGGCTCCAGGACCGTCGCCATCCTGGGAGTGGGCGTGATGGGTTCGACGCTGCTTGCCGGACTGCTTCGCTCGGGGCGCGATGCCGCCGACCTGGTCATCACCGGCCGCAACGTCGAACGCGCCGAGGAGCTGGCCGGGACGTACGGCGTTCGCCTGATGAGCAACGTTGACGCGGCAGTTGGCTCCGACACCCTGGTCCTGGTGGTCAAGCCTCAGGACATGGGCGGTCTTCTCGACGAGATCAGCGACCATGTCCGTCCCGGCACGCTCGTCGTCAGTCTGGCCGCAGGCATCACCACGGCATTCCTGGAGGAGCGACTGCCTGAGGGCACAGCGGTCGTCAGGGTCATGCCGAACACACCAGCACTTGTGGACGAGGGCATGGCCGCGATCAGTCCGGGGAAGCACTGCGACGAAGGGCACCTGAGCGAGGCCGAAGAGCTGCTGCGCTCCTGCGGCAAGGTCCTGCGCGTCCCCGAGAAGCACCTCGACGCCGTCACCGCGATCAGTGGCAGCGGGCCGGCATACATCTTCTACGTGGTCGAGGCGATGATCGAGGCGGGCGTCCTGCTCGGGATGCCCCGTGCGACGTCCACCGAGCTCGTGGTCCAGACGCTCTACGGCGCGGCGACGATGCTCAAGGAGACCGGCCAGCACCCCACGGTGTTGCGCGAGCAGGTCTCGAGCCCGGGCGGCACCACGATGGCTGCCCTGCGCCAGCTCGACGACCACAAGGTGCGTGCGGCGTTCGTCACGGCCATGGAAGCAGCCGCCAATCGCTCGAAGGAGCTTGCGTCCGGCAATGCCTGAGTCCCAGACCGTGACCGTATGCCGGCTGGTCGCCGACGAGTGGCAGTCCTACCGCGCGATCCGGCTGGCCATGTTGCAGGAGTCGCCGGCGGCCTTCTGCAGCACTCATGACGATGCGGTCACCTATGACGAGCAGCTGTGGAAGCAGCGTCTGACCGACAACGTGGTTCTCGTGGCACACGTGGGCCGGACAACCGCCGGCTCGGTGATGTTCTCCGAGCGCGGTGTGACCGACCCAGGCGACTGCAGTCTCAACGGCATGTGGGTTGATCCAGCCTTTCGTCGGACGGGCGTTGCGCAGGCGTTGGTCCACGCCGTGGTCGCGCAGGCCCAGACGGCCGGCAAACGACGGGTGATCCTTCACGTCGTGGCCGACAACACCGCAGCCAGGGCTCTGTATGAACGAGAAGGCTTCGTCGCCACAGGTCACGTCGGTCCCTACCCCAGCGACGATCAACCGGTCGAGATCGAGATGGCCGTCCTGCTCTGAGATTCGCGTTCCCTCTTCTTGCTCCGCAACCACCGAATCCGGGTCTGAAACCAGCGGATTCGGTGGTTTCGGCGCAAGGAGCGGAGTCAGGGGCGCCCGGCCAGCCGGTCGATGAGCTCGCTCGGGCCGCTGACGATGAGGGTGTGCTGGGCCGTCACCTTGGTCTCCGGGACCGCGTGGGTGAAGTCCTCGCCAGGGGCTTTCACGCCGACGACCGTCACGCCGTACTTGCTGCGAATCTGGCTCTGCGCCAACGTGAAGCCGATCGTCTCGCGTGGCGGGGCCATCTTCACGATGGCGTAGCCGTCGTCGAACTGGATGTAGTCCTGCAGCTTGCCGTTGACCAGGTGCGCCACCCGTCGGCCCGAGTCGTTCTCGGGCTGGACGACGTGGTGCACCCCGATCCGCTCAAGGATGCGGGCGTGCTCCTCGCTGACGGCCGAGGCCCAGATGGACGGTATCCCTGCGTCGACGAGATTGCCGGCGGTCAGGACCGACGCCTCGACCGATGCGCCGATGCCGATCACGGCAATCTTGAAGTTGCTCGCGCGGCACGCCTCGATGGTTCGCGGCTGGGAGGCGTCGGCGAGGATGATCCGGGTCAGTCGACCGGCGTAGCTGTCGGCCAGGGTCGGGTCCTTCTCGATGGCGATGACCTTGTGCCCGAGTCGATACAGCTCAAGGGCAGCCTCGGCGCCGAATCGGCCCAGCCCGATCACCAGGACGTCGTCTTCGTACAAGCGGTTCTTGGCCACTGTGTCCTCCTCAAGGGCGCTGGACGATCAGGCCGGCCACATGCCCGGCCGGCCGGCCGGTAGCGTGCCATCATGCCAACACAGGCGCGTGTGGTCTGGGACCAGAGTTTCACGGGGTACGACTTCGGGCTGGACCACCCCATGAATCCGTTGCGCCTCGACCTGACGGCCCGGCTGTGCGGAGCCTTTGGCCTGTTCGACGGGCCTGACGTCGAGGTCGTCAATCCGGCCGTGCCCGACGACGAGGTCCTGCTCACAGTTCACGATGCCGCCTACGTGGCAGCGGTCCGTCAGGCGTCCGTCGAGCCCCGGGACGCGGACCAGTCCCGCGGCCTGGGCACCGAGGACGACCCCGCGTTCCACGAGATGCACGACATCAGCGCCCGTATCGCGGCCGGTTCCCTGGACGTTGCCGGTGCGGTCTGGCGCGGCGAGACCGAGCACGGCGTCAACTTCTGCGGCGGGCTGCACCATGCGATGCCGGACAGGGCATCGGGGTTCTGCATCTACAACGACGTTGCTGTGGCGATCCAGTCGCTGCTCGACAACGGCGCCCAGCGGGTCGCCTATGTCGACGTTGACGTCCATCACGGTGACGGGGTGGAACGTATCTTCTGGGACGACCCACGGGTGCTCACCATCTCGATCCACGAGACCGGTCGGGTCCTGTTCCCGGGCACCGGTTTTCCTGGTGACATCGGCGGGCCGGGTGCGCCAGGGACAGCCGTCAACGTGGCGCTGCCGCCCGGCACCGGTGATGCTGCGTGGTTGAGGGCATTCCACTCGGTCGTGCCTCCTGTCTTGCGTGCTTTCAGACCTGAGATCCTGGTGAGCCAGCACGGATGCGACTCGCACTTCCTGGACCCGCTGGCGCACCTGTCGCTGTCGCTGGACGCCCAGCGAACGTCATACGAGTCCATCCACGACCTGGCACACGAGGTCTGCGGCGGCAGGTGGGTTGCGCTCGGCGGTGGCGGGTACGCGGTCGTCGATGTCGTGCCGCTCGCCTGGACCCATCTGACCGCCATTGCCGCGCACCGCCCGATTCCGCTCGACGCCGAGGTGCCTCAGGTTTGGCGGGACCATGTCGAGCAGATCAGTGGTCAGGCGGGGCCGACCCACATGGGCGATGGCGTGGCTGAGCGAGGGCGGGTGTGGTGGCGTTCATGGGAGGTCGGTTATGACCCCTCGGACCCGGTGGACTTTGCGGTGATGGCCACGAGGGAGGCCGTCTTTCCCCATCATGGCCTCGACATCTGGTTCGACTGAGGGACCGATTCTCGGCGTGTCGGCTGGACAAATACAGAACTAGTACTTCTGAGGCTTCCCCATGAGTCACTTCTGCCCCTATCGTGACTGCTTGCACGTACGTGGATGTCTGCCGGAGGGGAAGCCGGCGCTATGGCACGTGTAGAAGATCGAGGTGCACGATGGCTCTGGAACGCCAGCTGGCTGAAGTTCGATTTGTCACCGTTGCAGAAGTCGCCTCGCTCATGCGCGTGTCGAAGATGACGGTGTATCGCCTGGTGCACAGTGGCGAGCTTCCGGCCGTTCGGGTCGGTCGCTCGTTCCGTGTCCCGGAGAGTGCGGTTCACGATTATCTACGTGCCGCTTTCGTCGACACCGCCTGAGCGGGCATTCACGGATGGACGATGAGGGTGGGTCGCCGTTGGGCGACCCACCCTCATCTGTGCCACGACAGGAACGGGTCGGCCGGACGGACCGCGGGTTTGGGCAGGGGGAAGTGGGGGCGGTAGGCTAGCGCAGAATGTTCGGCGTGGTGCGGAGATCGTGCCTGCAACCATCGTGTCTCCAAGAGCGTGCGTCGGCACGGCAGTTCGCAGCAACCCAGCACGACCCACCTATTCACGCTTGAAGGCAAAGGACACTCATGGGCTCAGTCATCAAGAAGCGCCGCAAGCGCATGGCGAAGAAGAAGCACCGCAAGCTGCTGCG
>Ga0209585_10000505_pt1 | contig 15076 bp, 14 predicted proteins | sample NGEPerone_FD_185491 | JGI IMG/M metagenome (GOLD analysis project Ga0209585, IMG submission 185491) | Arctic peat soil microbial communities from the Barrow Environmental Observatory site, Barrow, Alaska, USA - NGEE Permafrost154B-one... | ecosystem: Environmental > Terrestrial > Soil >... | reverse complement strand
TGGAACGGCGCTTCGGTGTGTTTAAACTCGATCGGCCTCTTGTCGACACGGGCACATCATGCCTTGGCAGCGGTCAACCACGACTCAATTCGAAATTGTAGGGCGCGTTGAAAGTGGCAGTGGGATGCCGAGGACGGCGCGCCGAAGGCGCGCTCTTGATCCCATAGAGGTCAAATCGGCAGAGCACGGCAACGAATACGGCGGAATTCAACCCAGAACCCCTTGTTTGCAAACTCGCGGCTGGATCGACGTTATGTGTCGCTGGGTATCTGCCCGCCGCGCGTGATGGGACGCAGGCTCGGCTGGCGTTGGGGTCGTTGCCGTACTTATCTGGAGTACGGGTGCGTCGTCGTCGGGCGGACAACTGGCATGAGGCTGTAGATGAGGGCGATACTCGCGCGTCAGCATCGTGCACTGACCGTTCGCCAACGCGAGGGTGAGCCGTGAAGGTGGGAGTCTCGGGGCTGGAGGAAGCCCAGCATCTGTAGAGGCGAGCAATTTTCTCCAGGAGCCCAATCCGTCATGGGCTGGTGCGGGCTCTAGCCCTTACCGTCTCGGACCAGTGGGCCTGGGGGCTGTGCGAAAGGCGGCTGCGCGGGCACCCCTCCCTCGTCCCCGGCGCTTGTAAGCCCGACGGCTCGCGCGATAACGCTCGACCAACGGGGGCTACACACGGACATGTTGGGGTCACAGGTCCGCACCAAGACCCCAAGAGCGTGTTTCGGCTGTCAAGCATGGCTGACGGTCCATAGGAACATCCTCAGGACGTTGGACACAGTCGTCTGGACCGGCCACTATACTTACGCAGATGTAATTAGAGTCAATTGACCCCTGGAGGTGGCCGATGACGAGCACCTCCAGGGAGCCGGTCACAGTGCCGGTGGACTACCCCGCGTCTCTCATCTTCATGGACGAGAGCGGCTCGCGTGCGAGTAACAGCCGGTTCTTCGTGATGAGCGCCGTCAAGTTGCGGCAGCCAGGCAAGATGATGCGTGCCGTTCGCGGCGTCCGGGACCGAAACCAGTTCCAGTCGGAGTTCAAGTTCAGCGATATCACGCAGGGGTCATTGTGCCCTTACTACGACCTGGTGGACCAGATCGCGGCCTCGGACGCGCACCTCGGCCGCCGTCGTCAGCCGAGATGTCTACGACCCCTTCCCGGACCGTCAGCCATGGCAGGTCCACCTTGAGGTGGCTAGCCAGCTCTTGGTGGGCTGTATCAACCGCCGTGAGCTCGTGGGCGTCGTGATGGACGGCATTTCGACACCCCAGGGAGTTGCTCTCGACGACGCAGTGCGTTCGAAGGTGAATCGGCGGTTCGGCTCGACATCGGTGGTCACGGCTTCTTGCTTCGACTCGAAGTCGAACGATGGGTTGCAGATTGCGGACCTCGTCGCTTCCGCCATAGCCTTCAACCGCAGGGCGTGCGCTGGGCACGACGGCCGGAAGTCCCCGTCCACATCCTCCCCCAAGGCCAAGGTAGCCCGGCGCCTCATGGATGCATTCAATCTCGCTGACTTCAGTGATGTTCGCGTCCCTCGCGTCAACATCGTGACGCTCAGGAAGCCTCCGCGGCAGGCTGTGCTTCGTGTCGTTCAGGACTCATCTGCCTGATTTGGGGTTGTCGAGACTGGACTTGGTGGTAATAATGTGTACAGACGTGGTTTGAGCCCTTGGCTCACTGCTGCGTCCCTTGGTATGAGCCTCTGGCTCACAGCTGAGGCAAAAGGGTAGCGGAATTGCCACCTAGGCATCTAAAACATCGCGAGGCCCTCGCCCCAACATGGGCGAGGGCCTCGTCGTTCGTTTCCGCTTGAAACCGACGATCCCACTTGTCCCTTCCGTCAGCGCATTCGGTCGTTGCCCACCTGCCGATCAGGCTCACTCCGATCCTGCCTCGTTGCCGTGAGGCGCGGCGGAGTGCGGGATCGGCCGAAGGCCGCACGCCCGCACGACTGCCGCCCCGCCGCCGGCGAAGCCGGTGGCTTTAACGCAGTACAGAAACTCCTCACAGCACAAGCGGGCAAGTGGGCAAGCGGATCATACGGATCACACCGAGACCCTCAGCCGAACCGATCCGGGTGCAGCGGAGTGACGACAACGCCGCCGTGATCGTGGTCGTCGGACAGAAGGTTGCCCAGGACGGCGAGTGTCGAGCATCAGGTGACACAGATCCGTAAACGATGCTCGGCATGAGACCCCGCCAAGAACGCGATGCTCTTGTCGCTATCACATCGTCGGCCCTCGTGACGACGGCGAGCAAGAGTTCCTGTCAGAACAGTGACGCTGTGTTACGGTTGTGACATGGCTGGTTGGGATGCACTCTGGGAGGTCGCAGCTGACCAGCACGGGTACGTGACTGTGGAACAGGCCGAGGAAGCGGGCGTGACATACGACGCCCTGAAGCAGGCCGCGTGGCGTGGGCACCTCGAACGGCCCGTGCGTGGCATTTACCGGCTCCCGACCGTGCCAGCGACCGGCCATGACCTTGAAGCTCTCGCCGTCCTGTGGACTCGTGACCCCGCGGCAGCCCTGTCGCATGACAGCGCCCTAGCCGCGTACGAGCTAGGCGACATCAACCCTTCGAAGTACCACGTGACCGTTCCTCTCGGTCGCCGCATTCGCAAGGCTGGCGGCGAGGGGTACGTCATCCATCACCAGCAGCTGCGCCCCGAGCAGGTCACATGGTGGGAGGGCATACGCACCGTGACTCCGCTCACCGCGATCGAACAGGCACTCACCTCCGGTGTGCCCACCTACCTGGTCCGGCAAGCGATCACTACCGCATACAAGAAGGCGATGATCCGTGACGCGGACCGCCGGCGGCTCAGCGCGCACCTGACGCGAAAGGTCTCATGAGCCAGTCCCCATTCAGCGAAGCCATCAACCAGCTCAAGCCCAAGGAGAAGGAACCTCGGTCTGCCCGCGTCCTTGACGGTTGGATCGCTCAGGTTCAGCAGACGATTGGCGGGGAGATCAGTGGCGGCCGGCTTGGGTGGCTCATCGCTTCCACGGTGGTCGTCGCAGCTCTGCAACGTGCAGTCGATGAGGCCGGTCCGTTGTTCCTCCTCAAAGGCGGAACGCTCCTCCAGCACCGCCTTGGCCTTGACGCACGCGCAACCGGCGACATCGACGGCCTCGTCCGTGGTGACCTGACCCGGTTCCTGGTCGTCCTCGACGAAGTCATCAAGGAGCCGTGGGGTCCGCTGGCCATCGAACGAGGACCAGTCGAGTACATCAAGACACCGTCCCGGATCACGAAACCGATGCGTTTCAGTGTGAAGGTGCGCGTCGGAACGACGACTTGGCGAAGAGTTCAGGTCGAGGTTGCCTCTGACGAAGGTGGTGCCGGAGACAGCCCCGAGGTCGTCATTCCCCCATCCCTTGCAGGATTCGGACTCCCGAGCCCGGACACCCTCGCGACGCTGGCCTTGCGGTTCCAGATCGCGCAGAAGCTCCATGCATGCACCGATCCGCATGACCCGCCTGCGTCGATCAACGACCGGCCGCGCGACGTCGTCGACCTCTTGCTGCTTCGTGACCTGGTCCGCACGGAAGGCCGTCCGACGTTGCTCGAACTTCGGGTTGCTGCGGAGGCAATCTTTGCGGCTCGTGCTGACGATGCCCGTGCGCTCGGACGGACCGAACGGACCTGGCCGTGCGTAGTCGTCGCGCATGAGCACTGGCGGGCCGACTTCGCGGCCGCACGGGCCGGCTCGTGCGTGGACACTACGCTCGAGGAGGCTGTCGCCGCGGTCAACACGTGGGTCGACCAGATCGCCTCAGCCATGTGATCCAGCGTCGTGGAGCCAGAAGGCGGGTGCTGACAGGGAGTCTGTGGCCCACGGATCGCTCAAGGATCGTTCACGCCGTTCTGAAATGGGCCCAAGCCGGTGGCTCGCGGAGTAGTGGTGTTCGTCAATCTCCAACTGCGGCAACACTTTTCGCGTGTGGAGCGGGTGACGGGAATCGAACCCGCACTGTCAGCTTGGGAAGCTGATGTTCTACCATTGAACTACACCCGCAGGCGCGCCGACCGTCATACAGTCGCGGCGCGATCGGCAGTCTAACCGACACGCCCGGGGTGCTTGGGGTCACGCCCGGTGAGTACCCGGTAGCGTGTCGGCGTGCTGCTTTCAGACCGTGACCTCAGGGCCGAGATTGCCAGTGGGCGAGTGCGCCTTGAGCCGTATGACGAGGCGATGGTCCAGCCGTCGAGCGTCGATGTGCGCCTGGACAAGTACTTCCGCCTGTTCGACAACCACAAGTATCCGTTCATCGACCCGGCCGAGGACCAGCCTGATCTCACCCGCCTGATCGAGATCGAGCGCGACGAGCCGTTCATCCTGCACCCTGGCGAGTTCGTGCTGGGCTCGACCTTTGAGGTCGTGACCATGCCCGACGACCTGGCCGCGCGGCTCGAAGGCAAGTCGTCACTTGGGCGGCTGGGTCTGTTGACGCACTCGACCGCTGGCTTCATCGACCCCGGTTTCAGCGGTCACGTGACGCTTGAGCTGTCGAACGTCGCCACCTTGCCGATCAAGCTCTGGTCCGGCATGAGGGTTGGCCAGCTCTGCTTCTTCAGATTGTCCAGTCCGACCGAGAACCCCTACGGCAGCGCAAAATACGGTTCGCGGTACCAGGGTCAGCGCGGCCCGACTGCCAGCCGTTCGTTCCAGAACTTCCATCGCACCGACGTCTAGCATCGCGCAGCTGCCTCACTGGTTTCGGGCAGCAACGTCTCTGGTGTCGCTCAGCCACCTCCTTGGGGTTGCTCAGGCGGGTCACAGGTCGGCCGATTAGCCTGCGCCTATGGCCAGTGCACCCCACCTGCGCTTCAGTGGCGGTGATGCCCGCGCGGAGGCCGTTGTGCTGCTCCTGCACGGCGGTATGGAGAACCACCTCTCCCGTGCTCGACCCTTCGACCCTTCGGTCCTGCGCCTGATTCCCTTTGGCCGCAGCGTGGTTCGAGCCGGCGGTGGGCGTATCGCGCTGGCATCGCTTCGGTATGCCGTGCGCGGATGGAACGGTGACCGTGAGTCTCCGTTGCCGGACGCCCGGTGGGCCCTTGACCAGATCGGTGGGCGTTTCGGCACCGTGCCAGTTGGACTGGTCGGGCACTCCATGGGTGGGCGGGTGGCGCTGCGGGTGGGCGATCACAGAACGGTGCGCAGTGTGGCTGCGTTGGCGCCGTGGTTGCCGCGGGGCGAGCCGATTCCGGCACTGGACGACCGGACGGTGTTGTTGGCCCACGGCACCGCCGATCGCACCACCGACCCTCAGGCGACCGCTCAGCTTGCCGTGAAGCTCAGGGAAGAAGGGGTCGAGGTCGAGCAGCATGAGTTCATCGGAGGCCATCACTCCATGCTGTTTCCGGCCGGAGCCTGGCATGACATGGTCGCCGAGTTCATGGTGCGGACGCTGCTGACATCACAGCCGGGTGCCTCGAGTTCATAGTCCGCCGTCGGCCATCTCGGTTAGGTTTGCTCGCATGATCCGGTTTGACGCGGTCTCGAAACAGTTCCCGGATGGCACCAAGGCTGTGGACGAGCTGACGTTCGAGGCGCCAACCGGCAAGATCACCGTTCTTGTCGGTCCGTCCGGGTGCGGTAAGACGACGTCGCTGCGGATGATCAACCGGATGATCACGCCGACGGGCGGCCGAATCTGGATCGACGACCAGGACACCGCGGAGATGGACGAGGCGCAGCTGCGTCGTGGCATCGGCTATGTCATCCAGCACGCTGGCCTGTTCCCACACCGCACGATCGCCGCCAACATCGCCACGGTTCCGATGCTGCTCGGATGGGGCAAGCGCAAATCCGAAGCCCGGGCCCTGGAGCTGCTCGAGCGGGTTGGTCTTCCGGCCAGCTACGCGAAGCGCTACCCAGCGCAGCTCTCCGGCGGCCAGCAGCAACGTGTGGGTGTCGCGCGGGCTCTCGCCGCAGACCCTCCGATCATGCTCATGGACGAGCCCTTCAGCGCAGTGGACCCAGTTGTGCGCGAGCAGCTGCAGGACGAGTTCCTGCGCCTGCAGAGCGATCTCGGAAAGACCATCGTCTTTGTCACGCACGACATCGAGGAAGCCATCAAGCTCGGGGACCAGGTCGCGGTGCTTCGCGGCAGCGGCAACCTTGCCCAGCTCAGCGACCCGGCCCAGCTGCTCGCCCACCCGGTCGATGACTTCGTGGCCGACTTCGTGGGGAAGGACCGCGGATACAGGGCTCTGAGCTTCCAGCAGTCACCCCAGTTCCCTCTCTCGAGCGAGTCGAGCGTGCCGCTTGGAGCCACACCGGCGCAGGCGGCGGCGGCCGCACGTGACGGTTGGGTCCTGGTCATCGACGCTGACCGCCGCCCGCTCGGCTGGATCGAGCCCAACCGGATCACGGCACCGGTCCGACCGGAGATGCTGGCGCGCGGCGGCACCGTTGCCACTGCGGGTGGTCCTTTGCGCAACGCCCTGGATGCCGCGCTGTCCTCGCCGAGCCGCCGGGGGGTCATCGTTGACGACCAGGGTGCGCTGCTGGGCACGGTGCGTGCGTACGAGGTCCTCGCTGAGATCGAGGAGCGCGCGAGGCCCGAGCTGGACGAGGCAGACCTTGAGCGGGCGGGCTTGCTGCCGGTCGAGGAAACGCCCGGATGACGTGGCTGCGGGATCACTTCGTCGACGTGTTGGGCCTGGCCGGCCAGCACATCTACCTCGCCGGCGTGCCGCTCGTCCTGGGGCTGCTCATCGCGCTCCCGCTCGGTTGGCTGGCGTGCCGCTACAAGGTGCTCTACCCGTTCCTGATCATCGGGACCGGACTGCTCTACACCATCCCGTCCCTGGCGCTGTTCATCATGTTGCCGTTGTTGCTCCCCACCAAGATCCTTGACCCGAACAACGTCGTCGTCGCCATGACCATCTACAGCGTGGCGCTGCTCGTCCGGACGGTCGCGGACGGTCTGGGCGCGGTGCCAGATGCGGTCAACCAGTCAGCAACAGCCATGGGCTACAAGAGACTCCGCCGCTTCATGTCGGTCGAGCTGCCCCTCGCAGTTCCTGTCATCTCGGCCGGACTGCGCGTTGCCGCGGTCAGCAACGTCAGCATTGTCAGCGTGGCCACGCTCATCGGCGTCTCGCAGCTCGGGTCGCTGTTCACGGACGGCTTCAGCCGGGCGTTCCTGGACCCGATCATCGTGGGCGTCGTCGCGTGTGTGCTTCTGGCGCTGCTCTTTGACGTGGCGATCCTGCTGGTCACCCGTCTGGCGACGCCATGGCAGCGCGCAGGGAAGGCGCCGGCATGATCAACCGCATCATCGCCTGGCTTGCCGATGTCACCCATTGGCAAGGTGGTGACGGCATCCTGCGCCGGCTCGTTGAGCACATGGAGTACTCCGCAGCGGCACTGGTGATCGCCGCCCTGATCGCGATACCGCTCGGCCTCTACATCGGCCACACCGGCAGAGGGCGCTTCCTGGTGGTCAACGCTGTCGGCGCGGCCAGAGCGATTCCCTCACTGGGCCTGCTGTATCTCGCCTTCTTCTGGCTCGCTCCCAGACTGAGCGGTGAGATCGCTTTCCTGGCGCCTGCCGGGCTGGTTCTCGTGGTTCTGGCCATCCCACCGATCCTGTCCGGCGCCTATGCCGGCGTCGAGGGGGTTGAGCCGGCCGCCCGTGATGCGGCCGTCGGCATGGGTATGCGCGGCACGGAAGTCATGCGTCACGTGGAGCTCCCGTGTGCTCTCCCGTTGATCCTGTCCGGGATCCGTTCGGCGATGTTGCAGGTCATCGCCACCGCTACGATCGCCGCCGTCCTGGGCCTCGGCGGGCTTGGCCGGTTCCTGATCGATGGACTCGCATCGCAGGACTTCCCGCAGACCGCTTCGGGCGCAATAATTGTTGCCGTTCTGGCGTTGGCCGTGGATATGGTTCTTGCGCTGGTCCAGCGTTCCGTCGTATCCCCGGGTCTGACCGGAAGATATGGCAAGGTCAGCCTCTGAGCCCCAACCGGAAAGAGAAGATGATGAATCGCACCAGGATCGCCCTCGCGCTGGCTGCGTCGGCAGCCCTGCTCGCCGTCGCGTCGTGCGGCTCCGGCTCAGACCCTCTCGCATCCGGCGGGTCCACCAAAACGGCCAGTGCGGGCACCATCGTTGTTGGGTCGGCCAACTTCCCGGAGAACGCCCTGCTCGCCGAGATCTACGCCGGAGCGCTGAGCTCCAAGGGCGTCACGGTCGAGAAGAAGCTGAACATCGGTAGCAGGGAGACCTACATCCCGGCGCTCAAGGACGGCTCGATCGACCTGATCCCGGAGTACACCGGCGTCCTGTCCCAGTACTTCAACAAGAACGCCAAAGCCACCGATGCCGACGGTGTCTACGCCGAGCTCAAGGCGGCGCTCCCCGCGACGCTCACCGTCCTTGACAAGTCCGCTGCCGAGGACAAGGACTCCGTCGTTGTCACCAAGGCGACAGCAGACAAGTACGGCCTCAAGACCATTGCCGACCTGCAGCCGATCGCCAAGGACCTGACGATCGGTGGCCCACCCGAGTGGAAGACGCGCCCGACCGGCATCCCCGGCTTGAAGAAGCTCTACGACCTTGGGTTCAAGACCTTCCGTCCCCTTGACGCCGGAGGCCCGCTTTCCGTCCAGGCGCTCAAGAACGGTCAGGTCGACGCGGTCAACCTCTTCACGACAGACCCGTCCATCGCTGCGAACGGTTTCGTGATTCTGGCCGACCCCAAGAGTCTGTTCGCCGCCCAGAACGTCGTGCCGCTGATCACCAAGTCCAAGGTCAACGACACGATCTCCGCTGCGCTGAACGCGATCTCGGCCAAGCTCGACACCGCGACGCTGGGTGCGCTCGTCAAGGAGGTCGTGGTCGACAAGAAGGATCCGGCGGTCGTCGCCAAGGAGTTCCTCACCAAGAACGGCCTCGGCTGACCCTTTCATGAACGGCTGACACTTTTCATGAACGACGGAAGGGGTCCGGACGCACTGCGTCCGGACCCCGTCCCATCTGTATGGGGGGTGACTTTTCGGTGGGTTAGGGCTTTGGCGAAGGATCGGGGGTGTCCTCCCACATTCCTGGCCCGTAGCCGCAGTTGACCTTGATCTCCTGGGTGATCTTGGTCGTTTTGCCGACTCGGGTTTCGGCGGCGATCCCGTTCAACCAGTCAAGACCGCCGTTCTCGCCGGTGGCGTCGTCTACTGCAAACTTCCAGTACTTCCAGGTCGGTATGGCATCGATGGTGGGTTGGTCTGCGGCCCGCTGTGTCGCGTCGCCGTTGAGCCAATGCTCGTACCACGCGCAGTGGGCGTAGTAGGCCACGTCCTGGCCGAGGCCGCTTCGTTGGACTTTTTCCTTCTCCTTCGTCGGCCAGCGCTTGAGCAGGAGGCTGTAGCTCGCGCCCGAAGGCAACGGGAACTCGCTGGTCAGGCCCTGAACGACGCTAACGATCTCCGGGTCGTTCGCATTCAGATACTCCTCCCCGACAAAATCTCCGCTGCCATACCCGACGGGCGGCTCCGGCGCGAAAAAGCCGGTGTGCATGCCACCCACCACCGCAGCCGCCGCAGTGGGGACAACGATAAGGCCGGCAAACAGGCCCACCATCAAACGGCGTCGCCGGCGGCGCGGACGGGCTGCGCGGATCTCGGCAGGCTGTTTGATAGGAGAGGGGTTTGTGGTTTGCTCGTGCATGACGATCTCCTGTGCCAGGGCCTTGACGGCTGCGTCCGGCAGCGCGTGCAAGGTGACGTGGTTCAGCGGATCTGCTTGCGACAGTTGTCGCTGGGTGTTCCTCACGTGACCTCCTTCGCCGGGACGGGCGTTCGCCCGTCAAGTCGTACATGTCCTGCTCGCCGTTCGCGTTTCTGCTCTTCCAGACGTTTCTGCTCATCCAGTGACGCGCGCAGACGCTTACGCGCCCGATGCAGCCGCACCCTTGCTGTCACGGGGTTCATCTGCAATGCCACGGCGGCCTCGGCCGGGGACAGCCCCTCCCAGGACACGAGAGTGACCAACTCACGATCTGGTTCTGGAAGACCCCCGACTGCGGCGATCAACACCTGGTGCTGGTCGCGGTCGACGACGACATCCGCCGTGTCTGGGTGCTGCTCGCCGACGGCACTGAGAAGCAACGTGCCCAGCAGCTCTCGCCGTCGCTCGCCACGCCGATGATTGAGCAGCACGTTGCGGGCGACACCGAACAGCCAAGGTCGGAAGTCAGTGCGGCCCGGCACCTCGTCGCGACGTCGCCACACGACCAGGAACACCTCAGAGGCCACATCCGCAGCGTCGGAAGGACTACCGGTTCGTCGTAGGGCATAGCCCAGCACCTCGCGCCAGTGATCTGCATAAAGCTGCTCGAACTCGTTCTCGTCCACTGACCCTCATGTCCGGGAAGCCCAAGAGCGTTTCAGCACACGCCTGACTTCATTTCGAGGGTATGCCGTATCGCACCGCGGGCAGCCGGAGAGCGCCGCGCCACGCACGCCGGGTCTTAGCCTTGCGGAACCGGGCTGGGGGTGGGGAGGTCGTCGGCGCGGCGCACCGCCGCGAGAAGCATCTGGGCCACGTCGACGACCTCGACATCCTCGTGGGCACCAGTCTCTGACTGCTTCTCGGTGAGTCCGTCGGAGAGCATGACGTTGCAGAAGGGGCAGCCGACCGCGATACGACCTGCGCCGGTGGCAACAGCCTCGGCGGCGCGGTTGTTGTTGACGCGGGTGCCGAGCTTCTCTTCCATCCACATCTGTGCGCCGCCGGCGCCACAGCAGAACGACTTGTCGCCCGTTCGCGGCATCTCGCGCAGCTCGACGCCGGGCAGGGCCCCGAGCAGCTCTCGTGGCGGGGCGTAGACGCCGTTGTGGCGGCCGAGATAGCAGGGGTCGTGGTAGGTGACGGTCGATGCGGTCGAGGCAACGTTCGACGTGTCGGCCTCGTCCGGACGGGACACCGGGATCAGCTTCTTGTCACGGACGAGCCGGTTGAGCAGCTGGGTGTGATGCACGACCTCGTACTGGCCGCCGACCTGCGGGTACTCGTTCTTGATCGTGTTGAAGCAGTGCGCACAGGTGACGACGATCTTCGTCGCCTTGGCCTCGTTCAGGGTCTCGACGTTTCCCTGGGCGAGCGTCTGGAACAGGAACTCGTTACCGGCCCGGCGAGCAGGGTCACCCGTGCAGGTCTCGCCGTCGCCCAGGACAGCGAAGGTCACCCCGGCCATGTTGAGCAGCTCGGCGACGGCCCGGGTGGTCTTCTTGGCGCGGTCCTCGTAGGAGCCGGCGCAGCCGACCCAGAACAGGTAGTCGACCTCGGAGGCGTCAGCCACGTCCTGGCCCAGGATCTTGACCTCGAAGGGCAGGTCCTTGGCCCAGTCCAACCGGGCCCGCGGGGACATGCCCCAGGGGTTCTGGTTGTTCTCGAGGTTCTTGAACAGGCCGCCGAGCTCTGACGGGAACGCCGACGCGATCAGGACCTGGTATCGGCGCATGTCGATGAAGTGGTCGATGTGCTCGATGTCGACCGGGCACTGCTCGACGCACGCGCCGCAGGTCGTGCACGACCACAGGGCGTCTTCGTCGATGATCGGCAGCTCCGCGCCCGTGGTGCGGTGTCCGTCGAAGGTGTAGCCGTCCTCGCTCGCGTGCTCGCTGCCCTCACGCGTGCCGATGAATGGGCGCTCGACCTGCTCGCGCACCTCGGCGCTCACGCTCGCCAGGGCCTCCTCGTGCAGCTCGCCCAGTCCGGGGTGCTCGCCCTTTGCCGCCATCAGGTAGGGGGCCTGGGCGAACATCGCGTCGCGCAGGTTCATGATCATCAGCTTCGGGCTGAGCGGCTTGTTGGTGTTCCACGCCGGGCACTGGTCCTGGCAGCGGCCGCACTCGGTGCAGGCCATGAGGTCGACGTAGCCCTTCCAGGTGAACTCGGCGATGTGCCCCTTGCCGAACTGCGCGTCATCGGGCGGGTCTTCGAAGTTGACCGGTTCGCCGTTGTGGTAGATGGGCAGCAGCGGGCCCAGAGCGTTCGGTCGGCGTGATGTGTAGACGTTGACCGGGGCCGCGCCGATGTGCAGGTGCTTGGAGTTCAGCACGATCACGAGGAACAGCAGCACCACTGCGATCTGACCCCAGATGCCGATGGTCTCGAGCCACAAGTTGGTCGTCTGGCCCAGCGGGGCGAGCAGGGTGCCGACCCACTCGGAGGCGAACGCGCCACCGTCGGCGAAGGGGAACGCTCCGGTGTTGACCTGCGCACCGCGATACAGGAACAGGGTCGCGACGACCAGGAAGATCATGAACAGGATCAGCCAGGCGCCCCGGGTGTGCGAGCCGAAGAACCGGGACTGCCGGCCCTGCTTCGCCGGGTTGTTCGTGAGCCGGATGACCGCGAAGATCACGATCCCGATCAGCACGAACACCGCGAACAGGTCCTCGGCGAAGCCCACCACCGGCCAGGTGCCGACGATCGGGATGTGGAAGTCAGCGACGAACAGCGCCCCGTACGTCTCCAGGATCGTCAGCATCAGGACCAGGAAGCCCCAGAACGCGAACACGTGCGCCACACCGGGCACCGTCCGCTTCAGCAGCTTGCGCTGGCCCAGGACCTCGAACGCCTCGGCCTGCACCCGCTGCGGCGCGTCCAGCAGCCTCCCCACAGCGGGTTTGCCGGAACCAGCCAGCCGGAAGAGGAACGACAGGCGCTGGCCCGCGAAGGACATGATCAGAAGGGTCGTCGCGATGCCGATCAGGGAGCGCAGCAACATATGCGAGGTCATGCCCAGAGTGTACGGACGGGCAAAACCCCACGTCGCGTGCTGGCGCGAAGTGTGATGCGCGCCGCCGCCATCAGGTGGTCACGATTTGATCATTGCTGGGTGATTGACATAACCTTCGCTTGGAACATCTATAACGTGCGGTTTGTTGACGTGATGGATGTACCGCGAAGCAGACCCATCCGTTCGCCCACGCACCCGAGGCGGTTCCAGTGCCCATTCATGACGACGTCACGGCCATCGTCGGCAACACCCCGCTCGTCCGGATCAACCGGCTGAGCGCGGGCGCAGGAGCGACGATCGCCGCCAAGCTCGAGTTCCTCAGCCCGGCCAGCTCCGTGAAGGACCGCATCGGGGTGGCGATCGTCGACGCCGCCGAGAAGTCCGGCGAGCTCAAACCGGGCGGAACGATCGTCGAGGCGACCAGTGGCAACACCGGTATCGCGCTTGCCATGGTGGGCGCCGCACGTGGATACAACGTAGTGCTCACCATGCCGGAGACGATGAGCAAGGAGCGCAAGGTGCTGCTGGCGGCCTACGGCGCCGAGCTCATCCTGACCCCCGGCTCTGAGGGGATGAAAGGTGCTGTCACCAGGTCTGAGGAGATCGCGGCCGAGCGCGGTGGCATCCTGGCCCGCCAGTTCGCCAATGAGGCCAACCCCCAGATCCACCGCGAGACCACTGCGGAAGAGATCTGGAAGGACACCGACGGCGCGGTCGACATCTTCATCGCAGGCATCGGCACCGGTGGCACCATCACCGGCGTCGGCCAGGTCCTCAAGGCTCGCAACCCCGAGATCCAGGTCATTGGCGTGGAGCCCGAGGAGTCCGCGATCCTCAACGGGGGAGCTCCTGGTCCGCACAAGATCCAGGGGCTGGGTGCGAACTTCGTGCCGGAGATCCTGGACCGAGAGGTCTACGACGAGGTCATCGACATCAACGCCGAGACGGCCGTGGAGTGGGCTCGTCGTGCCGCGAAGGAAGAGGGTCTGCTGGTCGGCCTCTCCTCCGGCGCCGCTCTCGCTGCGGCCGACAAGGTCGCCCGTCGACCTGAGAACGCGGGCAAGCTCATCGTGGTGATCATCCCGTCCTTCGGTGAGCGCTACCTGTCCACCATCCTCTTCTCCGACCTGCTCACCTGAGCCCGTCCTTCCCGCTTGAGTCCGATTCCTGTCCCCGTCTATTTTCCTGAAAGGGCCCGCGCCGATGACCGCCCTCCGCTTGACTGGTGACACGTCGATCGATCGCGCGGTGACCCCCCCTGATCCGCGCGGTCGGTCGACTCTTTCGTGGCGCTCTGCTCTTGCCCGGGTCCGCGAGGATCTGGACGCCGCGATCGAGCGGGACCCTGCCGTGGACTCCCGCCTCGAGATGGCGCTGACCTCACCCGGGTTGCATGCCATCTGGGTGCATCGGCTCTCGCACCGGCTGTGGAACAAGCCTGGCGGTCGCTTGGCTGCCCGGCTGATCTCGCAGCTCACGCGGGCGATCACCGGCGTCGAGATCCACCCCGGCGCGCAGATCGGCCGGCGCTTCTTCATCGACCACGGCATGGGTGTGGTCATCGGCGAGACTGCGGAGATCGGCGACGACGTGTTGATGTACCACGGTGTCACCCTTGGTGGTCGCTCGATGAAACGCGTCAAGCGTCACCCGACGGTCGGCAACCACGTCACCATCGGCGCGGGCGCTCGGGTCCTCGGTCCCGTATACATCGGAGACCATGTGCAGATCGGCGCCAACTCCGTTGTCGTCAAAGACATTCCGGCCGGTGCTGTGGCGACCGGCATTCCCGCGACGATCCGGTTCCCGGACAAGGGCCAGGATCCGTACGAGGCGATGTTCAAGGACCCCGCACTCTGGATCTGAGCACCACGTTCGGGTGGCCGGTGTCTGCGACTGCTCGGGGCGGATACGGTTAGCCATGCTGAGCGGCCGTCACCGGTATGCCGTGCGGCCAGGAGGGCTCGCATAGTGGCCTAGTGCGGCGGTCTTGAAAACCGCTGTGGGGTCAAACCCACCGAGAGTTCGAATCTCTCGCCCTCCGCCGATGTTTCTGCAGCGGTCAAACGTGCACAAGTGGTCGTGGGGCGGGTGTTTCACGGTGTCTGAGCACGGATCGGGGCGCTGGACGGGCGTGGTGCACGTTTGACGGCAGCCCTGGGCTCAGCCGTACATCAGCGATCCAGGCGTGGTGAGCTGCTCGCCCGTCTCGAGCCACGTCTTCAGGCCGGAGAGGATCATCGGCCAGCCGCCGTACAGCTGGTTGTTCGCGCCTTCGCGCAGCTGGTCGTGGGTCACGGTCAGCCGGCAGG
>Ga0209585_10000504_pt1 | contig 15091 bp, 17 predicted proteins | sample NGEPerone_FD_185491 | JGI IMG/M metagenome (GOLD analysis project Ga0209585, IMG submission 185491) | Arctic peat soil microbial communities from the Barrow Environmental Observatory site, Barrow, Alaska, USA - NGEE Permafrost154B-one... | ecosystem: Environmental > Terrestrial > Soil >... | reverse complement strand
TTATCGCCTTCATCGCCATATTTTCCCATTAATGTTTCCAGGTTTTCCATTGCCGGTGTTTCTAATGGTTCAAACCCATACAGTTCAAAAACTTCTTTTATCGTATCAATAATAAATGTTCGCCTGCGTAAAGTATCTGCTGCGAAATCGCGTGTGCCCTGTGGTAGAGATGGTTTCATTTTTTTTGCCTGCGGCGAAATGGTTTATATGAGCTGCAAAAATATTGCTTAATTGTTTAATTGAAACTCTTCGTGTTATCACATTATTTATCCAGCTTAGATGGTGTGAATTATGGAAAAAAAATAACTTGTGCATCTTACCATCAAACGGCGCCGGTTTTGAGTAAAATATTTTTTAACCTGGAAAGTTTATCCTTTCTGCAAAACAATAATTATGAACTCAAATTCCATTCTGCAAAGTAACCTTCTCGACATCATTTTTGAAAACCGAAACAAAGATTATGGGGCCTACAGCTTAAGAAAGTTTTATGATAACCGCATGCGTATGGCAGTAATGTTAATGATTAGCATGGTTGTTCTTTTTTCTCTATTTCTAAGCTTTTGGGGCAGCACAAAAAGTTTAATTAAAAAGCCATTTGAGTTTGTGACAAATGATTATCATCCCGTAAATTTGAAAAATAAATTAGAGGCATTTTCATTGCCTGCAAAACAAAAAGAGAATAAAAATCAAAAGAAACAAGCGGAACCAACAACACCACAAATCGTGAATGATAAAAATATTAACAATATAATTGCATCTAAAAATCCTCCAGTTGCATCTAATTTAATAATATCGGGAAATGAAGAATTGCTTTCGGGAAATGATCAAGGTCTGGAAATGAATCCGATTGCAGGAGCAATCAAAATGCCAGTAGTGGAAACAAAACACAGGGAAACTGAAATTTTAAAATCGGCTGAAATAATGCCACAGTTTCCCGGAGGATTAAAAGCATTATTGGCTTATTTGAAAAAAAATATTCAGGCGCCTGATGAAATAGTGGATGGAAATGAAATAACAGTGAAAGTCAAATTTGTCGTGAATTATAACGGGCAATTAGAAAGTTTTAAAGTAATAGAATCAGGCGGCGAAGTTTTTGATAATGAGGTATTAAGGGTTTTAAAAAAGATGCCGCTTTGGATTCCCGGCAAGAGCAATGGAGAAAATGTTTCAGTTTTTTATGTCGTTCCGGTTAGGTTTACAAGTAGTTTCTAAAATTAAATTTTGAATTGAACAACGATGTATATGGCAATTTCTCTATTTTATTTTATCTTGCCATCCGTTTTATCTTGCTTTCCGTTTGAATTAAATTTGAATTAAAAATTAGAGTATGAGCCTGGAAGAATTTGAAAATACACCTGATCCAAAAACGAAGCGGTATATTTTAATGCGAAGTATTACAGATTTAGGTATGGGGTTTATTTACTTAGGTGTTGGGGTTTTTATTTTATTTGCCAGGCAATTTCATTTTTATTCAGACTTTACATTGAGCATTCCGGCGAAAATATTTGCGGTTCTTGCGATTGTGTACGGCTCCTGGAGAATATATAGAGGTATTAAAAAAAATTATTTTAAAGAATCATGAATATTCAATTAAAAAACAGTGGTAGTATTGTATTACTTACGATGATACTGTGGATTTTTTTCACAGGATGCCAGGAGGATAAAAGGACTGATATTGATACTCCAAATTCAGGAACTATTCATATAAGTGTTGATGAATCCTTTAAACCGGTGATCGATTCGCAGATACAGGTTTTTGAAGCTTTAAATCCAAAAGCAAAAATCATAGCCGAATACAAGCCCGAAGCAGAATGTTTTAAAGACTTGCAGAAAGATAGTACCCGCATGATAATTGTTACCCGCGGACTTACTAATCAGGAAGAAAAATATTATCAGCAAAAATTTTCTTTTTTGCCCTCCTGGTCAAAGGTGGCTAATGATGCTATTGCGGTGATTGTAAATAATAACGCACCTGATTCAGTTTTTTTGATGAGTGCGATTCGTGGAATTTTAGATGGTACTACGGGTGATAAGCAACTTGCAGTTTTTGATGGCCTTAGCGGAACGAGCACTGTTCGCTACGCTATTGATTCTATTTTAAAAGGGCAGCCACTGGATCCTAAAAAAGTTTTTGCAGAGAAGAATTCGCAAGATGTGATTAATTATGTTGCCAAAAATAATAACGTGATTGGTTTTGTAGGAGTTAGCTGGATAGGAAATCCGGAAGATTCTACTCAACTAAGTTTTTTAACGAAAGTAAAAATAGCTTCTCTGCAATGCAATTGCCCCGAGAAGACTTTTGTAAAACCATACCAGGCAAACATTATGACAAAGCGTTATCCTATGGTTCGTGGTTTATATTATATTCTTAAAGAAAATTATGATGGACTTGGCGGCGGCTTTGCCAATTTTCTTACTTATGAAAGAGGTCAATTAATATTTAGACGGGCGTATTTAGGACCTGCTAAAATTAATTTCAGTATTCGTTCAGCTACACTAAACACAAAATAAAAAAGCAATTATTAATATTAAAGTAAAAATGAAAAAAATGAAAAAAATCGGACTCTTAGCTTCATTAATTTTAATGGGAAATATTTTATTTGCACAGAGTATTGACGAAGGGAAGAAATTTTTGTACTATGAAAAATTCGAAAGTGCTCAAAATGTTTTTCAACAAATGCTTACCAAAGATCCTAATAATGTAGATGCTGCTTATTGGCTTGGACAAGTTTATCTGCAAAATACGGATAACACTGATACGGCTGCCGCAAAAGCATTGTATCAAAAAACATTACAAGCTAATCCTAATTCAGGATTAATAATGGTAGGTATAGGCGAAATAGAATTGATGGAAGGAAAGACAAACGATGCCCGTAATCGCTTTGAAACTGCTATTAATTTGACTAAGAAAAAAGAATTGACTGATATACTTCTTGCAGTAGGAAGAGCCAACGTTGATGCAAAAGCCGGCGACGCGGTTTATGCAATTGATAAATTAAAACAGGCTGCTGAAAGAGATAAGAAAAGTGCAGAAATACAAAATGAATTGGGAGATGCTTATAGAAAAATAATTGATGGTGCTAATGCAACTATAGCCTATCAGACAGCTTTGGACCTTGATCCTAAAAATGCAAGAGCGAGTTTTATGATCGGCAGAATTTATGAAACACAAGGATATGGTCAGGAGCCAATTTATATGAGATATTACAATGATGCTATTGCAGAAGATCCCAAATTTGCCCCGGTGTATTATTGGCTTTATACTTACTATTACCAACGCGATGTAAATAAAGCAAGAGAATATTTAAATAAATATGTAGCCGTAGCTGACCAGGATTCCAAAAATTGTTATGCAGAAGCTTCACTTTATTATGTATCAAAATTGTATGATGAAGCCATTTCAAAAGCTGATGCATGTATTGCCACAGCCGGTGCCAAACCCTTCCCTAATTTATTTGGCTTGAAGGCGTATGCTTATGATAAAAAAGGTGATTCTTTAAATGCAAAAAAATCTTTTGAAGAGTTTTTTGCAAAAGTAAATCCTGATAAAATAGGCCCTAACGACTTTGCTACTTATGGAAAAGTCTTATTGAAATTTCCAGGGCAGGATTCATTGGCAGCGGTCTATGTTGATAAAGCAGTAGCACTTGATACTGTCCCTGAAAAGAAATTGGGATATGTAAAAGATATTGCTAAAAGCCTGTATGATGCGGGTAAATTTTTAGAAGCTGGAAAATGGTATGGTAAAGTATTGGATCTTGACCATAATTATGGCAAAGTGGAATTGTTTTATGCCGGCTATTCTGATTATCGCGGAGGAAATTATAAAAGTGCCGATTCTGTGTTTAAACTTTATCAGCAAAAATTTCCTGAAGACCTATATGGATGGTATTTGGGAGCCCGTTCCAAAGAAGGCATCGATTCAACCGGTGCTTTAGGATTGGCAAAACCTGATTATGATAAAATAATTCAAATTGCTGATACTACTGCAGATAAAGCATCTATAAAAGATAAACTAATTCCTGCCTACAGGTATATGGTAGCTTATTATTATAACATAAAGCATGAAAAAGATTCTGCTATTGTCTATAATAATAAAATCTTAGAAGTAGATCCTACAGATGCTACTGCCCTTAAAACTAAAGATGCATTGGAATCTCAAAAAACAACAGGAGCGCCTCCGGCAAAAAAGCAGTAATAAATAATTAAAAACTATAAATGATTTTATAAAAAAACTCCCGGAAAAGCGGGAGTTTTTTTATGCATTAGGAATATTTGTTCATGCTTACATTTTGGAATTTCTCAATTTCGGTTCTAAATCATATTTCAATCTATGGATTATTGAGGTTGCTACCTTACTTTTGCAAATATAATTTTCAGCTTTGATACAAATATTTTTACAAATTCAAAATGTAAACAGCACATCCAATTATTTGCCGATAGGCATTCAACTTATATTCGCTATTGGGCTTTTGGGTCTTATCATTTTCGCAACAAACGCTTTAGGGCCTAAAAGAAAAACTGCTGACAAACTCGTAAATTTTGAAAGTGGAATTGAATCGCAGGGAAATGCAAGAAGGCCGATGGCGGTTAAGTATTTTCTGGTGGCTATATTATTTGTTTTGTTTGATGTAGAAGTGATTTTCTTTTATCCTTACGCAGTTAATTTCAGGCAATTAGGTTGGGATGGTTTTTTGGCTATCTTAATGTTTGTAGGATTTTTTATTACCGGCTTTATTTATATCATTAAAAAAGGCGGGCTGGATTGGGAAGATTAATAAAATTAAATTGGATGTTTGATTGAAATTAAAATACAATAAAACTTCAAGCATTTAAAACTTGTCAGCCGGGGGGCTGGTTTAAAATTTAAAGTTAAACTATGGCACGACCTGTTCAATATAATATTACTCATAAACCTCTTGAAACACCGATAGGTATGGCTCCAGCTCCTGATGGATTTGCCGGAGAAGGATTTTTTGCCTCAAAACTGAGCGATGTAGTGGGCCTTGCACGAAAAAATTCAATATGGCCTTTGCCATTTGCCACCAGTTGTTGTGGAATAGAATTTATGGCACTGATGGCTTCGCATTATGACCTTGCCAGGTTTGGTTCAGAAAGAGTAAGTTTTTCTCCACGTCAATGCGATCTCCTTATGGTAATGGGAACCATTGCAAAAAAAATGGCTCCCGTTGTTAAACAGGTTTATCTGCAGATGGCTGAACCCCGCTGGGTTTTAGCCATGGGGGCATGCGCAAGTAGCGGTGCGCAAGTAGCGGCGGTATTTTTGATTCCTATTCTGTACTCCAGGGAATAGATCAGATTATACCGGTGGATGTATATGTGCCCGGTTGTCCTCCGCGGCCCGAAGCAGTTTTGGATGGATTTTTAAAAGTGCAGGATTTGGTGGGTAATGAAAGTTTACGAAGAAGAAATTCTGACAGGTATAAAGAATTGATGGAAAGTTATGGAATACAATAAATGATTTAAATTTTTAAATTTAGCAATTTTCAAATTAACCAATGGCTTTAACTAACGAGATAATAAGGCAAAAATTAACAGAGAAATTTGGTGAACAAATTACAGAATGGGAAGAACCTTATGGCTTGCTTACTTTTTCTTCTGATAAGAATTTGAACCTTAAAGTGCTTCAGTTTTTATATGATGATCCTGCATTACAATTTCGATTTCTGACTGATTTATGTGCCGTTCACTATCCCGAAAAGGAGGGACAGGAAATTGGCATTGTACCAGTCAGCAAACTGGATGGAAAGAGAAACATACGATTTTTATGGGGTCAACTTTATTGGGCATCCAAACCTGAAACGGATTTTAAATATAGATGATATGGAGTATTTTCCAATGAGAAAAGAATTTCCTTTGGAAGATCAAAAAAGAATTGATAAGGACGATGAAATGTTTGGCCGGTAGGGCAATCCTTGTGGTTGCCCATTCTCGTGGTTGTCAGGTTAACGCGGCCAGCGAATTTATAATTTGAAATAAAATAAATTGGGCATTAATTTTTATAAAAAATGTGTAACGAAAAACAGGCGCCAAGAAAAGCGAAACGAGTAATACAATGAGTGAACATATATCTTTACCGGAAGGGAATATAGAAAAACAAACTACTACAATTAATATAGGGCCTACTCATCCGGCCACTCATGGGGTGTTCCAAAATATTGTGGAACTTGATGGAGAAACAGTGGTTAGCGCCGAACAAACTGTAGGCTACATCCATCGGGCATTTGAAAAAATTGCTGAACACAAGCCTCTATATCAAATAACTACACTTACAGACCGGTTAAATTATTGTTCATCCCCCATTAATAATATGGGTTGGCATATTACCTGCGAAAGATTGCTTGGTGTAAAAACTCCAAAAAGGGTAGATTATCTCAGGATTATCATAATGGAACTTGCCCGTATTTCCGATCACCTTATCTGCAATTCTATTGTTGGTGTTGATTCAGGAGCTTATTCTGGCTTTTTGTATGTAATGCAATACCGGGAACTCATTTATGAAATTTATGAAGAAATATGCGGTTCACGTTTAACTACCAATATTGGCCGCATCGGTGGTTTTGAAAGAAATTTTACCAATGCAGCTTTTGAAAAGCTTGAAAAATTCATTAAAGAATGGCCGGTTGTTTTAAAGGAATTCGATAATCTTTTTGTTCGTAACCGCATATTTATGGATCGCACCATTGGTGTAGGTCCTATATCTGCAGAACGTGCATTAAATTATGGATTTACCGGGCCTAACCTGCGCGCTGCCGGTGTAGATTATGATGTAAGAGTACACGCACCATACAGCAGTTACGATGATTTTGAATTTACCATTCCTGTTGGCAGCACAGGCGATTGTTACGATAGGTTTTTAGTACGTGATGGAGAAATGTGGCAAAGCCTGGAATTAATAAAACAAGCCTATCAAAAAGTTCAGGAATTTAAAGGTGCGGATGCAGAAGTTTTTCATGCCGATGTGCCGGAATATTACCTGCCTGATAAAAAAGATGTTTATACCAAAATGGAAGCGCTTATTTATCACTTTAAAATTATAATGGGCGAAACTAAAATGCCGAAAGGAGAAATTTATTCAAGTGTTGAAGGATCTAATGGAGAACTCGGTTTTTATTTAATAAGTGATGGAAGCCGCACCCCATACAGGTTGCATTTTAGAAGGCCTTGCTTTATTTATTACCAGGCTTTTTCTGAATTAACTAAAGGTGGTTTGTTGAGCGATGCTATCATTACCATGAGTAGTTTAAATTTAATAGCAGGAGAATTGGATGCGTGATTATTGAAAATTGAAAGTTTTTTTCATTAAAAAGTAATAGATTTTTTAATGAGGATATAAGTAAAATAAAACAAGAAATGACTTTTTCAAAAGAAAATTTAGATAAGGTAAATGAACTGATCGGACGGTATCCGGAAGGCAAGCAAAAAAGTGCTTTGTTACCAATTCTGCATCTTGCACAGCAGGAATTTGGAGGATGGCTCAATGTAGATGCAATGGATTATGTAGCTTCTTTATTACAAATCCAGCCGGTTGAAGTTTATGAAGTTGCCTCTTTTTATTCAATGTACAATTTAAAACCCGTTGGTAAATATACTTTTGAAGTTTGCCACACAGGCCCCTGCATGTTGAACGGAAGTGATGAAATAATTAATTATATCAAAGAAAAATTGAACATAGGTGTCGGTGAAACTACTGAAGATGGATTGTTTACTTTAAAAACCGCGGAATGCCTGGGAGCCTGTGGTTATGCACCTATGATGCAATTGGGAAAAATTTATAAAGAACATTTAACCAAAGAAAAAGTGGACCGTATTATTGAGGAATGTACAGCAAAAGCGGCAGCCAATAATTGATAAAATAATTAAATTCCCTTTGGGAAATCAGGGTATGACAAAAAAATTATTATTAGATAAAGTCCATATTGAAGGAATCAGGAACTTTGATGTGTATCGTCGTGAAGGTGGTTATAAAAGTGTGGAGAAAGCCTTGAAAATGCAACCGGCCGATATAGTGGAAGAAGTAAAGAAAAGTGGATTAAGAGGCCGTGGTGGTGCGGGTTTTCCTACAGGTATGAAATGGAGTTTCCTGGCAAAACCTGAAGGAGTTTCCCGCTACCTGGTATGCAATGCTGATGAAAGTGAGCCCGGTACTTTTAAAGACCGTTACCTCATGGAATTTATTCCTCATTTATTAATAGAAGGAATGATTGTTTCTTCATATGCACTCGGAAGTACCACTTCTTACATCTACATCCGGGGCGAATATGATTGGGTAAATGATATTCTTGAAAAAGCGATTGACGAAGCAAAGCAAAATGGTTTCCTTGGGAAAAATATTCTGGGTAGTGGGTTTGATTGTGAAATATACACACACCGTGGTGCAGGCGCCTACATTTGCGGTGAAGAAACCGCCTTGCTTGAAAGCCTTGAAGGTAAAAGAGGATTGCCAAGAATTAAACCTCCATTCCCGGCTATAAAAGGTGTTTGGGGATGTCCCACTGTTGTTAATAATGTTGAAACTATTGCTGCTATTGTTCCCATAATGAATGATGGCGGTGAAGCGTATTCAAAAATTGGTGTTGGAAAATCTACCGGGACCAAATTAATTTCTGCCTGTGGAAACATAAATAAGCCTGGAGTTTATGAAATCGATATGACCATCTCTGTTGAAGAATTTATTTACAGTGATGAATTTTGTGGCGGCATTCCCAATGGTAAAAAATTAAAAGCATGCATACCTGGTGGTTCTTCAGTTCCTATTTTACCTGCAAAACTTCTATTAAAAACTGCAAAAGGTGAAACAAGAATGATGAATTACGAAAGCCTTTCTGATGGCGGATTCGCTACAGGAAGTATGATGGGGTCGGGAGGTTTTATAGTGTTGGATGAAGACCAATGTGTAGTTCGCCACACCTTAACTCTTGCCAGGTTTTATCATCATGAAAGTTGCGGACAATGCTCCCCTTGCCGCGAAGGAACCGGATGGATGGAAAAAGTATTACAAAAAATTGAAAATGGTAAAGGGGAAATGAAAGACATTGATCTTCTGTGGGATATACAAAGAAGGATAGAAGGAAATACTATTTGCCCGTTGGGCGATGCAGCAGCATGGCCTGTAAATGCAGAAAATAGATAACATAGAGATACAGAATTTTAAATCAATACGCGATGCAAAAATCAGTGATTGCAAGCGTGTGAATATTTTCATAGGTTATCCTAATGTAGGTAAGAGTAATATATTGGAAGCGATTGGGTTATTAGCATTTATTCACCAAAAACGACCAGATTTATTGAAAGGTTTGGTAAGGTTTGAAAAACTTACTCAATTATTTAATTACTTTAATATTCAAAATCCCGCAATAATAAAATTTAATGAAAACTATTATCTAAAAATAGATTATGTAGGTGAAGATGCAATAAAAATCAACTTGAGTGATAAGCGGCAAAAAAATTCTTCATATGATTTAAGTGTTTTTGGGTTAACAATAGGAGATGGAAGGTTAGGTTCAAGTTTAACGAATGGCGTTGATGATTTTTCTGGTCGGTTTGAAGAGTTACAAAAATTCAAGGTAAAGCCTTATAAATTTACTGAATCAAAAATTTTTAATGAAAATTATTCGGCACTTGAACTTAAAATTCCTTTTGGAAAAAACTTGTTTGAGGTGATTGCTAATAATTTCGAAATTAGAAATGAGTTTACTGAATTGTTGAAACCTTATGGATTGGAATTAGTTATTGATGGTTCCAATGGTGAAATAAAAATTTCACCTCCGGCTAAAAATGGGGTTATACAACCTATCCCAATTTCATTAATGGCTGATACTTTAATTAGACTCATTTTTTTCAAAACGGCAATTTTTTCAAACAAAGAATCTGTTTTGCTTTTTGAAGAACCGGAATCACACATGTTCCCCCCTTACATTACAAAATTCACGAACGATATTATTTTTAATAAAAATAATAATCAATATTTCATCGCAACGCATAGTCCCTATGTTTTGAATGAATTTATGGATAATTTAAAAGGCGATGAATTGGCAATTTATATTGTAACCTATAAAAAAGAAACAATGGAAACAAAAATTCATAGGATGGGTGAAGATGATATGCATGAGGCTTATCAATTTGGATATGATTTCTTTATGAATATTGATAAATTCATATCCCAGGAATAGCATGATTGACTTTGAAAAAAGATGGTGGTTGTATTTTGTGCCGGAGTGCTATTTCGATACAGTTCTTTTAAAGAAATTATTGCAAACTGACAAAAGATTGGTTCATAGAAAAGGTTGTAATAATGTGGTGAATGATTTAAATAGCAAAAGGCTTGCTGATTTCTTTGCTGTGGCACTGATAGATAAAGATAAAACGGAATTGAATTATTTAAAGGATTGTACTGTTCTTCATGATTCTGATAAATTAGTTTTATGGAAACACAAGGATAGAAAGCAATTTGTAATACAATTAAATCCACCTTTAGAAAAGTGGGTAATTGAAATACTGGATGAGCATAAACTGATGATTGAAGATTTTGGTTATTCAAGAGATTATAAGAAATTAAAACGACAAATAAAAAATGATATTGATAATGAAAGCGATGAAAAGTTGAATAGATTAGTGAATGCTATTATTAAAACTGATTGTGCTACAATCAAAAAGCTACTATCATTTTTGCTTTATTTAAAAGAAAAAAATTACGATTTAGATTTAAATGAATTAAGAAATGCCTGAAGAACAACAATTATATAAAGTAACCATAGATGGAGTTACCATTGAAGTGCCCCCTGGTACTACTGTTTTAAATGCTGCACGTAAAATTGGAAAAGAAGTAGCTCCGCCTGCAATGTGTTATTATAGTAAACTGGCGGGCAGTGGTGGTAAATGCAGGACATGTTTAGTGGAAGTAGCTGCCGGCTCTACCAAAGACCCACGACCAATGCCAAAATTGGTAGCATCCTGCAGAACAGATGTTATGGATGGAATGGTTGTAAAAAATGTAACCAGCGAAAAAGTGATTGATGCAAGAAATGGTATAGTGGAATTTCTGCTGATCAATCATCCCCTGGATTGCCCTATTTGCGACCAGGCAGGAGAATGTCATTTGCAGGATCTTGGTTATAGCCATGGCTTGGTTAATACGCGATATGAATTTAAAAGAAGAACATTTGTAAGAGAAGATATTGGCCCTTACATCCAGTTGCACATGACGCGTTGCATTCTTTGTTACCGGTGTGTGTATGTTGCCGATCAAATTACTGATCGTCGCATGCATGGTATATTGGACCGGGGCGACCATTCAGATATTTCTACTTATATATCAAAAGCAATAGATAACGACTTCAGTGGAAACATGATTGATGTATGCCCTGTTGGCGCATTAACCGATCGCACTTTTCGATTTAAAAACAGGGTATGGTTTTTAAAACCTTTGGATGCCCATCGTGATTGTGATAAGTGTTGTGGAAAAGTAACTTTATGGAACCGCGGTGATGAAGTGTATAGGGTAACTGCCCGGAAAGATCCCTGGGGCGAAGTTCAGGATATTGAGGGTAAGGCTGCATGGATATGCAATACATGCCGCTTTGAAAAGAAAAATACATCTGATTGGGTAATAGAAGGCCCTACTAAAATTGACAGGCATTCAGTAATATCTGCCAATCATTATGTAAAAAAAGTACAACCCCCTGATCCTTTAAATAAGGTGTTGTTTGGCCGTGAACCATTGTTATTAATGGATATTCATGAAGTAAGTAAAGTAAATACTCCGGATATTGATTTAAGCAAAATACCCGGCCCGGCTACTTCCACTACTTTTATTGAGCGGGACGAAGAAAAAGAAATTGAACAGGTGGATATAGAAAGAATATTAATTAACGATCATAAAGAATTACCGTAAAATTATAGTTTCAGCGCCATGTATTTAAACCATATATTTCTACTCCTTGACTGGGCTTTAATTACCGAAAAGCTTATTTTAATTATTGTTGTTGTGATGGGCTCATTACTGGTAGCCATGTATTCAACATATGCGGAAAGAAAAGTCGCTGCTTTTATGCAGGATAGGGTAGGGCCCGACCGTGCCGGGCCATTTGGTATATTACAACCGGTAGCTGATGGAGTAAAATTATTTTTTAAAGAGGAAATAGTTCCCAATTTTTCTTCAAAGTTCCTGTTTATTCTTGGGCCTTGCCTGGCGATGCTTACTGCTATGATGATAGGCGCTGTAATTCCCTGGGGCGATAAAATCCATTTATTCGGGAGGGATATTTCTTTGCAGATTGCTGATGTGAACATTGGAATTTTATATGTATTCGGGATCGTAAGTTTGGGTGTTTATGGAATAATGATTGGCGGATGGGCAAGCAATAATAAATTTTCTTTATTAGGCGCTATGAGGGCGGCTTCTCAAATTGTTAGTTACGAACTTGCTATGGGTATTGCGCTCATTGGTTTATTAATGGTAACGGGCACGCTTAGCCTTAATGAGATGGTAGTTCAACAAAAGGATCAATGGTGGAATATTTTTAAACAGCCTTTAGGTTTTTTAATTTTTCTTATTTGTGCTTTTGCTGAAACCAATCGTACTCCATTCGATTTGCCTGAGGCAGAAAATGAATTGATAGGCGGATATCATGCGGAATATTCTTCCATGAAACTTGGTTTCTATTTATTTTCGGAGTACATAAATATGTTTTTGAGTGGTGCAGTTATGGCAACACTATATTTTGGAGGTTATGATATTCCCTTTGTAAATGATGCCAATTTGGTTCATAGCATTGGTGTAAATTGGTTAGCAGTATTGGAAGGCGCTGTATTTATTATAAAAATTTGTGGTTTTATTTTCCTTTTCATGTGGGTAAGATGGACCGTGCCACGTTTCAGGTACGATCAATTAATGAACCTGGGTTGGAAAATACTGTTACCATTGGCGCTTTTTAATATGTTGGTAACAGGAGCATTAATTTTATTAAAACAAAATCACTGGCATTTCTAAACATAACAATATTTTTGCGCGGAATGAAATGAAGTTTGAAGGCCAGATTAATACTTTGAAAATGCAAGCATTAACGAATAGAATAAAACCGGTTTCCAGAAAACCAATGTCAATATGGGAGCGAATGTATTTACCAGCTATTTTTAAAGGTATGGTTATTACGTTTGGTCACATGTTTAAAAAAGCGCCTACTATAAGATATCCCGAAAAGACAAGGCCTTTCAGTCCTGTATTTCGTGGATTACAAATTTTAAACAGAGATGAAGAAGGCCGTGAAAACTGCACTGCATGCGGGTTATGTGCAGTAGCCTGTCCGGCAGAAGCTATTACTATGGAAGCGGCAGAACGTAAACCGGGAGAAGAACATTTATACCGGGAAGAAAAATATGCTGCAAAGTATGAGATCAATATGTTGCGTTGTATATTTTGTGGTTTATGCGAAGAAGCTTGCCCTAAAGATGCGGTTTATTTAAGTGAAACTTTTGCACCCGCAAATTTCCAACGCAAAGGGTTTATTTATGGAAAAGAAAATTTATTAATTCCGCATCCGAAAGAAGATCCGGAAGGTTTTGCTAAAGCACGTGGTAGCAGGGCTGCTCATCCACAGGGACATGGGAATGAGCATTAAGAATGAATAGTAAAGTAAAAATAAAGAATAATCAAGTTCAAAAGACTTGAATTTGAATAACCATGGTAACAATCCGTGGACGAAAAATAGAAATAAAAAAAGAGAAATGGGTATTACGCAAATTCTATTCTGGTTTTTAACTATCCTGGCATTAATAGCGGCTATTGGCGTTGTTACCAGTAAAAGTCCAATCTTCAGTGTATTGTGGCTCATTGTGGTATTTTTCGCCATATCGGGCCATTATATTTTAATGAATGCGCAATTTCTGGCCATAGTAAATATTATAGTTTATGCAGGTGCTATTATGGTACTATTCCTTTTTGTGATCATGCTTATGAATTTAAATGCAGAAGCAGAGCCTGTGAAGAATGTTTATCTGAAAATGGCCGGTATTATTTCGGGCTTAACGCTCATGATTGTTTTAGTGGCGGCACTCTCTCACTCTGACATTCGGAATACAGTAATAAGGCCAGGTACGGATATAGGATTAATAAAAAATCTTGGGAAAGCTTTATTCAACCAATATGTGGTGCCTTTTGAAATATCCAGTGTGTTATTCTTAAGCGCTATGATAGGTGCAATAATGTTAGGAAAGAAGGATCCTGTTAAAAAAAGCAGTGTATGAGAAAATCAGTTTCAGGAATTTTAATATTCCTGCCTTTTGGGTTCAAAGAAAATCAAAAATATTTTTTCAATTGCTCCTGCATCAAATACAGCAGGAATTGACTTGTATGTAAAATTATAATTATGGAAATTAAGTGGTATCTTTTTTTGTCTATTGCCTTGTTTTGCATTGGCATTATAGGGGCGCTTACCCGGCGTAATTCTATTATTGTTTTTATGTGTATAGAATTGATGCTAAATTCAGTGAATTTATTATTGATCGCATTTTCAAAAATGCACATGGCCGGTGTGAATGCTTTCAGTGCATCGATGGCAACCAGTGCTCAAATTTTTGTTTTCTTCATAATGATAGTAGCGGCGGCAGAAGTAACAGTAGGGTTGGCTATTATTGTAATGATGTATAGAAACACACATTCTATAGATATCAATTTTTTAAACAGGCTTAAAAACTAAATCCTTTTCATAAAATGAAATGGAAAAATTTATTCAAAATTTTAAAACGCTGCTGAAGTACGGTTTATGGATGCTATTCAACTTATTTATCTGGTTCCTCTTCTTCCATTAATTGGTTTTTTAATCAATGGGCTTGGAAGAAATACACTCTCAAAATCATTGATCGGGATTATCGGTAGCGGAGTTATTTTTCTCTCTTTTTGTATAAGTGTTTTAATATTTTTAGCCGTTTCAAAAGAAGGATTTACTACTCAAAATATTCAGTATTTCGATTTTATTAATGTTGGTAAAATTAATATTCCATTCGAGTTTCAGGTAGATCAACTTACTTCATTATTCCTTTTAATTATTACGGGTGTTGGTTTTTTAATTCA
>Ga0209585_10000503_pt1 | contig 15092 bp, 12 predicted proteins | sample NGEPerone_FD_185491 | JGI IMG/M metagenome (GOLD analysis project Ga0209585, IMG submission 185491) | Arctic peat soil microbial communities from the Barrow Environmental Observatory site, Barrow, Alaska, USA - NGEE Permafrost154B-one... | ecosystem: Environmental > Terrestrial > Soil >... | reverse complement strand
ATCATGGCCATGCCCTGGCCGCCGCCGACACACATGGTCTCCAGACCGAACTGCTTGTCGTGGAACTGCATGGAGTTGATCAGGGTGGTCGTGATCCGGGCACCGGTCATACCGAAGGGGTGACCGATCGCGATCGCACCGCCGTTGACGTTGAGCCTCTCGAAGTCGATGCCAAGGTCGCGCGCCGAGGGGATGACCTGCGAGGCGAACGCCTCGTTCATCTCGACCAGGTCGATGTCGTCGATGGTCATACCTGCGCGCGCCAACGCCTGCCTGGATGCCCCGACCGGGCCGAGGCCCATGATCTCAGGCGAGACGGCAGTGACGCCGGTGGACACGATCCGGGCCAGCGGGGTGAGCCCGAGCTCGGCGGCCCTGGTCTCGGACATGACCACCACCGCCGCGGCTCCGTCGTTGAGCGGGCAGCAGTTGCCGGCAGTCACGGTTCCATCGGGCCGGAATACCGGGGCGAGCTGGGCGACCTTCTCCAGGGTCACCCCGGCGCGCGGGCCGTCGTCCTTGTCCACCACCTTGCCGTCGGGCAGCGTGACCGGGGTGATGTCACGCGCCCAGAAGCCGTTGGCGATCGCCTTCTCGGCGAGGTTCTGGCTGCGGACGCCGAACTCGTCCTGCTCCTGGCGGGTGATGCCCCTGAGCTGCGCGACGTTCTCGGCGGTCTGCCCCATCGCGATGTAGGCGTCGGGGAGGTGGTCGTTCTCGCGCGGGTCGGCCCAGGTCTGACCACCAGCCGCAAACCTCCCGGTGCGGGTCACCGCCTCGGCGAACACCGGGTTCTTGGTGTCCGGAAGGCCGTCGGTGTTGCCTTTGGTATAGCGGCTGACCGTCTCCACGCCGGCGGAGATGAAGACGTCGCCCTCCCCAGCCCTGATCGCGTGCATTGCCATCCGGGTGGACTGCAGGCTCGAGGAGCAGTAGCGGTTGATCGTGGTGCCTGGCACGTGGTCCATTCCGGCGAGCACCGCGACGACGCGGCCCAAGTTGAAGCCGGACTCACCCCCGGGTTGACCGCAGCCCAGAACCAGATCCTCGATGTCGGCGACGTCGAGCTCTGGGATCTTGCCCAGCGCGGCCCGGACCATCTGCACTGTCAGGTCGTCGGATCGGACGTCCTTCAGGGAGCCCTTGAAGGCACGGCCGATGGGCGAGCGAGCGGTGGAGACGATGACTGCTTCGGGCATGGGGTGTTTCCTTCCTTTGCTCCGAGCGGCGGTTGCATTACTAAGCGCTTGCTTATTACTAAGCGGTTGCTTAGCATTGCTCACGTCCGGCATTCCCGTCAACACCCGCTCGTGAAGGATCCCTATGGGTCAGATCACAGATGCCACCGACGCGCGCAGCCGGTTGGTCGCAGCTGCCGTGGAGTCGTTCGCCGCCAAGGGTTTCCGCGGGACGACGACCCGGGACATCGCCTCAGCGGCGGGGATGAGCCCGGCGGCGCTCTACGTCCACCACAAGTCCAAGGAGGATCTGCTCTACCTCATCTCGCGGACCGGCCACGAGCGCACCTTGCATCTCGTCAAAGATGCGGTCGCCAGCTCGAACGACCCGGTGGAGCAGCTTCTGGCCGTGGTGCGCGGATTCACGGTCCACCATGCGCGCGGCCACACCAGCGCGCGCGTCGTCAACTACGAGCTCGCCGCGCTTAGCCCGGAGCACCTGCGCGAGATCGTCGGCATCCGGCACGCGATTGAAGCGGAGATGCGCAGGGTCGTGGGGGCCGGCGTCGCCTCCGGTGCTTTCCGCACCTCCAACCCACGGATGGCGGCGTTGGCCCTGCTGTCCCTGGGCGTCGACGTCGCCCGCTGGTACCGCGACGAGGGCGAGTGGAGTCCCGAGGAGATCGCCGACTACTACTGCGAGGTGGCGCTTCGCATCGTCGGCGCGCATCGCTAAGGTCTCGTGACGAAATAATGTCCAGCCGCTACGGCGTGTCGGCCGGTTCCAGGGTCGGGTAGGCCGGGCGCATTGCTGCGCCCGGCCCCCCTCAGAACCGGACTTGCGACTTTCACCGCATCCGGCTCAAGCAAGCACCGAGGGCCCACTGGCAGGCAGAAGTGCTGTGCCCGTGCCGTCGCCGACGTGTCGGCGTTGGCATTGGGCGTGGATGAGACGGAGTTTGGTTGCACAGCTCGAACGTCGCGTCGGCCCAGCCGGTCAGGCAACGGAAGAAACCGGCACGGAAGTCGACCAGCGCCGCCATCGACGGGCTCGCCTCGGCGAATCGGGTGTGTTGTGTGCTCATCAGCCATTCTTCCCAGACAGTATCTATACTGTCTGGGAGAAGTGCTGGCAGATTCACCTCCACACGCCCGAAGGACCTCACATTGGCGCGATCAACCGCACAACGACTGGCCACATACCGAAGCCGTTACCGCGTGCTCGTGGCCCAGCTCGCCGACGTCGGCTACATCGCCGCCGGCAGCATCACCCGTCGCCACACCCGCTGCGGAACCCCCAGCTGCCGATGTCACGCCGACCCCCCGCAGATGCATGGACCGTACTGGCAGTGGACAGCCAAGATCGACGGCAAGACCGTCACCCGCCGACTCAGCCAGACCGAAGCCGAGCTCTACCAGGGGTGGATCGCCAACGACCGGCAGCTACGCGCCATCATCACCCAGATGCGCCAGGTGGCAGCCAAGGCCACTGAACTGACCATGAACGAGGCCAAGAACAAGTCGGCCAAGGTTTAATCGCAAGCTTAGAGCACGGGTGGGAGGACGGCCTCGATAAGGTGAGGGCCGGGGTCCGCGAGGGCCCGCTCCAGTTGGGCCGTGAAGTCGTCGGCCGTCTCGGCGCGGCTCGCCGCTACCCCCATGCCCTTCGCGATGGCGACGAAGTCGAGGTTCGGCCGCGAAAGGTCGAACAGGTCGGCGGCACGACCGCCGGCCGCCTCGGCGCCGACCCGCTGCAACTCGAGGTTGAGGATGGCGTACGAGCGGTTGTTGAAGATTACCGTCGTGACATCGAGCCCCTCCCGCGCCTGCGTCCACAGGGACTGGATCGTGTACATCGCGCTGCCATCGGCCTCGAGCGACACAACCTTGCGGTCAGGGCAGGCAATCGCCGCTCCCGTGGCCACGGGCAGGCCCTGGCCAATCGCGCCTCCGGTGAGGCAGAGCCAGTCGTGGGGTGGTGCACCCGCGGTCGCTCCCGCAGTCCACAAGCCCGCGGTGTTGGCCTCGTCGGACACGATGGCTCCGTCCGGGAGCAGAGCGCCGAGCGCGTTCGCGACGGCCTCACCTGTCAACGGCCCAGTAGGCCGGTCCGGGCGACTCGGGGCCTGCAGTGTGGGATCCGTCCCGGCGGCCCCGACCGCGTCGACCAGGTGCTCGAGCCCACCAAGAGCGTTGTCACCACCGGAGGCGAGGACGTGGACTTCGCAGCCGTCGGGGACCAGGTCACTCGGCTTGCCCGGGTAGGCGAAGAAGGACACCGGCGCCTTGGCGCCGACAAGCACGAGATGACGGAATCCGGCCAGCTGGGCCGTCGCGAACTCGGCCAGGTAGGCGAGCCGCTCGACGGGTGGCCGTCCGGCACCGCGTTCGAGGCGGGCCGGGAACGTCTCGCACAACAACTTGGCCCCAACCGCATTTGCGACGCGACTGGCAGCCACGAGGGCGGGACCGCGCGTCGCGCTCCCGCCGACCAGCAACGCCGCGGACTCGCCCGAGCACAGCGCCTTGGCGACGGCGTTGATCACGTCGCCCGCAACCTCGGAGGGCGGCACTACCGGTCGGGCGGTGGCCGGTCCGCTGGACTCCAGCCACGAGACGTCAGCCGGCAGCACGAGCGTTGCGACCTGCCCCGGCGGCGCACACGCTGCGGCCACCGCATCCGCGACGTCGTCGGCCACGTCCTGCGGCCGATCCGACTGGCGGAACCAACCCGACACGGTGCGGGCCAGGCCCTCGATGTCGGACTGCAAGGGCGCGTCATACTGCCTGTGGTAGGTCGCGTGCTCGCCGACGATATTGACGATCGGCGTCCCGGCACGCCGGGCGTTGTGGAGGTTGGCCAGCCCATTACCCAGGCCCGGCCCGAGGTGGAGGAGCGTGGCCGCCGGACGGCCCGCCATCCGGCCGTAGCCGTCAGCAGCGCCGGTGACGACGCCCTCAAACAACCCGAGGATGGCTCGCATGTCGGGCACCGCATCGAGCGCGGCGACAAAGTGCATCTCGGAGGTGCCCGGGTTGGTGAAGCACACGTCGACGCCGCAGCCCACGAGCGTCCTGAGCAAGGCCTGCGCACCGTTCATGGTGGGTCTCCGATCGAGGTCAGGAGGGCGCCCGGGTTCAGGATGCCGTGGGGGTCGAACGCGAACTTGATCCCGCGCATCAGGCGCAGCTTGGCAGGGTCCTCAAGTGCGAGAAAGTGAGACTTCTTCGCGGTGCCGATGCCGTGCTCGGCCGAAATCGCCCCACCCAAGGCCAACCCGGCCTCGAAGATGGCGCGCATCACCGCCTCACGCTTCTCGTCATCGGGCTGGAAGACCGACAGGTGCACATTGCCATCGCCCGCGTGCCCGGCACCGGCCACGGTGCTGGCGTGCTCTTCGGCGAGGTGCGACACCGTCGCCAGGTAGCCGGGGATCGATGCCCGGGGCACCACCACGTCGACGATGTCGTTGGCACCGAACAACTTGGCCACCCAGAATGCCTTCTCCCGGGCCTCCAGGAGTTGGGCTGCGGAGGCTGGCGGCAGCACGTACACGTCCATCGCCCCGAAGACTTCGAGGAGGCTGCTGAGGGCAATGACATCCTCATCGAGCCGATCGGCGCGGCCGTTCTCCAGCACCACCACGAGGTAGGCAAGGGCGGCGTCCTTGACCTCTGCCGGAATGCCGAGGTCGAGGCCGACGTGAGCCGTGGCCGCCGCCATGCTCAACGTGTCGATGTATTCGAGCACCAAGGGGTCGGCGCCGCTGGCGATGATGCGTGGCACCGCCGTGGCGATCTCGGTGATCGAGCGGAACGGGACGAGCACGGTGGCGCTGTGAGCCGGGCGCGGGTAGAGCCTGAGCACGACCTCGGTGACGACTGCGAGGGTGCCCTCGGAGCCGACAATGAGCTGCGTCAGGTCGTAGCCGCTTGTCGCCTTGACGAACCTCCCGCCGGTGCGGATGACCTCTCCCGTGGCGAGGACTGCTTCCAGGCCGAGGACCTGGTGACGCGTCACTCCGTACTTCACCGCCCGCATGCCGCCGGCATTCGTCGCAACGTTGCCACCCAGCGAGGCACTGCTCTCCCCTGGGAACACCGGGTACACGAGGCCGTGGGCCGCCGTCACCTCGTCGAGCTGGGCGAGGGTCACCCCGGGCTGGACAACGGCCACCTGGTTGTCCGTGTCGATCTCGAGGATCCGGTTCATTCGCTCGAATGAGAGCAAGATGCCGCCCTTGCTGGGCACGCACCCACCGGACAGCCCTGTCCCGCTACCTCGGGCCGTGACCGACAGCCGCAGCTCGTCGGCCAACCGGAGGACCGCGACCACGTCCTCGGTGGTCACGGGCAGCACCACCGCGGCTGGCCGTTCCGGCACGCAGGTGAGCGACTCATCGTGCGTGTAGTCATCCGTGATCGCACCATCGGCCAGGACCTGTACAGCTGGCACAATCTCGAGCAACCGCTGTGCGATGTCCGTCATCTACTTCTCGTCACTCCTCGGTGCGGCTCGGGCCGGGAACTCAGGCGCTCACCTCTCGTGCTCATCCGTGCTCACCTGTCGTCGCAGAGGGGGTTGTCCGATCGGGAGTGCACCAGGTAAAGGTGTTCGAGTAGGTCGCTGATCTCGGCGTCTTGGATACCCATTGCAAGCAGCCACGCCTCGGCGGCCCGCAACGAAGCGCCCAGTCGAGCGTTCACCGAACAAGTCGCGAAGCCTCCTCGGTCATCAGCCGTTCCACGGTGCAGCGGGCCACCAGCATGCCGCGCCGGCGCAGGTGGTGCTGCCGCATGTTGCGCTGTCCAAACATACCCTCCGGCAGCTCGGCGCGATCGCGAGAAAGGTTGGTGGCGTGGGCGTCAGTGACACACCGAGGCGCCGTTCGTCGACACGCATTAGCTGCGCGGGCGATCTTCACCTCATGCTGAGTGAGCACGCGACAGACACGGTCGGCTGTGCCTCCTCCCCAGCTCGACCCGAACACTGCCCGGTGTTAGTCGATGAACCGCACCAGAATCAAAGTCGCGAATCGAGCTCCCCAGCGAAGAAAGACGCGATGAGTTCACCCAGTCCCGCGCGCCGGCCGCGTCACGCTCACCCGGCGACGCTCGTGTAGCCGGGCCGTGAGCTCACAGTTGCAGGGACTTGACCTCAAGAAACTCCTCCAGGCCGTAGGCTCCCAGCTCGCGGCCATTGCCGCTCTGCTTGTAGCCACCGAACGGTGCCAGAGCGTTGAAACGGCCGCCGTTGATGTCGACCATCCCGGTACGCAGCCGACGGCTGAACGCCACTGCCCGATCCTGGTCGGCGGAGAACACCGCTCCGGACAATCCATAGGGTGTGTCATTCGCGATGGCCACCGCCTCGTCCTCGTCGCGGTACGGGATCACGACCAGCACCGGACCAAAGACCTCTTCCTGCTCGATTCGCGAACCGGGGTGGACGTCGGTCAACACGGTCGGCGCGACGTAGTACCCGTGCTCGTCGTCGATTGGCCGCCCGGTGCCACCGACCACCACCGTGGCTCCGTCGCTGATCGCCATGTCGATGTAGTCACGAACGCGTTTGAACTGGTTGGCGTTGGCCAACGGGCCGATCCGGGTCGACTCATCCGTCGGCGCCCCGACCGTGTACTTGGCCGCCGCGTCACGCAAGAGCTCGACCATCTCGTCGTGGCGTGCGGCCGGCACCAGCATCCGCGTCCACGCGGTGCAGGTCTGGCCGGCATTGATGAAGCAGTTCGCGAGGCCGATCTTGGCCGCCCGACCAAGATCGGCGTCGTCCAGGACTATGGTCGCGCTCTTGCCGCCCAACTCCAACGCAACCCGCTTGACGGTCTGCGACGCGACAGCCGAGACCCGTTTGCCGGCCGCGGTCGAGCCGGTGAAACTGATCATGTCCACATCAGGATGCGCGGCCAGCGCTTCCCCGACCACGGGTCCAAGACCCGTCACCAGATTGAAGACCCCGGCGGGCAGGCCGACTGAATCGAAGATCTCCGCCAACACGAACGCAGACAGCGGCGCTATCTCGCTTGGTTTGAGCACCACCACCGCGCCAGCCGCCAGCGCTGCAGCGACCTTGGCCACCACCTGATGCAACGGGTAGTTCCACGGCGTGATCGCACCGACCACGCCAATCGCTTCCTTCAGTACCAAGGAGTTGCCGATCTTCTCCTCGAAGGAGTACTCGCCCAGCAGATCGGCGAACGACCGCAGCACCCGCACCGGATTGCCGACCTGCACGGCGATAGAGAACGCCAGCGGTGAACCCATCTCCTGTGTGATGAGGCCAGCGACCTCTTCCGTCCGCGCTTCCAAAGCATCCGCCGCTGCCCGCAGCAACCGCGCGCGCTCCTCGACCGGCGTGCCGGACCACGACTCGAACGCACCGCGCGCTGCAGCCACGGCGCGGTCGATGTCGACCTCCGTACCGGCTGGGACGTTGGCCAGAGCCTGTTCGGTCGACGGATCGACCACTGTCAACGGCTCGCGGTCGGATGCCGCAATCCACTCCCCACCAATGTAGAAACTCTTCCGCTCGATCACGATCGGTCAATCCTCTCAATGTCTTCTGCTTCTTCTGTTGGGTGCCGTCAAGGCCGCCCGGCTATGGCACCACCAACGAGCGGGCGCCCTGGCCCCGCTCCATTCGCGCGAACGCGTCGTCGATCCCGTCCAACCCAATGCGGTCGGTGATCAGAGCGCCGAGGTCCAGCCGCCCGTTCGCGGCGTGATCCAACAACAACGGTATGTCGACCAGAGGATTGGTCGATCCGTACACGCAGCCGGACAGGGTGCGTGCGAAGTAGAACAGCTCCAGCGCACTGAAGCTGACCTGCTGGTCCTTGCCGCCGATACCCACCACAGTCGTATGGCCACCGCGCCGGGTCGCCGACCATGCGGTGCGGATGGTCCCGGCGGATCCCACACAGTCGAAAGCATGATCGGCGCCGCGGTTGCCGGTGAGCCTGCGGACCTGCCGAGCCAGTTCGCCGCCAGCCTCCAGCACGTCGGTGGCACCCATCGACTCGGCGAGCGCGAACTTCTCTGCCGACCGATCCACCACGATGATCTGGCCCGCATCGGCCAGCCGGGCACCCTGCACCACCGACAGGCCCACACCGCCCAGCCCGACCACCAGCACCGACTGTCCAGGCTGCACCCGCGCGGTCTTCAGTACTGCGCCGACGCCGGTCATCACCGCGCAGCCCACAAGAGCCGCATGCTCCAACGGAACGGCATCCGGTACGGCGATGACGGCACGCGCCGAGACCACCGTCTCCTCGGCGAAACCGCCGGTGGACAGGCCGGGGTAGACATCTATACCGAGTGCCTTGGCGTACGGCTCGGACGCGGCGTCCGCGGCGTGTTCGCACAGCCATGGTTCGTCTGCGGTGCAGAACCAGCACTCGCCGCACGGTGGAGCCCAGCAGAGCACAACGCGGTCCCCGACGGACACCGTGTCGACACTGGCGCCGATCGCGGTGATCGTGCCGGCCACTTCGTGCCCGAGAACGGCCGGCACCGGCTGGGCCAACGTTCCCCGAGCCAGCGAGAGGTCGCTGTGACAGACACCCGTCGCGGCTATCCGTACCCGCACCTGACTCAGACCGGGATCAGGCAGCTCGAGGTCGGTGACGCGCAGCGCGCCACCGACCTCCGTCAGGACTGCAGCTCGAACCATGGTGCTCCTTATGTTGTATCGCAGGTTCAGGCTTGCGGGACGTAGGACCGGGGGAAGGTCTCCGGCTGCGGCTCCGGCTGCGGCTGCGGCTCCGGCTCGGGCGGCAGTTGCGGCGGTTCAGGTAGCGGATTTCCCTCGTCGACCTGTTCGTCGACGGTCTCATGTGTGCTCTGCTCGGTCACGGCCTTGTCCTCTCTTATGCGGGCACGGGGACGCAGGTGCATCCCTTGTGGGTTGGCATTTCGTGGTCGTCGGGCCAGCATGCCACCGTGCCGCTTTCGCACGGGCCAGGTTTGCGGTCTCGGTGTTCAGAAAGAGTCTGGCGAGCCGGGTTGAGCCGGTGACAAACTCGACCGATGGACCAACACTCAGCTGCGCTCGATCGGGCGCACGCGCATGCACTGGACTGGCTGTCGTCCCTGGGGGATCGACCGGTCCCACCACAGGCAACCATCGACCAGGTGGTCCAGGCGCTCGGCACGGCCCTTCCGGACAATGGGTCCGACCCAGCAGCGGTCATCGACCTGCTGGCCGAGGCATGCGATCCCGGACTCACCGCCATGGGGTCGGGGCGTTTCTTCGGCTTCGTCGTCGGAGGGACCCACCCTGCCGCCCTCGCGGCCGACTGGTTGGTCAGCGCATGGGACCAGAACAGCGGTCTGCGCCGGGTGACCCCGGCGCACAGCGCCGTCGAAGATGTCACCAGCGCCTGGTTGTTGGACCTGCTCGGGCTGCCCGGCGAGAGCGCTGTCGGGTTCGTGACTGGCGGCACCATGGCCAACTTCACCGGGCTGGCCGCCGGGCGGGATGCTGTTCTCCGGAAGGCCGGCTGGGACGTGGCCCAGCGCAGTCTCACCGGCGGACCACGAGTACGAGTCATCGTGGGCGCCGAGCGGCATGACACCGTCGACCTGGCGCTTCGTTATCTCGGGCTGGGGTCGCCCGAGCAGGTCCCGGTCGATGATCAGGGGCGGCTGCGTGCCGACGCGCTGCAGTCTGCGCTCGACGAAGGCAGCGACGAGCCGACGATCGTCGTACTCCAGGCGGGCAACGTTCACTCCGGCGCGTTCGACCCGTTCACCCAGGCGATCACCGCGGCGCACGCACACGGCGCCTGGGTGCACGTCGATGGTGCGTTCGGGCTGTGGGCGGCGGCCTCGCCGTCATACCGGCACCTGGTCCTGGGATGCGAGGCGGCGGACTCCTGGGCCACGGATGCGCACAAGACGCTGAACGTGCCCTACGACACCGGCCTCGCCATCGTCCGCGATGCCGCGGCTCTGCGCGCGTCGATGGGTATGCACGGCGCGTACCTGATCCACGACGAGCTGGGGGAACCGTTCGACAAGGTTCCCGAGCTCTCACGGCGCGGACGCGCGTTTCCGGTGTGGGCGGTGTTGCGGTCGCTGGGGCGCTCCGGGGTGGCCGAGCTCGTGGAGCGTCTCTGCCACCACGCCTCCACCTTTGCCGCTGGCCTGGACGAGATCGAGGGTGCCACCGTGCTCAACGACGTCGTGTTCACCCAGGTGTGTGCGACGTTCGGCACCGACCAGCGCACCGAGGAGGTCGTACGCCGAATGCTCGAGGACGGCACGGCCTGGATGACCGGTTCGACGTGGCACGACCAGAGCGTGCTGCGGATCTCGGTGAGCAACTGGTCGACCACCGAGGACGACGTCGAGCGCAGCCTGGATGCCGTTCGCAAAGCGGCCATCGGGCTCTGACCTGGCGCCGTCGCCGACCCGCCTTCAGGAGATCGGCCGAACTGGCGGGACCGGCCCGATCCGCTGAGGGTGTCGGTGGTCCGTCCTAGTCTCACGGCTGTCGCCGGCGCAGGTGGCGGGGCAGGGGCGACGTGAGTTGACTCCGGGACTATCAAACGTGGTAAGCGTACGCTAATGTGTACGCATGAGTCGAAGGATGTCGGAAGAGATGACACTAAATGCGTTCGTGCCGAACGCGCCGCTGGCGCGGGTAGGGCATCGCGAACTACGCGAGAAGCTCGGGCCCACGCTCGAGAAGATCAGCGCATCCCACGCCGCGGTGGAGGTGGTCAACCGCGGGCGGGCGGAGGCTGTCGTCGTGGCACACGACGTGTTCGCCGGTCTCGTCGCGTCCCGCCGCGAGCTCGATGAGGTTCGCAGCAGTGTCGCCCTACTGCTTTCCGCGGTCTCATCCGGCGCCGCGGTGCCTTCTGACACCTTGACCCGACTGGGCATCACTATTCCGCTGGACTTCGATTCCCTGCAGTCCTTCCAGGCGTCCTACCCTGCGCGGGTCACCCACGACGAGGATGGTCAGCGCCTGCGGCCCGTTCCGACACTGGTTCTGGAGTCCTACCTGGATGAGGTTGACCAGCCTGACGAGTTTGTGGACGTAGACGAATGACGGCGATGCCGTCACTTCCTTTTGCCGGCACGTACCCTCTCGACGCGGGCTTCTGGGTGCCGGCGTCGGATGCCGACGAATACCCCTGGAGGTTCGGAGATCTGGTGGCGACCCCCGAGAGCCCGGAGAGGTTCGGGGCGGTGGATTCCAAGGGGCGGCCGTGGCGCGCCCTCCTGCTGACCCATCCCAGCTGTGAACTTGGCGCGAAAGGCGCGCCCGGCGGCGTTCAGGCCGTGCGCGTGTTCTGGCTGCGCGAGGTCAGTAGACCGCAGGGTGCGGAAGTGATAACCGGGTATGTCGAGGTTGACGGCCACCTTCGGGTGGCCCGGGCCCATCAGGTCTATCTCGCGGCTGTGCCCGGACACGTGAAGCTAGGGGAGCGCATGTTCGCTGATCTCCGGCAGAGCATCCGTGTCCCAGCCGAGTACCTCCAGGCTGCGGGGCGGGTCGGGGCCATGTCTCACGACGCTCGCATTGCCGTCCTTCGTCGGGACGCGTACTTCCGATACCGCTGGCCGCTGGGCCTCGATGACGTACTCAATCTTGAGAGGTTTCGCATCGAGGCCGACCACAATTTTGTGGGCCCTCGCCCGCAGTGGACTGCCACATGACCAACTCGGAGCAGTCGATCCGCCGCCGGTGGCGCTGTTGTCGGAACTTCTCACCGACGAGTTGACCCGCGGCTAACACCCGGGGGTCCCACCAGCCGGCCTGGTATCAGAGCGACGAGGTCAGCCCACCCCCCTCCTCAGCCGCTGGCTCGGGCCGAGGCATCCGGCCGTCTGCTCCAGTCGCGTGTTCCGCGGGACGGCTCGGGAAGGGGTGCGTGAAGACCAGCCGGTGGTGGAAGCGGACGGCGATCTCATCGGCCGGATAGGTGGTGAACTCGGTCCAGGTCAGCTCCACGCGCTGTAATCTGCCGTCGGCAGCGAACACCGAACCGGAAGGGGCCCCGTGAACCGGCAGCGAGTGGGGATCGTCGGTGCGGGGGTGCTGGGTCTGGCCGTCGCATACCGCCTGCAACAGAGGCACCCCGGCATCAGCGTCGAGGTCGTCGAGAAGGAACACGCCGTCGCGATGCACCAGACCGGCCGCAACAGTGGCGTGGTGCATGCCGGCATCTACTACCCACCCGGCTCACAGAAGGCGCAGCTGTGCGTCAGCGGTGGCCGCCAGCTGCGCGAGTACTGCGCGGCGCGGGGCCTGGTCTTCGAGGAGTGCGGCAAGCTGGTCGTGGCACGAGGGCCGGACGAGGTGCCACGGCTGCGGGGCCTGCTCGAGCGCGGACAGGCCAACGGCGTGCGTGACCTGCGCTGGCTCGACGGCGACGCCCTGGGCGAGGTCGAGCCGCACGCGAAGGGCGTTGCGGCCGTGCACTCCCCGCACACCGCAATCGTCGACTTCACGGCGATCTCCCACCAGCTGGCTCGCGACGTGAGCGAGGCCGGTGGCGCCGTCCGGCTCGACGAGCAGGTGCACGCCATCGTCCAGGACTTTCGGTCGGTCACCCTGGACACCGAGCGCGAGTCCCGTACCTACGACCTGGTCATCGCCTGCGCCGGGCTGCAGGCCGACCGGGTGGCCAAGCTGGTGGGCGACGCGGCGGACCCTGCCATCCTCCCGTTCCGCGGCGAGTACCTCGCGCTGCGCCCTGAGCGCACCCACCTGGTGCGGGGGCTGATCTACCCGGTCCCCGACCCCCGATACCCCTTCCTCGGCGTGCACCTGACCCGACGTGTTGACGGCGGAGTCACCCTCGGACCGAACGCAGTGCTGGCGCTGTCGCGCGAGGGATATCGGCGGCGCGATGTCAGCTGGGCCGACCTGGTCGAGACGCTGCGCTGGCCCGGCTTCGCCCCCCTGGCCCGCGAGCACTGGCGCGCCGGGGCGGTCGAGCTCGCGTCCTCGCTCAACCGCAGACGGTTCGTCGCACTGGCCCGACGCTACGTGCCCGAGCTTGCGCTGGCAGACGTCGTCTCGGCACCGGCAGGTGTTCGAGCGCAGGCAGTCGACGCCCACGGCCAGCTGGTTGACGACTTCCGGATCACCCGGAACGGCCGCGTGGTCAACGTGCGCAACGCCCCGTCACCGGCCGCGACCTCGTCCCTGGCTATCGCCGACCACATCATCGACGGTCTCGCACTGGGCTGAGAGCGCCCGGTCAAGAAGGCGAGCGGGCCAGCGTCACGACCTCTGCCGATGCCGAGGTAGCTCTCCTGGACCCTCGGGTCTGCACCCAAAGATGGCCGCGGGTGGGTGGTCCACCCCAGCTGTGAAGTTGGCGCGAAGGGTGCGCCCAGCGGCGTTCAGGCCGTGCGCATGTTCGCTGATCTGCGGCGGAGCGTTCGCATCCCCGTCGAACATCTCCAGGCCGCAGGGCGGGTCGGCGCCATGTCTCACGACGCTCGCGTTGCCGTCCTTCGTCGGGACGCGTATTTCCGATACCGCTGGCCGCTGAGCCTCGACGACGTACTGAATCTTGAGAGGTTCCGTGGACTCGCACAGCTGCCGGCTGTCAGCGGCGGACGAATCGCCTTTCCCAGAGGCCGGTGACGATGTCGACCTTGCGATGCCCATCGAAGAGGAACCCGTGCTTGGCGTAGAAGGCCTGGGCCCGCGGGTTCTTCTCGAACACCCACAGGTAAGCGGGAGCTGCGCCGATGGCCAGATCCATCAGCGCGGCGGCCACACCGGAGCCGCGATGCCCGGCGGCCACGTACAGGCTCATGAGCTCAAGGGCAGGAGCGTCAGATGCATTGGGCTCCCCCCAACTGACGACGCCGATCACCGCGTTGCCGGACTCGGCGAGGGCGATCTTGCGAGAGCCCGACACCAGCCGGTCACGCCAGCGGACCTCACGGTCCTCGACGCTGACGCGGTCGACGTACCCCTGCGGAACCAGGTCGCGGTAGGCCTCCCGCCAACACTCGGCCTGGAACTTGGTGATGGCACCCACATCGGACAGCGAAGCCGGCCGCAGTCGGGCAGCTGAGCTGCTCTGGGAACAGGTGTGGCTGGTCGTCACACGGACATTTTCGCACGCAGGTGCCCTGCGGCCCATGTGCAGGGCCCGGCGTGGTGCCGGGGACTGCGTACGCTGGCATGTGCCCCCGTCTGGAGCGGCTGACCGTTTTACCGACCCCGCGCATGCTCTCCCTTCGTCGGCTCGTCGGGCGCGAGAGATCCTCGACCTGACGGCTCGTGGCACAGGCTTACTGCTGCCCTTCCATCAAGGGAGGGACTGCGGCAGCGGCTTCGCGGGCGAGGAAGGAGCCGAGCTCCGCGATCGTGGTCATGATCGGGGCCGGGAACACGACGGTGGTGTTCTTGTCCACGCCGATCTCGACCAGGCTCTGCAGGTTGCGAAGCTGCAGCGCCAACGGGTGGGCCATCATGGTGTCCGAGGCGTCACCCAGCGCGGCCGCGGCCAGAGACTCTCCCTCGGCGTTGATGATCTTCGCCCGCTTCTCCCGCTCGGCCTCAGCCTGGCGGGCCATGGCACGTTTCATGCTCTCGGGCAGCTGGATGTCCTTCAGCTCCACCAGGGTTACCTCCACACCCCACTCGACGGTGGTGACGTCGAGGATCTCGCGGATGTCCAGGTTGATCCGGTCGGTTTCGGACAATGTCTCATCAAGGGTGTGTTGGCCGACGACCTTACGCAGCGTGGTCTGGGCGATCTGGTCGATGGCGGCGCGCACGTTTTCGATCGCGACGACCGACTTCACCGCGTCGACGACGCGGAAGTAGGCGACCGCGGATACATCGACGCTGACGTTGTCGCGGGTGATGATGCCCTGGGACTGGATCGGCATCGTGATGATCCGCAGCGA
>Ga0209585_10000502_pt1 | contig 15092 bp, 16 predicted proteins | sample NGEPerone_FD_185491 | JGI IMG/M metagenome (GOLD analysis project Ga0209585, IMG submission 185491) | Arctic peat soil microbial communities from the Barrow Environmental Observatory site, Barrow, Alaska, USA - NGEE Permafrost154B-one... | ecosystem: Environmental > Terrestrial > Soil >... | reverse complement strand
ACTGCGGGCATTGTGGGCCGTTGCAGAACAGGATCGACACGCGCCCGCGGTCGAGCTCATCCTTGCGGTCAAGCATCTCGTCGTGCGGAATGTTCACCGATCCTGCGATCGTGCGTCCACCGAAGGACCCGGCGGTGCGGGAGTCGATGATGGACGCGCCCTGCTCGACCATGTCGACCAGCTCGAGCTCACCGACGGTGCGCACCCCAGGCGCAGCCTCGAGCGGCTGCATCTCACCCCACGTGGTGTCAACGGCGACGACGTCGGTCTCGCCGTCGACCGGCCACGGCACGCTGCGTGGTTTCGCGTTCGTGGACCGTTCTCGACGTTTCATCTGTCCTCCGCGTCAGTCAAGCCTTGAACCCCACCCGCCGGATCGCCCTCGTAGTTGTGCCTGGTCCGCGCCCGCTCACAAACCCGAGCGGGGTAGGCAGCCGAGGTACGAAGGCCGATGGAGTTGTGAGATGGACTATGGAAGCACTGTAACGACGGAGCTCGACGGGGCAAGGCCGGGACGTCGACCTTGGGAGGTCCTCGCGGAAGTCGGTGCGACCGAAGGCGCCAATACGGCCCACCACGGCCTCTTCTCGTGCGGGCTGCTGGAGGGCGATGGCCTGCTGTCGCTGCTCCTCGGTGACCTTGAGCTTGTCACCGGCGGTGAAGACGGCGGTGGTGAAACCGTCCAGGAAGTTCGCCCGGTCGGTGCGGGCACCCTCCTCCATCTCCTGCAGTCCGGACTCTTCGAGGCCGCCGTCGGGGTTGTCGTCCGTCTTGAGGAGGTTCCCGCAACGGCTGCGTGCTCGGCTCGTTGGCCGCACATGAGCCACGAGTAGCTCCGCGTCCTCGTCGAACTCGACCAGCTCGATAACCGTCTTCTCGACGCCCAAGAAGGGCTCGCCATTGGCTTACATCACGCCCCACCCTCGTCCGGCTCGCTTCGCTTGCAGTAGTGGTGGCGGGCGATCACATGACTCAGGCAGTCGATGTTCCACCGAGCGTCGCAAGATCACACGCCGCTGACCGTGCTCGCTCAGGCATCCGGACAGTCCCATTTTGCGTCCATCAGGACGACGTGGCCAACGACCGCTCATAACAAGCATGTCCGATAGTTCCCACCGTTCCGGTAGCGGAACGGTAATTGGCCGCACCGTTCCCGCGATGGGCAGTCAGATCCTGCTGATCGGTGGAGCATCGGGCGTACCCGATGAGTAGCGCCGCCATGGCGCACCTCCTACAACTTGGCCGGCCCAAGGCAACACCTCGGCCACCGGCAACTGCCAATGCCGCTGCCTCAACCCCACCCCCCCCACCGCCCGCAGCAGGATCGGCTTGTGACAATTCGGATGGCTGCCACACGCAGATCGTGAGGGCCCCGAACCAACTGGTAACTCGTTGATGGGCGGACGTGTCCGCGATGACTGAGATGATCTTGCGCATGATCGTGATGCCGGACCTGGTAACCGAGGCCACTTCGGAGATGCGGCGAGCCCTTGGCGACTCTCTCAACTCCGACTGGAACGTGCTGGCTGCAGACCTTGAGTGGTCTTGTCGGGGAACTGCGGCGCATGTGGCCGACGACCTCCTGCGGGACAACAACGCACCACCGGTGCCGGAGTCTCCTTTGGCCCCGATCGAGGATGGATCATCGGTCAAGGGTCGGTTTTTGGCCGATCAAGATGACCCCGCTTTCGTAGGCGAAGATCACCGCCTGCACGCGGTCGCGAAGACCCAACTTCATCAGAACCCGTGCAACGTGCGTCTTGACCGTTGTCTCGGCAACGACCAGTTGGTCGGCGATCTCCGCGTTGGAGAGTCCTTGCGCGAGCAGCAGCAGGATCTCTCGCTCTCGTGGGGTCAGCGAGTCCAACACCGCAGGTGGCGCCCCTCCGGGAGGGCGGTCGAGGTATACCTCGATCAGCCGCCTAGTGATCGCCGGAGACAGCAGCGACTCACCGGACACGACGGCGCGGATGCCCTCAACGAGCTGCTCGGGGGGAGCATCCTTAAGCAGGAACCCTGACGCCCCGGCAAGCAGAGCGTCGTGGACGTACTCGTCCATGTTGAACGTGGTCAGCATGATCACCTTCGGGCCCGGCTGGGTCTTACGGTTCAGGATTCGACGGGTCGCCTCAATGCCGTTCAGACCGGGCATGCGCACGTCCATCAGCACCACGTCGGGGTGGCAGGCTTCGACTTGAACGAGGGCGTCTTGACCGTCGCGGGCCTCGCCCACGACGATAAGGTCTGGCTCGGCCTCCAGGATCATCCGGAATCCGGCGCGCACCAACGCCTGGTCGTCAACGACGAGGACCTGGATGTTCTTGGTCAAGCTCATGCCGCCCCCAGAGGCAGTTCGGCACGCAACTCGTATCCGCCACCCTCGGCGGCCCCTGCCGTGAGTTCGCCGCCATAGACCTCCACCCGCTCGCGCATGCCGAGCAGACCATGGCCGGGCGCTGCAGCTCCGCTCGGGCCATGCCCGTTGTCGCGCACGCAGAGCAGCAGCGAGTCCTCCCGGAAGCTGACACGCACCACGGCACGGGTCGCCTGCGCATGATTGAGCGTGTTGGTGAGGGCCTCCTGGACCAGCCGGTACGCCGTAAGCTCGAGCCCCGGCGGCAACGGCACAGCCTCACCTTCTGACTCGGTCGCCACGTCGAGCCCGGCCCGCCGGAAGTTCTCGACCATCGCGTCGAGCTGGTCCAGTGAGGGTGGTGGTGCCAGGTCCGGGGCGTCGCCCGCTGACCGGAGAACGCCAACCATCCGCCGCATCTCCGAGAGGGCCTCCCGGCCAGTTGCCTCCACGGTCTCCAGGGCGGCCCGCTCCTTGGTCTGGTCGGGCCGCATCAGCCGGCGGACGGCCGAGGCCTGCACGGTCATCACGCTGACGCTGTGCCCGATCACGTCGTGCAGTTCGCGTGCGATCCTGTTGCGCTCCTCCGCGACCGCGGTCAGCGCCCGCTCCTCACGCTCCCGGACCAGTCCTTGGACGTAGAGGCGACGCGTCCGCAAGTACGCGCCGAGCAGCCAGGCGATCACCCACGGTGCCAACCAGGCGCTGCCCTGGACGTACTGAATCGGACGCACGGTCAACGGGTCGAAGCCCATCCAGGCCAGGCCCAGCCCAAGCACCGCGGCAAGTCCCCACAGTGCCCTGCGCCGCTCCTCACGGTTGGCCACCGTGTAGGCCGCGACCATGGGAATCATCATCACCCCAAATCCCTCGGGCGACCCGAAGAGCACGAATTCCAGGGCCAGGGCGCCGCAGACCACCAGAACGCACCTGAAGGGGTAGATCCGCCGGAAGACCAGCGCCAGTGCGGCAACCCCGTACCCAAGCGCCTCCGCCCAGTGCGGACCTTGTCGGTGGGTCGCCAAGGCAGCCGTCCACGCCTCAACCTGGACCGCCGCCAGAACGACCAGGGCGACCAGACCATCGAAAGCGATCGAGCGCTTCCTCATACCAACAAGGTACGTGCCCCAGAGTTCCGATGGGTCCTCCGCGCGGAGGACGCAGTCGTCATCCCCACAGCCGACGACGAATTCGTCCGTCGGGCCGACGACACCTTAGGGGTCACAAACCTACGGTGAAGCCGTTCTGGTCCACAGCCGGCCAGCCCCATCATCAAGGAGGAAGAAATGGAAACCACTCGACGAGCGGCGGGCTTCGGACTGCTCGCTTACGGCATCGGCACCCCTGTCGCGTTCATGAGCATCGGATCACCCGGTGGTAACTACAGCGACCCAACCATCGCCACGTACATGTCCAGCGGGCACTGGGCCAGCGCGATTGCGTTGGCCTACATGGGCGCGTTCGCCGCGCTCGGCCTCCTGGTCTTCGCGAGTCGGATGCGGCACGAACTCCCCTCCGCCGGCGACCTCCTGTGGGGGTTGGCCGTCGCCGGGACCGCAGCAGCAGTAATCGGCTGGTTCCTCGTGGGCGGCATCGCGGTCGCATTCGCCGAAGGCGGACAACCCCTGACGTCGGTGTCCCACCCCGTGGTCTACGTGGTCAGCGAAATGAGCAACCTGATCGCAGTCTGTTCCAGTGCGTTCTTCGTAGGCGCCGCCGCCCTGGTGCTGGCCGCCAAGGCTGCACTCCCACGCTGGCTGCGCGTCGCGTCCTACGTCGCGGGCACCTGCGGCCTCCTAGCAGCATTCTTCTTCCCGATCTTCCTCTTCTGGCTATGGGCCATCACCTTTGGCATCTGGGCGGTCACAGCCGATGCCCGCGCCACCCAGCGGGCAACAGCACAAACCCAACCCGCCTAACACCCATCACCGAGCGACGCGTCGACGGTGCGCCACCAACGACTACGACGGCGCGTCGTCCGACTGCTCCAGCTGGGACTGTGTCCCAGCACGGCTCTGCGTGGGCGTCTTCAGATCAGTGACCCGCGGCCAACGCATAGGCGAAGCACGCACGAAGCCCAGCTTCGCCCAAAGCCGAACGCTGACCGACGCGTCTACACCTCGAGTCGGGCGCCCACCGACTGGACCTCGCTAGGCCGCAAGCGGATCCCCCGCCGGACTAGAACGCACACCCATCGCATCTGGCATGGGCTCGATCATGCCGTTCCCGAGGCTTGACGGCGGCCCCCACCTTTTCGAGCGAGGAGTGGTTGCTGACCGGGGTCTGGTCGCCCGGCTTCGGGGGAGCGGTCGCCGTGGTCTCGGGCCGCACCTCGAGGGTTCCGAGCACGTGCCCGCGGCGCCATAGGCAGCCTGCTACCAACCCCTGAAGCGGTTGGCCCCTATCGGGAATCTTGAGGCACGAAGACGTGGATTTTGTCCCCGTCGTCCTGGACCAGAGCGTCGGGCTGTTGCCGTGACACCACGTACGCCTCGACGCAGTCCCCGGAGGAACCCGCGAAATTCAGTGCCAGCAGGATATAGGCGGTCCGCAGATAGTCCTGCGGAAGGGTGAGCAGGGCGGCAGCCAGCGCGATTCCCCAAATGATGGTAGGTGCGAGGGCGACAACCACCGCGCTCCGGCGGGTGAGGTATGCGTGGTTTCCGGTCGTCAGGAAGGGGAACCGCACGCCATAGGAAGGCTTCACCTTGGTCAGTATTTGCAGGACGACCCCGTGAGTCGCTTCGTGAACCGCCATGTAAAGGAGGCAAGCGAACAGCGTCACGGAGATGGTGAGGATGGGACTCCAACTGGTCTCCAGGGGGAGTTCTAGCAGCAGCGCAGCTCCCACGGCGACGAGAGCCACCAGCACGAAAAGGCCCTGGACTGCGACGGCGAACTTCTTCTCCTTCTTGAGGTCGACCGTCCGGTGCTCACGGTATGTGCGCGGGAGTTCGGTGGTGTCCCGCAAGCTGCCCTGATCGCCCATATCGTCTCCTCAGCAGTGCCCGCAGCCTAGTCCGCGCTGGCCTTCACTGCTACCCACGATCTGGGAACGACCATCATGGGCGAGTGCGCGTGATGCAGGACGGCTTGGCTGACGGAACCCAGCAGCAGTCCAGGAGATGCGCCATGCTTAAGCCCCACGGCAACGATCGCTTCGGCGACCACCCGCATGCTGGCGTTGTTGTTGCGGGCGTGCCTGCGCATGTGATGGTGGCCTGATCGACCGTAAACGAGTGCTGCTTGGCGGTGATCCCCACCTTTGTCACGTAGCGCAGTCGCCCATCGTCGGCCATCGTGATCCGCTGCCGAACACACCCAGTACCAACGCGACGCTCTCGGTGAACCCCCTGAGGGTTGACTCCAATAGCGCGCCGGCAGAACTGCGGCGAACCTACGGCGAGTGGAACTAAATCGTGAACCCAGCAACTCAACCCTGAACTACGCGTGTTGTTGACTGACGGGCACTAACTGCAGGCCCAGTGTTGGCAAGTCGATTACGCAAGAACAGGATGTACACGATCATCACGATCGCAATTACGCCTACCGACACTGAATCCCACAGCGTGGAGTGGTTGGTGAGCGTGCCACTGAGGTTGAACAGCGCGTGGAAGACAACGCCGGGGAGGATGCTCCCGGTGAGTACCGCACAGTATGCCAGGGCGATGCCGATGAGGACGGCCGCAACGATCTGTATTGCCTGGTCGGTGAGCGACCACCCCCGGAGGAGATTGACGATGTGGCCGATGCCGAAGGTGACGCCCGAGATGATGATCGCGCGTGTGAGGTTGCCCCGCGTACGCAACGCCTGGAGCAGGAAGCCGCGGAACAGCAGTTCCTCGATGAATCCGACAGCCGTCACGAGCAGAACCGCGAAGGCGACCGCTCGCAGGTCAAGCCCCGACTCGAAGCCCTTTGCATACTGCACGAACGCGATCGCGAAGAGCGGTATGTAGAAGAGCGTGAGTGGCAGAGTGTCCGGCTGCACCGATCGAATGCCATAGAAGGCGAGTCGGCCGCCGACGCGCAGGTAGACGATCAGCACGATCGACAGCACGACGAGCACAATGCTCGTGAGTTCGGGAAACTGCACCACTTCCCCGAGATTGTCGCCGATGTTGACCGCAACGATGTAGATCGCAACCCAGATCAGCGCGTGCAAGGTGGGCTTGGTGTCCTGCAGCTTCCGCATTCTGACTCCCCTAATGAGTGACGCATGAGCGGGTCACCGTCAGGCTAGGCCGCTGCGGCGGCGGTGGTAAGCGGAACGGGCGCTGATCCGGAACAAAGTCCTTGTTCAGCCGAGGCACCACGGAGGCCTTCGGCCGCGGATGCGCACGCTCGACGCATGGTGCGGTAGCAGTGCTCGAGTCCCGATTGGGGAACGGCTTGCGGCGATGGCCCACGACCACCAACGTCGTCGAGGCCGTTGCGCTGGCCCAATTTCAACTACATCGAGTCAGTGCCGCCGCGACGAGTTCGGCGATCCGCTGCGGCTCTCGTAGCGGCAGCATGTGGTCCGCACCCTGCACAGTAATCACGCGGCAGTCGACCAGGCGGGCATCGATCTCGTTAGCGCAATCGACCACCATCGGGTGGTCGAGATCGCCAATCAGCAAACTGGTCGGTACCCGTATCTCCTTCAGGCGGTGGAAGGCGGGAGGATCGGGGCTCAGCAAGTCGCCCTGCCTGAGCATTCCATTGACGCCGCTGCTCATCTGGGCTTCTACTTCCGGGCCATCACCGGCGGCCGCCCACGTTCGCTTACCCAATCCGACCAGCCCGTCTCGGTCACCTGCAGCGAAGAGCGCTTCGAACTCCTGCATGTATGGATCGTCGTCAGGCCATGGATAATCGCCGATACCTGGTGCCACCAGGATTAGTGAACAGACGCGATTGGGCTGAGCCAGCGCAAGGCCCACCGCTGTGGCGCCCCCGCCGCTGTGGCCCACCACGACTGCCTCCTTGATGTCGAGCCGGTCGAGGACTTCGATCAGGTTGGTGAGCGCGGCGAGCGGCCCGGTCGGCGCCGGCGAACGGCCGTAACCGGGGGCGTCGTATCGGATGGTCCTGGCCCTTTCTGGTAGCCGCGAAACAACCCCGTCCCAGATCGAGGAGTCGCCCCAGCCGGGGTGCAGCATGACAACGGCTGCGCCCTGTGCGCCCCGATGTTCAGCCCAGACAACCCCGCCCGCCACGGGAACCATCAGTTCCATGTCGCCCAGTCTGGCCTTAGCCCGGGAACTGACGACAAGCCCTCCTGATTCGGCTCGCTGAACCATCCCTGAATCGGACGGCCAGGACGTGATCACCGGCGTCCAACTCGAGGCGTCTGGACGCGTCGGTCAGCCTTCCGCTACCGGGAAGGCAGACGTGTCATGAGCTCGTCGATGAGACCTACGTCGGAGCGCCCGGCGCGAGGCGTCGGCATCTCTGACGGTAAGCCAGTCGGCGGTAGATCCCAGATGGTCCCTCCCGGATCCAGGGCGTCGACGGCCTCGTACCAAGCTCGCAGGTGCTCACCTAATAGGGAATGCAGCGCGAAGGATCGGCGCTGGCGAGTGGGATCGGCTTGGCTCTGCCTGCGTAAGACGTCCGGTGGTGGGATCGACACCAGCACGAGATCAGCCGGGCCTAGAGCATCTGTGGCAAACGCACGCCGGACCTCAGCCGCACTCATGGCAGGTCTCTCTCGGTTGGCAATAGCCGAACATCAGCGGACGAGGACGGCGCGGAGTCTCCAGGTGGCCAGCAGGAGGAGCACGGCGGCGTAGCCGGCCAGGATCAGCAGGAAGCCGGCGATATCACCGATACCGCCCTTGTCGGCAACCAGCGACTGGAATGCCTCCAGCGCCCATGCGTGTGGTGTGACGTGGGCGACGTTGTAGACGGTGTCGGACAGCAACTTCAGCTGCACCAGCGGGATCATGGCCCCGCCAAGGGCGGCGAGACCGAGACCGACCGCCCAAGTGATTCCCGAGGCCTGCTGTTCGCTGGCCACCAACGCCCCGAGGAGCATGGCGGCGCCGCTGGCCACCGCCGCGAAGACCACGATGGTGAGTGCGGTGCCGATCGGGTTACCCCAGTCGACTCCAAATATGAGCCAGGTGCCGACGATGATGAACCCACCCTGAATCAGGGCGATCGAGAACCGGCCGAGCGCCTCACCGGCGATCATGGTGCGGACCGGGGTGGGCGTGGAGTACATGCGTCGCGCCACACCGAGGCGTCGCGTCTGGACGAGGTTGGCGGCGCCGGTGAGCGTGGTCATGAAGATGAACAGGACCAGCATTCCCTGTGCGTAGATGTCGAACTGCCCGAGCCCGGCGAGCGGGAGCGGCTCCCCGGCCACGGACTCCACCACCTTGACCGGTGGCAGCGCGGTTCGGGCCTGGCCGGCGATGGCGAGCGCCTCGTCGAACGTCCCCGCTCCTCGCATCTGGGCGAAGCGGGCGGTGCGCAGCAGGGTGGACTGCCGGGTGACCGTCGCGTTCACGACCCCGGTGATGCCCTGAATGTTCGGATTCTTGCGGGTCACGTAGCGGATGCGGACGTCGGCGCCGGAGCGCAGCGTCTGCTCGTAGCCGGCGGGAAGGATGATCGCTGCCTGCAAGTCCCCGCGCTCGACGCCACGGACCGCCGCTTCGTCGCTCTCGACCTCGACCACCTTCAGACCTTCCACCGCGTGGAGGTTCTGCTGGAGCTCGGCCGTGAACTTGTCAGGGGCGGGAGCGACGAAACCCAGCTTCGGTACGGCCCCTCCGCCCGATGCGGCACCGAGCAGGATCACGATCATCAGCGGGAGCACGAACACGCTGAAGATGGAGCCGCGGTCCCGGAAGTACCGGACCAGGTTGACGCGGGCGATGGCCAGGGCCTTCATGCGCGCAGTCCCTTCCTCAGCCCGGCCATGCCGATGGCGCCGGAGATGAGCCCGAATGCCAGCATCGCCAACACCGGCGTGATGACCACGCTCACGTCGCCGGCGCTGAGATCGGCGAGGCCTTGCATGAACCATCCGTGGGGCGAGATGAAGCGGAGGGTGGCCAGCACCCCGCCCGCCTGGGACACGTCGAAGAAGGTTCCCCCGACGAAGCCGAGAATGATGGCGATCATCGAGCCGGCGGCGATCGCCTGCTCGGTGGTTCTGGCGAGACCTCCGATCAGGGCGACGATGCCCAGGGCGGCTATCACGGCCGCGAGGATGAGAAGAGCCACGCCCAGTGGCGCCCCCCAGGTGGCGCCGACGATCACGGTGGTGGCCACCATCAGGACCGTCATGCTCACGATGCCGATGGCGAAGGCGCTGAGCATCTTCCCGACAAGCACGGCCGAGCGGGGGATCGGCGAGGACAGCAACCGGGCCATGGTGCCGGTCTGGCGCTCCTCCAGCAGGCCGGTCACGCCCGACTGCACGGTGAAGAAGAGAAAGAAGATAGCCATCCCTGCGGCGTAGAAGGTGACAGGGTCGAGTTGCTTGGTGGCGGTGGTGCTGTCGACGAGCGTCGCGGGGTTGGGGGTCTTCAGGACCGCGACGCCCATGGCGAGACGGTCGACTCCGCCGCCGGTCAGGTTCTCCACGGTCGCCACGGTCACCCGCACCGAGGTGAGCTCGCTGGCGTAGCCCTGGGCGAGGGCGAGGGCGACTCCGGCATTGGTCTGAGAGCTCTGGTTGCCGATGACCTGGATGGCCGCGGGACGCTCGGACTGCACGTCGGCGGAGAAGCCCTTGGGGAAGATGTATGCCGCGTCGGCGCCCTTCTTGTCGCTCGTGCCACCGCGCGGGTTTACCGTGGCGTCGACGAGCGCCTCCGCCTCAGCCGTAGAGGCGACCTTGATCACCTCGACCCCTTTGGTGGAGCGCAGGACGTTGTCGACGAACAACGCGGTTACCGGGCCCCCGTCGAGATCGGCGACCGCGTACCTCGCTGTGAACCGGAAGTCCGAGATGGGGTTGAGCACGAAACCGAAGACGAGGGCCAGCCCCAGGGGCGCGATGATACCGATGATGTACGCGGAGCGGTCCCGGAGCCTCTGCTTGAGGTCCTTGCGTGCGATGGTCCACGCTGCGCCCACGACTACTCCCGGAGCGCTCTGCCGGTGAGCTTGAGGAACACCGATTCGAGGTTGGCGCTGTCGACGTCGACGCTCTTGACGACCGACCCGGTCTTGCCGGCGATGGACAGGATCTCCGGCAGGTGGTCGTTCGCCTGATCGACGGTGAGGGTGATGCCGTCACTGGTCACCGCGGCGTCGTCCACCTCGGGCATCGCCGCGAGCTGCACAGCGGTTGCGTTCAGCGCCCCGGTGGCCGTGAGGGTGAGCCGGTCACGTTGACCGACGATCTGCACCAGGTCCCGCTGGGACCCCTCAGCCTTCAGCTCGCCGTGATCGACGATGCCGATGCGGTCACACAGCCGTTCCGCCTCTTCCATGTAGTGGGTCGTGTACAGAACGGCCATGCCCTCCTTACCGAGAAGCTCGACACTCTCCAGGATCGCGTTGCGGCTCTGCGGGTCGACGCCCACCGTCGGCTCGTCAAGGATGAGCAGGGCCGGGTGGTGCAGCAGACCGATGCCGATGTTGAGCCGCCGTTTCATTCCCCCCGAGTACGTCCCTGTCCGGTCGTCGGCGCGGTCGGTGAGCTGGATCATCTCGAGCACCTCAGCCACCCGTTCGCGCAGCACCGGGCCCTTGAGGCCCTGCAGGCGCCCGAAGAACTCCAGGTTCTCGGCGGCGCCCAGATCGGGGTAAATGGCAAGGTCCTGCGGGACGAGCCCGACCAGCCGCTTGGTTCTCGTGGCATCCGGGCTCATCGGTTCACCGGCCAGATGCACCTCGCCCGCGTCGCGCTCCAGCAGCCCGGCGATGATCGAGATGGTGGTCGTCTTGCCGGCACCGTTGGGGCCGAGCAACCCGTAGGTCTCGCCCGCTGCGATGCTGAAGCCGACGTCCTTGACCGCCACATGTTTGCCGAATGATTTGCGGATGCCCGCACACTCCAGAACCAGGCCCTTCATCGCCTCGGACATGGGCTGGCCCCCCGCGGTCCCAACATGGGCACGTAACTGCTATTCCGAGATCGTCTTCCCAACCAAGCGGCCGGTGGTAGAGACTTTGGTCCCGTCTTTGCGCGTGGACCTGTTGCGTCACGGCGCCCGAGGACCCGGAATGTTGTCGATCCATGCGACTCGACGAAGTACAGCCACATTGGTGGTCCAAGGTGCTACCGCGACCAAATTCACCGGTGGATCGAGGGTCAGCCTCCCTTCAGCCCCAAACTTCCACAGCCTCAGCATTCACCATCCAGACGGCGCTGGCGCAACGGGACCGACCCGTGTCTCGCTTACGAACCGGCTAAGTGCACGCGTGAAGGCAGCGCCGACGCGGCCAGACTTGTTCTTCATCGTCCGGTGAGGGATCCTTCGCGGGACACCGGAGGTCCCAACCGCGCCTCATCTGAACGCACTCCTTTGGCGCAGGTTTTGCGTTCGCCGCCGACGCGTACTGAGCGTCCCGATGAATCGCACTGTGCAGACCCGTGGCCGCCCCCGCCGAGCCTCGACGTCGTTTAGCTCCGTCGGCGAGCCGCTGGCTCACGCGGGGAACAGCTGAAGAGCTCTCCTGGCCAGGAGGTAGGTGTCCATCTGACCCTCATGTCGCGGCGTAGCCACCCCGGGCAGCCCAGGTTCAAGGCGCCAGTAGAGCTGACGGATGCCGCGGTCAGAATGCTGCTGGGCCAAGCCCCGCGCTTCCTCGAGGGTGAAGAGCCAAACCGTGTCTGTGTCGAGCGCGGCGAGCGCGATCAATTGAGCAGGACAGTGATGCGGGAAGTACCAGCCTCGAGATAGCGGGCCACGCCCGCCCGATGGCTTTGGACCGAGGTTCGCTTTCACCTGCACAGTGCTGGCCGAACGGTCACCAGGGGCGTAGACCACAAGATCGACCCCAGCATCCGTGGTCAGCCGCGCACTGTCTATCCCGAGTTTGACGAGTTGGTACTGCACCAACAACTCGCCGGCAGCGCCGATGTGCTGGGTGTTCATGTCCGGAGGCTAGCCCCGCACCGCCACAAGTCCCAAGACCCTCGGCCATGCCGATGAGCGGGTAGGCAACAGACAACAGGTGATCAGAGACTGTCCTCGGCCGCCGGGCCCAAGGTCCGCACGCCGATCCTCAAACGCACTCAATCCGCAGGCATTGAGCGAGCGTTTCGACTAACACAAATCACGAACCGCCGATCTCACCGCGCCCGGGCCACACGGGCAGCAACGTCTTTGTGGGCCGGGATCGAGGCTGGTGAGGCCAGATCGTTCAGACGCCGGCGACGTATGCGGTCAGGAAGTGGACGCCGTGTCGGTCGAGGTTGCCGCGGGCGCGGTCGTAGTGCTCGGTGGTTCGGGGGTCGGCGTGGCGGGCGAGGATCTGCGCGTCACGCAAGGGGACGCCGGCATCGAGGGCGTTGGTGATCGCGGCGTGCCGTAGTGAGTGCGGGCTGATGTGCCGTGGGATGCCGGCGGCTTTGGCGATCCGGGCGACCATGCGGTAGGCGTCGCGTCGGTCGATCGGGTTGCCGGTGAGCGGTCGCAGTATCAGTGGCCCAGTGGTGCGCTGGCCCCGGCAGGCTTCCAGGACGCGGAGCACCGGGACGGTGAGCGGCATGGTGGCGGGCTTGTTGCCCTTGCCGACCAGATGCAGCACCCGGTATCCGCGCAGGGTGTCGGCGTAGTCCTCGATCCGTACTGCGGCCGCTTCGGAGGCGCGCAGGGCGTTGATGCCCAGCAGATACGCGAGGGCGCCGTGGTGGACGGTCAGGGTCTGGGCGATCTGCAGGAACCTGATCAGCTCGAGCCGGTCCAGTCCCTGGGTGCGCGACTCGTCGCGATGGACCTTCGGCAGCCGTGCATAGACCGCCGGGTCGGAGCCGATGAGGCCGTCGATGTGGGCGAAGCGGAAGTACCCGCGGACGGCGTGCATCATCGTGTTGACCGAGGAGTCCATCAGCCCTCGGTCGCCCAGGCCTCGGATGTAGAGCTCGACATGGGCTCGCTGGATCCCGACCAGGGGATCCAAGGCGTTGGTCTCGCACCAGGCGAACCACTGCCCCAGTTGGTAGGCGTACAAGCTGTGGGTGCGCCCGGAGTAACGGGCTAGGTAGGACACCGCCGCGAGCTGGGCGGTCGACATCGTGGCGGGTTGGAACGGGAGAAGGGTGGTCGGACCGGACACGAAGTCACCTCACGCGGCGACCAGTCAACGGGCCCAGCCCCGCTCGCCGCCAACGCTGCCGGGCACCTGGACCGCATCGACGCTAGTCCCGTTCCGCTCGTCGTGGCCGCGTCCGCAGGCGGCGAAGTGACGCACTCTTCGCGGCTACCAGCAGTGTCGGCCGGGCTGCGTCGATGCATGGGTATGCACGCCGGCAACAGTGGAGGGCCTCACGCGTGGCGGCGCATGCTGGGCCGCCGGCCAGATTGGGGAATCGGCCCACCCCGGTCAACGGGTGTCCGCAAGGGATCCGATACCGGGATGGTCGGAACTACCGGACTGGCCGATGGCGGGCCTCGGCGGGGCGCTCCGAAAAGCCAAGACGGAGATTTCGTCCCCGTTGTTCAGGTGCCACGTTTGTCGATCGCATCACCAGTCGCTGTTTGCACAGTGACGTGTCCAGCGCCTTGTAGCGGAGCCATCCTGGTGCCCGCTCGCCGTGTGGTGACTTTCCCGGTGGTCTGTGCTTCTCTGGGAGTTATCGTGAAGGTCGTTTTGGCCGGGCGGATAACACAAGTAAGGCTTTGTCGGTCCGCGGGGCATGCCAGCCTCCAACCCCCGAAACGCGTGTACCACCGCAATGTTTGCACGGTAGCACCGGCATCTTTGTATGCTGCGATCGTGAAACACGTGATGTCTGAGAGCGGCCCGGTCACGGCCCAGCAGTCGGTTCACGAGGACGTTGGTATGAGCGGAGTCAGCGAGGCATTGTCCGTGGAGGCGGTGCTGGCCTCTCGGGCGTTGTTGGGGGTCGTGGCCCGTTCCATGGCCGCCGCTCTTGAGGAAGTCACCTTGCCGCAGTTCAGGATCCTGGTGCTCCTCTCGGCCCATGGCCCGCTGCGCACCGGAACGGTCGCCGAGCGAGCAGGAGTACACCCCTCCACCCTTTCCCGCACATCCGACCGGCTGGTCAAGGGACGCTGGATCCGGCGGATCACCAACCCCGACAGCCGCCGCGAGGTCCTGCTTGAGCTGACCAGCAAGGGCGTCCGGCTCGTTGCGGATGTGACGACGCGACGCGCCCAAGAGCTTGACGCGATCCTGGTCCGGGTGCCCATACGGCAACGGCAACGGGTGTTTGAAGGCTTCGCCGCCTTTTCCTCAGCGGCGGGCGAGGACACCGGCGGCGACCTGTTGTTGCTGGGTCTGCCGCCCACCGCCCAGGCGAGCCGAAATTCGCCATGACTATCTGCAGCATCTGGATTGGCCCCGGGCACACATCCTGAACTCGAAAGGCCCCCAATGTCATCCCTGCCGGCTTGGCTCTTGTTGGTCGTCTTCCTGACGTCCGCGGGGGTGATCTGGGGGGCTGGCATCAAGCTGTCCGACCATACCGACGTTCTGGCAGAGCGCCTGCATCTCGGGACCGCACTCGGGGGCGTGATCCTGCTGAGCATCGCAACGAACCTGCCTGAGATCGCTATCACGGTCGCGGCCGCCATGTCGGGCAACGTTGAGGTGGCCGTGG
>Ga0209585_10000501_pt1 | contig 15094 bp, 19 predicted proteins | sample NGEPerone_FD_185491 | JGI IMG/M metagenome (GOLD analysis project Ga0209585, IMG submission 185491) | Arctic peat soil microbial communities from the Barrow Environmental Observatory site, Barrow, Alaska, USA - NGEE Permafrost154B-one... | ecosystem: Environmental > Terrestrial > Soil >... | reverse complement strand
ACTTTATCCATAGTTATATTGTTTGTGTGAGAACTACAACATAACTAAAAAGGGTGAGATTTTCTCACCCTTTGTTTAAAAATTTAGTCGGACAATAGTGATTATAAATTGATAAAAGGTTAAACTGAATATCTCATTTTCCATCATTTTTAACCGCATTTCGGCTAATAAGAAGAATCTGCGTATTAACCTTGAAATAGCTAAAGAAATTGTCCATGCCCGATTATCTTTTACCGGAGGTAAAAAAATGCCCTCAATGATTATAAGCCAGGGTGTGGTTAGTATAGATAAACCAGCACGGGAATATCTTGTATCGGTTGAAGCAATCGAAGGTTTGGCAGCCTCTGCCATTATCATTAATTCCACATTCAGTAGTTTTCTCGGCAATTTTTTTCTGGCAGTTTATAAAACAAAAATGCCTGTAAAAATATTTGCTGATATTGCCAGTGCCGAAAAATGGTTGCAACAATTTATTGATTAATGGTTAAACTTTATTCATGGATAAAAGGCTTAAAGAAATCAATTTACGGTTAAGTGAATATTCTTTAGGAAAATTTGATAAAAGACTTACACTATCACCCCGTTTAGATGACATTGATGCCATCATTAGTGGTATAAATATGTTGGGTGAAGAATTAAAGCCATTACTATATCAAGGAATGATTTTACTAATATTTTCAATTCTGTTTCCGATATGGTTTTTGTTCTGAATGCCAAAGGGGTAATTGAGGATGCTAATAAACCGGCAGAAGAACAATTGAATTATGAACCGGGATCTTTAAGAGGTAAGCCAATCCATAATCTATATAAAGGCAACCTTTCCTGGTTTAAGAATATCACCAGGCAATTAAAAAATGAAAATTCACTGATTTTGAATGATGGAATTTTGCATACGAAAGAAGGAATTATTATTCCCGTGCAGATGCGCGCAACTTATTTTAAAAATGAACTGAAAAAACAACTCATTCTTTTAACAGCCACTGATATCACATTTCAAATGAAAACAGAAAACCTGATTATAAGGGCGATTATAGATACACAGGAAAAGGAAAGACGAAGGCTTGCAAAAGACCTTCATGACAGCCTCACACAGCAACTATCTGCTATTAAGTTCTATATAAGCACTACATCTGATCTGACTAGAAATCAAAAGCAGAAAACAATACTGGTGAAATCAAATGAAGCCCTGACTGAAGTAATTGCAAAAATGAGAAATATTTGTTTCAACCTGACGCCAAAGAAAGTAGTCTGGCTTCTTATTTAAGAAGTTTTACTATTTTTGAAAAAAATTATCAAATGAAAATTGGAGAAAATATAAAAAGATTAAGGGAGTCTCAAGGAAAGAGTCCTCAATTTATTGCAGACGCGCTAAATATAAACGTGAATGAATATTTAAAATTTTAAAATGATCCTAATGGCCTAACCGTTAAACAACTTGAAACGATATCGAATTCTTTGTCTGTTTCCATTATTGATCTTATAGAAGATGAGACGTCTATTGGACAAATAAAAAATTATTTTTATAATCAGGCTGAGAATCACGGCATAAATATTCATGTTCAAGGAATCGATCAGGAAGAAATAAGGAAAAGCTACAGAGAGTTATACGCTGAAGAACTTAATCGAATTCCTAAACTTGAAAAGTTACTCAGGCAAAACAACATTGAATTTAATTTTTAGCAATTTTTTATGCGAATTGGGGACAACATAAGAGAAATTCGTGAATCAGAAAAGAATTTAAAACGAAGTTACGTAGCAGAGAAACTGCATATTACAACAAGGGCATATTCCAATATTGAAAATAATATTACTGATATTACATTGAATCGCCTGGATGAAATTGCGTCAGTTTTTGAATGCAGTCTTTTGTATATCTTAAACTATAAGCAAGCAAAGAAAGAATTCTATAACTATTTTCATAACAATAATGGAAATTGCGGAGTAAATATTATGAACCAGGGTGGTAATTCTCAGGATTATTTAGCGATACAAAATCTCAAAGACGAACTGATAGAAAGTGAAAAAAAACGTATAGATTTGTTAGAAGCGTTGCTAAAAAATAATAACGTTAATTTTTGATAAAAATATTATAGCTATGAAAATTGGTGAAACTATTCGCGAGATTAGGGAAAAAGAAAAAAATTTAAAACAAGAAGATGTCGCTAAGGCACTAGGTATTACTCCTAAAGCCTATAGTAATATTGAAAATAATGTAGCAGATATAACTTTAACCAGATTGTATGAACTTGCGGATATTTTTGACGTTGCACCTGAATATATCCTTAATTACAAAGACAAATCAACTTTCACAAATCACTTTAATAATTATGAAGGAAATAAGGGAGTTAATATTATGTATCAAGGTTGTGCAGACGCAAAAAATTTAGAAGAACAGTTGAAAGAAAGTAAGCAAAAATTACAAACACTGAAGGCGAATATAAAGGCAAAGAGTAATTAGAAAAATTTCAATTTATTCGGTAAATTTGTTAGCGACGCATTTACTATCTCGAAGGATATATAGAGGTGGCGAAACAAAATAAAATATTCTTATGAATACAGGAACTATAAGACAACAATTACAGAATTACCTTGAAATTGCTGATGAAAAAAAAGTAAAGGCAATTTATGTAATGATGGAAAGTGAAATAAAGGATGCAAATGTTGAATATAGCGATGAGTTAAAGAAATCACTCGATAAACAATATGCATCTTATAAAAATGGAACTGCCAGGATGATCTCTGCGACGGATAGTAAGAAGCGGATAAACAAAATTTTGGGTAAATGATAAATTCATGAGCTACAACTATCAGTTTCATGATATAGCCCAGGATGAATATGAAACTTCAGTACAATGGTATTCAGAGAAAAGCGAAAAAGCTGCGTTAGGATTTGTAAATGCAGTTGACATTGCCTTAATTAAAATATGTAACTACCCATTACGTTACAGAAATACTTACAAGCATTTTTATGAAATTGGCCTGAATAAGTATCCTTTTGTTATCATTTATTCAATTGAAAAAAAAGAAAATAGGATAATAATCTGGAGGGTTTTTCATCATAAAAGAAATCCTAAGGAAAAATATTCAGTGATAACCAAATAGTCTGTTCTTTTATTTTAAAGAATTTATCCTCCTTATTGCAGGCGCTTCACAGGTGATTTTTTATCCGCCGCTGTTTTCACCTGCGCACCGGAATACAACTATTATTCGTTTACCTAAATACAGTTTGTAGAGAATGGACAAATATGAGGCATTTTTTTTCAATTTAAAAGAAATATAGTTTAAGTATAAAATTGCGATTATGCGTTAGTGTTATGCTGATTTGGTTTTGCAGAAACGGAAAATAACGGAGATTTTTATTTCAATTATTTATAGTAAGTGTTACCAGCGTTTCAAAAAACTTTTTAAAACATTAAAGCAACATAAGGCTCCGGAAATTGAAAACTTTGCAACTGGATTGAATATTTAAAGGGGGCAAATTATCAGGTAGATCCATCAGTCTTAGAAGCTTTGTAATATTCGGGGCTGAAATGAATATTAATAATTACATTCTACCGGCAAGCCACCTTTCCCAACCGCATAATTCGGTATCTTACTTTTTCGTTTTATTTTTACCTCGAACGTATCCTTTCCGCTTTTAATAGGTTTCTTCTTCGATCTATGGATCGAACAACGATCGAAGATATATCGAAGGTGTATCGAAGAGGTAACGGAAGAAATAGGCCTAAGAAAGGGCAGTTATCTTCGAGATGGTTGGCAAATAAAAACCAAGGTAGGTGCAAAACGAAATAGAAAAGTGATGAAATTCATTGCACCGTTTTTATTGGAAAGCTGCTGGCTTTCGTTTAATATTGTGTCTGTGGCAATTACCTTTCAACAAATTATCAAAATATAACCATTACGACTTGATTGAGTTTGAAACTACGTTTAGCCCCAGGTTTATTCCAAATGATAATTCAATTATTTACCATTACTGCAACGACTATGTTCTAAAATCAATTTGTGAAAATCAGGAAATATGGCTGTCTGATATTTACGCCATGAATGACAGCTCTGAATTTGAATGGGGAAGGGAATTATTTTTAAGGGTATTGAAAGAGAATAAGAATGAATTCGATCAACTTTTAGATTTTTTATTATAACCCCTCCAGGTTACATTCTTCAATTGGATATTTATCTCCTAATAATTTTGAAAATAAATTAGCTTCAACATGCAAGTAAAACAAATGAACCAACAATCTAAGCTGCCAGGCAAGAATATTAACCGTTGCTGGCCGGCCAATCTAAGTCCACCCAAAGAAACAACTGTCAAAGAGCTGGTATATGCGTCGATGTCCGGAATTATTCCTGGCAGGTTGCACCTCTGCAGAGCCTGCTTCCGCTTTATTCCGGCAAAACAAATATAAACAGATTAGCTTGAAACTTTGATATAATAAATACTCATTAAACTCAATGTGGATAAGCATTTCAAAAGAATCGGCTTGTCAAATTCTAAAGAAAAAAAGAACCAAAAAAGAAAGAAGAAAAGGAATGGCATTAATGCATATTCAACAATAAACAATTAGTATTACATTTGAAACATTATTACACTAGCGTTTCGATATTAGTCAAACATATTCAATTGGTTATGATTTAGTTCTTTGAAATATTGTAATTGAGTTTGCTGAAACAGTTGATTTATCGGCATTTTTTCAAAAATGGAAATGCTTAAAATCTGTAAAATTTCGTAGAGGCTTTGTTTGAGCATGAATTTCTTTTTAGCGATAGCTACTAAAACATAAATTGATACAGCAATCCAGACTTGGGTTTTTACAGCATTTTCACTTTGACCCCAAAAGGATTTTATTTTGAGATGCTGCTTAATCCATTTAAAAAATAGCTCAATTTTCCATCTATGCTTATATAGCTTTGCAATTTCTGTTGCTTTGAGATGAAAATTATTGGAAAGGAATATTAATATTTTTCCTGTTTCCTCATCTCTGAATTTTATCCTTCGTAATTTTCAGGATAATTTTTTGAAGCATAGTGATTGTTTAACATAACAGTTTGATCGTAAAGCACACCATTGCTTTTATCTTTTGAATGGGAATACAGCTGCCTGTAATTCATGTTGTCTTTAGCTCTCGTAACAAAAAATGCGTCACACGAGTGAATCTTGTAAAGCCTTTTGTAGTCTACATATCCTCTATCCATAATGTAAAAACTATTAGATTCAAAAGAGATAAAATCAAGTGCAATTTACATCATGAACCGATGCGTTGGAAAATAGAATAAACTCAGGAATGGAAGTTTTTAAATCAATTTGGGTATGCAGTTTTATTCCACCTTTTGTGCTGCGAAAAGTGGCCCAATAAAATGTGGACAAACATAAGTCTATGGTTGTAGCATCTATGGCGAACACATTACCTTTAAGTGATACTTCCAGGTTATCATCGTCTAAATACAACCGCTTTGCTTCTGTAATAAGTAGCATGGCAAGGTCTTGATAGATACGGTATGAACGGTTCTCGTTGGCTTTTGAAAGCGTGCTTTTTGCTACTATTACACCTATGCCCAAATGATATATTTTAGCAGCATTGGCTTTTAAACACATCGGGAAAGTATCAGTAAGACTTTCCCGATGTGTTAGTTGGCCAAAAGCCATACACAAATATTGTTTCCAACAACTAAAATCTTTTAACTTATAATCTCCTTGATAGCGATGGACAATGGGTTGGAATGATGTAGAAGATACTAAATCCATTATTTGAGAGAAAATATATTTACCTGAATTCATAAGAAATTGATTTCAGGTAAATATAAAATCTAAAAGGCTCAAAAAATCAAATCGTCTTAGGGCCAGAATCCTTGCAAACTCAATACTAACAATACTTTCAAAGAACTTTTATTTATAACATCGAAACGCTAGTGTATTAGGAGAATTATTTAAATATGAAATTATGACTGTGAAGCATCTTGAAAGCGTTTGAAAATCCACCTGGATACCCACATCCTGAAGCAAAAGTGGGGGTTCACTTCGCAGAATTTCGCAGGAGCGGAGCTGAAGCCTAAATTACCTGTGGTATAATTTTCAATTTTCAATTTTAAGTTTAACCCCGTTTTTTAAACTGAACTATGCAAGTAGCTGTAATCAGAAAAAAGTTTGTATTTTCTCCTGATCCTTCCAGGATAATCCCCCGTTTTTTATATGTGAATGATGAAAGGTCGGCGGATATAATAAGGATGGTATTGGCAATGCCGGAAAAAGAAGTAAATATTGCCATGAGTCAGTTGCTGAGAGGGTATTCCCGGCGTCACAGGAATATTTCACGAATATTTGAGAAACATTTTGCCAAACTGGCTCCGATATTTGATAAGATTGAAGTTAATGAAGAGGATCTTAGTATATCCCAGAAAGCGCTGATAGGTTCCTATTTTACAATGGAATATTCCATTGAATCAGCCGCTTTTTTTAATCCATCCATTGTAGAAAATCCGGATCAGTCAGAAACAAGATCAGATGAAAAAAGGGTGATTTTTAGTTTCAGGGCTACCGGTGAAGGGCATATCTCATCTATCGTTTTCCGCTCAGGAATTCTTGACAGGAATAATAACCTGATAATAGAGCCTGTTGGTAAAATGTTGGCCGAAGCTGATGTAATTAAATGGCATGTTTACGATAAAAAATCTTTTCAGGAGAAACTGGATGAAATGCATGACCAGGGAAATGTTATTTCTCCTGCTACCATAGAGAAACTGGATGAAATGCAAGACCAGGAAAATGTTATTTCTCCTGCTATCTTAGATAAACATCATGAAATGCAAGGCCACGTAAATGTTATTTCTCCTGCTTTTATCTTAGATAAACTTGGAGATAATTTTACGTATGCCGAATTGATTCAGAACATTGAAATAGCAAGAAAGGATCCTAATCTTACGGAAGATCATTTAAAAATAATAAATCAAATGATGTGGCTGGGTTCCTCGCACTACGAGATTAATTTTTCAATTGATTCAGCCATTTCCGAAAGGGTTATTTTCCCCATATCGGCAACTGAGCAAAAAGGTATTGAAGATGCCCGTTTTGTCAAATTCATTGATGATGACGGCGAAGTAACCTATTATGCCACATACACAGCTTACGATGGAATAGCTATTCTACCTAAGTTAATAAGTACAAAAGACTTCTATAATTTCAAGATATTGCCTATTAATGGTGAGATTGCCCAGAACAAAGGGATGGCCCTGTTTCCCCGAAAGATCAAAGGTAAGTATGCCATGCTGTGCAGGATAGATGGCGTAAATAATTATATCGCTTATTCGGATAGTATCAATATCTGGCGTGAAGCTAAAATTATACAGCAACCCAAATACCCATGGGAACTGGTGCAAATAGGCAATGCTGGTTCTCCTATTGAAACAAAAGAAGGTTGGCTGGTTATTACACACGCGGTTGGTTCTATGAGGGAATACACTTTGGGGGCTTCATTGTATGAACTTGAGAATCCGGAGAATGAAATCGGAAGGATGACTAACCCGTTAATGGTGCCAAATGAAGTAGAAAGAGAAGGTTATGTGCCGAATGTAATTTATTCGTGCGGTTCAATTATTCTTAATGATGATCTGATTATCCCTTATGCTATGTCAGATCATTCATCAACATACGCTACTGTTAATCTTAAGGAACTGCTGGGCGTGCTGAAGAACTCCGGTAGCTCCGGCAGGAAGTAAGATCATACGGGTGGCTTATGATTAAGCTATCGGATTATATTGGATATATATCCGGCGCAATTGCCTGAAGTAATTGTCAGGATGGAATAGATTGGGTAAGTCGAAGCCTTCCATTCCTTGCGGGTATGCAGAAACAGGATTCTTCATGCAGAGCCTTCTGCCAATGCACTTAAAACCGCCAAGCCGGATCAAAATAAAACTGCTTATCTGCGTTGCTCAGGTAAACCATTTATCTCTCTTAAAAATGTTACCCGGTAAGTAACTTCCATAAGCCGGTAGATAGCGCTGATATAACCGTGTGTTTACCGATACCGATAATCACTTACTTTTAAGGAATCAGTATCGTTTCGGTAATTTGTTTAAAGCAGGTAAGCAGTAAAAATAAAAAATAAATCTAATGATAGAGGTTAAAAAAGAAGGTGTTTTATTATCAAAGACCGGTTTGGAATTTGAAAATGAAGGCGTACTAAATCCCGCGGTATTTCGCGAAGGCGACAACGTTCATCTTTTTTACCGGGCAGTGCGACAAGGAAATTATTCGAGTATTGGCTATTGCAGGCTGGCAGGCCCTATTACAATTGCTGAACGGTGGGATAAGCCTTTCATGGTTCCTGAATTTGAATATGAATCGCAAGGTGTTGAAGATCCCCGGATTGTAAAGATTGATGGCTTGTTTTATATGACCTATACCGGGTACGATGGCACAAATGCCCGGGGAGCGTTAGCTACTTCAAAAGATTTAAGGCATTTTAAAAAGCGCGGGATTATTGTTCCTCCCATCACCTACGCAGAGTTTGTATTTTTGGTAGAATCAGCCGGAAAAGTAAATGAAAATTACTATATTGATCGTAATTTTTACTACAAGGAGGCAGATACAGAAAAAAAAATGATATTATGGGACAAAAATGTAATTTTCTTTCCCCGGAAAATTAATGGTAAATTGGTATTCCTTCACCGGATAAGGCCTGGTATTCAGCTTGTTTCTGTTAAAAACTTAAAAAAACTCACCATAGCATTTTGGAAGAATTACTTTCTCAACCTCCAGGAGCATATCGTGCTCGGCCCTATTTATGCGCACGAGTCAAGCTACATTGGCAGTGGCTGCCCTCCAATTGAAACAAGGCACGGATGGCTGCTGATTTATCATGGAGTGGAAAAAACAAATAAAGGGTTTGTATATTCTGCCTGTGCCGCCTTACTGGATTTAAATGATCCGGTAAAAGAAATAGCCCGGTTACCTTATGCTTTGTTCTCACCTGAATACGATTGGGAATTAAACGGAGTGGTAAATAATGTAGTTTTCCCTACCGGTACTGCCTTGTTTGGAGATACCTTATTTATTTATTATGGAGCGGCGGATACATATATTGCCTGTGCCTCCGTGAGTCTGTCAGAGTTGGTGGCCGAATTATTAACTTATATTGTGAAAGATGAAAAATGAAATCGTTTCCCATGAATTTGATGATGGTATCAAGCATCAACAGGAGTTGTCCGATATAGAAAATAGCATTCATTCAATGATCACTCCTAAAAATAATGAGCAAAAACCTCTTCAGGATAATACGAATGATATGGCTGAAATCTTGTTTATTACCTCATACCCACCACGGGAATGTGGCATAGCAAACTATTCCCAGGATTTGATAAAGGTGCTTAAAAATAAATTCAGCAATTCATTTTCTATAAAAGTTTGTGCATTGGAATCAGGCGATGCAAATTATCCATATCCCGGTGAAGTAAAATATATTCTTAACACCTCATTAGCTGCCGGGTATGAAAAATTGGCATTAACTATTAATAAAGACAATCGCGTTAAAATCGTCTTTATCCAGCATGAGTTTGGCTTTTATAGAGAGCAGGAACAAGCATTTCTGCAATTTTTATATGAACTTTCAAAGCCTGTTGTTATTGTTTTTCATACGGTACTTCCGCATCCTGATGAACTGTTAAAAGCAAAAGTGCAAAATATTGCGGCTGCTTGCGGGTCAATTATCGTAATGACCCATACCTCGGCTGGTATTTTAACGAATGATTATGGTGTGCCACAGCAACAAATATCAGTGATAGCTCACGGCACCCACTTAGTTCCACGTTTAAGCAAGAAATCTTTGAAGTTGAAGTATGGACTAAAAGATCGAAAAGTTCTTACAACATTTGGACTGCTTAGTTCGGGGAAGGGCATCGAAACTACCATTGAAGCATTACCAGCCATTGTTAAGCAATGCCCTGAAGTGGTATTTCTGGTAATTGGCAAAACGCATCCTGAAGTTAAAAAAACAGAAGGAGAAAAATACCGGGAAATGCTTGAGCAAAAAGTAAAAGATTATGCTCTTCAGGATCATGTGATATTTATTAATAGCTATCTGGCATTGCCGGATTTGCTCGAATACCTGCAACTTACCGATATTTACCTGTTTACCACCAACGATCCTAACCAGGCTGTAAGCGGAACTTTTGTTTATGCTATGAGTTGTGCCTGTCCCATCATTTCTACACCTATACCTCATGCAATGGAAGTGTTGACTAAGGATACAGGAATTATTATTGATTTTCGCAATTCACAACAATTAGCCGATGGCGTTATCCGGCTACTCAACGATGATAAATTACGAAGGAATATTAGTACAAACACCTTGCAGAAAATAGTTTCCACAGCCTGGGAAAATTCTGCCGTTGCGCACGCTTTGTTGTTCGGAAAAATTGCCGGCGATAAAATTACAGTACAATATAATCTCCCGGCCATCAACCTGAAACACCTGAAACAAATGACAACCAATACCGGGATCATTCAGTTTTCAAAAATCAATCAACCCGATATCAGTACCGGTTATACCCTGGATGATAATGCCAGGGCACTGGTAGCCTCGTGCATGTATTTTGAACTGACAGGCGATAAGAAGAGTGTTTATAACATAAAAAAATATCTCAGCTTTATAAAGTATTGTCTGCAACCTGCCGGCGACTTTCTAAATTACGTGGATAGGGATCTCAAATTTACCGGTCAAAACAAAGCTGTCAATTTAGATGATGCCAATGGAAGGGCTATTTGGGCTTTAGGATATTTAGTATCATTAACAGGCCTGTTACCCGGTGAAATCATATCAGAGGCAGAAATAGTCATTGAAAAATCCCTGCTTCGTATGGGCACGGTGCATTCTACACGGGCTATGGCATTCGCTATAAAAGGGCTATATTACTATCATAGCGCCACAAAGTCCCCAAAAAATCTCGTCCTTTTAAAAACATTCGCCAATCGTTTGGTTCAGATGTATAAGCACGAATCGAGCGAAAAATGGGAATGGTTTGAGGGTTATCTTACGTATGCCAACAGCACATTGCCTGAGGCCATGTTATATGCCTGGTTGTTAACCGGAGAAATAATTTATAAAGCCATCGCCATAGCGTCGTTTAATTTTCTATTGTCGCAAACGTTTAATGAGAACGGGATAGAAGTCATTTCCAATAAAAACTGGCTGCAAAAGGGACAGGAAGCAGGGCATTTTGGCGAACAACCCATTGATGTTGCTTATTCCATAATGACATTAAGTAAATTTTACGATGTATTTATGGACGAAGACTACCGACTGAAAATGGAAACTGCATTCAATTGGTTTTTAGGAAGTAACCGCTTACATCAAATTATTTATAACCCATGCACCGGCGGTTGTTACGACGGGCTGGAGGAAACTCATGTGAACCTCAATCAGGGTGCAGAGTCAACGGTAAGTTACCTGATGGCACGATTAACCATGGAAAAGTATAAAAATGAATAGTAAAATTCCAAAGTCTGTAGCTGTAATCGTGGCTCACCCCGATGATGAAACATTATGGGCCGGAGGAACAATACTGAGTCATCCGTCATGGAAGTGTTTTATTCTTTGTCTCTGCCGGGGAAGCGATACGGAACGTGCCCCTAAGTTTTATAAAGCATTAAAAGTTCTTAAATCGGAAGGGATCATGGGCGATCTTGATGATGGCCCCGAACAAAACCCTTTGGAAGAAAAAGAGGTACAACGTTCCATCATGCAATTGTTCCCCCCGATTCATTTCGACCTGATTATTTCCCATAATCCTTCAGGAGAATATACCAGGCATCTCAGGCATGAGGAAGTAAGCAAAGCGGTTATTAAACTCTGGCATGCCGGTAAAATATCTACCAATGAGCTTTGGACCTTTGCTTACGGGGACGGCAATAAAGAATATTATCCCAGGCCTGTCAAAAACGATACTATTTACCGGACACTTACGAAACGGATATGGCAGAGAAAGTACAGCATAATAACAGAAACGTACGGATTTGAAAAAAGCAGTTTTGAAGCAGAAACAACAACACAGGCAGAAGCATTCTGGCAATTTACTGATCCGTATGATGCAAAAAAATGGCTTAATAATGGAGGAGTTTTAACATGACCCGAGCACCGACGCGTCGGTGCGAGCTCCATGAGACTCCTGAAATCAAATTTTATTCTCATGAAAGTATTAGTATTATATGATTATCCACCTCCACCCGGAGGGCTTGCAACCCAGGGAGATCTTCTATACAGGGGACTTCTTGAAATGGGTGTTGATGCCCATGCAGTTCATTTCGAATCGGCGCAGGAGAAGGAATGGTACTATCGCTGGTTTGAGCCAAATGTTGTTGTTGGTGTCGGTTATTGGGGGCATACACCGCATCTGGTACTCCATCCGCAACGATATGGAGTTCAGCCTGTCCCATGGCTGGTTGCTGATGGTTATATTGCAAACTACCAGGAGGTGCTGAATGCTCTTCCACTTATACTGGTAACATCGAATTGGGTAAAGGAGATGTATGTCCGCGACGGGATCAATGGCGATAAAATTGAAGTGTTACATGTAGGCTGCGATACGGATGCTTTTATCCCTTACAGTAAGGACGACCCGAAAATATTGGCCGTGCGCGAAGCGCTGGGTGTTTCACCCGATCAGATAATGATTCTCACTGTTGGCGGCGACTCCGCATCAAAAGGTGCACAGGAGGTAATGCAGGCGCTTGCTATCATTGATACTAAAGCGCCCGATTGGAAATATGTCTGCAAAGTATGGCCACAGCCACGAACCAGGCTTCAAAACCTGGCCGATCTGGAATTGGCGACACATTTAGGCATCGAAAAAAATGTTACCTATGCAACAAACATCATTTCACGTAATTTCATGCCTTACCTGATAGGTGCCTGCGATATATATGCTGCGCCTTCGCGACTTGAAGGCTTTGGAATGCCGCAAGTGGAAGCAGGTGCTTGTGGGAAACCGGTTATAGGTATTAATGCCATGGGAATGCTCGATACACTTGTACATGGTGAAACGGCATTCCTGGCAAATGTAGCACAGAAAATTATTATGAACGAAGTCATTCTTGGTGACGAATCGGGCTTTGAAGATAAACATAGAGTGATATTTAAAGTGCCACGGACAGTAGACTATCGTGCAAGTGTTCATGATATTGCCAACTATTTGATGGATCTTATGACTGATGCGGCATTACGCGAAAAAATGGGCAAAGCTGCAAGGGAGCGCATAGTTGAGTATTTCGACTACCGTGTAGTCGCAAAACGGTTTGTTCAGATGATGAACGATAAATTGGGAATAAAGTAATCTGAAAATTAAATCCATGCAAACTGCAAACTGGCAAGAGATAGAAGAGGCAAAGAAGGCCGCCCTTGAAGTGCTGCTTCATAATGCCCAAGGACCATACCATGGACTTCCAAGGACTGCTGGCTGGGGATATCCGGAGCCGTATACAAGGGATTTAATGTTTTCCATTCTGGGAATTGCTGTTTCTGAGAATCAGGAGCTACTAGAGAGCATTCGGAGAGTATTGGAGACACTGGCAAAAAATCAGACAGAACGTGGTCATATCCCTTCGCTGGTACACGATAAAGAGGATCGCGGAGCAAGTGATACCACTCCTTTGTTTTTGCTGGGTGTGGGCATTTTTAGAAAAGTATCAGGTGAATCGGACTTTCTTAATGAAGCAGTTGAAAAAGCCCTAACATGGATGGAGTATCAAAGCCCTTCAGATCGTTACCTGGTTGCCCAGCAACCCACAAGTGATTGGCGCGATGAACAATGGGTGACCGGATATGGTCTGTTTGTGAACACCTTGGTATATAGCTATCTCCGGATCCTGGGCCAGCGCGAAAGAGCAGATAAGATGCGCCAGGAGATGAGCCGGTTTACCATTACCTGCGGAACGATGCACCATCATGTGCACGAAGGCCTTGTGGTAAAACATAAGCCTTACTATGCTTTCTGGTCCTATAAAATTTATAGCAGCGAACGGTTCGACCTGCTCGGTAACAGTCTTGCCATTCTCTCCGGAATAGCATCACCCTCGCGGGCTGGGGAAATGGTTGCCTGGATCGAAGAGGAGTGTGCTGCCATGAGAAAAAGAGGTGAATTGGCAGTTGATCTGCCGCCTAATTTCTTCCCCTATATTAAACCTGAAGATCCTGACTGGCATGAGCGGTATTTAGCATATAACAATCCGGGGGAATATCATAATGGAGGTATATGGCCTTTTATATGCGGGTTTTATGTGGCAGCCTTAGTTGCTACTAAAAGATATAAACTCGCCAGGGAAAAGCTCGTGGAGCTTACCCATTGTATAAAAATTTCCAATACAGGGAGCGTTGATTTTGGATTTAACGAATGGATAAAAGCCCGGGACGGTAAGCCCATGGGGCAGGACTGGCAAACCTGGAGCGCCGCGCTTTACCTCTATGCCGTAAAATGTGTTGAAGAAAAAGGAACACCCTTTTTTGATGAGATACGCAGTTGTCCAACTGAACCGGAAATAGAGTAGTAGCCCACCCAATACTTGTAATACCAATTGTATTTTTTATTTTAGTCCAAACTAAAATAAAAATTTACAATGGTTAATCAAAGACTATTTGAATTTACAACTAATAATTTTATAGAATTAAGCGCATAAATTGTAATCTGGTTTTCCATTTGTTATTACTACATACAATAATGAGCGTTCACTATTCAAATACTCTTCTTTTTCCAATTTTTCCATTTCATCCATTTTTTGAAAATGCAGAGGGATGTTCTGTTATGGCATAGTTTGTAATAAATTCAACTTTTTATTCTTTTGAAGAAATTTTCTCAACTTCTGATATAAGTGATAAGTAAAATTATTGTGCATCAAAAGCACACTGGCCGGACAATTAATAAAGTCTTGCAAAATTATGAAATCATGACATATCGCCATTTGCTTAAAGGCTTTTAAAGGCTTCTGGTAGTTCAAGTTCGTTTATCCGCTATTGCAATAGAGAAGGAGATTGCATTTTTATTGAGATTTACTTCAAAATTAAAGAAAACTTATCAACTACGGCCTTGTTAGACCGCACTATTTCTGCAC
>Ga0209585_10000500_pt1 | contig 15109 bp, 8 predicted proteins | sample NGEPerone_FD_185491 | JGI IMG/M metagenome (GOLD analysis project Ga0209585, IMG submission 185491) | Arctic peat soil microbial communities from the Barrow Environmental Observatory site, Barrow, Alaska, USA - NGEE Permafrost154B-one... | ecosystem: Environmental > Terrestrial > Soil > Wetlands... | reverse complement strand
TTGGGCATTCAGGTTTATTTTGAACATTTCAAAATCGATTGTATCGTCAGCATTAAACGGAGTTAGCAATGCAGGGTAAACGCCCTGCCAATTTGGACTCATCATAAAATTTATTTTAAATTATTCAACAAAAATATACATTTATTAAAAGAGGTAAATTGATTTAAAATGACTATTTGTTTACAAATTTTTCAAAAATTACAAAAATAAAAGGATGAATTAGGAAAAAACAGGAAAGAATAATAAACAGGTTATCTCCTTTTAAAAACTATTAACTTTAAACTCAAAAAACGACACTCATAAAAAGCCTCCACGGCTCTATGAAAACTTCGATTATATTTGAGTTTGCACTTAACTTGAAAAGATAGACAAAGACAAAATGACCACAGAAAACAACTTGAAAAGATTTATTGAAGCACAAGAAGCAGATTACCAAATTGCATTATCAGAAATAAAGAATGGCAGAAAACAATCGCATTGGATGTGGTATATTTTTCCTCAAATTCATGGACTGGGCTTTAGTGAAACTTCAAAATTTTATGCTATCAAAAACATTCAGGAAGCGGAAGAGTTTTTAATGCATCCAATTTTAGGATACAGGCTAATTGAGATTTGTAATAAATTACTTGAACTTAAAAGTAATGACGCAAATAAAATTTTTGGCAGTCCGGATGATTTAAAGTTAAAATCCTCTATGACGTTATTTTCTTCATTAGATAATAGTAATCCTGTCTTTCAATCAGTTTTAGAAAAGTTTTTCAATGGCACCAAAGACAATAAAACTTTGCAAATAATTTCTGAAGAACAAATTAATTAATTCTATTCCTTGGGATTGGATGGCCATGAATATTGATAGAAATAATTCAACAACACAATATAGAATCCGGTAAAACTGACCAACCTAAATCGTGTCATTTTTAGCGACCAGAAAAAATATTTTGACCACTTATAAATTTACCAATTCCCAATTTTAAGTTCACTTTGAAAATATATGTATTTTTAAATAATAGTAGGATGAGAATGCGAAAATAATTGAATGCGAAAACAATTTAAGATACATTCAAATTCCATTTTATTCTTTATGATTACTTGAATAATTTTTTTGAACTTAATGAAATTTAGAAAATTATTTTGACAGAAGATAAAAGAATACTTTTTAAAATATATCCGGAGGCTAATGAGTTTCCCGCCTTTTTAATACTTATACATTGTTTTAAAACAAATCGCCTGGTTAAATCAAAACTTTACAACATGAAAAAACATTTTTTATTTTTTTTATTTTTCTTTTCATCTATTGCTATGTGCCACCAAACACAGGCGCAGGAAAGATACCAGGCAAACTGGGAATCATTAAAGCAATACAAAACACCTGATTGGTATAGGGATGCAAAGTTTGGAATTTTTATCCATTGGGGAGTATATTCAGTTCCTGCCTTTGGTTCCGAATGGTATCCCCGCCTGATGTACCAAAAGGGTACTAAAGAATTTAAACACCATATAGAAACTTATGGCCCACAAAATAAATTTGGGTACAAAGATTTTATTCCGATGTTTAAAGCAGAAAAATTTAATCCCCAACAATGGGTTGCCTTGTTTAAAAAAGCAGGTGCAAAATATGTGGTTCCGGTAGCAGAACACCACGATGGTTTTGCCATGTATAAAACGGCGTTATCTAAATGGAATGCTTATGACATGGGTCCAAAACGGGATGTGATTGGTGAACTGGCTGCAGAGGTTCGTAAACAAGGTCTAATTTTTGGATTGTCTTCTCACCGGATAGAACATTGGTTTTTTATGAATGGAGGACGCAGGTTTGAATCGGATGTACTAGATCCGAAATATGAAGATTTTTATGGTCCGGCAAGGGAAGAAAATGAAACCCCTTCTCCTGAATTTATGAACGACTGGTTATTGCGTAATACAGAACTGGTTAATAATTATCATCCACAATTATTTTGGTTCGACTGGTGGATAGAGCAGCCCGCAATGGATCCCTACAGAAAATCCTTCGCATCTTTTTATTATAATAAAGGCCTTGAATGGAATAAGGGTGTTGTTCTTAATTATAAAAATAATGCTTATCCCGATGGCACTGCTGTATTGGATATTGAACGGGGCAAACTAAGTGGCATACGTAAATTACCCTGGCAAACGGATGATGCTATAGGAAATAAATCATGGGGTTACATTACTGATAATACTTTTAAAAATGCACAATATGTAATTACAAACCTTATTGATATTGTAAGTAAAAATGGTAACCTTTTATTAAACATCGGACCTCGATCGGATGGTACCATCACCGATGAAGAGACAGCAACTTTATTAGGAACTGGCAAATGGCTTGATGTAAATGGGGAGGCCATTTATGGAACACGGCCATGGAAGTTCTTTGGCGAAGGCCCTACAGAATCTGCAAGCGGAAGTTTTGCTGATCAGAAAAAACCTTTTACAGCAAAGGATATACGTTTTACAACAAAAGGAGATGTATTATATGCGATTGCCCTGGGGTTGCCATTAACTAACACGGTTATAAAATCATTGGGCACAAAAACAGGTAATGGTACCATTGAAAGTATTGACATGGTAGGAAGCAATGAGAAGCTGTCCTGGTCGCAAAATTCAGATGCACTGATCATAAAAACATCAAAAAATTATCCATCGGGAAATGCAGTTGTGTACAAAATCATTTTTAAAAAATAGCAGGTGGAATGAAAGCATTAATATGTACAAAGCCGGGAACATTTGAGTATAAAGATATAGTGAAACCGGTACTACAAACAGGGCAAGCTATAATAAAGATTAGACGCATTGGAATTTGTGGAACCGATCTGCATGCTTATGAAGGCACACAACCTTTTTTTACTTACCCAAGAATATTGGGGCATGAACTGGCTGCTGATCTGATTGAAGCAGATGGGGCAGATGGATTTTTACCCGGTGAAGCGCTCACCATAATTCCTTATTTTAATTGTAGTAAATGCATTGCCTGCAGAAATGGCAAGCCTAACTGCTGCATTGATATTAAAGTATGCGGTGTTCATATTGATGGAGGAATGACAGAGTATCTTTCTGTGCCCACTTATTCATTAGTTAAAAGCCAGGGATTGAGTTACGATGAGTTGGCATTGGTAGAGCCACTGTCTATTGGCGCACACGGTGTGCGCCGTGCCAATGTGCAAAAAGATGAATTTGTATTGGTGATCGGCGCCGGGCCAATTGGATTGGGCACTATGGAGTTTGCAAGGATTGCAGGTGCTAAAGTAATTGCACTCGATATTAATGAAAACCGTTTACAGTTTTGTAAAGAAAAGCTGAAAGTCGATTATATGATCAATGCTTCAACTGAAGATACATTCTCCCGATTAAAAGAAATTACAAATGGGGATATGCCTGGCGTTGTAATTGATGCAACTGGCAGCCGGAAAGCAATTAATAATGCATTTCAATACCTGGCTCATGGAGGAAGGTTTGTATTGATTGGCTTGCAGAAGGAAGCGATCAGTTTCAGCCATCCTGAATTTCATAAGCGGGAGGTAACATTAATGAGTAGCCGAAATGCAACAAGGGAGGATTTTGTTCATGTAATTGATTCAATGAAAAAGGGTTTGGTTGATCCTACCACCTATATAACACACCGGGTAAAATTTGATGGTCTGAAACACGTTTTTGAAAGATGGCTCCATCCCTCATCAGGGGTAATAAAAGCAGTGGTGGAATTGGATTGATTACTGAGTTGGATACATTTTCTTCATTTTTCTTTTCATCACATTAATATCCATTTTACCGGTATGGATAATGATCCTTAATAAATTGAAACGTTAGTTGAAGAGGTTCTTTAACCACGGGAATCTTATTCAAAATAATTGCTGTTTTTGAACCAGGCAGAAATCAAATTACCCATTTCTTTTAAGTAAGTTTGATAGTATAATTAGTTTTAAAAATATTTTAGTATGAAAAGAACCGGAATTCTCCTCCTTGCATTTTTTATTTCCTCTGCTATCAGTGCGCAGGTAGCGCAAACGCCACCTATGGGCTGGAATAGTTATAATAGTTTTGGCTCCGCAGTGCATGAAGATGAAGTAAAGGCTAATGCGGATTACATGGCTAAAAATTTAAAACAATATGGATGGCAATATGTAGTTGTAGATTTTCTTTGGTCTTATGATAATCCTCCTGGAAGCAATATTGGTAACCCATTTCAAAAGCAATTGCAGGATGGTTCCTATGTACCGTGGCTAACAATGGATAAATGGGGAAGACTGATGCCGCAACCCAATAAGTTTCCTTCTTCTTTTGGAGGCAAAGGTTTTAAGCCTTTGAGTGATTATGTACATGCATTAGGCTTAAAGTTTGGTATTCATGTAATGCGTGGGATCCCCCGCCAGGCTGTGTGGTCTAAATCACCTGTGATGGGAACCAATGGTATCACTGCCGATATGGTTGCAGATACATCTTCCACTTGCCCGTGGATGAACCACATGTATGGATTGGACATGAAGAAACCAGGCGCACAGGAATACCTTAATTCCATTTTAAAATTATATGCATCATGGGATGTTGATTTTATCAAAGTTGACGATATTTCCAGGCCTTATCATATAGCCGAAATTGAAGGTTATGCGAAGGCGATTCAAGATTGTGGACGGTCAATTGTGTTGAGTATTTCGCCGGGAGAAACCCCTTTAGCCCAGGCAGATCATGTAAAGCAACATGCCAATATGTGGCGGATGGCGGATGATTTTTGGGATAACTGGGAAATGATACTGCACATGTTCAATTACGCCAAAAGCTGGGAAGGTGTTGGAGGTCCCGGTCACTGGCCTGATTGTGATATGCTGCAAATCGGTAAACTTTCAAAGAGGGGGCCAGTTGGCCCTGAGCGTTATAGCCGGTTTACTGAAGATGAACTCTACACGCACATGACTTTCTGGAGCATTTATCGCTCCCCTTTAATGATTGGCGGCAACCTTCCGGAGAACAGGGAGATTGAAGTAAAACTTTTTACCAATGATGAAGTGCTGGCCGTAAATCAAAAAGGAGAAAATCCAAGACAGCTCTATAAAAAAGATGGCAGCATGGTGTGGATTTCCAATGAACAAGGCACCAAAGATCTGTATGTAGCACTGTTTAATATAGGAGAAGATGCTCATGAGGTAAGCATAGATTTTTCTTCTCTTGGATTAAAAGGAAAGGTAGGGATTAGAGACCTTTGGCAGAAAAAAGATTTGGGTAGTTTTAAAAAGGGATATAAAAAAATGATCAATGCTCACGGAGCTGTGTTGCTAAAAATAAACACACAAAAATAGGATTGTAAACATCTAGATAATTTGTTGATATAGTTTTCAATCTATGATGATTATGTGCCTATGAATTAATATGCTTTTTGTGATTCGCTTTTTGTATTTAATTTTTCAAAATAAAACATAATGAAGAAAATAATTTTAAATCTGTTTTTAATGATTCCCATGGTAGGAATAGGTCAAAAAGATTTGAAGCTTTGGTATCAGCAACCCGCAAAAACATGGACGGAGGCCCTTCCCATAGGAAATGGAAGACTTGGCGCTATGGTTTTCGGAAAAGAAAGTGACGAACTTCTTCAGTTGAATGAAAGTACGCTATGGTCAGGTGGACCGGTTACTGACAATGTCAATCCCGATGCTCCAAAGTATTTACCACTTATAAGGAAGGCGGTATTTGAAGGCGATTATAAAAAGGCATCTGATTTATGTAAAAAGATGCAGGGTGTTTATTCTGAAAGCTATTTGCCTTTGGGTGATTTAATGATTAAACAGGAATTCAAAACCCCAACTTCTCAAAACTATTATCGTGATTTGAATATTGAAGATGCGGTTGCAACAACCCGGTTTAAGATGGATGGAGTAAATTATACCCGCCAGGTTTTTTCTTCTGCGCCCGACCAGGTTATTGTAGTTCGATTAACGGCAGATAAGCCAAATCAACTTAGTGTGAAAATATCAACAAGAAGCCAATTGCACTATATAAATTCTGTAGTTGATAAAAATGTACTTGCAATGAAAGGTGTTGCTCCGGCGCACGATGATCCAAATTATACGAGTTACAAGCATGATCCGATTATCTATAATGATTCAGTAAGTAATTGTAAGGGTATGCGGTTTGAGTTATTGACAAAAGCTGTTAATCAAGGGGGCAGCATTCATACCGATACTTCAGGGATCACTATTAAAAATGCTACTGAAGTAATTCTTTTATTATCGGCTGCAACTAGTTTTAATGGTTTTGATAAGTGCCCGGTTTCTGATGGAAAGGATGAAAATAAAATTGCACAAAATTTCCTCAAAGCGGCGGCATTAAAATCCTATGATAAATTACTGGCAAATCATCTTTCAGATTATCATCAATACTTCAATAGGGTAGCACTTACATTAAAAGATGATAAGCATAATAGCGGGGCATCACTTCCAACAGATAAGCGGCTGTCAGCTTATACTTCCGGCAATCACGATCCCGGATTAGAAGCACTGTATTTTCAATATGGGCGCTATCTTCTTATCTCAAGTTCCAGGCCGGGCGGCACTCCTGCAAACCTGCAAGGCATCTGGAATAATAACATAAGGCCACCATGGAGTTCTAATTATACCACAAACATTAATCTGCAAATGAATTATTGGCCGGCAGAAGTGACTAACCTCTCTGAAATGCACGAACCACTTTTTGGCCTGATAGAAAACCTCGCCGTTACCGGGAAAAAAACTGCAAAAGAATTTTATGATTTGGATGGTTGGGTAGTACATCATAACTCTGATATTTGGGCATTGTCCAACCCGGTTGGTGACCTGGGTAATGGAGATCCAAAATGGGCTAACTGGGCTATGGGTGCAAATTGGCTATGCAGGCATTTATGGGAGCACTATCTTTTTACCGGAGATAAAAAGTTTTTAAAAGATACAGCCTATCCTTTAATGAAAGGTGCCATCGCCTTTACTTTGGGTTGGTTAATACCGGACAAGGATGGTTATTTAGTTACTGCTCCATCGGGATCTCCTGAAAATTCGTTTATAGATGAAAAAGGCAATCAGGGCGCAATTGCATTAGCAAGTACCATGGATATGTCTATAATTAGGGATCTTTTTTCACATTTTATAATAGCATCCAAGCTACTGAATGCTGATGAATCTTTTAGGGATACTGTGATTGAAAAAGAAAAGAAATTATACCCTTTGCATATCGGTAAAAGAGGAAATATAGATGAATGGTACAAAGACTGGGATGACGTAGAAGTGCATCACCGGCACGTTTCACATCTTTTTGGACTTTATCCGGGCGAACAGATTTCACCTGTAACCACACCTGAATTAGCAGCGGCTGCTAAGAAGACTCTTGAAATTCGGGGTGATGAAGGAACAGGTTGGAGCAAAGCATGGAAGATAAATTTTTGGGCAAGGCTTCTTGATGGCAATCATGCTTACACTTTATTGAGAGATTTATTGCATTTAACCGGGGAAGCCGGAGCTAATTATGCAAGTGGCGGTGGTACTTATCCCAATCTATTTGATGCGCATCCTCCTTTTCAGATTGATGGAAACTTCGGCGGTACTGCAGGCATAGCAGAAATGTTATTGCAAAGCCAGGCAGGAGATATTTATTTATTGCCCGCTCTTCCTGATGAATGGGAAAACGGGCAGGTAAATGGATTGAAAGCAAGAGGAGCTTTTGAAGTAAGTATGAATTGGCAAAATCACCAATTGGTAGGCGCATCAATTAAATCCTTAAACGGAGGCCTGTGTAAAGTAAGATCGAATAATCGGGTAAAGGTTGCAGAAATAATAACAACATCACAAAAAACATCAAATGGTTATTTGATTTCTTTCGAAACACATAAAGGAAAAATCTATCACATTTCTGCAATTAAATAAAGGTGCATTTATCTGCTTAAAAATAACTCAATCAAATAGCTGAAGATATTTCTTATAAAATGCACTCACTTTCGGCGCTGTGGCGACTATTACTCCACAACTATTAAATGCAGGCTCAATCATTAAAGAAAATGACAAAGAAGGAGAGGGCTTTATTCTATTGAATTCAATGCGATTTATATCGCATTGCAGGATTCATTTAATAAGGCACTTGCAAAAGCTCCTGCCGAATATTGGATATGGGATGGAATTCATCCAATGCCCGCTGGTCAAGAATTAATGGCAAGAGAATGGATAAACCAGGTAACCAATAAACTTAAGTTTATCAGTTAGTGTAATTGATGCACCATCAACTTCTATCATTCGTTTACTATCCAATGGCCTTGTAAGTTTCCCTAAGCAGGTCTGATTAAAATCATATATTGTAAACTGAAGATCATATTTTGCTATCTATTGTAATAATATCTTTGTGCAAAAATTTTAAATATGAAAGTACCTGTTCATTATGTAAGCCCTAAGGAAGCATTATCAGTAATTCAATCCAATCAGCGCGTATATATCCATGGAAGTGCGCATACGCCTACTTTCCTGTTGAAGCACCTGGCGTTGGAAGCGCCCCGTTTACACAATGTAGAAATTGTTTCTATAAGTGTTTACGGCGATTTACATATTGATAAACCTGAATTCAAAGGTCATTTTCATTTTAATTCCCTATTTGTTTCTGCCAGTTTACGCAATGCCGTTAAAGAGGGCTATGCAGATTATGTCCCTGTTTTTTTAAGTGAAATACCGGAACTTTTTAAGCAAAAAATATTGCCTATTGATGTGGCCATTGTACAGGTATCGCCACCGGATATGCATGGATACTGCTCTTTAGGAGTTTCTGTTGATATTGCCCGCAGCGCGGTTAATACCGCTAAAATATTAATAGCACAGGTAAACCCCAATGCACCCAGAACACATGGGGATGGCCTTATCCACAGCAGTCGCTTTCATTCTATGGTATATTGTGAAGATGCTTTACACGAAGCAAATTTCGGAGAGAAGGCTGGTGCAAACGAACTAAGGATCGGCGAATATGTTGCAGGAATGATTGATGATAAAAGTACCATTCAAATGGGCATTGGCGCTATTCCTGATGCGGTATTGCGCTGCCTGCTTAATCATAAAGATCTCGGCGTGCATACCGAAATGTGTTCCGACGGAATTATTGAGCTGGTTGAAAAGGATGTGATCAACAATAAGTATAAAAATATTCATCCCAACAAATCAGTATCATCATTTGCATTGGGCTCAAAAAAATTATACGATTATATAAATGATAACCCGGCATTTGCATTTCTCGACATTGATTATGTAAACGATCCGCATGTAATTCGCCGTAATGATAGAATGATCTCAATTAACAGCGCCATCGAAATTGACATTACAGGACAGGCCTGCGCTGATTCTATTGGTACTTACCAGTTCTCCGGTGTGGGTGGACAAATGGATTTCATGCGTGGCGCTTCATTAAGTAAAGGAGGCAAACCTATTATCGCCATTCCATCGCGCACTGCCAAAGGCATACCCCGTATAGTGCCCACGTTGAAACCCGGGGCTGGTGTGGTTACTACAAGGGCACACATGCATTATGTAGTTACCGAATACGGAGTAGCCTATCTGTTTGGTAAAAACCTGCGCCAGCGTGCGAAAGCGTTAATCAATATTGCGCATCCCGATGATAGGGAAATGCTTGAAGAATCATGCTTCGAAAGATTTAAACAATTTTAGAGTCCTATCCACCTGCTTTTAAATTAACGGTTTTAGGATTTATTGTAAGATGGAGGAGGCGAATGAATAAAGGATATTGACACAGGGAAAGGTGCGCTATCATTTAGAAAATTCATCAAAAATTAAAATGGAAATCGGTTTATAATAAATATTCTAATGGCAGAACTTCCTATTAATACAAAAGGGCTAACAGATGAAGAAGTAATTATCTCCAGAAAAGAACACGGCAACAATGAACTGAATCAACAAATAAAAAGTGGTTTCATACCAGCATTAATTGATACGCTAAAAGAACCCATGTTGATTTTATTATTGGCAGCGGGAATTCTTTATTTTATTTCGGGCAGCACAGGAGAGGCCATATTCATGTTGTCGGCAATCGTAATGGTTTCTGCAATATCCTTATACCAGGATTCCCGCAGCCGCAATGCATTGGCGGCTTTAAAAGCACTCTCACAACCACATACCAAAGTAGTAAGGAATGGAAATATTGCTAAAATCAACAGTGGAGATGTAGTGGTAAATGATTGCATCATTGTAGAAGAAGGAAGTTTGATTACTGCCGATGCAACCATCATTTATTCTAATGATTTTACGGTTAACGAATCTATCCTTACCGGGGAATCCTTTCCGGTAGCAAAGACTGTTAAGGAAGAAAATAAAATTTTCAGTGGCACATTAGTAAGCAGTGGTATGGCTATAGCCACGGTAGAAAAAGTGGGAGATGCGACTGAACTTGGCAAAATAGGAGCATCATTAAAAAATATAGAAGAAGAAAAAACACCGCTTCAATTACAGATAAGAAATTTTGTAAAGAAAATGGCCATTATTGGTTTGGTTGTTTTTGTAATCGTGTGGGCGTATAATTTTTTAGAATCCAAAAACTTTGTCAACAGTTTATTGAAAGCGCTTACCCTGGCAATGTCTGTTTTACCCGAAGAGATACCCGTTGCCTTTACAACATTTATGGCATTAGGCGCCTGGCGATTAATGAAGTTGGGAATTATAGTAAAGCAAACCAAAACTGTAGAAACTTTAGGCAGTGCCACCGTTATTTGTGTGGACAAAACGGGAACGATCACTGAAAACAAAATGGAACTCGCTAAACTATATGTTTATAAAACCGGGCGCTTATATGAGAATGTCAATGAAGATAAAGAAGCGGTTGAAGAATTAATAAATACGGCAATGTGGGCAAGTGAGCCTCTGCCATTCGATCCCATGGAAGTAGTATTGCATGATGTGTATAAAAAAATCAGCCAAGAAGATGTGCGCACCGATTTTAAAATGATTCATGAATATCCGTTGGGTGGACAGCCTCCCATGATGACACATATTTTTGAAAGCAAAAATGGTAAAAGGATTGTAGCAGCAAAGGGCGCCCCTGAAAGGTTTTTTTCCTGTTGCGGTTTAAATGAAGAACAAAAGAAAAAAATTGATCAACAAATAAACGAACTGGCATTGGAGGGGTATAGGGTTTTAGCAGTTGCTTCCGCTACTTTTGAAGGAAATGATTTTCCCAAAGAACAGGATGATTTTGATTTTCAATTTATTGGATTGGTATCATTTTACGATCCGCCTAAAAAGAATATTACAGGCGTATTTAATCAATTTTATGATGCGGGTATCAATATAAAAATTGTTACCGGGGATAATAAAGCAACAACAGAAACCATCGCCAAACAAGTTGGTTTCAAAGGTGCTGATAAAGCTTTGGACGGACAGGAATTAATTAATATGCCTGAGGAAGAACTGGAAGCACAGGTAATGCAGATCAATATTTTTACGCGCATGTTTCCGGAAGCAAAATTGAAAATTATCAATGCATTAAAACAACAACAACAGATAGTAGCCATGACCGGTGATGGCGTAAATGACGGCCCTGCCTTAAAGGCGGCGCACATTGGAATAGCGATGGGTAAAAAAGGATCGGATATGGCCAAAAGCGCGTCTTCGTTGATATTGGCCGATGACGACCTTGAAAAAATGGTAGTTGCTATAGCCATGGGCAGAAGAATTTACAGTAATCTTAAAAAAGCGATTCAATATATTATTTCCATTCATATTCCTATTATCCTTACTGTTTTTATTCCATTGGTTTTAGGGTGGATTTACCCGGCCATTTTTACTCCGGTACATGTTATTTTTCTTGAACTTATTATGGGGCCTACCTGTTCTATTATTTATGAAAATGAACCGATAGAAGCCAACCTGATGCAGCAAAATCCGCGTCCCTTTACCAATACATTTCTTTCCTGGAGAGAATTGAACATCAGCATTTGGCAGGGAATTATGATAACCGCAGGCACATTGGGTATCTATCAATATGCGGTATCACAAGGGTATAATGAAGAACTGACAAGAACGATGGTTTTTACCACTTTGCTGATGGCTAATATTTTTCTTTCATTGATAAACCGTTCATTTTATTATTCAATATTTACCACCCTGCGGTATAAGAATAATTTATTAATAGGCATTGTGGTTGTCACTGTTTTATTGCTTGCTTTGATGCTTTATGTTCCGGCATTAATTCATTTTTTCAAATTCCAGCAACCACAGATCCATCAATTGCTGATTTCTCTTGTTGTCGGTTTTTTATCTGTTATTTGGGTAGAATTTTATAAATATATAAAGCGCAGAAAAAATAATTTTTTGAAAATAAAGTAAAAAGAATATTTATAATTTTCAATAATGGGTTTCTATGATTATTGGTACAAAAAATTATAAATAGAAAATGTTGACCTAAATTAAATTTCAGTTTTTTATAAAAAAATATGAAAAAAATTGGTTTGGTATTAAGTGGGGGAGGTGCCAGGGGTTTTGCTCATCTTGGATTGTTAAAGGTGTTGGATGAACTGGACATAAAACCTTCTGCCATTTCAGCAGTAAGCGCTGGCGCTATTTTTGGAGCGCTATATACATCAGGTAAAAAGCCTGATGAAATTCTTGAACTCTCAAAAGGGAATTCCTTTTTCTCATTTTCTAATATATTATGGAGACAGGAAGGGCTATTTTCTATGGAGCCTATCAGGAAATTATTAATGGAACATATTGCCCACGATTCATTTGAATCTTTAAAAATACCTCTTTTTATAAATGCCACTGATTTTACCGATAATAAAACCATTTTCTTTTCTGAGGGAGAGTTGATAAAATGGGTGATTGCTTCTGCCTCGGTTCCTGTATTATTCAGGCCGGTAGTGCATGAAAACAAGGTATTGGTCGATGGCGGTTTGCTTAATAATTTACCGGTTGAGCCTTTAATTGGTTTTTGCGATTCTATTATCGGCATGCATGTAAATAAAATGAAAGAGTTAATCAATACCCCTGCAAAATTGTCAAAGCTGGCTATCACAGAAAGATGTTTTCACATTTCTATTGCCAGTTCTGTTTACTTAAAATCAAAGCAATGTGATCTGTTCATTGAACCGGATTTACATTCATTTGGCATGTTTGATGTAAAACAAGCAGATAAAATTTTTGAAATCGGGTACAATGCTACCATAAAACATAAAGATCAATTATTAGAAATGCTGGCCTGATTATTTTCATTTTTTCCATTACATTTTGCTGTTTTTCCAATGGTTGTTTTTAATTTAAAACCGTCTTTAATACAACCTGTAAATGATACCTATCATGGTGCTCAATGACATAGGTCATTCATAAGGGATCGCTATTTCCAGAGATTTGATGCAAAAAATAATTATGTCATTGTTAATAAAGAAGTTTGATCAAATCCGGATTACCGATGTAGATTCAGTAGGTGGCAAAAACGCTTCGCTCGGCGAAATGTTTACCCAGCTTTCATCCAAAGGAATTTTAGTACCGGATGGTTTTGCAACTACCGCTTATGCATTCCGCTATTTTTTAGAATATAATTCCATAAATGATATACTTAAAAAATTGTTGGATAATCTAGACAGGAAAAATTTCAGCAACCTTAAAACAATTGGTTCACAAGCAAGAAAACTGATTTTGAATGCACAGTTGCCTGAAAATCTAACCAATGCCATCAAGATCGCTTATAAGGAATTATGTAAAAATCATTATTTTGAAGTAGCAGTGCGCAGTAGTGCCACAGCAGAAGATTTACCCCAGGCAAGTTTTGCCGGACAGCATGAATCTTATTTGAATGTAAAAGGTGAAGAGGATTTAATTTTTGCAGTACAAAAATGCTATGCGTCATTGTACACCGACAGGGCCATCAAGTACCGGGAAGACAATAATTTTGCACATGAAAAAGTAGCCCTGTCAGTGGGCATTCAAAAAATGGTACGAAGCGATAAAGCCAGTTCAGGCGTATGTTTCACTCTTGAGCCCGAATCGGGGTTTAAAGATGTTATTGATATAAGTGGAGTATGGGGACTGGGCGAAAACATGGTACAGGGAACAGTAAATCCTGATGAGTTTTTAATTTTCAAACCCACATTACAAAAAGGGCAAAAAGCGATTCTTCAAAAAAAACTGGGCGATAAAAGCAAGACCATGATTTATTCCAGTGATGAAAAAGATACCGTAGTCAATATTGATACGCCTGAGGAAAAGAAGGAACAGTTTGTATTAACTGATGAAGAAATTATCCTTCTTAGTAAATGGGCATTAATTATTGAACAGCATTACAAAAAAGCAATGGATATTGAATGGGCCAAAGATGGTATCACCAATGAACTTTTTATCATTCAGGCACGGCCAGAAACAGTCCATTCGCAAATGAATCCTTTGCTGGTAAAGGAATACAAGTTGCTGGAAAAAGGAGAACGGCTTGCATCTGGCCAGGCTGTTGGCAACAAAATAACCACCGGTATTGCCAGGATATTACAATCACCTGCTGATGCTGATAAATTAAAGGCCGGAGAAATTGTTGTTACTGATTTAACCAGTCCCGATTGGGATCCCATTTTGAAAAATGCTATAGCCATTATTACAAATAAAGGTGGCCGTACCAGCCATGCATCCATTGTAGCAAGAGAAATAGGCGTGCCGGCAATTGTAGGGTGTGAAGATGCGACAACAAAAATAAAAGATGGCGAAGTAATTACGGTTTCCTGTAGCGAAGGGAAAACCGGCTTCGTGTATAGAGGACAGTTAAAATTCGAATCTAAGGAATTGGATTTTAGCCATATTCAATTGCCTGAACATACAAAGGTGATGATGATTGTAGGTGATCCGGAAAAAGCATTCAAATTATCTTTTTATCCAAACGATGGTATTGGCTTAATGCGTTTGGAATTTATCATCACCAATGCTATTCAAATTCATCCAATGGCTTTGATCAAATTCAACGAACTGAAAGATGAAACGATAAAACAAAAAATTGAAGAACTCACCCATCATTATCCCGATAAGGAAAAATATTTTACAGAAAAACTTGCGCAGGCTGTAGCAACTACTGCTGCCGCATTTTATCCAAAAGAAGTAGTTGTGCGAATGAGCGA
>Ga0209585_10000499_pt1 | contig 15151 bp, 16 predicted proteins | sample NGEPerone_FD_185491 | JGI IMG/M metagenome (GOLD analysis project Ga0209585, IMG submission 185491) | Arctic peat soil microbial communities from the Barrow Environmental Observatory site, Barrow, Alaska, USA - NGEE Permafrost154B-one... | ecosystem: Environmental > Terrestrial > Soil >... | reverse complement strand
AGCAGAAGACCATCGAGGCGCTGAAAGTCGCCGGCCTGCGCGAGAACGTCAAGGTGATGATCGGCGGCGCCCCCACGACCCGCGCCTGGGCCGACGAGATCGGCGCCGACGGCTACGCCGAAGATGCCATCGAGGCCGTGGCCACCGCCAAGACCATCCTCGGCGTGGGCTGAGGCAGCACGCCACCCGATCACGATGCTCCCACGACGGGCCGACGGCCTCCTTCCCCCAGCCGTCACTTGCCGTCAAGCCGCAGCGACCTGCGGTCAGCACCGGCCGGGCAGACTCGTCTGCCCGGCCGGTGGCGCATGAGGCGGCTCTCGTGCGTCGCGCGTGTCGCCGCAGTGCCGTGCGCGCCACACCCATGACGCGAGACGATCAAGCAGGAGGCATGAGGTGGAACTTGTCTACTTGAGCCGGGTCGATGTCGAGAGCCTCGACATGTCCATGAGAGAAGTGCTCGACGCGCTCGACCGCGGCTTCGCCGCCAAGGGCCGCGGCCACACCGAGATGCCGCCCAAGCCCGGCATCCACACGCGGCCTGACTGCTTCATCCACGCCATGCCGGCCTACGTGCAGGAGCTCGAGGTGGCCGGCCTCAAGTGGGTCTCCGGCTACCCGCCCAACACCGCCAAGGGCTTGCCGTACATCACCGGTCTGCTGGTCCTCAACGACTGCGAGACCGGCGTGCCCCTGGCGGTGATGGACTGCGCCTTGATCACTGCCATGCGCACAGGGGCGAGCGCCGGCATCTCGGCCAGGTACCTGGCCCGCGCCGGCAGCGACACGGCCGCCATCGTCGGCTGCGGCGTACAGGCGCGGACCAGCCTCATGGCGCTGGTCGAGGAGATGCCGGCCCTCGCCGAGGCGCGCTGCTACGACCTCTTCCCCGAGGCCGCGCAGCGCTTCATCGCCGACATGACGGCGCGGTTCCTGGCGCTGCGCTTCGTTACCTGCGCCTCGGCCCCAGAAGCGGTGCGGCCTGCCGATGTCGTGGTCACGGCCGTCCCGATCGTGGTGGACCCCTCGCCCGACCTCGACGCCGGCATGCTCAAGGAGGGCAGCCTCGCCGTCTCGCTCGACTACGACTCCGCCTGGACAAGCGCAGCCATGAAGGAGTGCGACAAGTTCTGCTCGGACGACGTCGGGCAGCTGCTCGCGACCAAAGAGCACGGCGTGTACTTCGGTGGGATTCCCGCGGCCATCAGCGCCGATCTCGGCGAGCTGGCCGCAGGCCTTAAGCCCGGACGCGAGAGCGACAGCGAGCGCATCTTCTCGATGAACATGGGCATCGCCGTCGACGACATGGTCGCGGCCAAAGTGCTGTACGAGCGCGCTCTCGAGCGGGGGGCGGGCGTCCGCCTGCCGCTGTGACGGACGCAGTGACGAGACCGGCTGACGGGGCACTGAGGAGACGAGCATGCTGAGAAAGAGCAACCTGGGCTTTCGCGTGTTCACCGACGCGCAGCGCGCGGAGCTCGATTCGGCTCGTGGAGAGGCTGCAGTGAGGTAGTGTCACCCGGTGAGAATCGGTGGCAGATGACCGGACACAGGGAGGCGTCGTGACGACACCGTCACTGGACGAGCAGGGTTGTCAACGAGTGCACGACGCCGCGCTGCGGTTGCTGGGCGACGTCGGCTGCGTCGTGCTCGACCCCGAGGCGCTCGCGCTGCTCGAGGCTCGCGGGGCCAAGGTCGACGGCACGCGGGTCCGCTTCGGCGAGGCGCTCGTCGCAGAGGCTCTGGAGACGGCACCGGGCGGCTACACCGTGGCCGGCCGCCGTCCGGACCTCGACCTGCGTGTGGCTCTGGACGCCCCGCCGGTGCTCGCCAGCGCCTCCGGGCCGCCCTTCGTGCTCGATGGCGGTGAGCAACGTCCGGGCACGCTCGCGGATCTGCGGACGGCCATCGCCCTCGCGCACCTCTCGCCCAACATCTCGGTGCTCGGCTACAGCGTGGAGCCTACGGACGTGTCGGAATACCGGCGGGCGCGGGTGAGCGCGCACGCGCACGTGACCGGCAGCGACAAGGCCAACAGGTTCACCGTCACCACCTTGCCCGAGCTGCAGGTGGCCATGGACATGCTTGAGATCCTGTACGGCGCGGAGTGGCACGAGCAGCCGCGCCTGTGGAGCATCATCAACAGCACCTCACCGCTGCAGTTCTCAGCCGAGGGCGCCCAGGTGCTGCTGCGCCTGGCGCGGCTCGGCCAGCCCATCTGCGTCGCGGTCTGCGCCATGGGCGGCACCACCGCGCCGCTCACCCTGGCCAGCCTCCTCGCCGTGCAGCACGCCGAGCTGCTCCTCGGCCTCGTGCTCACACAGCTGGCCCGCCCCGGCTGCCCCTTCCTCTACGGCGGCACCTCGTCGATCTCGTCGATGCACAGCGGCGCCCTGATGATGGGCGCCCCCGAGTACTGGGCGCTCATGGAAGCCACCGTGCGGCTCGGCCACTGGCTGGGCGTGCCCGTGCGCGCCGGCGGCTCGCTCACCGACGCGCACGTCCCCGATGCCCAGGCCGGCATCGAGTCGGCCCTGGCCATCGAGACGGTCCTGCGCATGGACGTCCAGTTCGTGCTCCACGCCGCCGGCATCCTCTCGTCGTTCAACTGCTACTCCCCGGAGAAGTTCGTGATCGACGACGACGTGCTCAGCGCCCTGCGGCTCGCCAAGCAGCCGATCGTCATCGACGACGAGACGCTGGCGCTCGACGTGATGGCCGCAGTCGGGCCCGGCGGCACGGTGCTCAGCCAGGCGCACACCCGGCGTCACGCGCGTGACGGCCGGCGGGCCACGATCATGAACCGGGACCCGTACCAGACGTGGCGGGGACTCGGCGGACGCGACCTGGCCCAGGTGGCCGCGCAGCGCGTCGCCGAGTCGCTTGAGGCCTACTCCCCGCCGGATGACCTCGACCCGGTGGCGCGCCGCCAGCTGGACGCCTACTGCTTCGAGTGAACTCTGCCCGCCGGCCCGACGCCCCCAATACTGCCGTCGGGGAGTGCGAGCAGCGAACACTCGAGCATCTTGTGGAAGATGCGATACGGGTTCGCGAGGTCGATCTCGGGGTCGATCGCGGCCTGGATCGCAAGGCCGTCGATGACGGCGGAGAGGAGCTGGGTGAGGCCGAGGAGGTCGGGATCCTCGAGAGCGTCCGACGGACTGGTGATGCCCAGCCACTCGAGCTTCACGCTCCAGTACCACTTGTAGAGCAACGCGATCCGCCGCCGCAACGTCTCGTCGCGGAGCACGTGAGGCAGCAACTCGAAGAACACGCGGAACTCCTCGGTCGCGGCGTCCATGCGGCGCATCTCCTCGACGAGTCGCTGGGTCCGCCGTCTTGGGTCGACGTCCTTCATGCGGTTCTGTGAGGCGATGTACTCGTCGTGGATCACGGAATCGAGGACCGCGGCGACGAGCCCAGCCTTGTTGCCGAAGTAGTAGGAGATCATCGCTTTGTTCTCGCCCGACGCCGCGGACACGGAGTTGAGGGTGAGGGCATCGAAGCCGTCGGTCGCGATGATGTCCTTGGCCGCAAGGAGCAGCTTCTGCGCCGTCTCCGGCAGGGCCGAGAGGGGATCCTCGAAGGTGAACTGTAGGCGGCCCCGACTCGAGCGCGAGGTCGCGGCGCCCGCCGGCGCCCCATTGCCATCGCCGTCGAACCTCACGACTCGCTCAGCTCCCGACGGCACACCGAAGCCCAGAGTGCCGCCGCAACACATTGAGAGACCGCCTCCGACGCGCTTGACATCGCCTGCCCCCCGGTATCCAATGAGCGACTAACTGACCGGTCGCTTAACCTGCGTTCGCAATTCTATCAGACGGGTCAAATGAAGCGGCCGCACCGCGGATGCCCGTGCTTCGGGAGGAGCGTTCGGATGAGGATCGGATGCGTGGGGCTGGGCCACATCGGCTATCACCTGGCGGCCAACCTGCGCGCGCCGGGGTTTCCCGAGACACTCGAGGAGTACGTGGCGACGATGCCGCGCGCGCAGCGCGAAGCGGAGCGGCCGGCAGACGGATCGCGGCGGTCGCAGGCCGTCCGTGTTGGGAGTACGCTCGCGGAACGAGCTGAGGAGACTCGATGGATTTCTACACCGGCAACGTGCTCAGGCTCGACCTCACTGGGCTTCACGCCTCGGTCGAGCCGCTCAACGCGGAGTGGGCGTGTCTCTTCGTGGGCGGCAAGGGCCTGCTGTTGCGCTATCTGTTCGAGGAACTGGCTCCAGGCGCCGACGCGCTCGCGCCCGAGAATCCGCTGATCCTGGCGACAGAGCCGTTCGCCGGCACCCTGGCGGCTACCTGCTCCCGTCTGGCGGTGGGCTGCAAGAGCCCGGCGACGGGCACGCTGCTCGACTCCTACGTGGGCGGCTCCTTCGCCCCCAAGCTCAAGTTCGCCGGGTACGACTTGGTGGTGATCACCGGCCGCGCCCCCGAGCCCGTCCTCGTGCGCATCACGGAAGACAAGGTCGAGTTCGTGCCCGCCGAGGGCCGCTACTGGGGTCTCGAGACGGCCTCGCTCGAGGAACTCGTCCGCAAGGAGATGGGGCCGGGCGCCAAGGTGCTTTCCACCGGCCCGGCCGGCGAGAACCTCGTGCCCTTCGCCTGCCTCTCAACCGACCAGTTCCACAAGGCCGGCCGCGGCGGCGCGGGGGCCGTGACGGGCAGCAAGAACCTCAAGGCCGTGGCCGTGCGGGGCACGGGTGCGGTCACGGTCGGCGACGTGGAGGCCTTCACGCGCGATGTCCTGCGCCTCCAGGGCGAACGCGTGCTGACTGCAGACAACGCCTGGACCTACGAGGAGGGCACGCCGTTTCTGGTAGAAGCCGTCAGTGGCGCCGGCGCCTTGCCCACGCGCAATTGGCGCACGGGCACGTTCGACGGCGCCGGGACGATCGGCTCTGCCGCCCTGCTCCGCATTCGCACGAAGATCCGCGCCTGCACCCAATGCCCTCTGGCCTGCCGGCAGGTGCACGATTTCGGCGACTACACCTGCGAAGGCCCCGAGTTCGAGACGCTCGGCCTCTGCGGCTCAAACTGCGGCATCAGCGATCTCGCAGCGGTGGCGGCCTTGAACCGCGACTGCGACGAGCTCGGCCTGGACACGATATCGATCGGCGCCGTGGTGGCCTTGGCCATGGACCTTTGCGAGGCCGGCGCCGCCGACTACGGGCTGCGCTTCGGCGACACCGGCGCCTACCTCGAGGCGCCGCGGCTGATCGCCACGCGCCAGGGCTTCGGCGCCGAGCTGGCGCTCGGCGCTCGCGCCCTGGCCGCCCTCAAAGGCCGACCCGACCTGGCCCACGAGGTCAAGGGCCTGGAGATGCCGGCCTACGACCCGCGGGGGACCTTCGGCATGGGGCTCGGCTACGCCACGTCCGACCGCGGGGCCTGCCACATGCGCGCATTCACGGCCGGCGACGACATCCTCGGCGGCGCCGGCGCCGCCGACTCGCTCGCCGGCAAGGCCCGGCTCGTCGTCGACCACCAGGACTTCAGCGCCGTCGCCTGGACAGACGTGTGGTGCGCCAACATGGCCCTCGACACCGACTTCCTCGGCGTTCACTTCAGGCATCTGTGGGGGCGCGAGACGTCGCACGAGGAACTCATGACCGTGGGCGCCCGCATCTGGAACCTCGGCCGGCTGCTGAACCTGCGTGAGGGCCTGCGCCGCGACGACGTGAAGCGCGCCGGGTAAAGTGGAGGCTCCGAGATTCAGGAGGAGCGAATGCCCCGAGGTACCAAGTTCCCACAGGAGATGCGCGAGAGGGCCGTGCGCATGGTCGCCGAGATCGGCGAGCCGGGAGCGATCCGCCGCGTGGCCGAGAAGCTCGGCGTGCACCCCGACACAGTTCGCCTCTGGGTGAAGCGTACGCCGGCTGACCAGGGTGGCAAGGCCGGTCTCACGACCGATCAGCTGGAGGAACTGAAATCGCTACGGCGTGAGAACGCCGAGCTGCGCCGCGCCAATGAGATCCTCAAGGCGGCGAGCGCCTATTTCGCCAAGGAGCTCGACCGTCCCCGCACGAGATGACCGGCTTCATCGCAGCGCACCGCGGTCGTTTCGGGGTCGAGCCCATCTGCCGGGTCATGGAGTGTAGTCCCTCTACCTACTGGGCGGCCCGCAGCCGCCCGCCGTCGCAGCGTGCTCTGCGCGACGCGCTGCTCAAGCCCGAGATCAGGCGCGTGCACAAGGAGAACTACGGCGTCTACGGAGCGCACAAGCTCTGGAAGCAGCTGAACCGCGAGGGCATCAGGGTCGCGCGCTGCACCGTCGCGCGCCTCATGCGCGCCCTCGGACTGCGCGGCGTGCGCCGCGGCAAGAAGTGCCGCACGACGGTACCTGATGAGGCTGCCGTCCGGCCTGCGGATCTCGTCTGCCGCCGCTTTGCCGCCAGCCGTCCCGACCAGCTCTGGGTCGCGGACTTCACCTAATGGGGCAGTCGGGAGGACCGCTTCCGATGGTGACTGACAGGAGCCCCTGAGACTTGACCGGTCCTGGAAGGTGCAGAGTAGTGGGTGAGCCGCTGAGAGGTGTCCACTCGCTTGATGCTACCGGCCGTCGAGGCCTGCACGTAGACGGTGGTCCTGTCAGTCACCGGGTGGGTGATCGGCTGGTGAGATGTTGCGCCACGAGCGCTGCCATTAGGTCGCCGCGCCCACCCTTCGCAGGCTCGCCAGAACGGCAAGCGAGGAGGATCATGGATATCATCTGCGGGATCGACTGGGCCGAGGCACATCACGATATCGCGGTCATCGACGAGCGTGGCGTCGTGCTCGCCTGCAAGCGCATCGCGAGTGACGCGGGCGGCTGGCGGGAACTCAGCGCCGAGGTCAAGGAGCACGAGGCGCTGCTCGAGAGGTTGACGCGCGAAGTTGCGCCGCAGCTCGTCGATGCCTTCGGCATTGGTCCGGACACGGCCGCAGAGGTCTTGATCGTGGCGGGCGACAACCCGCAGCGGATCCGCTCCGAGGCTGCATGGGCGAAGCTCTGCGGGGTCGCACCGCTCCCCGCTTCATCGGGGACCACGACCCGCCACCGACTGAACCGCGGGGGTCATCGCCAGGCCAACGCCGCCCTCTACCGAACGGTCATCGTCCGCATGCAGCACCACGAGGCGACGCTCGCCTACGTTGCTCGTCGCACGACGGAAGGACGAACCAAAGCAGAGATCATCCGCTGTTTGAAGCGGTTTCTCGCACGCGAGATCTGGGCGCTGATGCGACCCCTTCGGGAAGGGTCCACAGCCCTCTCGGAGGCCGCTTGACAGCTATAGGAGCATCAGCGCCATGGCTGAGTCCACGATCGGCCTCTACAAGACCGAGCTCATCTCCCGCCAGGGGCCGTGGAAGACGCCGGAGCAGGTCGAGTTCGCCACGCTCGAGTACATCGACTGGTGGAACAACCGCCGCCTGCACACCGAGATCGGCGACGTCCCACCGGCAGAGAAGGAGGAGATGTACTACGCTGAACAAGAGCAGAATGAGATGGCAAGCTGCAGAAACTAACGGCCTCCATCAAACCCGGCGCGCTCCAACGACCGCCTCCCCGAGCGGATCCTCAGCGTGCCCCATCCGGATGGGGTCGCCGCCGGCAAGGTGGTCGGCGCCGAGGCCTTCCGCGACTCGCTGGACGAGTACTATCGGCTGCGCGGGTGGGACAACGAGGGCGTCCCCGGCAAGGAGACGCTGAACAGGTTCTCGCTCGCCCAGCTGGGCCATGGCATCTGAGCAAGAGGTGATCCGGAGGCAGACGGTCCTGCGCAGCGACCGCTTTGATCTGACCGGCCACACGGTGATGATGAAGGCGGTCGTCACCATCGGCAACGGCGCACTGGACATGCTCGACTACCGTGACGTCCCCGTCCCCAGGCCGGGGCCGGGCGAGGTCCTGCTGCAGGTCCTCGCCGCCGGCGTCAACACCACCGAGATCAACACGCGCCTCGGTTGGTACTCCTCGAGGGTCACCGCCGACACGCAGAGCGCCGCGGAAGCCGAGGAGAGAGAAGCAGTCGCCAGGGAAGACGGAGAGTGGAGCGAGCCGACGCCGTTTCCTCTCATCCAGGGCACGGATTGTTGCGGGCGTGTCGTGGAGGTCGGGCCCGGCGACGACGAAAGCATCATCGGTCGCCGCGTCTTGGTGCGGCCCTGTATGCGCCCGCTGGGCTTCAGGTCGATGGAGACCATCTGGATGGCCTCCGACTTCGACGGCACCTCGCGCAGTTCGTGAAAGCGCCGGCCTCGGAGGCCTTCGCGGTGGAGTGCGCGTGGAGCGACGCCGAGCTGGGCGCGCTCCCCTGTGCCTACGGGACGGCCGAGAACATGCTGCATCGCGCGGAGTTGGCCGGCGATGAGCACGTCGTCGTCACTGGCGCGTCGGGCGGCGTCGGTCCGGCCGCTGTGCAGCTCGCGAAGCGGCGTGGCGCCGCCGTGACGGCGGTCGTGGGGCGCGCCAAGGCTGAACAGGTGCGGGCCATCCGCGCGGACCGCGTCGCCGAGAGCGGCGACGATGTCGTCGCCGCCCTCGGCGAGCGAGTGGTCGATGTCGTCGTCGATAACGCGGCGGGGTCGGCCTTCGGCGGCCTTCTGGACGTGCTGAAGCGGGGCGGCCGGTACGTCTCGTCCGGCGCCCTCGGCGGCCCGATCGTGACGCTCGACAAACGCACCCTCTATCTCAAGGACCTGACCTTGATCGGCTGCACGGCGTGGGGCGAGCCCGTATTCCCGAACCTCATCTCCGCGATCGCCGCAGGAGAGGTGCGGCTGCTCGTCGCCAAGACGTTTCCGCTCAAGAGGATCGCCGACGCGCAGCGCGAGTTCCTGGAGAAAAGGCACGTCGGCAACTTCCTCCTGATCCCAGCCTCGCCGAGGGGCTGAGACGAGAGGCCTCCCCCCGGCGAACCGGTCGGGATGGACTCGCCGGCGCCGCCTCGCGGCGGCCCACATGGCGAGTCACCATTCGACGTGGTGCCGAGTCGCACATGTGTCAGCGGCGTCCCCGGCTGCCCATATTTCATGCTGGCAGGCGGTCACTTCGCAGAATAATCTGGCACTGTCGCACCGCCTCGCTGCTAATTAACCGGTCAAGCTATATTGCTATCTCGCCTTAGAGGCTGTATGGTTCGCCACATGTGTCAGGGGCGGTGAGGCGGGCACGGGGTGCCGCGACCGACGTCATCGTTCTCAGGCCTACGCCAAGGAGGAGTAGCGAACATGACCGACGACCAGTATCGCAGGGAGTACGCACACCATCTCATCGAGCAGGTAAACAAAGGACGCATGACGCGGCGTCAGCTGCTGGTTCGCGCCTCCATCTTCGGCTTCTCCGCCACGGCCGCCGGCTCGCTGCTGGCTGCCTGCGGCGGCGGGTCGACCGCGAGCTCGCCGGCGGCCATCGCTAGCGCCACGCCGGCGCCCAAGGCCGGCGGCACGCTGAGAATCAGTTCCCCGGACTCGCTCATCGCCCTAGACCCGGTCACCATGAACGACGCGGGCGGCCCGGTGCAGATCCAGCAGGTCTGCGAGTACTTGGTCTGGGCCGAGAACGATCAGACGCTGCGCCCGGTCCTCGCCGAAAGCTGGAGAAGCGACAAGACCGCCGAGGTTTGGACTTTCAAGCTACGCCAGGGCGTCAAATTCAACGACGGCAGCCCCTTCGGCGCCGACGACGTGGTCGCGACCTTCGACCGCCTGACCGACCCCAAGAGCGGCTCCTCGGCGCTCAGCGTCCTCGGCGGCATCCTCTCGCCGGGCGGCACGCAGAAAGTGGACGACGCTACCGTTGCCTTCAATCTCGATGCGCCCTTCGCCGATTTCCCGGCCTTGGTGTCCTCGTCGAACTACAACGCGGTCATCCTCCCGCGCAACTACAGCGGCGAGTTCCTCAAGACCCCCGTCGGCACGGGCCCCTTCACGCTGACGAAGCACACTGCCAAGCAGAACTCGACCTTCGCCAAGAACCCCAACTACTGGCAGAAGGGCCTGCCGTACTTCGATGGCCTCGTGTTCAAGTTCGCCGCCGACGACGCAGCGGCCAGTCTCGCGCTGCAGGCCGGCGAAGTCGACATGCAGTGCCAGACTCCCTTCCAGGGTTCCCAAGCGCTCTTCCTCGATCCCAAGTTGAACATCGCCGAGGTCCCCTCGACGGGCCTGCGCGAGGTCTTCATGCGCGTCGACAAGGGGCCTCTCAGCGACAAGCGCGTGCGCCAGGCCGTCGCGTACTGCATCGACCGCCCGGCCATTATCCAGGCGCTTTTTGACGGCAGAGCCACGATCGGCAACGACACCGTGTTCTCGAGTCTCTATCCCAATTCACCCAAGCTGCCGCAGCGCGCCCAAGACTACGCCAAGGCGAAGCAGCTGCTCACAGACGCGGGGCACCCCGACGGGCTCGCGCTCCACCTGACCACCATGAACTTCCTCGAGGTGCCGCAATACGCGCAGCTCATCAAGGCGCAGTGCAAGCCGGCCGGGATCAAGGTCAACATCGACATGATTGAGTATAGCGCCTTCTTCGCCGGCGATCCTGCGCCGTGGCTGTCGGTCCCCATGGGCATCACCGACTGGACGTTCAGGCCGACGCCCATCCAGTTCGTTATGGCGATGCTGCTGACCACCAGTGTGTGGAACTCGTCGCACTCCTCGAATGCGGAGTACGACAAGCTGGCGGCGCAGTACGCGGCGACCGTCGACGAGGCAACCCGCATGCCCATCGCCACGAAGATGGCGACCATCGAGAACGACGAGACGCCGCATATGCTGTCCTTCTTCATCACGCAGCTGTCGGCGCGCGTTAAGAACTTGTACGGCGTCCATGGCATCAACATCTACCTCGACCTCAGCAAGGCCTACCTGGCGTAGACGGCAGGTCCGGGAGATCTCTGACGCGGATGCCCACGCATGACGCGTCTCATACTCCGTCGTCTGCTGCTGATGGTGCCGACGCTGCTCCTGGTGTCGCTGCTCATCTTCATGCTCAGCGAGATCCTGCCCGGCGACGTGGCGCGCACCATCTTGGGCCAGTACGCCACGCCGGAGCAGGTGCAGGCGCTCAACACTGAGATGGGCGCCGACAAACCGATCGTCGAGCGGTACGCCGCCTGGCTCGGCCACTTCGTCACCGGCAACTGGGGTACGTCCCCGATCACCGACCTGAAGGTGGCGCCGCAGGTGGTGGATGCGCTCGGCAACTCGCTGCTGCTCGCCGGGTTGGCGCTGGTGGTCATCATCCCCCTCTCCATTCTCCTGGGGGTACTCGCGGGCTTGCGCAAGGACAGCCTGCTGGACAGGGGCATCACCATCTCGACGCTCTCGCTCACGGTGATTCCCGAGTTCGTGAGCGGCGTCATCCTGCTCGTGATCTTCGCGGTGACGCTGAAGTGGCTGCCGGTGCAGGCGTTGGCCCCGCCGGGTTCCAGCCTCCCGACCCGGCTGTACTATCTGATCCTGCCGGCCATCCCGCTGATGTTCATCGAGCTCGGGTACATCGCGCGCATGGCACGCGTGGGCACGGTCGAAGTCCTGGCACGGCCGTACATCCGTACGGCCGTGCTCAAGGGCTTGCCACGTCGCCGTGTGGTCTTCGGCCACGTGCTGCGCAACGCCATGGTGCCAACGGTGACGGTGATCGGCAGCCAGATCGGCTGGCTGGTCGGCGGCCTGGTGGTCGTGGAGACGCTCTTCGGCTACCCCGGCATCGGCAAGCTCCTCGTGGACGCGGCCAAGACCCACGACGTGCTCGTGCTCGAGGCGGGCGTGCTGCTCGTGGCCGTGATTTACATGCTTTCTAACCTGACAGCCGACGTGATCGTCGCTTTGCTCGACCCGCGCGCACGGCAGAGAGCCTGAAGCGGCAGTGGCCGAACCCGTCGCAGCCGGCAGGACCGCAGCGGAGATCCAGGCGAACGCCGCCGGCGCTCTCGAGCGGCGGCGGCAGCGGCGCTACCTCGTGCGCGCGCTCATGCGCAGCCCCACGTTCATGATCGGCACGTCGATCGTGGTCTTCTGGATCCTCATGGCGCTCTTCTCGACGTCGTTCATGCAGGGTCCCTTCGACGTCAACCCGATGTACACGCTGCAGGCGCCCAGCTCGGCGCATTGGCTGGGCACGGACGACCTCGGGCGGGACGTGCTGGCCCGCACTCTGGCCGGCGCCCGCTCGGTGCTCATAGTCGCCCCTCTGGCAACGCTGCTGGCGCTGCTCATGGGCACCACTATCGGCCTCATCACGGGCTTCTACCGGGGCATCACCGACGAGGTCATCATGAGGCTGGTGGACGTGTTGCTGGCCTTGCCGGTGGTGATTACCTCCATTCTCATCCTCTCGCTGCTCGGCAGGTCGACGGCGATCGTCATCGTCGTCATCGGCGTCCTCTTCACGCCCCTGGTCGCGCGCACGGTGCGCTCCGCGGTGCTCCGCGAGCGCGAGCACGAATACGTCATGGCCTCGCGCCTGCGCGGGGAACGCCCGTGGTTCGTCATGGCCGGCGAGATCCTCCCCAACATCACCGCCCCGATCATCGTCGAAGGGACGGTACGCCTGGGCTATGCCGTGTTCGCCGCAGCGACGCTGTCGTTCCTCGGTTTCGGCCTGCAGCCGCCGTCGCCCGACTGGGGTCTTACCATCGCCTCGGAACGGCTGTTCGTGCAGCTGGCCTGGTGGACCGTGATCTTCCCGGCCATCGCGCTGGCCTCGCTGGTGGTCGGTGTGAACCTCATCACCGACGGTCTGGGAAGGGTTTTCTCGAAATGAGCGACGTCGTGAACGAGGGCATCTGCCAGACAGGCGCGCCGCAGACGGCCGCAGTTGAGGTGCGCGATCTCGAGGTGACCTTTCACCGCCGCGGACGCGACCTCCCGGTGCTCAAGGGCGTCTCGCTGCGCATCGCCGCCGGCGAGGCCTACGGCCTCGTGGGCGAATCGGGCTGCGGCAAGACCACCTTGGCGCTGGCCGTTCTGCGCTACCTGGCGGCGAACGGCACGGTCGACCGCGGTGAAATGTTCGTCGACGGCCGGGACGTCAGCACGCTGAGCGAAGAGGAACTGCGCAAGTGGCGCGGGGAGGCCGTGGCCATGGTCTACCAAGACCCTGCCACAGCCCTCAGCCCGGCGATGCGCATCGGCGACCAGGTCGCGGAAGTGTTCCGCTTTCACCAGGGGCTCAACAAGACCGAGGCGCGTGAGCGCGCCCGCGAGGCCCTGCGCAAGGTGGCCTTGCCCGACGCCACGCTGCGCCGCTACCCCTTCGAGCTTTCGGGCGGCCAGCAGCAGCGCGTCGTGATCGCCATGGCGCTGGCCGCGGACCCGCGGCTGCTCGTGCTCGATGAGCCCACGACAGGTCTGGACGCCACGGTGGAGGCCGAGATCCTCGACCTCATCGAGGAGCTGCGCGGGCGCATCAACGCGGCGATCCTGCTCATCACCCACAACCTCGGCCTGGTCGCGCGCCTCTGCGAACGCGTCGGCGTGCTGTACGCGGGGCGTCTGGTCGAAGAAGGCCCCGCCCGCGAGATCTTCACCGACCCCCGCCACCCCTACACCATGGGGTTGCTGCGCTGCGTGCCGCGTTTCGGCATGAACAAGTCGGACGCCGCGCTGCAGACCATCTCCGGCACGCTGCCGGCGCTCGGCGAGGCCCTCCAAGGCTGCGTCTACTCGGCGCGGTGTCCCATGGTGCAGCCCGTGTGCATACGTCGCGAACCCGACCTGCATGCCTGGCCGGGTGACGGTGGGCAGTGGGCGGGCGCCGCGGCCGAGGCCGCGCCGGCCGACCCGGCCGCCTACTCGCCCCACCACGCCAGCCTCGTCGGCGAGGGGCTCAGGCACGCGCGCTGCTACTTCTCGGCACAGGTGCCCGAGATGCCGCTGACGAGCCCGGTGCTGGCGGGCACCAAGGCGGCCGGGCCTGAGGGGGGGGGCGACGTGCTCGAGGTGGACACGGTGCGCCGCTCGTTCCGCGACGGCCGCAAGAAGCTCGTGGCCGTGCACGACGTCTCGCTGAAGATCAACCACGGCGAGACCTTTGGTCTCGTCGGCGAGTCTGGCAGCGGCAAGACGACGCTGGCCAAATGCATCACCGGCCTGATCGCCGCCGACTCAGGTGATATCTCCTTCGAGGGCAAGCGTCTCAAGCCGACCGCCGGTCGGCGCTCGCAGGCCGCACTGCGCGCCATCCAGATGGTCTTCCAAAACCCGGACTCTACGCTCAACCCTGCCTGGAGTACGCGATCGATCCTCACCCGCGCCGTGCGCAAGCTCGGCGGGGTCAGCGGTAGTGCAGCGCGCGCCAAAGTCGACGAGCTCGCCGCCGACGTCCGCGTCGAGCCGCGCTTCCTGCTGCAGAAGCCGGCCGACCTTTCGGGTGGCCAGAAGCAGCGCATCGCCATCGCCCGCGCCTTCGCCGGCGACCCCACCATGGTCGTCTGCGACGAACCGGCCTCGGCCCTTGACGTGTCGGTGCAGGCCAGCATCCTCAACCTGCTCGTGGAACTCCAGGCCAACGAGTCGGTGTCGTACATCTTCATCTCGCACGACCTCGCGGTCGTGCGCTACCTCTCCGACCGCATCGGCGTGATGTACCTGGCGGAGCTCATCGAGGTCGGCTCCGCCGAAGAGGTCTTCAACCCGCCGCACCATCCCTACACGGAGGCCCTGCTGTCGTCGATCCCGACGCTCGACTTCGACGACCCCCATCAGCGCATCCCGCTGCGCGGCACCATGCCGAGCCTCAGCGAGCCCCCGTCGGGCTGCCGCTTCCACACGCGTTGCCACCGCATCCTCGGAGACATCTGCGTGGAGCAGGAACCGCCGATCCAGGAGGCGGTGACAGGGCACACGTACAAGTGCCACATCCCGCCGGATGAGCTGCTCCAGCTTCAGACCGCGACGGAGCCCATCGCCCCGATCGAGGTGTAGCGCGCCCACCCGGCCGAAGGCGGCCAGGTGGGCGCGACGATCTGACTCCTACTCGCCTCTCGTGGCGGCCAAACGACGGCGACCGTGAAGAGCGCTCAGCCCCACACGGGCTCGCAGCGAGGGCACAGCCCCAGCGCGTTCCAGGCGTCGTAGGCGAGCCCGAGCGCGGCGCGCTGCTTGTAGGGCAGCGAGTACCGGCCGGGGATCGCGCGCCGCACGGCGTCCATGCAGCCTTCGGC
>Ga0209585_10000496_pt1 | contig 15171 bp, 12 predicted proteins | sample NGEPerone_FD_185491 | JGI IMG/M metagenome (GOLD analysis project Ga0209585, IMG submission 185491) | Arctic peat soil microbial communities from the Barrow Environmental Observatory site, Barrow, Alaska, USA - NGEE Permafrost154B-one... | ecosystem: Environmental > Terrestrial > Soil >... | reverse complement strand
AAATATATCATTAGCATAATTGAAATGATAATGGATACTGTCAGGATTTTTAGTTACCAATTGATCATACTTTTTAAATAAGCTTGGATAGTCTTTTTTCTCTCTATAATAATCGATGAGTACCAAATCAAAATAATCATCTTTCGGGAAAAGTTCTTTTCCTAATGCTGCATATTTTAGCATATTCGTTTCGTCTTTTGCATCTTTATAATGCAGTAATAACCATTGGTAAGGTATTTCAAAGCTAGGATCATCTTCTTGTCCATGAACGCCACTGATCTTTGCATCTGCTAATTCTGAAAAGTATTTTAACGCCACATCATTGTTTCCCGCATTCAATGCTGCTTTTCCAATATTTAAAACCAATGTTGAATCTACTTTGCCAATTTTAGCCCAATTATTAGTGCCAATATATTGACCTACTTCATTCGATTTTATAAATAAATCCATTGCTTTAGCAAAACCTGGTTTACTTTGAGCCGCGGCTGCCGCATTAAAAGCATTTGCCGCTTCTTCATAATAGCCAGCATATATATCAAATATGGGTTGATAATTATCTTTCATAACCATCAATTTTACTTTAACATTATTGGAATCTGCTACAGCCTTTTTAAAAGCATCCAATGCTATTACTCTTGGATCTCCTGGTACCAGGCTTCTTAATTGAGCACTGTCAGCTATTTTCCCATAAATCTTACTCTTTAAATAGAGACCTTCTCCATCAGTGGGAGTTTTTGCCAAGAATTCATCTATTTCAGTTTTTGCTTTTTCAAGATTTTTATCATTCAAATAAGAGGTTGCCTTTTTCAAAGTTTGTCCAAAACTGAATGATACCATGCAGGCAAATAAAAGTGGTAAAACTATTTTTTTCATTGTTTTTGTATTTTTAATTATTGTTTATCAGAATCATTTTCAGGCTCATTTTCAATTCCATTGTTGCGCTCATCATCACTTTGTTTCCCTTCTTCATTTACTGTTCCATCAGTTATCGCATTTTCCGGAATAATTACATTTTCATCAATTTCCTCTTCAATTTCAGTATCATTAATATTGGTAATTGCTGCTATTTCATCTCCCTCATCAAGTTTTATTAGTTTTACACCTTGTGTAGCTCTGCCTGCTTCACGTATAGATGCAATTGATGTGCGAATAGTTACACCCGATTTACAAGTAATCATTAAATCTTGCTTTTCATTAACATTTAGCAAGCCGATCAATGAACCTGTTTTCTCTGTAATATTAATTGTTTTTACACCCTTGCCACCTCTGTTGGTTGTCCTGTATTCTTCTACTGCAGTTCTTTTTCCAAAACCTTTAGAGCTAACTACTAAAATACTTACTTCAGGATCATCAGTTTTAACACAAATCATTCCTACCACTTCATCTTTTTCTGTGTCAAGATCGATTCCAAAAACTCCTATAGCACCTCTACCTGTAGGACGAACCTTTTCTTCGGGAAATCTAATGGCACGGCCACTTTTAATAGCCATCATTATATTTTGTTTTCCGTCTGTAAGGCAGGCATCCAATAATTGATCGCCTTCATTAATACTGATCGCATTGATTCCATTTTGCCTTGGCCTGGAAAAATCTGCTACTCTTGTTTTTTTAATAATTCCTTTGCAGGTACAAAGTACGATGTAATTATTATTAATATATTCTTCGTCCTGAAGATTTTTTATAGTAATGATCGTCCTTATCTTATCGTCTGCCGGTATCTGAATCAAATTTTGAATGGCTCTGCCTTTGCTTTGTTTATCACCATCTGTAATTTCATAAACTTTTAGCCAGAAACATCTTCCCTTTTCAGTAAAGAATAATAAGGTATGATGAGTAGATGCCACAAATAATTGCTCAATATAATCTTCTTCCCTTGTCCTGCTTCCTCTTGCGCCTCTTCCTCCGCGTCGTTGTTGGCGGTATTCAGTAGCAGGAGTTCTTTTAATATATCCAAGGTGAGAAATGGTTACTACCACATCTTCTTCTTCAATAAGATCTTCTATACTAATTTCATCTGCCAGATAAGTAATTTCTGTTTTACGTTCATCGCCAAATCTTTCTTTAATTTCTATCAGTTCATCTTTTATAATTTGGAAACGCAACCCTTCATCAGCAAGAATTTCTTTCAACCTAGCTATCAGTTTCATAATTTCCGCATGTTCTTCCCTTATTTTGTCTCTTTCCATGCCGGTAAGGCGCTGCAATCTTAATTCAAGAACAGATTTTGCCTGAATATCGCTCATCTGGAAATTAGCCATCAATCCTTCTTTGGCAACATCCGGTGTAGATGAACTTCTGATAAGTGTAATTACCTCATCCAAATGGTCGAGGGCAATCAAAAAACCTTCTAAAATATGAGCTCTTTCTTCAGCCTTTTTTAGTTCAAATTTGGTTCTTCTTATAATTATTTCGTGCCGGAAATCAACAAATTCACGAATAAGGTCTTTTACATTTAAAATTTTTGGCCTTCCGTTTACGAGCGCCACATTGTTGATACCGAATGAGGTTTGAAGTTCACTGTGCTTATACAAATGGTTGATAACAACCTGTGCCAAAACATCCTTTTTAAGTTCCAGGACAATCCTGGTTCCTTCTTTATTATTACTTTCATTATTTACATCCGAAACGCCTTCAATGATTTTATCATTTATGAGTTGGCCAATTTTTTCAGTTAACGCATCCCGGTTTACCTGGAAAGGGACTTCAGTAATAATAATTTTTTCTTTTCCTGATTTTAAGGTTTCCACGGTTACTCTTCCTCGCAACACTACTCTTCCACGGCCTGTATGCATTGCTTGTTTTACACCCTCATAGCCATGAATAATTCCCCCTGTAGGAAAATCAGGAGCTTTTATTATTTTGATAAGATCATCAATAGTAATTTCTCTATCTTCAACAAAAGCTATGCAGGCATTTACCACTTCGGTTAAGTTGTGAGGAAGCATATTGGTAGCCATTCCCACCGCAATGCCACTGGCGCCATTTAAAAGTAATTGAGGAATGCGTGTAGGCAGCACTGTTGGCTCTTTGGTGGTATCGTCATAGTTCAATTGAAAATCAATTGTATCTTTTTCAATATCATCGAGCATGGTTTCGGCAATACGCTGAAGCCTTACTTCTGTATAACGCATGGCTGCAGGAGCATCGCCATCCTGGCTTCCGAAATTACCCTGACCGTCAATAAGTGTATAGCGCATACTCCAATCCTGCGCCATACGAACCATAGTTCCATAAATTGACGAGTCGCCATGGGGATGGTATTTACCCATCACATCACCGACAATACGTGCTGATTTTTTATGTGCTTTATTGAAGTTGTTTCCCATTTCATTCATGGCGTATAATATACGACGGTGAACGGGTTTCAGGCCATCTCTTGCATCGGGTAATGCCCGGCCTACGATCACGCTCATTGAATAATCAATGTAAGCGGATTTCATTTGTTCTTCAATATTTACCGGAATAATTCTTCCTCTTTCCGGGCCGTTTTCAGGCAATTCTCCTTCAATTGTTTCCATAATTTTTAACTATTGGCAAATATACTTTTTAAAGAGGGTTTTTCCTTATAAAATAGAATTAATTAGCACATTTTTTTTCACAATTTTTGCGGTTAATGTGGATAGATAAATTGATTTTTTCCTTCCGGAAAATGAATTCAATTTCCTGTTCCCTTTTTAGGGTTAATTTCGTTCTATGAAAACCATTTTATTATTTGGCGCTGGAAAATCGGCTACTTCTCTTATTGAATATTTGGGAAAATGTTGTGATCAAAATGACTGGAAGTTTTTTGTATGCGACGCAGACTTGGCTTTGGCAGAATCCAAGATCAAGAATTTCAAATCGGCCCGTGCCGTATCCATTGATGTAAGCAATGTAGAAAAAAGGCATGAATTAATTCCCGGGAGCGATATAGTAATTTCCATGTTGCCGCCGGGCTTACATTTTTTAGTAGCCAAAGATTGTGTAATGTTTTCAAAAAATCTTTTAACTGCTTCTTATGTTGATGAAAAAATACGATCACTTAAAAATGAAATCGAACAAAAGGGATTACTTTTTTTAGGAGAAATGGGGCTTGACCCGGGGATCGATCACATGAGCGCCATGAAGATGATTAATGATATAAAAAAAGAAGGTGGAAAAATTACTTCTTTTAAATCGCATTGTGGGGGTTTGGTTTCTCCGGAAAGTGATGATAATCCATGGCATTATAAAATCACATGGAATCCTGCAAATGTTGTAATGGCTGGCCGTTCTGGTGCTATCTATCAAAATGAAGGAAAGACTATCGAAATTCCCTATGAAGAAATATTTAATGATGAAAAAAATATGGTGGATGTTCCTTCACTTTTTCCATTAGCATGGTATGCTAACAGGGATTCATTATCGTATATAGATACTTATCAACTGCAGGGTGTAGATACTTTTATACGGACCACTTTACGTTATCCTTCTTTTTGCCGTGGATGGAATAAAATCGTCAAGATGGACTTTACTAATGCGAATGATCATGAAGAAATTAAAGACTGCAAAACGTATGATGACTGGTTCAATTTGAAGAAAGAAAAATTGGCTTCGCAAAATGAAAATATCTTGTCCGATACTGATTTTTTTAATCAAGAATTTTTGGAGCAAATAGATTACATCGGAATGCGTAGCCCGAAAAAAATTTCAATTGGAATAATGCATTCTTCAGCCTTGTTACAATATTTGTTGGAAAATTACTTAGTAATGAAGCCTCATGATAAGGACATGATCGTGATGCTTCATGAAATAGAATATACTATTAACGATGAAAATAAAGAAACACGCAGTTGCTTAATAGTAAAAGGTGAAGATCAAATTCATACGGCTATGGCAAAAACGGTAGGCTTGCCACTTGGTATCGCGGCAAAATTAATCCTGCAAAATAAAATACAATTATCCGGACTTCATATTCCGGTGGTACGGGAAATATATGAACCGGTCTTAAAAGAACTTGAGCTCAACGGTATAATATTTTATGAAGAAATAAAAGTATTATAATTTCCAACACGTTTTCTTTTATTAAAAATAAAAAAACGGAATTTTCATGTCAAAAATCCCGTTCGTTGAAAACCAAAATTTAATTATTGATCAATTTTACTGATTAGATGCTTGTTTTTCAGCATCAGCTTTCATTTGATCATTGGCTGTGATTAAAAATTCTACCCTACGGTTTTGCGCCATACCTTCAGGCGTATCATTGGTATAAGCAGGAGCAGATTCTCCAAAACCTTTTGTGGTCATGCGTGCAGAAGCGATTCCTTGTGATTGAAGATAATCTCTCACAGCGGTAGCGCGCCTTTCGGATAATCCCATATTGTATTCATCTGTTCCCCTACTATCTGTGTGCCCCTGAATTTCAATGTTGGTATTTGGATATTTATTTAATACGGTTACCAATTTGTTCAGATTGATTCTTGCTGAATCACCGATATCAGATTTTGAAAATGCAAAAAGAATTTTTTCATTAAATTCTACTTTTATTCCTTCTGCTACTCTTTCAACTTTTGCTCCGGGGATATCATTTTTTATTTCTTCAGCCTGTTTGTCCATATCCCGTCCAATAATTGCCCCGGCAGTTCCTCCAACTACGGCGCCTATTATGGTTCCCAATGTTTTATTGCCGGCAGCTTTACCGATAATTGTACCTCCTATTGCTCCAGCTGTTCCGCCAATTACGGCACCTTTTTGCGATTTTGTTGCGTTGCAACCCATAATCAAAAAAGCAACAATAGGTATAGCAAAAAGTAAATGTTTAAAATGTTTCATTTTATATTATTTAGTATAGTAAGGGGCATCCAAACATTGTACCAAATAATAATGTAAAAAGAGAAAGAAAGAATAGCCTAATAACAATTAAAAGTAAAAAGAGGCAGCAGCCTTAAAAATTTAAAACTCCCTTTAGGTAGCTAAACTATTTTCATCCTTAAATTATATTTCGCTTTTCACGACCTGATCTTCAAATTGCTTTTTTTCTTTTGAAAGATCAATAAAAGGGTAATTGTTTTTTATGTTCCTTATATTTTTTAATTGAGCGTTTACAAACATTTGGTGGGCTTCACTTTCTTTTAAAAAAGGTTTATGATTTAGAGCGGCTACAACTTTATTAATTTCCTCTTTAATTTTTTTTGATAAATCATCCAGAAAACTTTCGAGAAATTTTTCAAACACGAAATTTACAGCAGCCTCATTCGGATGTACCAAATCATTTTTATAAAAACGATAATCACGTAAAACATCATTTACCAATTCGTAAGAAGGGAAATAAAATGCATTAAGGTTTAGTTCGATTAAAGACTGTACTGCTTCTATCAGCCTGGCTTTACTACGATTGTTTGCTACTACTCCATCTCTCACATGCTTTACCGGACTGATGGTGAAAATAATTTTTAAACCTGGGTTAAATAATTCTACGGCTTTTAATACACCCAATGTAGCATCAATTATTTCTGATGAGGATAATAATTTTTTCTGAAAATAATCTGCTGGCGCCTTATGGCAATTAGCTACGATCTGCTTATTTTTTTTTAGTTCATAATTAAAAGCGGTGCCAAAGGTTATGATGAGGAATTTAGCTTTTTTTAAAAAAGTATGAGCAGCCAATTGCGACTGGTTGATTTTTTCTAAAACTTCCTTTTTATTGACTCCTGAAAAAACAGAATGATGTTTCCAACTGTGCCATAAACTATTTAGCAAAAAAAGATTTTCTTCTTTGTAAGGTTTATTTTCTATGTAAGAGAAAATTGAATCCGATATACTAATGGGATCATATAAAATTCCATTGGGGTTTTGTAAAATGTCAAATTTTAATTCCCCCATTTTATTCCCTATTTCTTCGGAAAAGCATGATCCTATAAAAAGAATCTTATCCTTATACGAAATCTTAAAAGGGAAAGATGGTATTTGAAAAGGTAAAAAGAATTCCATTTTAAATAAAAATTTTGGATGCCATTACACTTGCTTTTAATAAAGCATCTTCATCAATATTTCTAAGAAATCCTAATTGTTTTAAATAAGGAATCATCAATTCAGTATCCATATTTCCAATCAATTCATCATTCGCCATTGGGCAACCGCCTATTCCTTTTAGAGCGCCATCAAAACGCAAACAACCACTTTGCAGGGCCGCATCAATTTTTTGTTTCCAATTCGTTTTTGTGGAATGAAGATGAACACCTGTTTCAATATCCGGAAATTTTGAAATCACTTTTTTTACAATGGATGAAACCTGTGATGCATTGGCCAGGCCAACTGTATCTGCTAAGGAAATAATCTGAATCCCCTCTCCCACCAGTTTTTTTACCCATTCCAAAACAATATTTTCATCATAGGCATCTCCATAGGGATTTCCAAAGGCCATCGAAATATAAACCACCAATTCCTTATTATTTTTATCGCAAATGTTTTTTATTTCCTTCACTCTTTCCAATGATTCTTCAATAGTGCTATTGGTATTGCGCATTTGAAAAGTGGGTGAAATGGAAAACGGAAATCCCAGGTAAGTGATCTTTTCAAATTCTGCGGCTTCCTGCGCTCCGCGTACGTTAGCAATGATGGCTAATAATTTACTATTACTTTTTTCCATTGATAACCGGCTAATCACTTCTTTGGTATCAGCCATTTGTGGAATCGCTTTGGGCGAAACAAAACTTCCAAAATCAATGGTATCAAATCCAACTTGCAATAGCTGGTTGATGTATTCAATTTTTTTTTCCGTGGGGATGAAGGTTTTCCAACCTTGCATGGCATCACGTGGACATTCTATTAATTTTATTTCTGATTTCAGATTTGCGATATCAGATTTGTTGGAATTCATTATTTCAAATTAATTTTCAAATATTGCAATCACTAACTATAAAACAATTGAACAATTAAAGGATTCTCTGCCGCAACGCTTCATACAATATCATTCCTGCTGCAACTGAAACATTCAAAGATTCAAAATTATTTTTCATGTGAATTTTAAATCGATTATCGCAGGCTTTATATAACGATGATTGTATTCCTTTGTCCTCGCTTCCCATAATGATTGCACAGGGTTCTTTAAAGTTGATTTCAAAAACATTTTCTGTGGCAGTCATTTCACTGGCAAAAACTTTTATTCCATTTAAATGCATTTCATCAATTGCATTGTGCAAACTTTTAACTCTGCAAACAGCAATGTTTTCAAGTGCTCCGGCAGAAGTTGTAATTGCGTCTTCATTTAAAGCCCCCACTCCTTTTTCAGGAATTACAATCGCATGGACCCCGCAGCAATAGGCGGTTCTTGCTAATGCACCAATGTTACGGATATCCGTAATTCCATCCAACATCAACAACAGAGGAGTTTCTCCATTTTCAACCGTAAATGAAATTACATCCTGTAAGTTTTGATATTTTATTTTAGATCTTATCGCTATACAGCCTTTGTGATTTTCTAAATTAAAATTTCTGATTTTTTCAAAAGGAACTTTATTAACCGGGATTTCAAATTCCAATGCCACACGTTTTAATTCTTCTGCCTCGGGAGAGGAAATGGTATTTTGCAAATAAATTCTTTCTAATTGCTCACCATTTTTCATAGCATCAATAATGGAAGGAATTCCTCCAATCAAAAGATTTTTTTTGGGACGATGTTGTTGTGTAATGTTTTTCAATATAGCATTAAATTTTTTTGAAAAAATATTTATTATTTCATATTGAATAATAATTTTATTTTCTCGTAAACCTTGTTGTAATAGGATTCAGGCAACGTTCCAATCACTTTTTGAATAATAGAATCAGAAGTTGTTATTAATCTATGAATTTTTATAACAGACGAAACTTTTAATCCCGTCTTTTCAAATTCAACATCTGATTTGTTTATAATTAGATCAGTGATTTCCGTTGCATTATTTAAGTTGCTAGTAATAAATGCAAGTAAAATATGATTGTGCTCTGAAATAGAATCGGTCAAGCACAGTGCCGGCCTTAATTTGAAATCAGATAAATTATCGAAGGGAAAATTTACTAAGACGACTTTAAACTTCATCTTTATTAGTTTTATAGGGAATCCCGTCTTCCGTGGTATAAATATCTTCTGCGGGATCATTCAAAAAATCATATGCCCCGCCTTTCATTGCAAAACTTAACCATCCATTTTCACTGATTTCATCCTCTTTAATAAGCACAACTATTTTTGCATTTTTTTTCGAAAAATGTTTGCCAAGCTTTAAAGTGGTATTCCCATCTTCATCAAACTGAACTAATTTTTCTATTGCTTCCATTTTTTTTATTTAAAGATACAAAAATAAAAAAACCATAAGCTTTTTCATTCTTATGGTCTCTATTAAAAATGTTACTAAAAATATGTATTTATTTTATTCCAAATGCTTTTTTAACTTTTGAAACATAGTCTAATTTTTCCCAGGTAAATAATTCCACTTTTATGGTTTTCGGAGCACCATTAGGTAAATTAAAAGTTTTGGTTACTATTTCATTCTTGCGACCCATATGTCCGTAAGAAGCTGTTTCCTGGTAAATTGGATTACGAAGTTTAAGACGTTGTTCAATAAAATAAGGTCTCATATCAAAAAGAGATTCTACCTTTTTGGCAATTTCCCCATCTGATATTTTTACTTTGGACGTACCATAAGTATTTACGTTGATGCTTGTTGGTTGTGCTACTCCAATAGCATAAGAAACCTGCACCAATACTTCGTCACAAACACCTGCGGCTACAAGGTTTTTTGCAATGTGCCTTACTGCATAAGCTGCACTTCTGTCTACTTTACTTGGATCTTTTCCGCTGAAAGCACCGCCACCATGTGCACCCTTTCCGCCATAAGTATCAACAATTATTTTTCTTCCGGTAAGTCCTGTATCACCATGCGGCCCGCCAATTACAAATTTACCGGTTGGGTTAATGTGGTATTTTATTTTATCATTAAAAAAATGCGCATACTTTGGATATTTTTTCTTCATACGCGGTATCAAAATCTTTTTGATATCGTCAGAAATTTTTTTCAACATTTTTTCTTCTTTATCAAAATCATCATGCTGCGTTGAAACTACAATTGCATCAATTCTTACCGGTTTATTATCATCATCATATTCAAGAGTAACCTGGCTTTTAGCATCAGGGCGCAGGTATTTAATTTCTTTATTTTCTCTCCTTAATGAGGCGAGTTCTATTAATAAATTATTGGCCAGATCAAGAGACAAAGGCATATAATTCTCTGTTTCATTGGTAGCATATCCAAACATCATTCCCTGGTCGCCCGCACCTTGTTCTTCCTTTTTCTTTCTGTCAACGCCCTGGTTTATGTCTGACGATTGTTCGTGTATAGCCGAAAAAATTCCACAGGAATTGGCTTCGAACATGTATTCACTTTTTGTATATCCAATCTTTCTTATTACTCCCCTGGCAATTTCCTGTACATCAAGATAAGCTTTGGATTTCACTTCTCCTGCAAGTACTACCTGCCCAGTGGTTACCAAAGTTTCGCAGGCCACTTTACTTTGTGGATCGAAGGCTAAAAAGTTATCAATAAGTGCATCGCTAATCTGGTCGGCTACTTTATCCGGATGGCCTTCACTTACAGATTCAGACGTAAATAAATATGGCATATTGTTTTGTTTTTTGAGGGGCAAAATTATGGCTTCGCATTGAGAGGACAAAATGGAATTTCAACTGTCAAAAACAATGGTTAGTTGAATTTAATGAATTCAATTTTAAAGTGTCAAAAGTTCATAAACAGATGAAGAAGGGTCTCTTAAAATAGGATAACTAAAACCTGAATGAATGAGAATATTTAAAATAAAAAATTGAAAAATGTGGTTGTTCTATAGATATATCTACGAATCATTCATCAATTTTCTCCCGATTAAAAAAAAATAATTTACAAAGTAGAATACACGATATGCAGCCTGATTCTTGTCGGTGAATTATTGGTGCCGTTTAATTTTACCCTTCCTTCTCCAATATCGTTTCTTTGGAAACTGAAAGAAGGAATTAGCTGATTGCACCTGTCAGCATAAGCAGTATGATTAACGATATAATACGGCGCACTTAACCGTAAAACGGCATTATTACTTCCTTTGGTTACGATTGTTTGAACATACCTTGAAATATTAAAAGTATATTGACTTACCAAATTTCCCGATCCATCAGGTATTTGTTTTGCTGCACCTCCCATAGAACTGAAATTTGTTGAAAGTTCTGATGAGCTGAAATCGCATGGAATAGGAATATATGTTCCGTTGGTAGAAGTATCTTTTGTATCTAAATAAAGATTAACCGGGGCTGTAAAAATATTATCCAAAGCAGAGGGTGAATATATTTGGTCAATAATTAATTCCGCACGATTGATAACCCTGTTGGATAATCCTGAAAGGCCCGGAATGGTTAGTTGCGCATAGCTTCCAGGAGATGTTTGAATGTATAAAAGGCTATCTCCCGCAAGTGGATGAGATAAATGGTTGGTTATTTCTGAAGTTCCTCTGTCATGAATAATTGAATTTGATTCAGCAGAATAGACTGTCATTGGAAAATTAACAACGGTAGTATCTTTTACGTTCGATAAAGAAGTTCTTAAATAAATTGCCAGGCGTGTATTAGCGCTTGTAAGATCAAAGTAATTTAAAGCTTGCCCGCCTGTTGCCTGGTCCGGGACAATTGCAAATCCTTTAAAGTAAGCGATGAAAGCGGAATCTGTTAATAAATTTGTTGAATCATTTATAAAATTCTGAATCAATGATTTGGAAATTGGAATTCTTAACTCATTATTGGCATCCTCACCAACAGCATGTATCGAATCTTTCAGATCCTGGGGGTAATAAGATTTTTCACCTAATAAATTATTGTCATAACCAAATATATTGCAGGTGGTATAAACTGAATCGTATTTAAAATTATTAAGAAGTTGATAAACTTTGGCTTTTTGCATAACAGTAGTATCGCCAAAAGTGTGTGAGTATTGTAAAACAATTACAGCAGAATCCAGCAATAAACTATCGGGATCTGAGGCCGGAAAAGTAAAAGGATAATATTGTGGTTTTAGTTCCACATAAATATTAGCAGTTGATTTTCCGAATAAAGGATCATTAGAAATAATGCCTAAAGCATGCAGGTCAGTTCGTAGAATAGAATCACAGGTGGAAGGATCATCGTAATTATTGGCAATAACTGTAAAGGTTGTGTCGAAAGTGTGTATATTATCTACCACTGGAAGTAGTCCTTGTCCGAGTTTGGTAGTGTCTATTTTGGTACATCCCCAAAACAATAGAATTAAAAATATATACGTTGGGAAGGTAGCTTTGAATTTTCTGATAAACACTGGGAAAATTAGTTTGAAATAAGGAAATTTAACGACGAACACTATTTGTCCGCAAGGTCGGCATACAATTGTAAATAGTCTGTTAAATCTGATTCAGCATTGTATTTTAAAACTTTTTTACCACGCACTTTGGAAAATTCATCCATCAGTTTCTTATCTACTTTTTCAGCGCCAAATGAAATGGCATCAGCAAAATGAGCACCTCCCCTAAACATGGCGCTATTGCTTCCATCGTTGAAAAACTCAAGATCTTTATCTTTTATATTTGAATTGATGGTAACCATTTTTTTAAATTCTGAACCCATTTTTTCTTTGTAGGTATTTTGCCCTATGGTATAAACCACTTTGCAATTACTGAATACCGGTTCTTTCTTATACGCGGTTTTAATGTACATTGGAATAAGTCCTGTCATCCATCCGCTGCAATGAATAATATCAGGAGGCCATCCAAATTTTTTTACTGTTTCCAAAGCACCTTTGCAAAATAAAACAGTTCTTAAAGCATTATCTGCAAACCATTTTTCATTTTCATCATGAAATAAAGATTTCCTTTTAAAAAGGTCTTCATTATCCAGGAAATAAATCTGCAACCTTGCATTAGGAAGAGAGGCTACTTTAATTACTAATGGATAATCATCTCCATCTACCGATACATTTATTCCAGAAAGACGAACTACTTCATGAAGCCGGTGCCTGCGTTCATTGATCATTCCAAAACGGGGCATTATGCAACGAACCTCCATTCCACTTTCGTTTGATTTTACCGCGAGTTTGTTTACAATTTCAGCAAATTCTGTCATCTCAAGATAGGGAGACATTTCGTTGGCTATGAATAAAATTCTTTTCTTTGTCGACATTTACAAATGGTTAATTAGCTTTATCGTTTTTTTACAGGCGGCGAAGTTACTATTTTTTTTTGGTTTTATCAACCTAAAACGCAATGATGAGCTATATTACAATGAAGATATGATCATATTTAAACATGCAGAAGATTTACAATCCTATTGTAAAAAAAATAATTTTTCCAAACTTTCCATGGGTTTTGTGCCAACTATGGGGGCATTGCATACCGGCCATTTATCGCTGATAGACCAATGCAAAAAACAAACAGATATCACCATTTGCAGCATTTTTGTAAACCCAACCCAATTTAATGACCCGGAAGATTTTAAAAAATATCCGGTTACCATAGAAAATGATATTTTATTTCTTGAAAAACATGGATGCGATATTTTATTTCTTCCTGCTGAAAAGGAAATTTATCCTGATGATTCATCAAAAAATATACATTATGATCTGGGCTATCTTGAAACAATTTTAGAAGGAAAATTCAGGCACGGTCATTTTCAGGGCGTTTGTTCTGTTGTAGAAAAGTTGCTCAGGATTGTAAATCCTGATTATTTATTTATAGGACAAAAAGATTTTCAGCAATGCCTGGTTATAAAAAAATTAATAAGCATCATGAAGTTGGATATTGCGATTATTATCTGCCCTACCCTTCGGGAAGCTAACGGGCTTGCTATGAGCAGCAGGAATTTAAGATTAAATGATTCTGAAAAAAATCTGGCTTCGCATTTGTATCAAACTTTAGAAAAGATTAAAAAAACTATGACTCCTTTTAATTTTTCAGTACTGAAAAGCAAAGCTATTAATGACCTTGAAAATGACGGATTTAAAATGGAATATCTTGAATTGGCAAAATCATCAAACCTTGAATTGGTAAATGTATTTAAGCCTGGTGATAAGCTTATTATTTTAATCGCGGCATATTTAAACGGGGTACGATTAATAGATAATCTTTTAATAAACTGATTAATTAAATTCTGTTTATTACCTTGTAAAAAACAATATGAAGAAAAGGCTACTTTCCATTTTAAAATATTTAATTTTTCTCGGAATAGGAGTTTTTTTAATGTGGTGGCAATTAAGCAAAATGACCGCTTTACAAAGAATTCAATTTGGGGAATCTTTGAGAAATGCCAATTATATTTTCATTATTCCTATTACTATTATGGCAATTTTAAGCCATGTAAGCCGTGCCATCCGCTGGAAAATTTTAATAGAACCGATGGGCTATGTGCCTTCTACTGCGAATACTTTTTATGCAACGATGTGCGGTTATTTTGCCAATACATTTGTGCCAAGAGCCGGCGAAATATTAAGATGTACCTTACTTGGCCGTTATGAAAAAATTCCGGTAACTAAATTAATTGGAACCATTTTAGTAGAAAGGGTTTTTGATCTTTTTTGTTATTTCTTAATAATTGTAATTACCATTTTAATACAAATACAAACCGTAAGTGATTTTGTAAAAAGAAAATTGGAACTAATTTCTAATTCTAAACATATAGGTTCTGTCTGGTGGATGATTTTAATTTTATTAATAGCAGGAGCACTGGTGATTCTTTTTATAAAATGGTTTTTTAAAAAGCATGCTGCCCACCGCCACATTATCAAGCTTAAAGGGCTTCATGTAGGATTGAAAGAAGGATTTTATACCATCATTCACTTAAAAAAACGAAAGAGTTTTATTGCTCATACCCTGTTTATCTGGTCTATGTATTTACTGGAGGTGTATGTGGGTTTTTATGCGCTCTCTGCAACAGCATCACTTGGTATGGGAGCCGCTTTAAGCGTGCTGTCGCTTTCTACACTTGCTATGATAATAGCTCCAGGTGGAATAGGCGCTTTTCCTGTAGCAGTACAACAGGTACTGTTGATTTATAATATTGATAATATTTCTTTTGGCTGGCTGATGTGGGGTGTTACAACAGGTATTGTTGTCATAGCGGGTATAATATGTTTTGGATTAATTATTTATCATAATAAAAATAAGCATGAAAAAGAGCGATAC
>Ga0209585_10000495_pt1 | contig 15175 bp, 12 predicted proteins | sample NGEPerone_FD_185491 | JGI IMG/M metagenome (GOLD analysis project Ga0209585, IMG submission 185491) | Arctic peat soil microbial communities from the Barrow Environmental Observatory site, Barrow, Alaska, USA - NGEE Permafrost154B-one... | ecosystem: Environmental > Terrestrial > Soil >... | reverse complement strand
GAGCAGCCTTGGCGCGCTTTCGCAGATCGTCGTCGGTCTCGTCGGCGGCCGCCTGGACCGTTGGGTCGACGTCTCTGACCCGCTCGACGCCGGCGATCCCCGCGACGCAGTCGAGGCTCCCACCTGTTGCTGTGTCCACGAACGCCGACGCGTACACCTCCATCAGCTGCTCGTACAGCTTCGCGAGCTCGCGGGCGGTCGCCTCGGCCAGAGTGCGGGTCACGTTCCCCACGTTGCGGTCGGACTGGATTGACTCGTGCACCACCTCTGCGCCGACCGACGTCGGGATGTCGCCGACGATCCGCTCGTAAACCCACGACGTGACCCGGCGTTGGGCCCCCTCGTCAAGGTGCGCCAACACCTCAAGAAGCGCCTGCATGGCTTCGAGCTCGCGATCCGAATGGGTCATTCCCACGTGCTGGTTCATCCCCGCAGTATGGTGCCGCCCGATGGCGATGCGCCTGGCGATCGGGGGTGGATCAGGCGGCTGTCTTGCTCCGCGGGATATGAATACCGAACGCGGCGTTGACCTTGGCGATCATCGTGTTGCTGCTCTTGACCACGATCTCAAGGCGCGCCATGGCTGCCTTCCGGTCTCCGTCTGCCCACTTTTCAGCGGCCTGCTGACAGAGCTGCGACATCTTCGTGTTGGTGGCAGCCCACCAAGCAGGATCGACCCGTGGCGGCGCCGGCAGTCCTCTGATCGCATCGAACTGGAAGCCGAGGCTCATCAAGTCGATGTGCGTCGCAAGCTCCTGTCCGGAGTCGCTGCGCACATCGCTCACCAGCACCGGGATCTTTCCGACCTGCTTGGCATAGTCGGCTTTCGTATAGCCGCCGCCGTTCCACGACGCGCTGGCGACGTCCTTGGCCGAAGCGGTCACTGTCTTGGGGGAGGACGTGGACACGGCCGATTTCAGTCCGCTGAGATTCAGCGACCCGTTCGCCGCTGCCGCACCGGTTCCGACGACGAGGACCAAGACCGCGCAGGCCACGAGCCACAACAAGCTGCGACTTCCCGACCCGGCCCCGGTCAGGGGCTCCTGAGGGACAGGTTCCGCACCAACGACCTGACTCGGGACTGCCGCTCGACGGCTCTCGATCGTCTGGTACTCGTCGGTCCAGCTCTCGCCTTCTTTGAGCCGCAGCTGCCCGTTTCCGACGTAGTACCAACGGGGCTCCTCAGCGCCCATCTGTACCTCCCCTGGTCGGATACGTTCAGCGCTCCACGGTATGTCCCCCCAGGGCGCGAAGTCCCGCAAATCCGGGAACTATGCCCGAACGGACTAGTGGGACTCGTACAAGTAGCCGACTGCGGAATGAACTTGTGGCTCTCCGCTCGTCGGAGCCGTTCGCGGTGCAGACTGGGTCCGTGACCAGTGGCAGCAGCGATGTCGTTCGCACCCGGCTGTGGCGCGAGGGCCGGCTTGAGCTCGAGGACTTCCCACTTGAGGAGATCTCTGATCACCTGCAGGAGGAAGGCGCCCTCGTCTGGCTCGATCTGTGTGAGCCCGACGGCGACGTTCTCCAGCAGATGGCCGGCGAACTGGCCTTGGACCCTCACGCGGTGGAGGACGCGATCACCAGTGGCGAGCGGCCGAAGGCCACCCGCCACGCGACCCACACGTTCGTGACCGTCTATGCGACGCGCCTCGAGATCGATGAGAGCTCGCCGCTCGGCGCGCTCGAGTCCCGCCTCCAGGTCAGCCGCGTCTCTGCATTCGTCCTGCCCCGAGGCATCGTGACGGTGCGTCCCGACACCGGCTTCGACATGAATCCGGTGGTGCAACGTTGGGAGGACGACGCAGACCTGCTCAAGCTCGGCCCTGGGGCTCTGCTCCACGGCCTGCTCGACGTCATCGTGGACGGCCACTTCGAGACCATCCAGCTCATGGACGACGCGATCGAGTCCCTCGAGGACGGCTTGTTCGACGACAAGGCCGTGACCCGCGAGATCCAGCAGCGGACCTATCGCGTGCGCAAGGAGCTGGTGGAGCTACGCCGCGTCATCCTTCCCATGCGCGAGGTCATCAACGCAGTTCAGCGCCACCACGCCGACGACAACGGGCGCAGCAGTGAGCTCGACGGCTGGTACGCCGACCTGTACGACCACGTGCTGCGCGCATCTGAGTGGACCGAGTCGCTGCGAGACATGGTGACCACGGTCTTCGAGACCAACCTGTCGCTGCAGGACGCTCGCCTGAACACCGTCATGAAGAAGCTCACCGGCTGGGCCGCGATCATCGCCGTGCCCACCGCAGTGACGGGGTGGTTCGGCCAGAACATTGCCTACCCGGGGTTTGGCGAGCGCTCGGGCCTGATCGCCAGCACCGTCGTCATCACCGCGCTCGCGGGCACGCTGTATGTCGCGTTCCGTCGGCGCGGCTGGATCTAGCGCGCCAGTACATCTGGCGACCGTTACTCCATCTCGAGTCGCTCGTACGCGAGCGTGAGCTCCTCCATCGCGACGTCGCTGGCACGGGCGTTGAACGGTCCGCTCACGTGTTTGATGATGCGGGCGCGGAGAAGCTTCCACTCCTGCACAACCGCAGTGTGGTCTTCGTTCATCAACCGTACGGTCACCGTGCGAACGGCCATCTGGTTGCCGTTGCGAATGTCGTCGAGCCACTGATACAGGTCGAGTGAGCCGATGATCCCGCGCCTGAGTGCGACGTCCGGATAGCGCGCGAGACCGGTGAGCTTGCGGACGCCGTTTTCTTTCTCGTTGCCGTTCCGGTACTCGACCACGTCCACCGACATGCCGATCTCACTGCACTCCTGGAAGCCGGCCTCTGGCCCGTCGGCCGCGCCCGCACCGAGATCGATGAGGAAGTTGAACTGCGCGTAGGGGCGCTCACGTTTCACTGCCATCTCAGGCTCCTTCGGTCTTCTTGCGGGCACGGGAGGGGGTGGATGGCAGCTTTTCCGACGGTGTCTTGTCAGGCGCCGTCCTGTCAGGCGCTGCCAGCCAGACAAGGTCGTCGTAGGCGAGCTCGAGCTCCTCGATCGCGACGTCATTTCCTGCGGCATTGAAAGAAGGCCCCGACCAACGACATGGCCAGGCACCATCGAGCCGCCACGAGTTGACGATTGCGCCCCCTGCCGCATCGAGCTGGTGGATCGTCACCGGGCGGCGATCGCCTTTGCCGCTCATGATCTTTCTGCGCCAGTCGTAGAGCTCGGTCGAACGCGTCAATGCCCGGCGGAGGACCACCGTCTCGAACCTGTGCGACCGCTCCAGCGGTGGGAGAGTGACGTCGGTCTCGGAGCTGAGCGGGCCGACCTCGGAAAAGCCCAGTTCGCGCGCGCCGATGAGGACCCGGAAGTGACTTGTTCCGAGCAGCGGCGGGAGTTCGCGAACCGGCATGATCGTGACGACGGTACTCCGCTGCGGCGGTGTTGGCACCCTCTCCCTGTGACTTCCGCCGGCGGTGCGTCCTGGCCCAACCTCCTCTGGTTCAATCCCCGCCACGCCAAACGCAATTGCGGCGATTGTCCACGATTGACCGCGGCTTTCTGTCACTGTTGCGAGAGACGGTGGGGCACGGGGCGGACCGTGCAAGCGTGGTTTAGAATCTCTCTGGAAGGAAGCACCTCGATGATGGCTCGACTGCCCTCGCGGATCGTCCTGGTCGTCGCGATGATGTGCGCTGCGCTCGTCACGTTGACGGCGTCGACCATCTCCGCGGCCCCCGCGGCGTCGGCCGCCACCACGGTGGTGGCGACCCTCGGCTCTCACGGCTCGACGGTCGTGGTCATTCAGCGGGCCGTCAAGGCGAGCCCCGACGGCATCTACGGACCTCTGACCGCCGCGGCGGTCAGGGTGTGGCAGCGCGCTCACCTCCTGCCCGTCACCGGTGTCGTGGACTCGATCACCTGGGCGAAGCTCAAGCCGGCGCCGGCACGGACGACGCCACAGCTCTTCGGCAACGATGTCTCCTGGCCGCAGTGTCCCAAGGGGCTCGGGATCCCGTCCCGTCCGACCGAGGGCAAGGCGATGCCTCCAGCTTCGGCCACGTTTGTCGTGATCGGCCTGACAAACGGGCCCGGTTTCTATCCCAACCCATGTCTGGGCACCCAGACGAAGTGGGCCAGGTCGCATCACGTCTACACCGCTGTCTACGCCATGACGACGTACCCGACGCCGGCCCAGGTCGCCACCTACGGGCTCGTGGGACCCTACGTGGGCACCACATGGCTGCCCAAGCTGGCCAACACCGGCTATGCCCAGGCGCAGCTCAACGTCGCCTCGATGCGTGCGGCCGGCCTGGTCTCGCCCATCGTGTGGGTGGACGTCGAGTCTTACCGGGTCGCACCGTGGTCCAAGAGCAAGACCGGCAACAAGGCCGTCCTGGACGGGGTCCTGCGCGGCTACCGAGCAGCCGGCCTCGCAGTGGGCGTCTACTCCAATCCGTACCTGTGGAACGGCGTCGTCGGCTCGGCGCGCTACTCGCTGCCGGAGTGGCGCACGGCAGGGCCGAGGCCCAAGGCGACCGCGCAGTCGCGATGCACCGGCCCGTCCTTCCAGGGAGGGCGTGCGGTGCTCGCGCAATGGACGACCAAGGCCATGGACTTCGACCTCACCTGCCCCGGATACAGCACGCCGACTGCCTTGGCCGCGTACTTCCACAAGTACTGATCCGCAAAGTACTGATCCGCGAAGTGCTGATCCGCGCCAGACTCGTGTGTGGCGAGGGTGGCCTCGTCAAGGGCGGCGGGAAAACCGTTGGCGCATCACAGCGCTCGCGTCGCGCAGGGTCGCCCGAACGCTCCAGGCGAGGTTGGCTCTCACTGATCGGAGCTGGGTCAGCCCGCGGCTGGGCCACAAGGCTGCCCGCAACCGGTCACTGGCGCGCCTGGTTGCCGCTGCGCCTCTGAGCACGTGCCTGACGTCATCGGCGAGCCCGCCCGGGTCGGGGGCAGATCCTGCATAACGCGAGCGTTCGAGTGTCTGCACGGCCCTGCCAAGAGCTGCGGACGCCTCAGCATCAAGGAACGCTTCTTGCTCGTAGTAGGCGCGCACCTGCCGCGGGGTGCGACTCGGGGCCGGCGGAATCCCGAGGTCGCTCAGCGACGACGTGAGGAAACCCCACTGAACCTCGACGCGCTGTGAGGCTGTCCGCGCCGTGACGAGGTCACGTCGACGACGCCAACGCGCTGCCAGGGGCACGACCAAGGATCCGAACAGGCACACCAGAGACCCGAACAGAACCGCGCCCCATCCGTGGGTCAGCCAACGGAACACGGAGGCCGGGCTCAAGCCGGTCCCCTGACTGCCGCCACCTGAGGCTGGGAGATCGCCGATATCCGGGCGTGCGCTCCTGCCGGGTGCCGGTGCCGTCGCACCGCCCGAGGTGCTACCACCACTCGGGGTCCCGCCAGCGGCCGAGGGCGTGGCATACGCGGGGGGCGCCGCCCTCGAAGGCGTGGGCTCGAACCTGGTCCAGCCCAGGCCGTCGAGATACAGCTCCGGCCAGGCGTGGGCATCGGCGGCGATCACGGTCCAGACGCCCTTGCTGCGGGTCCCCGGCAGGAAGCCGAGGGCGATGTGTGCGGGTATGCCGGCGGCACGCGACATCATCACCATGGCGGTGGCGAACTGTACGCAGTAGCCCTTCTTGGTCACCAAGAAGTTGGTCAGGGGATCGAAACCGGCGTCGTTGCCTGACGCGTCCTTGGCCGGGGGGGCCAGGGTCAGGGAGTAGGTGAACCCACCATCGGCGCGGAGGTACTGCTGGATGGCCATCGCCTTGTCGTAGTTCGAGGCCTTGCCGGCGGTGAGCTGCTCGGACAGAGCGGTGACCTTCCCCGCGGACGGTCCGTCCAGCGTCAGGTCCATGGCGAAGAGGGTCCGGTCGGCTTCACTCACCGGCGGGGTGTTCTGCAACATCGCGGCGGTGGGCTCCAGACGCCAGTACGACGTGGTGTAGGAGTCGGGGCTCTCCGCCACCCTCACGCTCTGGGTCTGGTTGTCCGCTCCCCATGCGATGCCACCCAGGTCGGCGTCGATCAGCGGATATGGCACGGCCAGGTTGGGATCGTTGAGCAGGTTGCGGGCGAAGGCCATGGTGAAACGTCGCTTGGGCACATCGGGGGAGAGACCGACGGGTTCAGGGATGTCCGGGTTCGTCGACAGAGCCGGCGTGGGCTCACCGAAGGGTCGCCATACGCCTGGCTGGGATCGGTAGAAAGATGTGACCGCGACTCGTAGCGGCGGCGGCGACGAGTCGCCTGTCGTGTACTGAAGGACCGGGGCCGTGCTTTGTTCGTTGAGGTCCACGGCCAGGTCGATGCTCAGCGAGAAGCCCCCCGCGCCGGTTCCGGTGCCGTTGGCTGACGAGCTGCGGCCAAGACCTGAGAGGAAGAACTTCGGGGGAAGCTGGGGGAGCAGGACCGGCGTGGCGATCGCGGCCACCAGAGCGGCCGCGCCCAGGGTCCGCGCCATTGCTGAGTATCTGTACAACCCCTCGGAGTCGATCGTCCCCCTGACGGGCGTGCGGGCAACCGTCATGGTGGTGCCCCATCGGCGCAGGATGGCGCTTCCCTGCCTGGCGACAAGGATGAGCCACATGACGGCGGCGGCCAGGAAGAAGTGCACAGGCAGCGAGGCGCCGGTGTTGGCCGCGGAAGACAGGAAGGCCGACAACAGCGGCAGCCCGGCCAGGGAGGGGGAGCGACGTGTCACAGCGAGGTAGTCAACGGCCAGGGCGACCAGGGCGAGAGCGCCGCTCACGACGAAGATCAGCCCGGGGGTGGTAGGCGCCGGTGCGGCATACAGCTGCGCGGTCTTGATGGCTTCACGGATGAGCTTGCCCGCCACCCCCAACGTCTCAAAGGTCGGAAGACCGTGCCAGAGATGGCCCTGGCCGTAGATCGCGCTCGCGGCCAGGACGACACACACCAGCTGCACGGTGAGGACCTGCCAGCCGCGAAGGACCAGCGCCCGTGCACCTACCCCGCTGAGAACCACGACCACCAGCAGCAGCAGCGTTCGGCTCACCCAGGTCGGCTCGATCAGGAGGGTGGAGACCGGCCAGGCCGCCGTCAGGGTGGCGATCGCGGCCAGCGTCGCGTCGACCCCACGGCTTGCCCCGCCCTTCATCGTCCGGCTCCGAGCGAGACGGCGCCGCTGGTGGACGCGGCGTCCCATGCCGCGTCCACAGTCATGCCCGAGCGCACGATGCAGGTGCTCCAGCCGGCGGCCTCCACCAGAGAGGCGAGCTCCAGCGTCTGGTTGGCGGGTGGACCGGCGCGCCCGCCGGCGAAGCTCTTGGAGTCGAGCAGAAACAACAGGCCGACGCCGCCCGGCTGACGCAGGGTCGCAATCTGCCGCAGCATGGCTTCGTCGTGGTCGGTCACGATGGCGATCACCAGACCGCCGGCAGAGGTCAGCGGATGTGCCCAGTGGAGCACTTCTTCGAACCGTTGGACCGGACCGAGCTGGGCCACGGCCAGCGAGGCCATCGCCTTGTCGATCTCGAGGATCTGGGTCGCCTCACCCCCAGCAGTGGTCTCGTTGCTGACCAGGTGGAGGGCGTAATGATGTCCGAACAGGTGCGTCGCGATGGAGGCCGCAGCGCTCACCGCCCATTCGAAGGAGCCCAGGGCGCCCGAACCTTGGTGCCCGTCCGCACGCGAGTCCAGCACGACGACGGCCCGTCGCCTGGCCGGGAGATCCTCCTGTCTCACCATCAGCATCGACCGATGGGCTGTGGCCGGCCAGTGGATCCTGCGCAGGTCATCGCCTTCGTGGTAGCTGCGCACGGCCACGTCGTCCTCGCCGTGCAGGGCGACCATGTGGGGGATGGTGCCTTCGGCTCCGATGCCCTCCGAGCGGGGTCGCCCGCGGCCAAGAACCTCGACGCGGGGCAGGACCAGGATGTCGGTGACGCCGGGCGTCGTTGCCGCGATGGTGGCCAGACCGAACGGATCCCGCATGCGCAACGTCAGGGGCCCGAGCCGGTGACGTCCGCGGACATGGGAGCGGATCTGATAGTCCACCTCGCGAATATCACCCGGTTCCATGGGAGGCAGGACGAAGCGAGGTCGGTCGCCCAGCACGTGGTCCAGACGTTCCTCAGCCAGTTGAAGCTGACTGCGTCGCCCAGAAGTGTTCTCGAACACCACCTGGACGTTGGCCGGCTGGTCGACCACGAGTCGGGCGGGTTGAACCCTGCGGGAGACCTCGACGGTGCTGCTGGTGCGTCTGGTGGCCACGGCGGCCAGGAGCGGCAGTGTGGCCAGGAGTGCGCCGACGCGCGTGATGTCTGAGAACCCGAGCAGGAAGCCACCCAGCAGCAAGGTCAGGCCGGCTGCCGCGAAGGCACGGCCGCGGGTGGTGAGTACGTCTCGGAGGCGGGTCAAATGATGTGGTCCGTTCTCTGTCTGCCGCTCGTTCCGTATGCCGTTCAGCGTGCCGAAGCAGGAACGGGGACTCGCCGTACGAGCTCGTGCAGAACCTCACTGTTGGTGCGGTGGGCTATCTGGGTCTCGCCGGCCGGGATCATCCGGTGAGCCAGGATGGGCTCGACCAGGGCCTGGACGTCATCCGGCAGGACATGGTCGCGTCCGGCCAGGGCTGCGTATGCTCGAGCTGCTCGCAGGAGGTGGAGGCTGGCGCGCGGGGATGCCCCCAAGCGCAGGGCAGGGGTCGAGCGGGTCGCGGTGGTGAGGTCGACGACGTACTGCTTGATGGCCGCGCTCGTGTGCAGCGTCCGCACCGTGTCGATGAGCTTTGCGACGGTGTCACCGTCGGTCACCGGTGCCATCGCCTCGAGAGGGAACGCGCCGCCGTGGCTGTCCAGCATCGAGACCTCTGCGGCCGGGGACGGGTAGCCCATCGAGATGCGTGCCATGAACCGGTCCCGCTGCGCCTCGGGCAGGGGGTAGGTGCCTTCCATCTCGATCGGGTTCTGTGTGGCCATCACGATGAACGGCTTGTGCAGCTCATAGGTCTGGCCGTCGACGGTGACCTGGCCCTCCTCCATGCACTCCAACATCGCCGACTGGGTCTTGGGAGAGGCGCGGTTGATCTCGTCACCGACGACGACGTTGGCAAAGATGGCGCCCGGCCGGAACTCGAAGTCGCGTAGGTCCTGGTTGAAGACGCTGACCCCGGTGATGTCGCTGGGCAGAAGGTCGGGCGTGAACTGCACCCGGCGGACTGAACAGTCGATGGACTTGGCCAGGGCCTTGGCCAGCATGGTCTTGCCGACGCCGGGGACGTCCTCGATGAGCAGGTGCCCTTCGGCCAGGAGAACGGTGATTGCGGTGTTGATGACGTCTGGCTTGCCCACGATGACGGTCGCCATAGCCCTGCGCATCCTGGCGGCGACCTCGGTGACGAGCTCGAGACCGGCCAGGTCGGCTCCGGAAGATGCCTGCATGCCCTGATCTTGCACGAAACCGTCGCGTGCGGCGCCTATCGCACTCAAAATGCCTCCCAGGTTGGTCCCTTCATCCTGCCGCACTTCGCTGCTCACTGCACCGGCGCGAGGAGTCGCTTCTCGATGAGATTTCCCCTCCACCATCGGTTCAGCGCGGTGACCTGTGCAAACACGTTATTGAGAATCGAGGATTTCCTCGGTTTCACCAATAAGTGGAGGGAAGTGGAGTATCGTGGAGGACAGCGGAGAGCGCTCGCTGTCCACGACCGGAATAGCCCACAGGTTCTTGTCCAGCGGGAGGGAGGTGCACGGTGTTCCTCGGCACGCACACCCCTCGACTTGACGACAAGTGGCGCCTCATCCTGCCGGCCAAGTTCCGTGAGCGCCTCGCCAGTGGTCTGGTCATCACCAGGGGGCAGGAGCGCTGCCTGGACATCTTCCCGATGGACGAGTTCGTCCGGCGGGCAGAGGCGGCAAGCGCCGCACCGATGACGAGCAAACCCGTTCGCGACTACACGCGCCTGCTCCTGTCCGGCGCCTTTGACGAGATCCCTGACAAGCAGGGCCGGGTGACCGTCCCCGCAGTGCTGCGCGAGTACGCCGGTCTCACCCGTGACTGCACGGTGATCGGTGCCGGGCTGCGCATCGAGCTGTGGGACTCAGCTGCGTGGAACGCCTACCTCGAGAGCACGGAGCAGCCGTTCTCGGACCAGGCGGAGGAGGTCTTCCCCGGACTCCTGTGATCGCACCGCCGGCAATCGACAGGGCCCCTGGGGCCAGGTCTCCACCCGCTTCGCTTCCCGAGCTCACTTCCCCGAGATCGGGCAGCACCCCTAGAAGCGGTTGGGGACCTGACCGCAGGGTCTGCAGTAAATCGCACCAGGACCTCGCAATACCGTTACCAGCCAAGGGAAAGACGCACGATGAACGCTCGCGGGACAGCGGAGGACCGGCACGTCCCCGTCCTGCGCGACCGCATTCTGGAGCTGTTGGCGCCTGCCCTCGAGCAGCCGGGTTCCGTCATGGTGGACGCCACACTGGGGATGGGCGGGCACAGCGAGTCTGTCCTGGAACACTGCCCGAACGCGCGAGTCCTGGGCATCGACCGCGACCGTGAGGCCCTCACGCTGGCCGGCGAGCGGCTTGCCCGTTTCGGAGACAGGTTCACCCCGATCCACGCCGTGTATGACGAGCTGCCCCAGATCCTGACCGAGCAGGGGTTGTCGTCGGTGTCGGCGGTCCTGCTCGATCTCGGAGTGTCATCGCTGCAGCTGGACGAGCAGGAACGTGGGTTCGCCTACCGGCACGACGCCCCGCTGGACATGCGGATGGACCAGTCGAGCGGCATGACGGCCGCCGACGTGCTCAACACCTACAGCCTGACCGATCTCGTGCGGATCCTGCATGACTACGGTGAGGAGCGCTTCGCCAAGCGAGTGGCCACTGCCGTCGTCCGGGAGCGTGGTCGTGAGCCGTTCACCAGCTCCGCACGGCTGGTCGAGCTGCTTCGTTCGGTGATCCCGGCCGCATCCCAGAAAAGCGGCGGGCACCCGGGCAAGCGCACCTTCCAGGCGTTGCGGATAGAGGTCAACGCCGAGCTCCAGGCCCTCGAGGCCGTCTTGCCGGCAGCCGTTGACGCGCTTGCCGTCGGCGGCCGCATCGCGGTGCTGAGCTACCACTCCCTTGAGGACCGGCTCAGCAAGCGGGTGCTGACCGCCGGCGCACGCAGCAGCACCCCGGTCGGTCTGCCGATCGAACTCCCCGAGCACGCGGCATACCTGCGCCTGCTCACCCGCGGAGCCGAGGAGCCCAGCGCGGAAGAGATCAGTGCCAACCCCCGTGCCGCATCGGCCCGATTGCGGGCAGCCGAGCGAGTACGAGCCTCGAAGGGACGCCGCACATGAGCCAGATGACGTCCGCGGCACGCGCCGGCGCGCGGCCCCTGAACCGTCCGACCACGACCACGACCTCGACCAGACTTCGCGTGGTCACCGGGGCGCCCCCCCATCACGGCGGCGCCGCATTCGGCATCATCTGCGCGACCTTGCTCGCCGCCGGACTGATCGGACTGCTGCTGCTCAACACGGCTCTGGCACAGGGCTCCTTCACGCTGCACGACCTGCGCGTCACCTCCGCTCAGCTCACCGACACGCAGGACGCTCTCACCCAGTCCTTGCAGAGATCCGAATCGCCTGCCAACCTCGCGGCCACTGCGGCCAGGATGGGTATGGTGCCAGCGCAGTCCGCGGCTTTCCTGCGGCTCTCCGATGGCAAGGTCATCGGCGTGGCGAAACCAGCCAAGGCGCCCCCCGGCCTTACCGTCATTCCGAACAAGACGCCCGTGTCGGCATCCGTGCAGGCACACGCCAAGCCTGCCAAGCCTGCCAAGCCCGCCCCCAACACGCCGCCGAAGCCCGGACCGAGGTGAGCACGTGACTCAGACGCGCGGCCGGGGGCTCGGGGATGGCGGTCCTGCCCGCGCCTCCGCGTCCGGCGCGTCGGGACGCGCGACCGCTCGCACCGGGCGATCTGCAGGCGCTGACCGTCAGGGTGCGGCGGCTCGTCGACCCTCGGCCAAGGAACCGGCTCGCCCAACCCGGAGCTCGTCGACCTCCGTGCCGCGCGGCGCCTCATCACGCAGATCGCCAGTGGCCAAGAGCGCCAGCCGCGTTCCTCCGCATCGTTCCGGCCCGCCGGCCCGACCGGCCCGACCGGGTCGCCGCGCTGTCGCCCACCCCGCGCGGCGGGTTCGGTTCCTCTTGTTGACCGTGTTCTTCGTCTTCAGCCTATTCAGTGCTCAGCTGCTGCGGTTGCAGGCGCTGGACGCCTCGCCCGTCGCCAGCGCCGCGCTCAAGAGCCGTTTGTACGTGGGCGCCGTGCCGGCGATGCGTGGCGACATCACGGACGCAAATGGCGTGGTCCTGGCCACGAGCATCGATCGGAGAAACGTCACCGCGGATCAGACGGCAGTGCCGGAATACATAAGGAAGGTCAACGGGGTCCGTCACACCGTTGGCGTGCTGGGGGCGGCAGCCGATCTGGCGCCAATCCTGGGCATGTCCCAGGCCGAGCTGACCACGACGCTGACCGGTACTCGTCAGTTCGTGTATGTCGCCAAGGGCATTACGCCGATGAACTGGGGCAAGATCCAGGCACTGGGGATTCCGGGCATCTTCAGCGAGCAGACATCGGCACGTTCCTACCCGAGCGCCTCCGCGGTGGCCTCGCTCGTGGGCTGGACGGGTGGCGATGGATCAGGTGGCGGCGGGCTCGAGCTGTTGTTGAACACCACGTTGAACGGCCAGCCGGGCAAGTCGACCTACGAGCAGTCACAGGGCGGCCGCATCATCCCCACCGGTGAACAGCAGACCACGCCGGCCGTGCCCGGCCGTGATGTTCGGCTGACGATCGACAACGACCTGCAGTGGTTCGCCCAGAACGCCATTGCCCAGAAGGTCAACGAGACGCAGGCCCTCTCAGGCACCGTCGTGGTCACGAATGTCAGAACAGGTCAGCTGGCGGCTGTCGCGTCCTATCCGAGCTTCGACCCGAACAACATCTCCGCAGCCAGCGGCAACCTCAACAACAAGGCCTTCGGAGAAGCGTTCGAGCCGGGGTCCATCGCCAAGGTCATGACAGCGGCGGCAGCTCTCCAGGAGGGCGTCGCGACGCCGGCGACTCCCGTGGTGGTTCCCAACCGGCTCTCTCGGGCGGGCCAGTCGTTCCGGGACTCCCATGACCACGCCGTCGAGAAGCTGACGTTCGCCGGCGTCATCGCCCAGTCGAGCAACATCGGCACCATGATGGTGGGCGAGAAGGTTCCACCGGCCACCTTGGAGAAGTACTTCCGCCGCTTCGGCGTCGGTCAGATGTCCGGCGTCGGTTTCCCGGGCGAGACAGCCGGCATCTTCGCCAGGTCCAAGGACTGGAGCGGCTCCCAGCGCTACACCGTGATGTACGGCCAGGGCCTGGCGGTCAACGCCATCCAGGCGGCCGGTGTCTTCCAGACCATTGCCAACGGGGGGCTTCGGGTGCCACCGACCCTCGTGGCGAGCACGGAGCAGGCCGATGGCACGTTCGCCGCGGCGCGGCCCACCAAGGCGGTGCGGGTCATCACCAAGCCGGTGGCCCAGACGCTGAGCCAGATGCTTGAGTTCGTCGTGGGCGATGGAGGCACCGCTCAGATGGCCGAGATCCCGGGATACCGCGTCGCGGGCAAGACCGGCACGGCCGATCGCGTCGGCGCCAACGGTCGCTACTCGGGCAAGACGGCGTCCTTCATCGGCTTCGCCCCTGCCGACAAGCCGGAGTTTGTCGTTGCCGTGATCCTGCAGAACCCGATCCGGGGCTACTTCGGTGGATCAACGGCTGGCCCGGTGTTCAAGGACGTCATGACCTACGCGTTGCAGGAGTTCAAGATCCCTCCAACGGGTACCCCGCCGCCGGTTATGAAGCTCAAGGTCGACGATGCGCCGGCATCCGCAGACAAGGCTGAGGCCGCGTTGAAGGTCGGCTCGGGTCACCGGGCCCAGACCGGCTCGCGGTAACCTCCATCCGGTGGTGAACGCGGCTCCTCGTCCCAGAAGCCCGCACAAGGTCAGCCTGAAGTCCGTGGCTGAGTGTGCGGGTGTGCCGGCGACGGCCGGGACCGTCGTCGACCCGCGAATCGTCGTGACGGGGGTCACCCTGGACTCGCGCGCCATCCGCCCCGGAGACCTGTATGCCGCCCTCCCCGGAGCCCATGTGCACGGCGCCGACTTCGGTGTGGCAGCCATCGGGCTCGGTGCGGTTGCCATCATGACCGACCCCAGGGGGGCGGCACTTCTCGCGCTGAACGAGATCCCGGTTCCCGTGCTGGTCGTTCCCGATCCCCGGGCTTCCCTCGGAGGCGTGGCGGCGATGATCTACGGCCGGGCCAGCGAGGGGCTGACCATGCTGGGGATTACCGGCACCAACGGCAAGACGACGACCGCCTACGTGCTCGACTCGGCCCTTCGCGCGCTCGGGCGAGTCACCGGCCTGATCGGAACGGTCGAGACCCGCATCGGCGAGGACCGGGTCAAGAGCGTCCGGACCACCCCCGAGTCGGCGGACCTGCACGCCTTGTTCGCCGTGATGCTGGAGCAGGGTGTGGACACGTGCACCATGGAGGTGAGCAGCCACGCCTTGAGCCTGCACCGGGTCGATGGCGTGCGTTTTGACGTCGTTGCCTTCACCAACCTGTCCCAGGACCACCTCGACTTCCACGGGTCGATGGAGAGCTACTACCTCTCGAAGGCGTCGTTGTTCACTCCCGACCGGGCTGTCCGCGGTGTGGTGTGTGTGGATGACGAATGGGGCCAGCGCCTCGTCCAGGAGTCCGGGGTGCCTGTCGTGTCAGTCTCGTCGCGTGACGACGTAGCGGCCGACTGGCAGGTCCAGTCCTCAGGAGTGGACGGATCCGCCTTCGAGCTGATCGGGCAGGACCAGCGGCTGTTGCTGCGGTCAGCCCTGCCGGGGGACTTCAACCAGCTGAACACGGCGGTGGCTGCGCTGGTGTTGTTGGCCGCGGGTTACGCCGGCGACGAGATAGGGCAGGCTCTGGCCGCAGATCCGCACGTGCCCGGCCGGATGGAGCGGGTGCTCGTGGACGACAACCAGAGTGTCGAATCCACCGAGCCCCCGGTCCAGGGCCGGATACCGCTGGCCGTCGTCGACTTCGCACACACCCCTGACGCGGTGGCAGCAGCACTGAAAGCCTTGCGACACAACACTTCTGGGTCGCTGATCGTCGTTCTTGGCGCCGGGGG
>Ga0209585_10000493_pt1 | contig 15183 bp, 15 predicted proteins | sample NGEPerone_FD_185491 | JGI IMG/M metagenome (GOLD analysis project Ga0209585, IMG submission 185491) | Arctic peat soil microbial communities from the Barrow Environmental Observatory site, Barrow, Alaska, USA - NGEE Permafrost154B-one... | ecosystem: Environmental > Terrestrial > Soil >... | reverse complement strand
GCCTGCTCGCTCACGCCTCTGCCCACGCCTTCAGCTTGCCGAGGCCCTCTTCGATGAGGGGCACGGTGATGCCGGAGTAGGCGAAGCGCACGTAGGCGTCCTTCTCGCCGGGCAGCGCGCGGCCGAAATGGAGACGGGTGCAGAAGCTGACGCCCGTCTCCTCGAGCGCCGCGCGCCGCAGTTCGTCGTAGGAGGCGTAGCCCTTGCGCGCCATGAGCCCGCTGACGTTGGGGAACAGATAGAAGGTCGCCGCGGGCGTGAAGCAGGAGATGCCGGGGATCTGGCCGAGCAGCTCGACGCAGGCGTCGCGGCGCTCCCTGAGGATGCGGACGATCTCCCGCGGCCCCGACTGGTCGCCGGTGAGCCCTTCGAGAGCGCCGTACTGGATGAAGTGGTTCGAGCACGACTCGTCGTTGACGTTGAGCTTGGCGATCACGTCGACGATGGCGGCCGGCCCAACGGCTGCGCCGAGCCGCCAGCCCGTCATCGCGAACTTCTTGCTGAAGGTGTAGAGGATGACGCTGCGTTCGGCCATGCCGGGCAGCGAGGCCAGCGAGCGGCTCTGCCCTGAGTAGCGGATGTTCCAGTAGGCCTCGTCGCAGAGCACCGCGAGGTCGTGGCGAAGAGCGAACTCGGCGACGCGCTCGAGCTCCGCCGGGCTGCTCTCGGCGCCGGTGGGGTTCTGCAGGTTGTTGAAGATGAGGATGCGGGTGCGCGGGCTCACCTGGGCTTCCAGGGCCTCGAAGTCGAGCTCGAAGTTCTCGGCGCCCTCGACGTAGCCGTAGGGCCGCGCCACGCCGCCGTGAAACTCGATCTGGCTCTCGTAGATGGGGTAGCCGGGGCTCGGGTAGAGGACCTCGTCGCCGGGGTTCATGAGGGCGAGGATGAACTTGCCGATCACGGGCTTGCCGCCGGGCTCGATGACCACGTTCTGCGGCCCGAGGGCGAGGCCGTGCGAGGCGCCGACGTCTGCGGAGAGCGCCTCGCGCAAGGGCAGGATGCCGGCGGGCGGGCAGTAGCCGTTCTTGCCGTCGCGCAGCGCCCTGAAGGCGGCCTCGACGATGTTCTCTGGCGTGGGCAGGTCCATGTCGCCGAGGTGGAACGGGTAGACAGTGTGTCCTTGGCTCTTCCACTCGTTGGCCTCGGCGGAGACGGCGAAGGCCGTCTCTGTGCCGAGGCGGCTGATGCGTTCGGCGATGGGCGGCGGTGAGACGGTCACTGCTGGTCCTCCTTGGTCGGAGCTTGCGCGGCGATGCGCGGCAGGCCCAGGTCGTCGGCGTTGACGATGCTCGGGGCGGCGTGCGGCGGCTCCTCGTCCCCGAGGAACGGAAGTACGTCCTCGAGGCCGGGCGCCGCGCGCCACATCGGCCAGCCCCTGAGGATCGCGGCGACGTTGGCGGCCGCCAGGGTCGCCATGCCCTCGCGTGTCCAGGTGGTGGCCGAGCCGAGATGGGGGACGAGGACGACGTTGTCGAGCTCGGCGAGGCCGGGCGCCATGGCGGGCTCGTTCTCGTAGACGTCGAGGCCGGCGCGGAAGCGTGGGTGCGCGCGGCAGTGCCGGGCCAGGGCGGCCTCGTCGACGAGCGGGCCGCGACTGGCGTTGACGATCACGGCCTCCTCCTTCATGGCCGCCAGCTCGAGGGCGCCGATGAGGTGCCGCGTCTCCTCGGTGAGCGTCGCGTGGATGCTGACCACGTCGCAGGCGCCGAGCAACTCGCGCAGGGTCGCGGCGCGGCGGCAGGTCACAGGCTGCTCGCCGTGGGCCACGAGGAAGGCGGCGTAGTCGGCGATGTACGCCTCGAGCTCCGCGTTGAGGCGCACGTCGTAGTAGACGAGGTCCATCTTGTGGCCCTCGACCATCATTCGGGCGTAGGCGGCGCCGACGCGGCCGGCGCCGACGACGCCAAGCGTCGCCCGGTAGATCAGGGCGCCGAGCAGCATGCCCGGCAGCCAGCCGTGGTACTCGCCGGCGCGCATCACGCGGTCGCCTTCGGCGATGCGCCGCGCGGCGGCGAAGGTGAGGGCCACGGCCAGCTGGGCGGTGGTCTCGGTGAGCACGCCGGGCGTGTTGCCCACCGGCAGGCCGAGGCGCGTGGCCGCCGCCACGTCGACGTTGTCGTAGCCGACGGCGTACTGGCTGTAGATGGCCGCGCCGGCGGCGCGGAGGGCGCCGAGCGTCTCCGCCGACCAGCGCTCGGTGAGCTGCCCGATGGCGGCGTCGCAGTGGTCGCCGAAGGCCGCCCGGAGCTCGGCCTCGCTGAGGATCTCGGTGCTCCGGGACACCTCGACGCGGCAGTCCGCGGCGGTGAGGAGCTGCAGCCAGCGTGCGCCCGGCAGCTCCTTGGTGACGACCACGCGGTGTGAACCGCCGGGGTTCACGACCTTCCAGTCTCTCTCGGTCACGCGTCTCCCCCCTAAAGTGTCGAAGGACAGAGCGATGTCGCCATCACCCTGTCCGCCGGCGGGCGCGGGGGCGCTCGCGTGCTTCAGGGGCCCGTCCGGCCGCGTTCCGGTTGCCTGAGAGTTTCGGCGGCACTTCTGGTGCCCACCTTGCCCCTTCGGCGTCCGTCGACGCCGAAGCGTCGCGGACTCTCACGCGGCCATCTGCCGGGCGTCCTTGGTTGCCTGCAGGGTAGCATCGCGTTGCGCGGGCCGCAACGTCGGGCCGTTGCTAGTCCCTTCCCGTGCCCGCGCACCACGTGCGCCTGGCGGCCTCAGGTCGCGGTGTCGCCTCCGGCGGCACGCGGATGGTCACGTCCACATAGGTCACGCGAGGCTCGTCGCCGACCTCGTCGACCACGAACTCGATGCCCGACGTGAGGCTGTACACCTCGAACCAGTCCGAGAGTGGATCGCTGTCGGGGGCCGTGAAGAAGGTCGCGCCGCGCCTCCTGGGACACGGTGTAGAGTGGCGGCGAGAAGACTCGCGACAGGTAAGGAGCGCCGACATGCAGGTGGCCACAGTTCTGCTCGCGATCGCCGGGGACCCCAACGCGGAGGCCGCGCGGGCGCTCAGGGACTTCCTGACGTCGTGGCCGGCGCAGGCCGCCTTGGCGGCCCTCTACGTCGGCCTCGCCGTGCTCGCCTTCACGCGCGTCGCGCGCGATTGGGACGACGGCCCCGCGCGTCGCTACTTCCGCGGGGCCGTCGTGGCGCTCGGCGTCTTCGTCGTGCTCCAGGTGGTCCTCGGCCAGGCGCTCCTCGGGGTCGTCATCTGGCCCGTGTGGCTCCTCATCATCGAGCTGCTGTGGCTCTTTGCCCTGTGGCTCTACTACTTCATCCGCTTCATGACGCGGCAGCGCAGCGGCCCCGGCGACCCCGATACGCAACGCCGCGGGGCCGCCCTGGACGGGACGATCTCGCGGATGGAGCAGGAGCGCCGCGGCGGCGAGGCAGAGAGCGCCGCGGGGCGGGCCGACGCGCCGCGGTAGCCCGCCCGCCCGCGCTTCGGTAGACTCCATTTCCGTGAGCGCAGCCGCCGACATGCCAGCGACGAACGAGGCTCCCAGGCCGGAGCGCCGGCCGCGCGTGTTCAGCGGCATCCAGCCCTCCGGCACCCTGCACCTCGGCAACTACCTCGGCGCGGTCAAGAACTGGGTCACTATGCAGGAGACGCACGACTGCGTCTATTGCGCCGTGGACCTGCACGCCATCACCGTGAGGCAGCAGCGGGCAGAGCTGCGGCGCAACACCATCGACCTGGTGAACCTCTTCCTGGCTAGCGGCGTCGACCCCGAGCGGTCCATCGTCTTCGTGCAAAGCCACGTGCCCGCCCACACCGAACTCATGTGGATCCTCAACACGATCACCTACATGGGCGAGCTGCGGCGCATGACCCAGTACAAAGACAAGACGGCCGGCGCCGAGGGCGAGAGCATCGCCGTCGGCCTGTTCGACTATCCCGTGCTCATGGCCGCCGACATACTGCTCTACCGCGCCGACGCCGTGCCTGTCGGCGAGGACCAGAAGCAGCACGTGGAGCTCACCCGCGACGTGGCCGAGCGCTTCAACAACGCCTTCGGCAAGGCGTTCGTGGTTCCCGAGCCCATCATTCGCACCGAAGGCGCCCGCGTGATGAGCCTGGACGACCCCGCGAAGAAGATGAGCAAGAGCGCCGGCTCGGAGAACAGCTACGTGGCCGTCATGGACTCGCCGGACGTCATCCGCAGGAAGATCCGGCGGGCAGTCACCGACTCGGGCAGCGAGGTGCGCGGCGGCCCCGACAAACCCGCGCTCACCAATCTGCTCGACATCTACAGCGCGCTCGCCGGCGAGCCGTTCGACGAGATCGTGCGACGCTACGAGCGCAAGGGCTACGCCGACCTCAAGGCCGACCTCGGCGAGGTCGTCGTGGACGCCCTCGCGCCCATCCAGACGCGCATCCGCGAACTGGAGGCCGACAAGAGCTACACGCTCGAGGTGCTCAAGACCGGCGCCGAGCGCGCCGAAGCCATCGCCGCGCGCACGCTCGCCAAGGTCCGCGAGCGCGTCGGCCTCGTGCCGCGGTCGCAGCCTCTTTGACCACCCGAACGAGGAGCCCCGTGGCTTCGCCGACCGAGCGCTACCGAAGCATTCGCAACGTTCTCTGGGTCGTGCTGTTCCTCAACTTGGCCGTGGCCGCCGCGAAGCTCGCGTACGGTCTCGTCAGCCACTCCGCGGCCATGGAGGCCGACGGCTTCCACTCCATGTTCGACGGCGCGTCCAACGTCATCGGCCTCGTGGGCATGTGGTTCGCATCGCGCCCGGCAGACGACGAGCATCCGTACGGCCACGCCAAGTACGAGACGTTCGCGGCGGCGCTGATCGGGGTGCTCCTGGTCTTCGCGGGCTACACCGTCGGGAAGGGCGCCATCGACAGCCTGTTCGGCCGGGGCGTGCCCACCGACGTCACGACAGTATCTTTCGTCATCATGCTCGGGACGCTTGCGGTCAACATCCTGGTCACCACCTGGGAGCGGCGCTCGGGGCGCCGTCTGGGCAGCGAGGTGCTTGTCGCCGACGCCAGTCACACGCTGAGTGACGTCATAGTGAGCCTCGGGGTGATCGCCAGCCTCGTGATCGTGAAGCTCGGCTGGGAGCAGGCCGACGGCATCGTCGCCCTTCTGGTGGCCGTCATCATCCTGCGCACGGCCTGGGGTATCCTGCGCGGCGTGATCCACACACTCGGCGACGCCGCGCGCCTGCCGGCGGACGATGTCGCCGCTGTGGCCCGCTCCGTGCCGGGCGTGGTGGGTTGCCATGCCGTGCGCACCCGTGGGCCGGAGGCGCAGGTGTATGTGGACCTGCACGTGCAGGTCGCGCCCGGCACCACCGTTGAAGAAGGCCACGCCATCACCCATCAGGCCGAGAAGGCGCTGCGTCTCCAGTACGGGCAGATCACGGACGTGGTCGTGCACCTGGAGCCGCCCGAGCGAGTGGCCGCTCCGCGGCGCGGTGAGGTAGACTACCCTGAGCAACGTTCCTCCCGGGAGGCACCATGATCTCCATCGAGACGATGAAGCACCGCACCGAGCAGATGCCCGGCGCAGAGTTCCCGCTCGTGTTCTGGCGCGGCAAGGGTCGCATTGTGGGGTCGGACGAGGGCGGCCTGTCCCTGCTCGTCCGCGGCATGAGGGCCGACTACACTTGGGATCGGCTCACCGTCACCTGGAAACGCTTCCTGTCCAACCACACGCTCACCGTCGACGAGCTCGGCGGCGGTCACGACGCCGTTGGCATCGTCAGCATCTTCGCCCAGCTGCAGGCCGACGGCCTCGACGTGGTCGACGCCGACGGGCTCCTGGTCCTCAGGGAACGCCCCGACACCCCCGCGCACCAGTACGCCGACATGAACCGGCCCACGTCGTGGGCCCCATGGCGGCGCAAGATCCACGGCGACTGACGCGGCCTCGCGCCGCCGAGCCGCCGCGACCGCCGCGATCTCCGTTTCGAAGGACCAGCACGTTTTCAGCCTCTCGGCCGAGGCCGTTCCGGTGGCCCGCGTGCGCTCCGGCCAGACCGTTCAGCTCGAGACCGCCGACTGCTTCGCCGGGCAGATCCGCGCTCCCGGCGAGGCGCCGGACGCGGTGGACTGGGCGCGCATCAACCCTGCCACCGGGCCGGTGTTCGTGGAGGGCGCCGCGCTCGGCGACGTGCTCTCGGTGCTCGTTGAGCGCATCGACGTGGCGCCCGAAGGCGTGATGGCGGTGAGCCCGGAGTTCGGCGTCTTGAGGCAGCGGATACCCGCGACGGTCTTCGAGATCGTGCCGATCGAAGACGGCGTCGCCCGTCTGCCCGGCGGGGTGGACGTGCCGACCCGGCCGATGATCGGCGTGATCGGCGTCGCCCCGGCGGGCGCGCCGGTGCCGTGCGGTTCGCCGGGTGCGCACGGCGGCAACATGGACACACGGCTCATCGGCGAGGGCGCGGTGGTGTACCTCCCGGTCGCCGCGCCCGGCGCGCTGCTGGCCGCCGGCGACCTGCACGCCGTCATGGGCGACGGCGAGATCTGCGGCACCGGCGTCGAGGTCGCGGGGAGCGTCACCCTGCGGGTCGACGTCCGCCGCGACCTGGAGCTCGTGAACCCGGTGGTGGAGACGGCCGAGGTGGTGGCTACCATCGCCTCGGCCGAGACGCTCGACGAGGCCGCCGACCTGGCCACCCGCGACATGGCCGACCTGGTGATGCGGCGGCTTCGCCTGTCCGCCGCCGATGCGACCATGCTCATGAGCGCGGCCGGGCAGCTGCAGGTCTCGCAGGTCGTCGACCCGCTCAAGACGGCGCGCTTCGCGCTGCCCAAGAGCATCATCGCGCGGCTGGGCCGCGACCTGGTGTGACCAATGCCCCGGCGGGGCGTGCGAGGAGGATCCCGATGAACGCAGGCTATGGCGCTCAGAGCATGACCGCCCCCCTGCGCCGCGTGCTGATGCGGCGTCCAGGTCCCGAGATGGCCGCCGCCGACCCCGCCCGCTGGCACTACACCTCGGCGATCGACCTGGAGGAGGCGCGCGGCGCGCACGACGCCTTCGCCGACGCCCTGCGCGCCTGGGACGTCGAGGTCCTCTACCACGAGGAACCGCTGCCCGAGCACGCCGACAGCGTCTTCGTCTTCGACCCGGCGCTCGTCACCGACCGCGGCACTCTGCTGCTCAGCATGGGCAAGGAGCTGCGTCGCGGCGAGGAGGAGCCCCTCGCCCGCACCCTGCAGGCCTGCGGCGTGCCGATCTACGGGCGTCTCGAGGGCACCGCCCGCTGCGAGGGCGGCGACACCATGTGGCTCGACCACGACACGCTCGCCGTGGGGCGCGGCTTTCGGACGAACGCCGAAGGCGTGCGTCAGCTCCGCGCCCTGCTCGCCCCGCTCGGCGTCACGGTGCTCGACTACGACCTCCCCTACTTCACCGGCCCTGAGGCCTGCCTGCACCTGCTCAGCCTGATCAGCCCCGTGGACGACGACCTCGCCGTCGCCTATCCGCCGCTCATGCCGACCGCCTTCTGGGAAGAGCTCAAGCGCCGCGGCGTACGCCTCCTCGAGGTCCCCGAGGAGGAGTTCGCCCGCACGCAGGCGACCAACGTGCTCTGCGTGGCCCCGCGGCGCGTCATCATGCTGGCCGGGAGCCCGGTCACCCAGGGCCTCCTCGAGGAGGCGGGCTGCGAGGTCGTCACCTTCCCCGGCGAGCCGCTGTCCTTCAAGGCCGAGGGCGGGCCGACGTGTCTGACGCGGCCGGTGTGGCGCGAAGCGGAATGAGCGGCCACGGTGTTCTGAGCGCCGTCGAACGGCGCACCTTAGACGCACTCGACCTCGACGCGCTCGTCGCGTTTCTGCGTGAACTGATCGCGATTCCTAGTCTCGACGGCGTCGAGAGCCCCGCGCAACGCGCCGTCGGCGCCTGGATGGAGCGAGCCGGGTTCGCGACCGACATCTGGCAGATCGACCTGCGGGATTTGGCGAAGCACCCCGACCACTGCACCGAAGTGGAGCGTCACGAAGCCCTCGGGGTGGTCGGCTGGGTAGGCGAGCGCGCCGCAGAGCGTGCGGCCGGAGGGGCTGCCGCAGGCACCGGCGCCGGCCGCTCGGGCCCCGGCCGCGACCTCATGCTCAACGGCCACATCGACGTGGTGCCGGTCGGCGATGAAGCCGCCTGGACGACGCCGCCCTGGGACCCGGCCGTCAGGGACGGCCGGGTCTACGGCCGCGGCGCCGTGGACATGAAGGGCGGCCTCGCCTGCGCGCTGTTCGCGGCGAAGGCCATCCGCGACGCCGGGGTGCGTCTGCGCGGCCGGCTCTCCGTCGCCAGCGTCGTGGGAGAGGAAGACGGGGGCACGGGCACGCTGGCGACCATCCTCCGCGGCCACACGGCCCACGGCGCCGTTGTCGTCGAGCCCACCGGGTTGGCTGTGATCCCGGCGCAGGCCGGCTCGCTGATGTTCCGTCTTGTCGTCGCGGGCTTTTCGGCGCACGGGTGTGTGCGTGAGGAGGGCGTCAGCGCGATCGAGAAGTTCCTGCCGCTCTTCGCCGCGCTGCGCCGGCTCGAGGCGGAGCGTTGCGGCGTCGCCGCCGGCGCGGCGGACATGGCTGGGAATCCGCATGCGCCCCTCTTCGCGCGCTACCGGCTGCCGTGGCCGATCGAGATCGGCACGCTGCGGGCAGGCGACTGGGCCTCGAGCGTGCCCGATCGCCTCGTCGCCGAGGGCAGGCACGGCATCGCCATCGGCGAGGAGCCGGCTGCGGCCCGGCGGGCGTTCGAAGAAGCGCTCGCCTGCGCCGCCGCGGCCGACCCGTGGCTGGCCGAACACCCGCCGACCGTGGAGTGGTGGGGCGGACGCTTCGACCCGGCGGTCACCGACCCGTCCGACCCGCTGGTCACCGCGGTGGTCGATGCGGCGACGGCCGTCACCGGCGAAGCGCCCCCGATCGAGGGCGTCACCTACGGCGCCGACATGCGGCTGCTGGTCAACGTCGGCGGCATCCCGACGGTGCTGTTCGGCCCCGGCGACGTGCGCGTCGCCCACATGCCCGACGAGTACGTGCCCATCGAGGAGCTGCGCACCGCCGCCGAGGCGCTCATCGTCGCGGCGCTCCGCTTCTGCGGGGCGGAGGGCTAAGAGAAGGGCCGGCGCGGCCCGCTCCAGGCGCCTGACCTGCGCTCGATCATACGGCCGGTGTGGTAGAACCAGGAGGCCGGCCGCAAGGCGCCGGAGAAACCGCGAGACGGAGGCCGCGCGGTGCACGAGCTAGGTATCACGCAAGGGATCATCGACCGGGCGCGCGAAGCCGCGCAGGCCAACGGCGCGCTCCGGGTCACCGACCTCTTCGTCACCATGACGCCTGCCGCCGACTTCACCCAGGACTCCATCGAGATGTACTTCGAGATGCTGGCCGGCGAGGACGAGTTCTTTCGGGGCGCCACGCTGCACTTCGATCACCAGCCGGTGGCGGCGACCTGCCTGACCTGCAGCGACGAGTTCAGCACGGACGCGCCGCAGCCGGCGTGCCCGCAGTGCGGGTCGCTGCTGGTGCAACTCGACCCGGAGGCGCCGATGGTCCAGCTCACCGATGTGAGCATCGACGACGGGTCGGAGGAGTGAGGCGCGGGCGGCGTAGCGCGCGCCGCGCCGCGGCCGGTGGAAGTGGGGAGTGGTGGAGCATAGCGGGATCGAACCGCTGACCTCCTGATTGCGAACCAGGCGCTCTCCCAGCTGAGCTAATGCCCCACGAGTGGGCCCCTTGCGGGGACCACATCTTATACGGCATTCCCCGCCGGCGGGCAAGCCAAGCGCCCGCCGGCGCTCGTGTGGCAGGCGCGCTTCGACGCGTCGCTGGCATGGCATACACTGTCCCTTACCCGACCCTGCCCCTGGAGGGTGCTTCGTGAAGATCATCACGCTGAACGAGGACGCCGGCGCGGCGCAGCGCGTCGCGCGGCGCCTGTGACGAGGCCCTCCGTGGAGCGCGCCGAACTGCGGCGGCTCTGGCGTGAGGCGGGCGCGGCCCGCGCCGCGCTACAGGCTGCTGCCGCGCCGGTGGCTACGTTCATGGCGGCGCCTGCCGCGGCGGCCGACGCTCTTCTGGGCGCCGACCTCGCCGCTGTGGGTCTGCCGCTCGGCGGCTGGAGTGAAGCCCCCGCAGCGGTGCGAGCCGCCTCCCAGCGGTACGCCGGCTGGCTGGTGGCAGCCGCACGCGACACGGGCATCCGCGTCGTGGACTACGGCGACGTCGCGGTGGATGCCGCCGACTTGGCTGCCACCTACATGCGCGCCCACGAGCAACTCGCCGATATCCTCGCTGCGGGAGCCATGCCGCTGCTCATCGGCGGCGACGCGTCGGTCACCGTGCCCGCTCTGCAGGTGCTTGCCGGCCAGCTCCGCGGTCGACTCGGGGTCGTCGCCTTCTCGCCGCGGCTCGACCTCGAGGTGGAGCCTGGACGCGTGGCTGCCTCGCGCTGGGCGCAGGCTCTGGAGCTCGGCGTGGTCGAGCCGCGCAACTTCGTCGTCGTCGGTGAGCGCGGCGGCCCCGAGGAGGCTCGTGCGCGCCGCGTCTGCGATGCCCTCGAGGCGCGGCGCTCCTCGGTCGCGGATGTCGTCGAAGCCGGCATCGTCACCGTCGCCCGCGAAGCCCTCGAGGCGGCGAGCGCCGGCACCGAAGCCATCTACGTCTCGGTCGACCTCGGCGTGGTCGAGGGCGTCGAAGACCCCGTTGGTCTGAGCGCGAGCGACCTCAGCGTAGCGCTGGGCATCGTGACCGCGTCCCGCTTGGCCGGCGCCGATCTCTGCGGCGTCGTTCCCGGGGATGGGGGCGGCGTCCCGGCAGCAGCGCTCGCCGCGCGCCTGGCCGCAGACGTGGTCGCCGCGGTGGCGCGCCAGCGCGCCTGAGCTGGCCTCCCGAGTGGGGCGGGTCGCTCCGGCGCCTTCCCTCGGACCTTGGGTATCCCTCCCTAGACGGGAGTTCCATCGCGCCGGCGAGCCTCGCGGCCGACACTTCAAGTGGAGCAAGAGGAGCTCCCTGGGAGGACTCACGGTGACTCGCGAGGAGAAGGAACAGACAGTCGATTCGATGCTCGCGAGGTATGAGCACCTTGGTGCGACCGTCGTCAGCGACGACAGCACGCTGTGCCGGCTCCTGCAGACGCTCAAGTGCTCTGACACCGACAGGGACGTCGGTGAGTACCTCTGCTCCTTTCTCGCCGTCTAGGGGCTGTGCCGCACGAGGCGCGGCGGTCGACGGTGGGATGACAGGCTTGGCCCCGCTGGTAGGGCCCGAAAGGCGATAGGTCGCCGCACGGGGCCACCGGGGCCTTGCTCTTGGCGTCGCCCGCCTACCCGCCGAGGACGCGCTCGAGCTTGTCGACCAGCAAGGCGTTCTGGACGGCTGCGGCGGCCATCTGCCCGACGCAGCTCAGGAAGTCGACGTACTCGGCGTAGTCGCGCGGTCGCGTGTCGAACACGTCGATGAGGCCGATGACGCTCTCGTCGGCGACCAGCGGGATGCAGAACTCACTCTCGAACCCGTACTCCGCCATGCTGGCGCGCTCCTGGGCGGTGAGGCGTGGGTCGTCCAGCCCGGCGACGGCCATGACCTCTCCGCTGCGCACGGCCATGGCCGTCGCCGGGAACTTGTCCATGTCGAGCACTGCGCCCACGACCGCTTCGTCGAAGCCGTCGAGGTCGGCACTGACGACGCAGCGCAGGCTCTCGCCCTGGAGCGTGTAGATGTCGCAGTCGGCCGCCTCGATCGCGGCGCGCACACGCTCCGCGAGCGCGCCGAGCGTCTCCTCGAGATCGCGGGTCTGAGAAGCCAGCGCGCCAAGGTCCACGATCTCTCGCAGGATCCGTGAGCGTCGCCCCACCTGCTCGACCAGCAGCGCGTTCTCGAACGCGCTCGCCAGCGTCTGCCCAGCGCTCTTCAAGAAGCTGAGATACTCGGTGTAGTCGCGCTCCCGCGTGTCGTAGATGTCGATGAGGCCGTAGAGCTCGTCGTTGACGACGAGCGGCACGCACACCTCGCTGGCGTAGCCGTACTCGCGGTAGGTGCGCCGCTCGCTCTCGCTGAGCCGCGGGTCGTCGGGGCTCGTGATGATGAGGATCTGATGACCGTTCATGGCGGCCACGACGGTGGGGTAGCTCTGGAGGTCGAGGAGGTCGCCCACCGGGCGCTCGTCGTAACCGCTGCGGTCGCAGCTCGCCACGCAGCGCAGGCCGTCAGCGGTCACGCGGAAGATGTCGCAGTTGGCCGCGTCGACGGCGACCTGCAGCCGCTCGGCGACGTGCCGCTGCAGGCCCTCGATATCGGATGGGCGACTGCCCAGATCACCCAGCTCCACGAGCTCGTTGAGGATCCTGCTGCGGCGCTCGGCCTGCTCGAGAAGGGCGGCGTTCTCGAGAGCGTGCGCGGCCACTCCGCACAGCCCCCGGACCAGCTCCAGGTCCGGGCCGAAATCACGCGGCACGTAGTCCGACAGCTCGACAAGCCCGATCACGCGTCCGGCCGAGACCAGCGGCATGGAGAGAAGCGCCTGGTAGCCCCACTTCTCGAGCGAGTACCGGGCCTCCTCGTCGAGCAGGGGGTCGTCGAGGCTGGCGACGGTCACCATCTCGCCGCCCTCGACGGCGCGGCGGCTGCAGGGATACCGCACGAGCGGGATCACGACGTCCTCCCACTCGAGGTCGAACCGGCCGCCGTCGTAGCTCACGAGCGCCCGGAGCGTGTCGTTCTCGACCGTGTAGACGTCGACGACCGGGGCGTGGGTGAGCTCGGCGAGCCGCTCGACCACGGCGCGCAGGACCTCGTCGGCGCTCTGCCGGGCAGCGCTCTCGTTGCCGGCTTCGATGACCTGGGCCAGGTCGCGATTGCGCCGCTGCAGCCCGGCGATGGCGTTCGTGCCGCCGAGGAGCTGTGCGATGAGATCGTCGAGCTCGCCGACGCGTCGCGTCGTCTCGCCGGCGGCGTTTTCCAGCGCGAGAGCCGCCAAGGCCGTGGCAGCTTCCACAAGGGCGAGCTCTCGTGCGTCGAGGGCGCGCCGCGGGTCGGCGCTGAAGACCTCCAACACCCCGGTCACGTCGTCTCCGAGCCTCACGGGCACGAAGAGCGCGCTCTGGGCGCCGTTCTGCTCGAATCGCAGGAGGGGTGTCCCGGCCAAGTTCCGGGCGGCCAGGTCGTGCAGGGTGACGGTGTCCCCCGCCAGGGCGTCGGCGACGGGGTACAGCAGCCCTTCGAGTGGAGGCGTCTCCCCCTCTGACTCGGTGGCCGCCACGAGTGTCAGCGCGCGCTCGTCGCGGTCGTAGCGCAGCACGTCGCAGGCGACGGCGCCCAGCTCTCTGCGGAGTCGCTCGGCGAGGCTGTGCAGCACGGTCGTGGGAGCACGCGCAGGTTCATTGCGCGCGCGAGCGGTGGAAGGCGCGGCCGGCGGGTCGACGGCGAGGCGGGGATCCTGCGGAGCGTCCTCTTCGGGCCACTGTCCATCGCCCGCCATGAGACGCGCCGCCTGCCGGGCCATGAACTCGGCGAAGGCGACGTTGGCGCCGGTGAACGCGCGCGGCGCGCGGGAATCGGAGAGCTGCATGACCCCTGCGTGCCGGCCGCCGACGATAAGGGGAAGCGCGAGGAGCGCCGCTTCGCCCTGCTCGCGGTAGGCCTCGGCGGCGCCGCGAGCGAGCAGGCTGGTCGAGGTGAGGTCGGCGATCACCAGCCGGCGTCCGTTGCGCAGTACCTCTGCCGGCGCGGGAGCGTCTTCGAGCAGAACGACTCCATCCGCGGGAGACAGCCCCCCGGCCCGGCCGTACCCGGCGACGATGCGCAGCCGGCCTTCGCCGACGAGGAGCGCGAAGACGCAGGAGGTGGCCCCGACACCTTCGGCGGCGACCTGGGCCAGCACCGACAGCGGCGGGCCCAGCAGGTCGAGGTCGCCGCCGCCCGCGGTGAAGGCGGGCAGCAGGCCGGTCGCGCCGGCGGGCTGCGCCTCTCGGCTCTGGGCGCGAAGCAGCGCCTCGACGTCGGCGCGCCGGTAGCGCCGGTGTCCGCCGGGGCTGCGGTAGCAGACCAGCTTGCCGGTGTCGCTCCAGCGCCGGAGGGTGTTGAGGCTCACGCCGAGCGCCGTGGCCGCCTCGCTGAGGCGCAGCCAGTCTTGGCCGTTGGCTTTTCCTACGCGCATTCCGGGGGCTCTCGGCGGGGCTCGGTGAGGGGAACTTCCCCAATTCTATGCAGATTCCTTTCGCTGTCCAGGCGAAGGAAACGAATGAGGAGATTCCAGCCAGCAGCGCAGGACGATACGCCTGCCTGAGGGGCGGGCGCCGGTCTACGTCGTCGCCGGCGCCTCGCTGGTCTGTTCGTGGGCGCCCCGTCCGAACGGCAGCACGCGGTCGCCCCCCTGGCGCTTGGCGAGGTACATCGCCCAGTCGGCCTTGGCGACGAGTTCCTCCATGAGGGCGTCGTCGGGGAACGTCGCGAGGCCCACGCTGACGGTGAGCTCGCGCTCGGGGCCGCCCCGGTCCAGAGCGGCCACACCGGCGCGGATGCGCTCGGCGATCTTGAGCGCCCCGGCTGGGGTCGTGTCGATGAGGATCACCGTGAACTCCTCGCCGCCGTAGGGCGCCGCGAGGTCGGCCTGGCGTATAGAGCGCAACAGAACACCGGAGACGGCGCGCAGGGCGCGGTCGCCCGTAGTGTGGCCGAGGCGCTCCTTGTAGCTCTTGAAGTGGTCTGAGGTCGCAGAACAGCAGAGCCGGCGGGTGGCCGATGTCCGTGGCGCGGGCCACCTCCTCGCCGAGACGCTGTTTGACGTACCGTTGCTTGTAGAGCCCCCTGAGGCCGTCGGTGACGGCGTCCACACGCGCTCGTCCCAGACGGGCGGTGGCCGACTCGATGATCGTCGAGAGCGCCTGGTCGTGGCCGGCGATGTTGCTGCCCAGCTCGTCGGGCCAGTCGTCGGCGGGAGTGAGATCCGCACAGACGAGACCCACCAGTTCACCCTTGTCGTCGTCAAGATGCCACTATAAAGCCAGGATGTCTCTCACTCGTCCTTGACGCCGGGTCCGGCGGCACGCTCGCCGCCCGGAGTGACGAGCTCGCGGGCGATGTCGGTGAACGCCGCGCCGACCGGCGTCGACGGATCGAGCGCGGCCGGTGCGCCCGAGTCGCCGCCCTGTCTGGTCGCCTCATCGAGCGGGATGCGACCGAGGAGGCGCGAGTCCATCAGACGGGCGATCTCG
>Ga0209585_10000492_pt1 | contig 15195 bp, 16 predicted proteins | sample NGEPerone_FD_185491 | JGI IMG/M metagenome (GOLD analysis project Ga0209585, IMG submission 185491) | Arctic peat soil microbial communities from the Barrow Environmental Observatory site, Barrow, Alaska, USA - NGEE Permafrost154B-one... | ecosystem: Environmental > Terrestrial > Soil >... | reverse complement strand
AAGACCAAAAAATAGCTCTTTTCATTGCAGTCTGAAGATTGCCTAAAATACAGAAAGATCAAATTACGCTTTGGTAAGAAAAATTTGACTGAAGAATATTAAAAAAACGAATTTTTAGAACCTCCCTTAAGACATTGTTTAAAATTACATTTAGAATGTGTGAATTGTATAAACCTTTTAAATAATTGTGTAACAATACCCGGGATTTATGGAGCTATACTTGTAAGTTGAAAATTATTTACACTTTGAATCATGAAAAATATATGCAGAAAGCAGTGTGAAATAATATTAGACGACTAAATATGAGTGAAATATATTCAGCATAAAATAATAGGTGAAAAAATTATTATCCATATTATTTGCATTTCTCATCGCCATTTCGGTGATGCATATCACTATTGCAACACATCATTGCGGCAGTGATAATGCTACATTTGAAAAGGTATCAATCGATGGTGAATTGGCTTCATGTGGAATGGAAGGCCCTGATGACCAATGTTCTTTGCCAGGAAAGCATCTTGGCACCCATTGCTGCAACGACAAAGTTTCAGTTTTGGCTGTCGATAATAATTACTCTCCTTCGCATTCAGAATTTAAAGCATTTTCGCAACATATTCTTCAGGTTTTTGATATTCCTGTAAGTTTGAAAGAACATTCATTAATAGCCATAAATCTTTTTAGTACAAGTGTCAGTCCGCCCGGATTTTTTATTGCAAGCGAAGTAAGCTTGCCCGACATTTGTGTGTTCCGTATTTGATGTTATTGTTTACTTAAATTTCAGCAGGAAGGTTGTGTCAACTTTTCCGCTGATGAATTTTTGGTTCTATTATTCAATACATTAATGTCAAATATTTAAAATCATGAAAACTTTAAAAATCATTATAGTTGCCTTTTTGGCTATCGCTTTGGGTTCCAACTCTTATGCCCAAATGCAAGATCACTCAAAAATGGTCTCAACAAAAACCGAGACTCTCAAAGTATCGGGTAATTGCGACTTGTGCAAAGCGCGTATCGAAAAAGCCGCGAAATCGGTTTCCGGCGTAATAACAGCCGATTGGAGTGCCGAAAAACAAATGCTGATCGTTGAGTTTAATCCAACCAAAACCAATTCGGATATAATACAAAAGGCGGTTGCTAAAGCTGGTCACGATACGGAAAAATTCAAAGCAACAGACGAAGCTTATAAAAAACTTCCTGGATGCTGTTTATATCGGAAATCATAGTTCATAATTCTCTCACAAGATGACCTTAAGTCACCTGTGAGTTAATTATTATCATTGGAAAACGGACTAGAGAACAAAGACATAAGTATATAAATCACAATAAAATCCTGGAATCCAGGTTAAATTAAAAATCAACAAAATTTTAAAATAGAAATTATGAAAACGAAAAAGTATTTAAAAATATTTCTGTACGCCTTCATTGGAACATTCGTATTTGTCGCCTGTCAAAAGGAAAATAAAACTGTACATCAGGGTGTTGAAGGAACCTACATTGGCAATTTTACTGTATCGAACACACTTAAAAGTGCAACGATAGCCAATGGAAATAGGATGGACACTGCTGTCGTGAAACTGATAAGTAATGGACAGATAAATGTTCATTGTTTTGGCGACGACATGGATTCAACTTTTATTCTCAACACCTACCAAAATGGAGACAGTCTGATGGTTTGCCTTGACGGTCAGGATTTTGATAACGAGTACGGACACATGATGGGTGACGGATCCATGATGGGAAGTGGTGGTATGATGGGAAACAATTCAACTGAATGGGGCCAGCACATGAATGGAGAACACAAGGTTGGAGATAATCATTTTGGGGGATTTGACATGCAGAATGGCACCTTTAGCTATAGTTTTAAAATGATGGACGGTACTTCAACCAATTACAGGAAATTTCAGGGCACAAGAAAATAAATAAACGGTCATGATATTTTATAACACATTTATTTTTTAAGCTATGAAACTTATAAAAGCATATATAAGACACCGGAAATTCGAGGATGTTTATAAAGCGCTGAAAGGTGCCGGATTTTGTTGTATGACCATAGTCGATTGCGATGGCACCGGCAGGTACTCAGACCATGAAGAAGACCACATCAGTGCAAAATATCCATTTGCAGATGCTTACAGGGTTATTAAACTTGAAATTCTGGTAGCAGATGAGCACGTTCAAAAATTAATTGAAATAATAAGGGAAAATGGGCGCACTGGATATCAGGGTGACGGAATGATAATCATTTCACCAGTTGAAAATGTCTATAAAGTCCGTACTGATGAAGAAGGAATATTAGTTATTTAAAATTTTGAATAAGGAAGAATTATAATTCAAGGTATAAAAATGGAACATCCAAAACAACCCGAAAAGCCTGCAAAGATGGCAAAAATGGATCATTCAAAAATGGACCACGGATCCACGAAACACAAAGACAACCCTTCAATGGGAATGGAAGGGCATAATCATCATGCGATGATGATTGCTGATTTTAAAAAGCGCTTTTACCTGGTGCTGATTCTGTCGGTTCCAATCATCCTGTTATCAACCATGATACAGAAATTCATAGGTGTCGATTGGCAGTTTAAAGGTTCAAAGTATATTTTACTTGCCTTATCAACTGCGGTGTTTTTTTACGGTGGATGGCCCTTTTTTAAAGGATTGGTTACTGAAATAAAGACAAAAACGCCTGGCATGATGTTTTTAATTGGCTTTGCCATAACATCAGCTTATATCTACAGTGCTGCCGTTGTTTTTGGATTGGAGGGGATGGATTTCTTCTGGGAACTAGCAACATTAATCCTGATCATGCTTTTAGGGCATTGGATCGAAATGAAATCTATTGCAGGGGCATCAAAAGAATTGGAGTTACTGGTTCAGTTGATGCCCGCCGATGCCCATATGGTAATGCCGGATATGGTACATGATGTAAAGACTGAAACGCTAAAAGAGAATGATATTATTCTTGTCAAGCCAGGTGAAAAAGTTGCTGCCGATGGAATAATCCTGGATGGAAAAAGCTACCTGAATGAATCCATGATTACCGGAGAATCCACACCTGTTCAGAAAATAAAAGGTCAAAAAGTAATTGCCGGTTCAATTAACGGGAATGGATCGATTAAAGTGACTGTTACCCATGCCTCGAAAGATTCTTACATCTCACAACTGGTAAAGCTGGTTGATGATGCTCAAAAATCAAAATCCAAAACCCAGTTACTGGCCGATAATGCTGCCAAATGGTTAACCATTATTGCAATTGTTGCAGGTATTTCAACATTTTTGTTCTGGTTTTTAACAGGGCAAACATTAGCCTTTGCACTGGAAAGAATGATTACTGTGGTCGTTATTTGCTGTCCTCATGCTTTAGGATTGGCAGTGCCTTTGGTCGTCGCAAAATCAACAGCCATATCGGCAAAAAACGGATTGCTGATCAAGAACAGAATCGCATTTGAAAATTCAAGAAAAATCACAACCATCGTATTCGACAAAACGGGTACGCTTACTGTTGGGAAATTTGAAGTATCAAAAATCGTTTCCCTGAAAAAAGAACTTACTGAAGATGAAATCATTCGCATTGCTTCTGCATTGGAGCAACAGTCAGAGCATCCTATTGCAACCGGGATTCTTCTAAAAGCAAAAGCCTTATCAGTCGATATTCCTTCAACCGAAAACTTTAAAGCCATCACCGGGAAAGGTATTGAAGCCACCGTGGAAGGTAAAAAGGTACTGGTTGTCAGCCCCGGCTATTTGAAAGAAAATAAAATTGCTGTACCCAATGATTTTAAAGCCGATGATACTGAAACAGTTGTATTTGTAATTATCAATAATGAACTGGCAGGATACATTGCTTTGTCTGATGAGCTACGACCGGAATCTGCCGAAGCAATTAAAACTTTAAAAGAAAACCACATTAAATCAATACTGCTTACCGGTGATAACAGTAAAGTAGCAAAAAGTGTAAGTGACAAATTAGGTCTGGACAGTTTTATTGCCGAAGTATTACCCGATCAGAAATTAGATAAGATAAAAGAACTTCAGGGCAAGGGCGAATTTGTAGCCATGACAGGCGATGGCGTAAATGACGCACCGGCACTGGCGCAAGCCGATGTGGGCATTGCGGTAGGTTCAGGAAGCGATATTGCAGCAGAAACAGCGGGCATTGTTCTGGTAAACAGTAATCCAAAGGATATTGTGAACCTGATTTTGTTTGGGAAGGCTGTACATCGCAAAATGATTCAAAACCTGATTTGGGCTACAGGATACAATATTGTGGCATTGCCATTGGCCGCCGGCGTACTTTATGCCTGGCATATCCTGCTCACGCCTGCAATTGGTGCGGCCCTGATGACTGTCAGCACAATAATAGTGTCTGTCAATGCGAGCATGTTGCGATTGAAAGATGAGCCTAAATCGGATTCCAAAACTGAAGCTCAATCAGAAGCCAAGGATGAGAATAAGCCTGAAGCCAAGGACGATTCTCAGCCAGAAGCAAAGGATGAACCTCAAACTGAAAGCAAAGACGAGCCGATGCCTGTAGTAACCGATGAGACAAAGCCTGAAGCAAAATCTGAAACTGAAACTAAAGGAGGAATCAAGCCAGAAGAAGATGCCAATATGCCTTCCACTGTGACGCCGGAAATTGTCAAACGGGTTCATGAATTCTACGAAGAACTGGGACGCGATGATGTTCGTGCAGTAATGGATTTGGAGAAAACGAAGTTGGAAATTCCGAAACCGGAAGACAATGCTAAAGCTCAACCAATTACTAAAAGCGAACCTAAAGTCAAAGACGAGCTAAAGCCTGAAACAAAGTCCGATAAAACTTCAGATTCGACGCCGGAACTCGTCACCCGGGTACATGAATTATATGAAAAGCTGGGGCGCGGTGACGTTTCCGCAGTTCAGAACATGGATGAAACGGAGCCGGAGGTTCAGAAACCTGAATCCAAGGTTGGGCAGAAACCTGAAGTCAAAACCGAAGTAAAGGTTGATCCAGTTCATAAAGACGATGCCGAGACTAAGATTGTAGCCAAGGTTAAGTCAAAGACTGATATCAAGGCCAAATCCAAACCTAAAGCAAAATCCGGGCGTCAACCAGCTGTTAAGGCCAAGCCTAAACCCGGTTCAAAAAAATAATCAATTTTCAAAGAACGGTTACAGGAATTTCCGATTAACAGGAGAAACCTGACAATCAAAATCAAAAGGTAATAATAACAATTAAAAAAAATGAACATGAAAGATTCGAAAGTAGTGACCAAAGACCCCATTTGCGGAATGACCGTGGACGAGGCAACCGCTCTCCACGCCGAATACGATGGAAAGATGTACTATTTCTGTAGCGACATTTGCCGGCAAAAGTTCCAAACCACGCCTGCCGGTTCAAAACCTGAGGGTAAGTCGGGTTGCTGTTGTGGATAAATTACAGCTGAGTAATTAAGAACAAAGGGCATTTAGAGTAATATAACTGGAAATGTAAAAGTTACTCTGCTCCTATCAGGAGTTGTTTAATACTTTCCCGTTTTCAAAGAATCACATTAGTTAATTGAAATTTTATTCACAATTTAAAAATTAAAATCATGAAAACAGTACAAAAAATCACCTTGTTTATTGCATTAATCGCTTTGTTCGCATCGTGTCAACCCAGTACAGATGTAACAAAAATTCTTTCAAATCAGGATACAAAAAAGGCAATCATGGACACAATTGCGAACGACAGTAATCTATCTGTGGAGATGATGGAAGCTATGATGAACAATGAAAACAGTAAAATGATGATGGGAAATGAAAAGATGACCTCGATAATGATGCAAAACCAGGGAATAATGATGAAAATGATGCAAAATAATCCTGCTATGATGCAAAGTATGATGAACGGTATGATGGAAACATTTAAAGGTGACACTGCAATGATGTCCTCTATGAGTTCTTTCATGTTAAAAAATCCGCAGATGATGAATATGATACATAAAAACATGGGTGCAGATTTTGGCATGAAGGGTATGAATCATATGGAAGGAATGAATCCTAAAACCAAATAGAAAATTAATCTATGAAGTCTGAGAACATGAGAATTATATAAACTATTCAAGGAATTGTGTAACATCCTTGAGAGTTAATTCAGGTAACTTTAAATTATTAAAAACATTAAAAAATTCTATCATGAAAAATTCAAATGAAGTATTCAGTGGATCCGGGCAGAAGAATGAAAATCATTCATGCTGTGGTGGAAGTGGTCATCATCATGAAGAAAATAGTGTCGATTCAGGAAAAGGGTACCAATGCCCGATGAAATGCGAAGGAGACAAAACTTATACTGCTCCCGGTAATTGCCCGGTTTGCAACATGCACCTCTCACCAGTAAAATAAGTAATTAATCATTAAAAATTGAAATTATGAAATAGCCATGATTGCAAATCATAAATTGGAATGAATATTTACTCATGGCTATTCCATCTGACATTTAAAAATTAAATTATATACAGATGAAGTATTATATCAGCAAAAAAATCAGTGCAGATTTTGATCAGGCAGTTCTGCTTGTAACCGAATCGTTGAAAAAAGAAGGATTTGGAGTACTTACCGAAATTAACCTTCAGGAAAAACTAAAAGAAAAACTGAATGTCGATTTCCGGAAATACAAAATACTCGGAGCCTGCAATCCAGCTTATGCCTACAAAGCAATACAGCAAGAAGACAAAATCGGAACCATGCTGCCATGCAACGTCGTTGTTCAGGAATTGGGAAACAATGAAATTGAGGTTGCTGCTGTTGATCCGGTGGCCTCGATGATGGCCATTGAAAATCCTGACCTTGCCGGAATAGCCGGAGAAATAAAAGAAAAACTGGCACGTGCTATTGCATCTTTGTAACAGGTGATTTATCAAAATCAAAAATATAATTTATTAATTTAAGGAGGTATATTATGATGGACGGAATGAATAATGGTTGGGGAATGGGATATGGCTGGGTTATCGGCCTTGTAGTCCTGATTGTTGTTATATGGCTGGTAGTTAAAGTTTCAAATAAAAAATGAAATCTGCCAGATATATAGTCACTACCGAATTTCTTGAAAGTTAAGATCTGTCTCGTGAGAAATTCATTAATAAGAATATGAAAAAGTATCGGGAAGTATTAATATAAACACTTCCTGATATCTTCATTCACTTATTGGAATAAAAAATGAATATGACCAAAGAAACACCAAGAAAATATGTCTGCCCTATGCACTGTGAGGGCGACAAAACTTACGAAAAACCAGGTGATTGCCCGGTGTGTGGAATGCACCTGAACAAGGAAGAAAGCGCTTCGTCTTCCAAAACCATTTATACCTGCCCTATGCATCCCGAGGTTAAGAGCGATAAACCGGGGCCATGCCCAAAATGTGGGATGGATCTTATTCCTGAGAAACCAGGTAAAGAGGGTCATGAAGATGATGCATACCTTGTTATGCTAAAAAAATTCCGGATTGCCCTTCTGTTCACCATCCCTGTTTTTATTATTGCAATGTCCGACATGATCCCTTTTCTTCATCTCGAAACGATTGTTTCAAAAAAGGTCTGGAGTTGGATCGAATTCGCTTTAACCACGCCGGTTGTTTTTTATTGCGGCTGGGAATTTTTTAAGCGAGGGTATGGTTCTATACGAAGATGGGCACCGAACATGTGGACTTTAATTTCCATTGGTGTTGGAGCAGCTTACTTATTCAGTGTATTTGGCCTTTTGTTCTCCGGGATCTTCCCGGCACAATTTAAAGACATGCATGGGAACGTCCATCTGTATTTTGAAGCTGCAGCTATGGTTCTGACGCTAGTGCTAATGGGCCAGGTTCTGGAACTAAAAGCTCACAGTAAAACCAATTCAGCCATTAAAGCCTTGCTGAATCTTGTTCCTCCGGTAGCACGGATTATCCGCAACGGCAAGGAAGAAGAAATCCCTTTGGAAGAAGTTAAGGCAGGTGATGTCCTTCGCGTAAAACCAGGTGAAAAAATTCCGGTAGATGGTGTCATAACTGAGGGAAATGCCACTCTGGACGAAAGCATGGTTACCGGAGAACCGATGCCGGTTGATAAATCAAAAGATGATAAAGTAACTGGCGGAACCATAAACGGGAAAACCGTATTTGAAATGAAGGCTGAGAAAGTGGGGCACGATACCTTACTGGCCAGGATTGTCGACATGGTGAACGAAGCGAGCCGGTCAAGAGCGCCAATACAAAAATTAGCGGATGTTGCTGCAAAGTATTTTGTGCAAGTTATTGTCATTATTTCAATGATCACATTTGCCGTATGGGCAATCTGGGGTCCTGAACCGGCTTATGTTTATGCATTTGTAAATGCTGTTTCTGTTTTGGTTGTTGCTTGTCCATGTGCACTTGGATTGGCTACACCCATGTCAATAATGGTAGGTACCGGTCGTGGGGCACAGCTTGGCATTTTGGTAAAAGATGCCAGCGCCATCGAGGAAATGAATAAGGTTGACATCCTGATCATTGATAAAACCGGTACGATTACCGAGGGAAAGCCAAGCCTTAAAGAATTCAAGTCCTTTGGTAAATTAAGCGATGAGGATATTCTTATGCTTGCAGCCTCAATTGACTCCAATAGCGAACATCCGCTTGCAGAAGCCATCGTGAAAGGAGCACAGGAGAAAAAAATTGAATTGATAAAGCTGGATAAGTTTGAATCGATTACAGGTAAAGGTGTTAAAGCGTTGTATAAAGCGAAAAAGATTGGTCTGGGAAATCAACGATTGCTCGAAGATTTTAAGACTTCACTGAATGATGATGAAAAGAAACTGGTAGAAGAATGGCAACATACAGGACAAACAGTCATGTATTTAATTTTAGACAACAAGGTTGAAGGTGTCGTTGGTGTTGCTGATAAAATTAAGAAAACCTCTGCAAACGCCATTCATGAATTGCAAAAAATGGGTGTGAAAGTGATCATGCTTACAGGCGATAACGCGATCACTGCAAAGTCAGTAGCCGATGAGTTGCACCTTGATGATTTCAAAGCCGAATGTCTTCCGGATGATAAATACAATAAAGTCAAAGAATTGCAAAAACAAGGACACATCGTTGCGATGGCAGGCGATGGTATTAATGACGCTCCCGCCCTCGCCCAGGCCAATATTGGAATAGCAATGGGTACAGGTTCAGACATCGCCATGCAGAGCGCAGAAATCACCCTGATAAAAGGTGACCTGAATGGAATTGCCCGGGCAAAAGATCTAAGCAAAGACGTGATGTGGAATATCAAGGAAAATTTGTTTTTTGCCTTTGTTTACAATTTCCTTGGAGTTCCAATAGCAGCAGGAGTATTATTTCCTGTATTTGGAATTTTACTCAGTCCAATGATTGCTGCCGCGGCTATGAGCTTTAGCTCTGTATCGGTAATTGCAAATGCACTTCGCTTAAGAATCAAATGATTCAAATTATAGGCAGATGCCAGAAAAAAGGTTAATAATGTGACATTTTCAAAAGATATTGTAGAATTTGCTCCTTCAGACGATATTTTAAATTTTAATAAAATATATTATTATGAAATCTCTAAAACCAAAAATTGCAATTATTGGCGCTGGCAATGTAGGTAGTACATTTGCCTTTTCACTAATGATTAGTGGTTTAGCCCGGGAAATTGTTTTAATCGACAAAAATGAATTGCTTGCCAAGGGCGAATGCATGGATTTGAATCACGGATTAAGCTTTGCCCACCCTACAAAAATATACGCTGCCGGGTTTGAAGGCTGCAAAGATGCAGATATTGTTGTAATTACAGCAGGTGCAAATCAAAAGCCGGGTCAGAGCAGAACAGATTTGGTAAAAGAAAATGTTGCAATCTTTAAAGAAATTATTCCTGCCATTTCAAAACACACCAAAGATTCTATTCTGTTAGTGGTTACTAACCCAGTCGACATTCTTACCTATGTGACATTAAAATTATCAGGTTTACCACCAAATAGAGTAATAGGTTCAGGAACAGTTTTGGATACAGCAAGATTTAAATATATGATAAGTGAATATTGCAAGGTAGATCCGGGCAATATCCACGCATACATTATTGGAGAACATGGGGACACTGAACTGCCATTATGGAGTGACGCAAGCATTGGAGGGATGGCGATAGAAAAGTATTGTACTGACTATGCCGGTCTGGGTAATGCTAAAGACGAATTGGCCGAAATATTTGAGAATGTGAAGAATGCAGCCTACCAGATTATTGAGGCAAAAGGTGCAACAAACTATTCAATTGCTTTGTCCCTGGTTAAAATAACCCGGTCTATTTTAAGAGATGAAAATTCCATTTTACCTGTTTCCACGCTAATCACCGGTTACTATGGCATTAGTGACGTATGCATAAGCATTCCGTCCCACGTTAGTATAAATGGAGTCGATCATTACCTGAAACTTAAGCTGTCAGATCAGGAGCAAAAGTTGTTTCAACATTCTGCCAATACATTAAAAAAACTCATAAAAACGATCGGTTTGTAATTTTTAAGCGAACTTTTAATTTCTTAAACCGATATTGGTAGTTTAATGGATATTGAATAAGATATAGAAATATGAGACAAATAATATCACAAACCAAGATAATCGCGACTTTAGGGCCGGCAACTTCCTCTAAAATTATTATTTCCGATTTAATTACGTCAGGAGTTGATGTATTCAGGTTAAATTTTTCGCATTCCTCAAAAGAGGAATATTTGAGGCTGATAAATCTGATTAAAGAATTGAACCAGGAATTGGGAACCAATGTTGCCATCATGGCCGATTTACAGGGGCCAAAGCTCAGGGTGGGCGAAATTGAAAACAATATGATTCAGTTGGATGAAGGTGATGTTATAACCTTTGTTACTGAAAAATGTGTCGGACAGAAAGATCATATTTACATGAGCTATCAGGAATTCCCGAAAGATGTAAATGTCGGTGAGGTAATATTAATCGACGATGGCAAAATAAAGCTGGAAGTCATTGAAACCAATAAAAATGATACTGTCAAAGCCAAAGTTGTTTACGGGGGGCCGCTTTCTTCACATAAAGGTGTAAACCTGCCCGGTACCAAAGTTTCGCTTCCATGCCTGACATCCGAAGATATTTCGAATGCTATTTTTGCATTGGAACACGGTGTCGACTGGATTGCAATGTCATTTGTCCGGAAAGCCTCGGATGTTCTTGAACTAAAGGAGCTCATCAGCAAAAGTAATTGCGATGCTGGTGCAATTGCAAAAATTGAAAAACCGGAAGCACTCCTTGAAATAGATCAGATTATTGATGTGGCTGATGGTATTATGGTCGCACGTGGCGACCTGGGTGTGGAAATGCCTTTTGACGAAGTTCCATTGCTCCAGAAACAAATTGTTGAAAAATGTATCAGGCAATCCAAACCGGTGATAATTGCCACACAGATGATGGAAAGCATGATTTTCAATTTCAGGCCTACCCGGGCCGAAGCAAACGATGTGGCCAATGCCGTACTAGATGGCGCTGATGCACTGATGTTAAGTGGTGAAACATCAATAGGCCGGTATCCGGTTGAAACTATAAACAACATGCACCAGATTATTATTTATACGGAGGATCAGGGAAATCCATTTTTCAAACAACATGAGCCAACGAAAGGGAATTCTACTTTTCTGGCCGATTCTATATGCCTCAATGCAACAAAGCTGGCCAAACAAGTCGGAGCTAAATCAATTGTCGTATTTACACATTCAGGGTATTCCGCAATCCGGATATCCAGTCATCGGCCGAAGTCCAAAATATACGCCTTTACAAACAATAAGAACATCCTGCAAAAAATTTCGTTGGTCTGGGGAATAAGACCGTTCTATTTAGACACTTACAACCATTTAGAACAAGCGATTCCTGAATCAGTAAAAATCCTAAAGGATGAAAATTTGCTCGCTGAAGGTGATTGTGTGGTTTATGTCGGCACCACTCCGCTTAAACTTCACGGAAGCACAAATATGATGAAAGTGAGTTATGTATAAGAAAATTTGTAATTGGATAATTAATTCAAATTTAAAGCAATTGAAACAGATACTTTGATGAAGAACAAACAACGAAATAATGCCAGCCAACTGGTTCTCTTAAGACACGGTGAAAGCGTATGGAACAAGGAGAACCTCTTTAGCGGATGGACAGACGTCGATTTGTCCGATCATGGCAAGGAAGAAGTTCAGAAAGCTGGCAAAATTCTAAAAGAACAAGGGTTTAAGTTCGATGTTGCATTCACATCTGTATTGAAGCGTGCAATTCGGACACTTTGGATTGTACTCGACGAGATGGATCTGATGTGGATCCCCGTTTACAGGGACTGGCGGTTGAACGAAAGACATTACGGGGCGTTGCAAGGATTGAACAAATCAGAAACAACCAAAAAATACGGAGAAGAACAGGTACACGAATGGCGGCGAAGTTACGACGTCCGACCACCAGCCCTCGAAATGGAAGATCCGCGACATCCGTCCCACGATCCGCACTATAAACTTCTTCTTCCTGAACAACTCCCTGCCACCAAATGTCTTATGGATACTGTTGCACGATTCCTCCCGTGCTGGAACGATCGTATTGCTTTGGAGATACAAAGCGGTAGGACTGTCCTGATCGTAGCTCACGGAAATAGCCTTCGTGCATTGGTAAAGTATCTCGACAACGTGTCGGATACCGATATATCGTCAATAAACATCCCGACAGGAATTCCACTTGTGTACGAACTGGATGAAGAGCTTCATCCCATCCGCCATTATTACCTCGGAGATGAAACAGCGGTTCAAAAAGCAATGCAAGCTGTGGCTAACCATGCATCAGTAAAACACTAAAAAGATGATAAACAATTAAATAATGGGGGAATCAAAGATGCATTTACAAGAACTTATAAACACCGCGAAGTTATTAATTGCTGATGATAAAGGTTTGCTGGCGATGGATGAAAGTAATCCAACCTGCAACAAACGATTTGCCGCTTTAAAAATTCCGCAGACTGCAGAGGCACATCGCGCCTATCGTGAAATGATTGTTACCACACCTGGCTTAAATGAGTGTATTAGTGGTGCAATCCTCTATGATGAGACAGTGCGGCAACAGTTGAAAGATGGCACTCCATTTTCAAAAGCCCTTGCAGATAGGGGTATCATTCCAGGCATCAAGGTTGACATGGGTGCAAAAGAATTGGCTGGTCATCCGGGGGAGAAAATAACTGAAGGATTGGATGGATTGCGCGACCGCCTTAACGAATATTATCTGATGGGCATACGCTTTGCAAAGTGGCGCGCTGTAATTACAATAGGTGGTGGAATTCCCTCCAGTGCTTGTATCGAGGCAAATGCCAGTGCGTTGGCTCGCTATGCTGCCTTGTGCCAGGAAGCTGACCTGGTTCCGGTTGTTGAGCCGGAAGTGCTTATGGATGGAGACCATACTTTGGAACAATGCAGGGCGGTAACAGAAGATGTCCTGCGGACAGTTTTCAGCCATCTTTACATGCAGGGAGTTGCGCTTGAAGGTATGATCCTGAAACCTAACATGGTGCTTCCAGGTTTGGCCTGCCCAATTCAGGAATCAATTGACAAGGTAGCCGATGCCACGGTGAATTGTTTTTTACGTGCTGTCCCCGCTGCCGTTCCGGGAATTGCATTCTTATCAGGTGGTCAATCCGGTGAACTTGCTTCAGCCCGTTTGAATGCGATGAATGTCATCTTCAGGTCACGACTGCCATGGGCGCTTGGGTTTTCTTATGCCCGTGCCATCCAGCAACCGGCTTTGGAAATCTGGCATGGTGAGGATGCCAATGTTACCAAGGCACAAAAAGCCTTGTTACACCGGGCCAAATGCAACCTGGCAGCGCGCCGTGGTGAATATAGTGCTGCGATGGAAGGTAAATAAGTGTAGAGACAAATATCTATCAACTCACGAAGTCTGTTGTAGAATAAAGATCCTATTCTACCTATACTTTGCTATTTAAGAAGTAGATGGAGAGATTTAAAATTATTTTTTAAAGGTATTTTCAGTTTTTTAACCCTTAAACTGATTAATGATTTTGAGGTTAAAATTTTTCGGAGTAACTAAATATTAACGTTAAGGAGGTTAAATATGAAAAGGTCTATTTTAGTCATCCTCAGTTGCTTTTTTGTTGTGGCATTGACTGCCCGGTATGGTTTTGCCCAGTCTGAAAGCAGTATTAAAGGAAAAACGCTTTACACAAACAAATGCCAGTTTTGTCATGGCATTAGAGGAGACGGGAAGGGTCCTGCAGCTGAACCTCTCCTGAGGCACCCAGCCGATTTCACCGACCCCAAATTTTGGCAGGAGGATGTTGTGGAAAAAATCGATGTGACGATAAAAAACGGCAAAGAAATGATGCCGGCATTTGACCTGAAGCCAGATGAGATAAAGGCCATAACCTGGTATATATCACATACCTTCAAAAAAAGAAACTCAATACAATAAATAATGGAGGGTAGAAAAATGAACCGGAAAAAATCAGAAAAAGTATTCTTTCTTATCATTGTTATCGGTTTGATGCAACTTTTACCGGTAACCAATGCGTGGGCAGTACCGAGTTTTGCGCGACAAACCGGATTGCCGTGTGCTTCATGTCATACGGTATTCCCTGAATTGACTCCCTTTGGGCGGCTGTTTAAACTTGGTGGCTATACAATGAGCAAAAGTAGCAAACCCTATGAATTACCTCCCCCGTTGGCGGGCATGGCGCAGATATCTTATACTGACTTTAAAGGACTGACTTCTGGTGTTGCTCCTTTTGATAAAACAAATAGGGCAACTGATAAAATAAATCTTCCGCAACAGTTGAGCTTATTTTACGGAGGCCGGATTTATGATAAAATAGGCGCCTTTGTTCAGGTCTCCTACGATGGTGTGGATAACAAGGTTTATCTGGATATGACAGACATTCGATATTCAAATAACACCATTTTGTGGAACAAAAACCTGATTTACGGACTTACACTCAATAATAGTCCTACTGTACAGGATCCCTTCAATACTATACCTGCATGGGGGTTTCCCTTTGCTTCTTCAAGCGTCGCATCAAATCCAGCTGCAGGTACTATAATCCACGGGGCATTAGACCAGCAAGTAGGCGGTATCGGTGCCAATGTCTTCTGGAATAATTTTATTTATGCGGGCGCGACATTTTACCGTACAACCAGCAATGGTATCTACAAACCGTTGGGCATTGGCAC